>Ga0255348_1000222_pt1 | contig 28817 bp, 17 predicted proteins | sample CBST25v5metaG_FD_189945 | JGI IMG/M metagenome (GOLD analysis project Ga0255348, IMG submission 189945) | Peat soil microbial communities from Stordalen Mire, Sweden - C.B.S.T-25.v5 | ecosystem: Environmental > Terrestrial > Soil > Wetlands > Peat | place: Sweden: Norrbotten County, Stordalen... | reverse complement strand
ACCAAGCTTCGGATGTTCCCAACGTAACAGCGCTTCGGCGCCAATCAAATGACCGCGATCTATCTGCGGCTGATAGTAAAGGAGGAACTGCTTCTCAACGATTGCCTGACGGAGACCCTCCTCCATTGTGGCGCGGGCATTGACGGCAGTTTGCAAGGCCGGGGAAAAAAAGTGAATGGAGTTTCGGCCGGATGCCTTGGCCTTGTACAAGGCAATGTCGGCCTGCTGAAACGCGCTGTTCGCGCTTTCAAGGTTACTCCCGAACATGGCGATTCCAATGCTCGAAGTCAGCTGGCATGCGTGGCCGGCGATTTGGTACGGCCGGCCAACTATTGCGAGAATCTTATCGGCGACTCCCTTCGCCTTGACCTTGGCATCATCGGACGTGTCGCCAAGGTTCTCAAGCAGGACGGCAAACTCGTCGCCACCTGTTCGCGCTACGGTGTCTGCTTCACGGAGACAGGTTTTGAGACGGAGGGACAATTCTTGAAGTAAGAGATCGCCAGTATGATGACCAAGCGTATCGTTCAATGTCTTGAAGTCATCCAGGTCGATGAAAAGCAGTGCTCGTTTGCTCGCTTTCCGCGCGCTGGTGAGCAATGTTGGTCGAAGCCGATCAAAGAGCATCCGGCGGTTGGGTAGGCCTGTCAATGTGTCGTAAAATGCAAGCTTTTCGATCTCCTGTTCCGCTATCTTGGCGACCGATAGGTCTTTCAACACGGAAAGGAGACACGGAACGCCTTCAAGTGTAATCAATGAAACCGACATCATCCCCCAGAAGACCTCGCCATTCTTCCTCCGCAGCTGAACCTCTAAATCCCGGCATGTTGAATGTTTCTGCGCTATTTCGATAAGGTTCTGCCGATCCCGAAGGTCGGCCCAAATCCCAAGCTGCAGGGATGTTTGCCCAATGAGCTCTTTGCGCGCATATCCCATCGTGTCGACGAACGAGTGATTGACCTCGAGGTACAAACCGTCGATTACACGGTTGATTGCGATGGCATCAAGACTTGTCTGAAATGCAGTACGGTAGCGCTCTTCACTCGCCTCGCGTGCCTTGTCTGCCCTGACGAGCCCCTCCTCTGCATCCCTTTGGGCATTAATATCCTCAACAAGAGCGATGGAATGGAGTGCTCGTCCTTCGGCGTCACATTGCATTGACACCGTGATCCTCACCCAGGTCAGGCTGCCGTCTTTGCGGAAATAGCGTTTCGTCAAAATGGATGTGCTTGCCGTTCCGTTCAACATTTGGCGCAGAGCGCCTGTGCTGGATGCAAGATCCTCTGGAGCCGTGATTTGCTGAAACGTCAATCCAGAGACTTCTTCGATCGGATAACCAATGATCTCGGCGAAGCGTGCGTTACACCTCAGAAAGATCCCCTCGAACGAAGTATGAGCGATGCCGATGGCCGCCTGTTCAAAAGTTGACCGGTATCTCTCTTCGCTATCGCGAAGCTCTCTCTCGGTTCGTTTGCGCGCAGTGACGTCGTGAACGATGGAGAGAAGCAGCGGTCTTCCCTCTACCTCGACAGGTGCGGAGTAGACCTCCACGCTGCGCTGTTGACCGCAAGAGAGCCGGTGAAGCGAGTTGAAGAAGTTGCGCTCCTCGCGAACCGCCTGCTCCTGTTCAAAGACAACATCCACTTGTTCCAGGATATTGATCTGGCTCATCGGCATGCCGGCCAGTGCCTCCCGCGCATAGCCATAATAGGAGGAAGCGGCCTTGTTGGCTGCGACGATTGTTCCAACTGCCGGGTCGGCGAGGAACATCACCGCGCCGTTTTCCTCGAAGAACTTGAGGAAGCGGGCTTCGCTCTCTGCTAACGCCCGCATCGCCCATATGCGACCGGTTGCGTCCCAATTGCATGCGGAGTGGCTGGCAATGTCGTCATTTGAATCCGGCACAGGAACGATTCGAAGCTCTTCCTTGCAGGGCCTGCCGGGGTTGCGCATGGCGATCAATCCGCTTTGCCAGGACTTTCCAAATCGAATGACATCCCACAGCTCTTCCAAAAATGCCAGTGGACGCCATCCGGGCTTGACGGCTGCGGAGTATTGCCCCGTTGTCTCTTTGCAGGCGCATCCAGGCAACACCCTCAGCACGGATTTCACGAGCAACAACTTCCCATCGGGATCGGTGCTGACCCTGCTTTCGGCAGTCAGGTCCTCACTCGTATCCACCCAGGCACACTCGTTGCTGTGATTTATCCAGCCCACATCTACCTCGATCGAAGTTCATCGACAGTTCGTCTATCGGCAGTAGCGCACCCAACGTTCGACTCGATATGCGGTGCGTGGCCATTGTATTTGCCATTCAAAGCGGAAGGCGGTTGTGGATTCGGGATGTCCTATCCTGCTCTTGCATAACCTTGCCATCGCAGTTCATTTATTGCGCCGCGGTATGACCGCCGGCGGCCGGCTATCTCACAGCCGGCAGGGTCCCATTGCTGACGATCACCTTCGCCTGCGCTGGATTGACAACATATTGAATAATCACCGTGATCCTCCGGTTGGAGGCATCGTTCGGTTGCTGGGGCTTGCGCAGCTTTCGATCCGCGTAGCCGCGCACTTGTACAACCTGGCTGGGGCGAATGCCGTTACTCTCCATCAGGCGCCTCGCAGTATTGGCGCGATCTGTCGAAAGCTCCCAGTTCCCGTAAGCCTTCCCGCCCGAATAAGGCGTGGAATCGGTGTGCCCCTCAATTGAAATTGGGTTTGGCAACTTGCCCGCTTCCGGCGCCAATATCCTCAGCAGGTTTTGCAAAATATGAGTTGGCTCTGCGCTTCCTGTCTCAAAGAAGGTCCCTTGAGGATCTTCCATCAACTCGATCTGAAGCCCTTCCGGCGTGACGGTCATCTCAATCAGTTTCTTGAGTTTGTCGAAGTCCTTCATTTTCTCCATCGACTTCATCAAGTCGTCCTTCAACTTGGACATGTCTTCCTTTTTGACAGCGGCAGCATCGCCCGCCCCACCCAGTCGCGTCCCCGTCTTCTGGGCAGTGCCGTTGGGGTCGCGAAAGTACCCTCCGACGGCGTCCTGCACCGGCTTGCTGCTGTTCATCAGCCACAGCACGATAAACAGCGCCATCATGGCAGTGACAAAGTCGGCATATGCCACCTTCCAGGCTCCGCCGTGATGGGCCGCATGCCCGCTCTTCCTCTTGATAATGATGATTTGTTCGTTGTCTGCCATGGTCTTGCGAACCTACGCGGCTACTGGAACAGCCACAGGCTCATCCGCTTTCTCTCTGCACGCCTTCTCCACTTCCACAAAGCTTGGACGGGCGTGCTCGGGGATAGCGCGGCGACCCATTTCAACTGCCATAATGGGCGCGGTGCCTTTGATAGAAGCCAGCATGACGACGCGGAGTACATGGTAGTAGCTGTTTTCCTCATCCACGATCTTCGACATATTCGAGGCCAGTGGGCCTACCAGTCCGTAGCACAACAGAATTCCGAGGAACGTCCCGACCAGGGCTGCAGCCACATGGGTTCCAATCTCCTCTGGCGGGCCGCCCAGCGAACCCATCGTCACCACCACACCCAGCACTGCGGCCACAATTCCCAACCCCGGCAGCGCATCGGCCATCGTGTTCAATGCCTGGCACGGTTGGTTGGCCGTCAGGTGATGAACTTCCATATCCAGTTCCATCATCTGGTCCACGTCAAATGCGCTCACGCCACCGGTAATGGCCATGCGCATTGTGTCGCAAACAAAGCCCTGGGCGTGATGATCTGAAAGGAACACTGGGTATCTTGAAAAAATCTGGCTCTGGCTCGGGTTTTCTATGTCGCCTTCGATGGCAATCGCGCCCTCTTTGCGGGATTTGGCCAGCAGGTCGAACATCATTTTCAGCGTAGCCACATACCGCTTCTTCGGAAATGGCGATCCCTTGAAGACTCCCAGGAGCCCCGAAGCGATCTTCTTCAAAATATGAATAGGATTGGCTGTCAATACAGTTCCAATTGCTGCCCCGCCGATGATAAGGAGTTCGGCGGGCTGAAGAAGGACGCCGATTTTTCCCTTTTCCATCAGGTAGCCCACAATGACGCAGGCGAAGACAAGAAGAATTCCACCGATCGAAGTCATTCTCTATTCCTTCCCGTCTGAACAGTATTTGCCACTACAGCGCAGCGGTCCGCAAGGATTTGCAAACTCGCTCCCCTTCTATCGGCATACCTCGAGATCTGTTCCAACGGGAATCCGAAATGTTCCGTAGCCACGGGCAGGGCGCAGAGACGCACACCACGGCACGGGAACGCTGCAGTGCGGAAATCTGCCTGAATCGTGAGGAGTTGGCGAATCGGAAGTGTCGATAGGGCGACCGTGAAAGCCTGCCGCATTCGTCTAGTTCGAAAAACCGCAAGAACTGGCGAATACGCAACCCACGGCAGGAATCACGTTGTTGAATCCAGAAGATCGCGTACCTTTCTCAACAAATTCTCCCGTGTGAACGGCTTGTCGAGAAATGCGGAGTCTTGTCCGCGCACATGCGAGTGGACAATCGAGTCGTCGTTGTAGCCCGATGCGTAGAGCACCTTGGTCTCCGGTCTCACTTCAGCAACTCTCTCAGCAAGAACAGAACCGCTGAAGCCTGGCATCACGACATCGGTAATCATCAGAGGTAAAGGCCCCTCATGCTCTGCAGCCATGCGCAATGCCTCTGCGGGGTCGCCTGAATCCAGCACCTTGTATCCGGAGTCCTCAAGTATCCGTCGCGTAAGTCCCCGCAGAGGACTCGCATCATCGACCAGGAGAATGGTCTCTGTCCCCCCTCTTGAGGGCGAGGTATTCTTCTGTTGCGGGTTGACCTGGACTTCATCGCACCGGGGAAAATGGATCTTGAATGTTGCTCCGTCGCCTGGTTCGCTGTAAACGGCGATAGCCCCCCCACTCTGCTTCACAAGACCAAACACTGTGGACAAGCCGAGTCCGGTTCCCTGTCCTTGAGATTTCGTACTGAAAAAAGGTTCGAAGATGTGGGACTGTGTCTCCGCATCCATTCCGACCCCCGTATCGCTGACGGTCAGCAGTACATATTGGCCCGGCTCTGTAGAGGGATGCTGATGGGCGTATGTCTCATCGATCTCCACGTTCGCGGTCTTGACGATGATAAGTCCCCCTTTTGGCATTGCGTCCCGCGCATTGATGGCAAGGTTCATCAGCATCTGTTCCACCTGGTTTGGATCAGCCTTGATCCTTCCCAGGTCGGGGGCAAGGACACTTACCAATTTGATGTCATCGCCGATCAGCCGGTCCAGCATCTTTTCCATGCGGTGCACGGTCTCGTTCAAATCCATCACCGCGGGTTCCAACACTTGCCGGCGGCTGAAAGCAAGCAGACGTTGTGTGAGATTCTTGGCCGATGTGCCTGCGTTGTGAATCTCCAGGACCATGTTGCGGACTGTCTGCGCCAGCTCCTGCTGGTCCTCCAGAATCTCGCAATATCCCAGGATTACACCCAGAAGGTTATTGAAGTCGTGAGCCAATCCGCCTGCAAGCTGGCCAACCGCCTCCATCTTGTGCGCCTGCCGAAGCCGTTGTTCCAACACTTCGGCATCCTTCCGCTGCCTGATGTCGCGTATGTTGCACTGGATGACTTCCTCATCGTGCACGCGGTACACGTTGCTTACCACCTCCACGCTGACACAGAGTCCACTCTTGGTCATCAGAGGATGATTTTCATAACGAACATAGTGCTTGCTTCTCAACTCCTGAAACGCACTCTTTGACGCCTCGGCGTCTCCGGGCAGACCGATGTCCCAGAGAGTTTTTCCGAGCAGTTCCGCGTGCGAGAATCCCAGGAGTTTCGCCAGGAAGGGGTTCGCATCGGTGATAACTCCTGTCGTCACATCGAGGATCAGAATTCCATCCTGTGCAGCCTCAAACAGTCGCCGGTATCTGGCTTCAGAGTCCAAGGGTCCCCCTCCCCGAGCTGCGCGGTCATTCGTGGTCCGATCCGCAGTGCCTGGCATCTTCACTGTTGCGGACGGGGGCTTAACGTCCAAGGCCGAACAATGGCCATCCGGACCTTTCGACTGGGGGGCTGGGTCTTGCAACGCCTTGCTTTTGAATTCGGGCACACTACCCCTTCATGGGAGTGGCCGGCCAATTGGGCCGAGGCACTCTTCGCGTCACCACCAACGGAGCCTCCGCAGGGCCGGTCGCGCCGGTAGTCCTCGAATCCAGCCGGATAGGGCTATATCCTTATCTGGGAGTCCGTATTGAACGATTCTCTTCTCCTGCAGAAAGAAGCGCTGTGCATTATTGATCTGCGGGCAATATCTTCCTCCCGACACGATCTGCTCTCTCCGCTCTAGGGGCGCCCCGCTACTTCTGTGCAGGCTTCTGGGCTGATCTCTCTTCCAGGTCCCTGGCCCAATCGGCGCGTTCCTTCAATTGTTCATTCTGCTCATGGTGGATAGCCCCAATAAAGGTATGCATGACATCGTCCAGTGTCCGGCCTGGCGCCAGGCTGCAGCCATTGAATGTATCGGTATCGGGGTTGGTTTCAATTTCCGGTGCGATACATGTCAATAGCAAACCCTTCTCGTCGTTCACCGCGAAAGTGTGACTTGGGTTGGCAGGGGCGGACGCAGGGGCCGGAGAGTTTTTGAAGAGGGGCGCCTGTGTGGCAGGCTCGGAAATCTTCTTTGAGTCCGATGATTTGGATACAGGCATAGACGCAGCCGCGTGTAAAGCTGCGAAGGTGATCGAGACGACGATTGCCAGGAACGCTCCAGAATTCCTCATGATTACCTTCCAGTCTCTTGATCCGGATTTTGAGTTGTTTCTGTGACATCGGCTGATGCGCAGAATTGTTCACGCCATAGGTTCAAGCCCCTGGGTGTTAGGGGTATGGGGGAGCGCATCTGTGCTCGGCTGAGATCATTTGGCTTGGTTCTGCCGATCATACGTCATACTCAGGAAAGACGCGATGGATTCGGCTACCCGGACGGATTTCAAGGAAACGAAATTCCCATTGTGGGTTTACGCATAAGGTGAAAGCTTCCAACTCAATTTATCAACAATTTACGGGGCTGCGTACTCCATAAGGTGAAAGTGATTGACCTCATAAGGCGAAAGTTTCGACGGCAATTTACGCATCCGGTGAAAGTTTCACCAAGCAACCGGCTGCAAGCAGCTTGTTGAACTCATTCAATAGTTCAACATGGTGCTTCGCCAGATACTTCTCGATATGTGTATTGGCCAGCAGGCGCTCGATATAGCCGAGGCCGATGGTCAGGTCAAGAGCTCGGATTGGCTGCGCGTCAACCATCAAGCTTCGGGGGAGTCACCAGTAAGCTCACATCGGCTGGGGTCCGAGCGAAGGCATCCGCAAGCTGAAACTCTTCCGGCGAGCCATAGCCCCAACCCGCCGCGATGCAGCGGATTCTGTTGCTGTGCGCCGCCTGAACGTCGTAAATCCGGTCGCCTATCATCCAGGCAGACTCCTCGCGGACTGAATTCTCGCGCAACAGCCTGCCTAGTAGTTCGACTTTGCCGTGGTTGGCGTACTCGGCCTTGTCGCCATAGATTGCCGTAAACGAATCGGTAAGGTCGAATAGATCCATAACCCGGGCGGCAATGTGCTGCTGCATTGAAGTGCAGATAAAAAGGGGAAAGCCCTGCTGACGGAGAAGCGCCAGCATATCGCGCACCCCCTCGAACACCGAGCTGTTCTTCCATCCATGGCGGTAAAAGCAGTCGCCGTACTCGCGCGCAAGTGCGGCGCGATCCTCCGCGCTTCCCTGCGGCAACAGATGGAGTGTCCATTCCTCGGCAGGTGGGCCGACAAATCGATCGAGCGGTCCGGAATATTCTAGACGGCGCGCGCCGATTACCTTGCGCAGGCAGGCGACGATGCCGGGCTTCGAATTCGTAATGGTGCCGTCAAGGTCGAAGATGAGGGTTTGCGGGTTCCTTCGCATGCCAGACTTCCGATGCGCTAAGCCAGATGGTTTCAAAGATCGTATCCTCCGTTGCGCCTCAATGCGCAGGCAAATCTCAGCCGGCAATCCTTCGCACTCCTAAACGCCGGTCAGATTAATCGCATCGTGCAAACTCATGCAAAAAGATCAACCGATGGCGATGACTGTTTGCCCCTGCTGCAGCGGATATAGAGTTGAATTTACGCTGACAGCGGTTACTGCGCCTTGCATTTCCGGAATGTGCAGCGCAACCTTGGATGGGATCGTGAAGCCACGGCTATCAAGTCGATACGTTGCGATGAGATGACTCCCCTTGCGGCTCAACTCGATATCGACCTTTCCGAAGCGGGTCGGCGCATTTTTCGCTGAAAGCGCGGCTCCCTCAGGCAGCCAGGCGGGCTGAACCCCCCAACATAACTCCAGAACATCCTTATTTTCGAAGACGAGCGAGTTCCGGTGAAGGAAAATGTATTCCGCCGCGGCCCAACCGTGCGGCATATCTCCGGTGCCGCGACGATCCTTCACCATGATTCCTTCAACCCATGCATTGGTCGGCGAAGAATAGTCGACATAACTGTTGAATAGCTGATAAAAACGTTCAGTTTCGTTCCTCAGCAAATGGCACATGGCAATTTCAGCAGTGATATAAGTCCACACCTGGTTGTTCTTGTAGATGTATGCACCTTCTGCGAGAAAGGTATCCATGGTCCTGAGAGTCGCCGTCATCATGGGGTCCAGCGGTTCGAGAAACCCGCATGGATAGAGGGCGCCTGCCGAACCCCAAATGGATACGTCCGTATCGAAGGGCGTAGCGGGGATAAACTTCCCTTTTCCAGTGTGCTGGTAGGCCCATTCGACGGAGGCCAAGAGGTTTGTGCGCAGATCATCGTATGCGGCGCGAAACGTCTGAGCATCTTCGGTCTTTCCGAGTGCCACCGCAGCAATCGTTGCCTGGTGCAGGCCCAGGAGCGCCCAGAAATTGTGATAGTAGTTGATGCCCGACACGATGGCTTCGCCCTCGCCGGGCGGCAACAAACCGTAGTAGACGGGTCTCTCACCTTGCTCAAGGGTGAATTTCATCTGTTCGCACGCGTAGCGAATCCACAAGGCTCCCTTGCGAATGCTGTCATAGGCGGTTCTAAGCCACTGCTTGTCCTGAGTGAGTTGGAAGTGGTGAACCAAGGCCCAGAGCGCCTCGCCATTGCTGTCCCACTGCGTAATTGGCGACTGCCAATACCCCGCGGGTTGTTGGCCCCAGGTTGCGAATTGCCCCTTGAGTCCCGGCTGCCAGAAGAGCCGCAGCGACTTCTCAACTTCTTCCGGATAGCCCGCCAGACCCAGAGCATTCGCGATGTAGGAACCATCGCGAATCCAGAAGTTGTCATAGATGCCAGCGCCAGGCTTCACAACGTAGAGGTCCTGTCCGTCATTGGCTTCTCCTGAGTACTTGGTGCGCATCAGAAGGATATTCAGCAGGCAAGTTCGATAGAGATTGTCGAGGCGTGGCACCCCCACTTTGAATTGGGCCCCACGACTGAGAAAAGTCTCCCAGTGATTTCTGACTGCAGCCTCTGCATCGGAAATCGAGAATTCAGTTGCACGTTCTGCGTCGCTCTTTGAAAGGTTGTACGGCAGCAGGAGGTGCCGACCACTGGAGTTTCCAGGAGCGTATTCAATATCGACTGTAGCCGCAACGTCCGCAGCGGGTTCGCGCCCGCATGGAATATGGACTAGAGCGCGACGATCGAGGCTGCCCGTCTTCAACTCGTTGCGGTCGACCGCTGCATCGAAAACCCAGACAGCATTGATAAAGCAATCTCGAGACATGCTCATGGAGGAGGCATCGCACTCCGAAGCCACGTGAATCGTCCCGCCTTGAGGAGCGACCTCGAACTCAAGAATGGAAGGGTTACCCTGTCCGAGAGTCCCCAGGTCCAGGAGTTGACTCCGATCATTCACTGTTAGCTTCAGGATCGATTCCCCAGGGAGTTTCTTATCGTTTGTAATAAGTCCAAGATAGACATGGTAAGTATGCGAAGCGGAAACGGGTATGCGGTATTTTATCGAGCGGTTCATGTAGATTGCGCGGCTACTGTTGAAGGCTTTTGCGAGGCCTGAATGCTCTATCAAAGGAACAGGGGGATCCCACCGGGGAAGATCGGTGCACCAGGATTCCGGAGAGAGCAGATTGTATTTGGCGCTTGTCGTTCGGCCCACCGTTGCACCGGGGACAATGGCGCAAACCTGATCGCCACTGATAATCCTATCCCCTTCCAACCTGACAGAGGCCGCGTTAGTGAACAACAGGCGGAGATGGAGAGACGAACCCCCACTGTCAATCAGGATGTAATCGCTTTTTAGTCCGTTGTAGTCCGATGTAAAGGCGGTCCAGTCCACGGAAACTCCATGCCTGTTCACCTTGCTGCGCACAATGGGCAGGTAGCCATTCTCGAGCCATTGCGCCCACTCCGCATCGGGAACGAGTGCGTCGTTTTGGAAGGGCCTGACCGGGTAGTCCACATCGAGGAGAACCTGAACGTCTCGGCCTCCCAACTGGCCGTACTGGTCCAGAAACGAAGGGCGCTCGTCACCCAACCCAATCAACGTTGCTCCGTTGTAATTCGCAAACCGATTCGGCTTGCCGTCCCCCTGCCAAAGTGCGGCGTTCATTCCCACTAAGCCTGGTTTCTGTGCTGCTGAATCAAGGCACGACATAGTCAACAAAAGCGAAGCGGATCCAAGCATAAACTCTCGGCGATTGGCAGTCATGGCAATCCCTTCTTGAAAAGCATTTTCCTGATTAGAATTCGGTTGATCCAGAGTCCGAATGCGATTGCAAGATTTTTCCTTCGGCATCCTGCGCCCATCAAATTCCATCGCAGCGGCTAACCTGCGTCGGCATGAGGAAGAACGATCGGCGCGGCCCAGGCTGGAGCCCCTCGCACGTGCAATTTACGGCGGTAAATCTTGTCGCCCGCCGCCACATAGAGCGTGTCAAACTCGCGTCCCCCAAAGGAAACGCCGGTTGCTGCCTCGTTCCCTGGCAGCGGAAGAATCGCTGTCACGCGGCCATTGCGATCGAAAACCTGGACTCCCGCGGAAGTCGCCGCGTACGAACGTCCGTCGCGATCCATGGCCACATCGGCGGCGCCGCTCGAGTCTACCCAGTCTGGCACAACAAAGTGGTAGAACGGTTCGCCATCGTCCACCGTTCCGTCGCTGCGAACGCGATAGCTCATTCCGCTGCGTGATTGCGCCTGCGCAACAAACAGCCACAGTCCGTCTGGAGAAAGAGCCACACCGGAAGCGCCCTTGAGATTCGCGGCAAGGAGCAGTGGTTCGCCCGTGGAGCGGATCAGCCACAATTCGCTCTGTCCGCCGGAACCCTCAGCCGTGGCGTAAATGTCGCCATTGGACCGCACCGTCAAACCTCGGAGATGCAGATTGACGACCTGAGAATTGGTGCGCTCATTTCCGTCTGCCTGCGTAATGGCAACGCCGCCCCGTGATAGCGCCCGATACAGTGTTTCGTCAGGTCCGAAAGCGAGGGACGCTCCTTCATTATTTTGTTGGCAACGCGTTGTATCTCCTTCGCTCACCACGTGGGCAATTGAGTTTACTCCGCCATCCGCGTAGAGCACCTCTCCTTTTGCGTTTGCTGCAAGCCGGCTCCTGGGCGCGCAGTCGGTCGCGGCCAGTTCCCACGAGCTATCAGGGTTCAGAATCGCGCGCAACACAGGATTATTGGACTCCCTGGCTCGAATCGGAATTGGCCAGTCTTTCCACAGCCACTTCATCGCATCCGGAAACAATGCAGCGGCATGACTTCCGTTGTGCGTTCCCGCGCCCCAGACATGCCTCACCTCGTAGCCGCCAAACTCCAGTGCGCGCTCCATGGTCTGGTTTGACATCCACCAGTCGCCCATCTCTGGGCCGCCAAGCCACTCGTCATGCACGCCATCTTCCATAAAAACTCGCAGCGGCTTTGGTTCTGTTTTGCGGACCGTGACGTAATATTGTTCCCCTCCGCGCATTCCCACATACGTTCCGATTGCGCTGAAGACACGTCGAAAGGCGTCCGGATGCTCCCAGGCAACCGTGAATGCTCCGATGCCTCCGGTGCTCGTGCCTCCAATGGCGCGGTCATTGGCATCCTTTGACAGCAGGATCGGCAATCCATCCGGAGTGCGATGCATCTCCACTTCCGGGAGAACCTCCGCGAGCAGAAACCGCCCCAGCCGGCCATTCAGACTGTCAAACTCGAGGCTCCGATCGAATCGTGGATTCTCTTCGGCATTTGCTGACTTCACCGTTCCGGGTGAAACTCCAATGCCGATCGTCACTGGCATTGTGCCCTGCGCAATCAGGTTATCGAAAGCGGCCGGAGCCTCGAAGCCCAGGCCGTCCAGTCCAACATACACGCAGGCCGGTTTATCCCCCTTGTAGGAAGCCGGCACGTAAACTGTGATGATCCGACTGGTGCCTGGATATACTTTCGAATCCGTCAGTTCGAATCTGAAGACTTTCCCCACTGGAACGGAGGGATGGGGTAGTGAGTCGGGCCCGAGCATGTACTCATCGAATGGGGGCGGCGTCTTCTCGTCGATCACGGGCGGTACTGGCGATGGCGCCGTCGCTGGAGTTACTCCCTGGGGAAATGCCGGCACGGTGCCCAGCATCAGCAAGAGCGCTCCAGGCAGTCCGGATCTAAGCATAATATTCCCCCATTTCCCGCCAGTGCTTCTCACCTGAAAGTGTGTCCGCCTCAAACCTTTTGTCTTGGCTCTGCTGGATGGAACCATTTCCATTGAGTGGTCCTTTCTGTTGATCATCGTCTTCCGCGGGGAGTGGCAGTAAACTTTCCCAGGGCTGCTCCTTGTTCATAAACCAATTGCAGTCACAGAAACTTTTTTGTTCATCCCGCACTTTGGCGGCATGGGTCAAACTGTTCCTCCTGGCGGAGCAGGTATTTCTTGCGACTCCTGACGCCGGCAGATACTGTTAATCACGGCAAATGCATCTCCTTGAGGTTTTTCCGCATACTGCTTCTTTCTCCCTGCATATTCCTGATCCATCTGGAACCAATCGATGGAATGCGGGGATTCGCGTTTCTGGAGCGCAACAGCAAGCGTTGAAAAGTAGGCCTGCCAACGTTGCGCATAGTATTTGAGCAGCCCGTTCCACTCCCGGGAGGCATAATCGTGAATGCCGGAGTCGCGCGAGGACTCGGGTCCCCATTCAAGAAGCAAGCTGCTTGCGTCGAACTCAAATTGTGCTTCTTCCCGAGGGTTTCCCGCGGAAGTTCGCGCACGCGCGAGCCATCGCCCAAACAACAACGATGGTTCGGTAGCCGCGATCCGATCAAGGTCCTCAATGTGTTGCAGCCATTGATGCGAGAGATCTTGAAATCGCTCGATGTCGCCTGCTGAATAAGCCGCCTGAATTTCCGGAAGCATCGCGCGGCTGCGATTGGCAACTGTTTGGCGGGCAACGTCCACAAGGTCGTACCGGTATGCCGTACTATTGCGCCGGGAGGGATGGACCGCCAGCAAAGGCCGAAGCGCAAGGGAGAATGCCTTCAGGTCATATCGTGGTTCTTTAGGACTCCAACTGCAGGCCGATTGCGCATTCAAGTCAGGTTGGGCAGTAAATAGACTGTCGTGCGCCTCGCTCCACTTTCCACTCTTTAGATCGTAGGCAGTTGTGCGCAAAATCTCCCAAGCCTCTGCTGCTTCAGGATCCTTCTTTCCATACCGATAGCCTGACCATGCCGCAAACCAAGTCGCGAGATCAGGGGGTGAATCAAGCCAGGCCATTTCGGTGAAGAATTCGAATGCTGCCGGATTATTGCAGCTCGCTTCCGGCATGACAGCGATGCCACTGACCTTGCTGCCAGGTCTCTGAAGCTGATGAAAGAAGCGCTCATTCCAAACTCCCATATTGGCGCCCATCGTGGTGTGACCTCCGAAATTCCAGATGGCGCCGAACGCGTAGGGAACTCCATTCCACTGCTCTTCACGATCGCGATATTCAAACCGGTCCGACTGACCATCGAGGATGAGTGCGTGGTCTTTATTGGCGATTCCCGATAGAACGTCGGGTCTTGGATTGTTCTGCCAGCCGAGGATTGCCCATATTGCACCGGGGTGTGATGCCTGCAACTGGACATCGATCGCCCTTGCGGCTTTCGCGATGTCTACATCGCCGCCCTCGCCGCCCTCGTGCAAAGGGTCCACCTTGAACATCGAGGAAGGTCCAAGCAGCGTTTCCTGTACGTTGTAATATTCACGCGCTACATCTGCAAAAAGCGCACTGGTCGGATCGAGCCAATCCGGACGCTTCATGCCAAGCCACTTACCCTGCGGCACAATGCGCGCGTTGGGATTACGCTCCGCAAATCCATCCGGAAGCATCCCGAAATAACCTGGCAGCACCGGAATCATTCCCAATTCACGGAGGCGGTCAGTCACCTTCCTTGCCAGGGCAAGGCGATTGTCGATGAGATGTTGTGGACACGAAGGGCCAACCCAGCTTGACAAGTTATCCAGAAGCCACCAGGGCTGGTGAGCAGGAGTTGGAAACCAGTTGCGCAGTTCCTCGCCGGTCAACTGAAATCTGCGGAAGGTCTGCTGATAGACAGCTTCCGCGCCGAGGTAAACAAGTACCTCGTTGATCCCGTGAACCGCAAGAATGTCGATCTGGTGCTCCCACTCTTCCCACGACCAATAAGGACAGGTATAGCCATCATTGGTGTCATTCAGAGCGAAGCGATGAGGAACGCTCGCGGATTGCGTGATGGTTGAGGGTGGCGCGGGAAGTTTGCTCGGAAGGCTGTTGAGGCTGTCCCCATTCCAACTCGCACACACCCCGGCCACGTACTTCAGATACCAGTGCAATCCCATTAGCATCGCGGACTGCGATGAGCCGGCTACTAAAATCTTGCCGGAGAATCCAGAGATTTCAAAGTGTTCTTTTCCCTGATCGGGAAGCAAGGATAAATGAATCTGATCGGCATGCTGAGGCAGCAAGCGCCGTATCGTTCCTGCTGCTCCATCCGTTTGGGCAGAGCGCCCCGTGACGCGCCTCAGAATCGAGGATTCGCCGTATCCCAATCCCAATTTCGAGAACAAAGCCGCACCTGCAAGTCCGAGAAAACGGCGGCGCATCCTATCATGTTTCAAGTCTTGACTCCCCGGCTCGAGTTACTTTGTTGAATCGATCTCCGACAAGTTCATGGCGCGCGAATTTATTGATGCTGATAACTTTTACTCGCCAGTCATCGAGTAATTGGCTTGCGCGCTATCGGAAGAGTTCCGGAGTTCCTCCCGGGCCGATCCACTGCATTCCTTTGGCTTCAATCGGCTGGGTTGAATCATTCCCGAATGTTGCGGTCACCTGATGTGCTTTGTTCAGGTTTACATGCACGCGGCTTACGACATCCTCTGCCATCTTAATGTTGATTCCTCCCACGGCATCGACTGTTGAGGTGCAATTCCACGTAATCAGATCTCCATTCGCCCGTTCGATGACATAGGCGGAAGTCAATGCCACTTCCGCAAGCGAGATGAATACCTCATTCACATCGTTGCAGCACGTCCAGCCAGAATCCCATCCGTTACCGCAGACTGGCTCGCGATCCGGAGAATGGAATGCCGCAATCATGGGCACATACTGCTCGCCGATAATCTGCCCAACCCGCTTGCCGCGTTTCGGATTCTCGGGATTTGGTTCGAGTACAGTCGCCTCACGGTAGGGATCAGGCACAAATGCCCATCTCAATTGGCCGGTGCGGCTATCTATCAATTGGGCACAACTGCCCATGGCATTCATAGCTTTGCGCAACCAATCCTCCTCGCCTGTCAGCAGGTACTGATACCACAGGCCGGGGATAAGCCACGCGCTCCAACCGTGCGGCGAGTCCATCATGTTGTGCGACTTCCCGATAAGCACGTCGTACTGGGCTTCCCAGAAGCGCAGGGTCGCCCCATTCATCCTCGAATCAGGGATCAGCAATTGCTCCAGGCAACGGTGGGATAAAAGCATCTTTCTAGATGCTTCCGCATAATGCCTGCGCTCTGCCGCGTCATCCTGCAACAACGCGAAGAGCCCCAACTGCGTGGCCGCGCAACTGATCATGCCGTCTTCAAACGTGTTCTGGCCTTCTGTCAACAAATTGTCTTCGGACCGCACCAGGAAATCCATCGCCCGCTTTGCTGAATCGTAATGACGGTTGTAGGCAACTTTATATCGCGTTTCCTTTGGTGCTACCATCTTCTCCGCAGCCATTACCGTCATCACCGATTTCACCGGGTAGGTGATCACTGTGTAGTTGTCGTAGTTGCCGTCCGCTGATTGCCGGGAAACCGCATAATCTGCGAAGCCGCTGGCCAGATCGATCCAATAAGGATCTCGATCAGCCAGATAGCGATAGGCGAGCAGACCTGCCATCTGCGTCGTACTGATTAAATATCGAACCTCCATCGGTATACCGCTGGGCTTCTTGGCGGCCAGGTCCCACTGCAGGCTCAGGATTTCTTTCAGCCGCGCATCAGTCTGCGCGTCCACCTGGGCATCGGGAAGATAGAGCCGCGCCAGAACACCGGCCTCTAAACCGAGCCATTGTTCCAGATGACTTGACGCATATTGCTTGTTGACGAGGGATTCTTTGCGCGCCTGAATCATGTACCAGGACCAGGGATGTCTCACGGACACAGATGCCTCGCTGACATGGCCGTCACTTTGGGTGGCTGTTAGTTTATATAAACCTGGGCCGGTTTGAGGCAGAAGCGTAGCCTCGTATTCACCAGGCTTTTTGGAAATCACCTCCAGTGAAGTCGCGCTTCCTTCAGGATCAGTGACTTCAATCTTGACTCCGTCAGGCGACCAGATAGTTAATCTGCTTCTCTCCCCGCCAGCCACTGTATAACGATCGGCTTCGATCATCGGAACCGACAAAGAGGCAGCCAATGAAGGCTTGACCTTTTCGATTGAATCAATGGGCTGGAGATACAACGTCCATGTTCGCTCGTCGCCCGGCTTTAGACAAATAAGATTTTGAGGATGACGCGCCGGAAGGGGTAAAGCGTGCATCAAGTCGAGACTGCAGGAGTAGATGAGGTGACCGCCATCGGTGGATGTGTCGGGATTATGCTCACCATCAGGGCGAGCTGGCGCCAGTTTCTCGCCGTCCCCGGATACCCAGACCGACTCATCGTAATTCATGCTGTAAGACGCGACTGCGTCCGGCGACCCGATGGTCATGATTCTCCCTTTCGGGGTCATGAAGTAACCCCAGAAATGAGATCTTTCACAGCGCAACAGGGTCGGAAAGTAACGATAATCCCAGGAGGGATACGAACGCATCTCGGTGTTCAGTCCGAGCACGAGCCTTGCCGCCGTCGGGATGTAGTCCAAGGTGCCTTCATTCCTGAGTCTCGCTACGATTGCCAGGCGATTCCCCTGAACGCTGTATTGCAGAGAGTGGCGCACCCCATCTGCCACTGCTGCGAAACTATTGTCCGATCCCGCGATCTTTTGCAACTTCGCGCCTGCCCATGCCGGCCCGGCGAGAATGCCCTGGCGGAACTCGACGTCTTCCCACTGACCGGAAGTTCTCACTTGCAGCGCTTGGATTGTTCCTGAATCGCCAAGTTTGACGCGCATCACGTCGCTCGATGACGTCCATTCAGTTGGCGATATCTCTTCTCGCGCAATTGACAGCGAGCACGACTCCGCTATGAGCATGTTGCGTTTTGCAATCAGAGAGCTCGAAACAACTGCCCCTACACCTCCCGACATAAAATCGCGCCTATTCATGTGGCCTCATTCCTGAACTTGCAAGAGCCCGCGCTCCATCGGACCGCGAGTCGTTTCGTGGTTCGGCTGCCTTAGCATCTTCGCGGAAGCGAGTCTCATTCCTCAGCCATGTATTCGAAAGAGATCAGACCCGGTCTCAGGAGCCCGTTGGATCGACAGAAATGGGAAGCGTTCCAATTGGTCCGGTTCCCGATCGAGATTGGGAGGGCAGCTTCGGTTACCAATGTGTCGCCAATTCGATTCGTCGATGAAAGAAAAAACCTGAGAGTGGTTCAACCATACAAAAGCATGGTGGGGGTATGTGAAGGTTAGCTGCCTTCTAACCTCCGCTTTAAGTCGTTTAGCAGACGCGAGTTATGGCTCTTACGGTTAGTTAACCGTACGTTTGGCAGGAGTTCGGGTTTAATTGCTCGGTAGCACTTGCTACGCCGATCATGCCTACGCTCGCTTTCGAAGCAACCTTCTGTGTCAGACGACTGAAGTCGAGCGAACCCGGGGAGCGTTCGGTTCCCTGAAGACTTGTTGCCCACCACGCTGCGATGCAGGTCAGGCCTAACCTGAGATTAGCCGTTTATTTTCAATATGATAGAACCGCAATTCTAATTGATGGTCCCCTCACCGCGCGGTCATGTATAATCCCGCACGGAGCAAAATGTCTACCTTCGAGACAGATGCACGTGCGGTTGAGATCGCTAGACTTGCGCGAGATCCTGCTCAATTAGCCTTGCTCCGCGCGCATGTAGAAGGAGTAATTCGTGGGGAGGCTTTTGCAGGAAGCCCGCGTAGCCAGCAATTCCTTCGCCATGTTGTTGGCAGATCTCTCGAAGGCGATTTTGAGAGCCTGAAGGAGCGAGTGATCGGCATCGAATTGTTCAATCGTTCGCCTTCATATGATAAAGCGGAGGATGCGATCGTCAGAGTAACGGCGAGCGACGTAAGAAGACGTCTCTCGCAACACTACCAACGACATGCAACCGATTCTGAGTGCCGCATCAACATTCCGCCGGGTTCGTACATCCCACAGATCACTTGGATTCAGCAGTCTGGAAGTCCTTTTATCCCGGATCAGGCAGCTCCCGCACCGGCCAATACTAAAGACCCGACACCCCCTGGACTCGCTGAGCCGAAAGAAATTGGCACTTGGTACGCCACCTGGGAGTTTCTTTTTTCTCTCCCCCTTATTTTTTTGCTTTTGGGCTTTTCATACTGGGCAGGCTATCGTTCCCATGCACCCGAAATGCCTCGGATCATTGCCACCACTCCGCCATGGACAACGATCCTCGGAACTGGTCACACTCTTCAGATCATTGCAAGCGATCCCGACTTCGCAGCTGAGCAGGACATTACTGGTCACGCTCTCAGCCTATCCGACTATGCAAATGAGCGGTATATACCTGAAGGCTCTTCGCTTCCGCCGGAGATTCGAAGCTTCTGCCTGCGCTATTTGCGCGGCTCCCGGGCTGCGGATATTGACCTTCCTATTGTCGCGAATATCGTTTCACTCGCCAAACCCGTCGGCCAAAAGGTGCAGATTCGTGGTGCTCGACTGATTCACCCGGCTGACTTCCACACCGATGACGACTTCATTTTGCTGGGCAGCCCCATTGCCAATCCATGGGTGGACTTATTTGCTTCGCAGTTGGATTTCAAATTCGTCTTCACGACCGGATCCAGCCTGGAGGAGATTGCGAACGTTCGACCGAAACGGAATGAAATGGAACTGTACACGCCGATCGGCAAATTCTTCGAGGAAAAGCCTCCAACAGGCACCTCGTTTGCCATCGTTGCCTTTCTGCAAAATCCCCACCAGTCGGGCCATGTGCTAATCCTGGCGGGAACAGGCGCCGAGGGCACTGCAGCGGCTGCGCAAGTAATTACGAATATCTCCAACCTATCTAAGGTTTTGCAGAGTTGCGCCGGTCCGTCCAATCAGCCGTTGCAGAGCTTTGAATTGCTGCTCAAGCTCTCTGTGATGGGCGGTTCCGCGACGAATACCGAAGTGGTAGCCTGCCACCGTCTGCCGTCCCAGTAGCGTTAAATTCCTTCGACGTTCCGCAATTCAGCTCCCTTTGAACGGATCGAAAACACTGCCAGTCGAGTTTTCTCGATTCGGAATCCGCAGTTTCCATCTCTCGACCTCGCTCCGACTGAACACTCAAACAACCTCCTCCCTTAATTGTCTGCGAGCAAATCGATCGGTGCTCCGGTCGGGAATCCATTGTTTTCTAAGTTGTGCATCGATAATCCTTTTCCCGTCAATTGGGAGCTTCGATTGTGGCTGATGACTAACCGCTGTATGAGATAAATCACCGATTGTCTTTTTGCTTGAATTTAGAGTCCTTGCAGATGAGCTGCCGCCCGCTTAAGAGGGACGAATTCTATGCAAGAGAATGGTCGATTCAAAAGTGAGTGCGCACAACACTGGCGCAGCGCATCCTGCCGGAGCATTAGATTCCAACTCGTTCTATCTGATGTACGGTTAACTAACCGTAAGATCGCTAAACCTAGGTTGCTCAACAAGTTAACAAGGCAGGTTAGAGGGCGGCTAACCTTCCCAGAGCCCCGGTTCGCCTTTATATAGTTGAACCACTCTGATTTCTTCATTTCTCTCATGCGGTGAAAGTAGGAGAGATCATCCATCGCGTGTTGTGGGAGCGCGGCGTTGGAGATGGACAAAATCCGAAAGGTTTTTGTTCCAGATTGAAAAGACATTTCCTACAAACAAGCCGTAGTGTTACGGATCGAAGGAGGTTTCACATGACAAGGCCAGTGAACAGGAGAAGCTCATGGCGCCTGGGATTGATCGCAGTGATTTTACTGCTATGTTCCGGGTTGGGCATGAGTCAAGTTAAGACAGATGGCACAATCGGAGGAATCGTTACGGATCAGACGGGAGCCGTGATTGCTGGAGCCAGCATTACAGCAACCAACGACGCTACGCTGATCTCCACTACAACGCAAAGCAACGGAGAAGGTCTGTATTCATTCAACAACGTACAGATCGGTATCTACACGTTGAAAGTGAACGCCAAAGGCTTCGGGGACCTGGTGGTGAAGCACACCACGGTACAGGTGAACACCAACACGACGCAAAACCTGGCCCTGAAGCTGGGTGATGCGTCTGCCACCGTAACCGTCACAAGCGAGAGTGCCCTGTCTGTTATCGACACGACCTCCGCGCAGTTGGCGACGAACATCAGCGCCGAGCTGGTCGAAAATCTGCCCAATTTGAACCGCGATCCGCTGCAAGCCGCGACGATGGCGCCAGGAGTCTACGGCTGGGAAACAGGCGGTCCCCCCACGAACACCGAGGAGAACGACTGGCTGGGCGCAAACGGCTTGACCACGTCGAATAGCAATTACACATTGGATGGAGCCGACGCCACTACCGCAATGAAGAATGGCGCATCGCAAATACCCAATCCGGATGCCATCGAGGAAGTTCAGGTCGTGACATCGGGCGGAGAAGCTCAGATGGGAGCGGCTCCGGGCTTGAATGTAAATGTCGTCACGAAATCCGGCACCAACACGGTGCATGGGGGCGTGTTTTATCAGCTGCATAGCAAGAAAATGAATGCGAACTCGTGGCTGAACAATAACGAGGGAGTAGCGATACCGGGAGACAATCAGCGCTGGGAAGGCGCGACCCTGGGCGGTCCCATTCTCAAGGACAAGACCTTCTTCTTTTTCTCGGCCCAGAAGTGGAGAGATCCGCAGCCGTTTACTGTCGCGGGCACAGATGGCCTCACGCCCGCGATGGTCAGCGGCGACTTCAGCGCCATCGGGAGCTCATCGGGTCAGGATTGCTCGGCCTCAGCCTGTGCCGGCTTCCAGATCTTTGACCCGCTTACCGGACTGCCTTTTCAAGGCAATGTGATTCCGACGGCCAGAATGAACCAGTTGTCCAAGGCGATGGTCGCCGACGGGTTGTTCAACGATCCGCACGATCTCGTCTCTCAATTTGGTGACCACGAGATCTGGCCCTGGATGGGCAGTTTGACCAACACAGAGTGGACAATCAAACTCGATCACCAACTGGCCAAGAGTCAGAAGTTGACATTCATGATGTATCGCAGCTGGGGGCAAGATGAGTCTCCAGCGTACCTGTCCACTCTGCCGGCGTGGGGATACAGCATTCAGGCAGCCGAGCAGCAGGACTACAGCCTCCACCACACCTGGACGGCACGCCCGGACCTGGTTCTGGAGACCGCATACCACTATTCACGCCGTCCCTACCTGGATGGGATGGGTGGCCAGAAAGTGCAGGAGAATTACCAGGGCTTGACTCCTAACTTTGGCCAAACGGTTGCGGGACAACAGTCCGCCGAATATCTGCCGAACCTTCTGATTGGCAACTTCTGGAGCAATATGGGAGGCTATGATGGCTGGCCCGACGCATTCAATCAGAAGATGACCAATTTTACAGAGGGAGTAACTTTCTACAAGGGCAAGCATAACCTCAAGGCGGGCTTCGAATACAAGCGCGCCTGGTTCTCATCGGTGCCGGCTATGGATCGGGCACAAATGTCCTACAACGGAAATTTCACCAGCTCGCCTTCATCGATTGACCCAGCTACCGGAAAGCCAATTAACGGGAACAACCCGAGTGGCACCGTCGCGGGCGCGTACTCCTTTGCGGACTTTCTGCTGGGAACGGCCGCGGGCGTACAGGCTGACACGCCGCTCTTCTTTCAGTCGAATCACATCGATCACTACATTTACTACCTTGCCGATCAGTGGAGGATCGCCCCCAGACTCACCCTCAGCCTCGGATTCCGTTCCGGATACGATCCGAACTGGGTCCAGGAACAAGGTCACGTAGGCGGATTCGTCGCCGGCCATCAGTCAACGAAGTATCCCAATCTGCCGCCAGGGATGGCAATTTACGGCGATCCTGGAGTTACAACAGGCATGTTCGAGATGCCCCATGTCAATTTGCAGCCGCGAGTAGGCGGTGCTTACGACCTCGGAGGCAAGGGGACCACGGTGATTACCGCCTCTGCGGGCATCTATTACCAGAACATGCCACTGTCGAGTGCAACCCAATCCGCAATGGAAGCTCCCTTTGGTGGCGGAGTATTTGCCAGCAATGTCTACGACATCTACAACCCATGGCTGACCGCATGCCTGCAGCCGGAGCAGTGCACTCCGGGATCCGCGCAGTCTACCTACAAAACAACCCCGTTGCCGCTTACCCTCAATCCGGCGACCTTCAGCGCCCAGCCGAATTACAGCATCTACCTGAACTCATACCCTCAGCCGCTTAAACTCTCTCATACCCTTCAAATGAACGCGGGTGTGCAGCACCAACTGATCAAGGGAGTTACGGTCAGGGCAGGATACGTAGGCAACCGCCAGGAACATGTTCAGTACTGGATGAACCAGAATATGCCGCAGTGGGCGCCGGGAGCTACTATCGCCAACGAAACCTCACGGAAGCCCTATGCCTACTACTCGACCATCGAGACGTTATATCAGAACGTGAACTCCAGGTACGACTCGCTGCAATCTACCCTGAGCGTCAACCGCTTCGGATTCTACGGAAACGTCAACTACACTCTCCAGCAAGGATGGGCCCCGTGGGGCCAAAATAACCAGGATCCGGGAACCATCGGCGATGAGCCGGTACAAGACCCGTACAACATCAAGGGAGACTTTAGCAACGGCATCAACCGGCAATCGTTCAATGCGAACCTGCTCTACAGCATTGCCAAGCCTCATCTGAATGTGCAACGCGGGGACGATGTTTATCACTGGGCGCCATGGTCAGTGAACTACATTGCACGCGACTGGAAACTCGGCGGAAGCTTCAACGCAAACTCGGGAGCTCCGTTCAATGTGACCTGGGGCGTGGATCAGTTGCTGGACGCCACCTCGGCGGATCGTCCCGACCGTATTGGGCAGGTGACCATCAACAAGCATCCGCGTGTCAATACCAGCGACATGTACATTGACTACAAGGGCTTCGGAGCGCCTCCTGTTCCGACGGCAGCCGCTCCCCACGCATTCGGAAATCTCCCGAACAATGCGTTCTGGGGACCCGGCGGATGGGGCTTGAACGCCACGCTCACGCGCGCCTTCCCGATCAAGGAACGTGCGCAGTTCAAGTTCAAGGTGGATGCATCCAATGTACTCAATCACCCAACCCTGGGCGGACCAAATGCCAGCCTGGGAGGAATGTTCGACGCGCACGGAAATCCCGTTGCTCAGGACGTTTCGGGTACACCCGGAAGCGGTAACTTCGGAGTAATTTCCTCAAAGTACGGGCAGCGCTCATTAGGACTGGAGGGCCGGTTCGTCTTCTAGAAAACAACAAGACACTACTCTTCGCCTGGGATCGATCTCGGTCCCGGGCGAAGCTTTTTTACATCCGATTGCAGATCCAATGTAAGCGTCCAGTCTTCCCCTCTGGCGTGGGTGCGGGTTAAGGTTTGAGGCTTGGTTCATGGGGAAGGCACGCAAGCGGTGGCTGGTGGCGGAGAAGCGGCGGATTGTGGAGTTGACGCTTGAGGCGGGGGCGAGCGTAGCTCAGGTGGCGCAGGCCGAGGGAGTGAACGCGAACCAGGTGTTCCAGTGGCGGCGGGCGTATTACAGCGGGGATTTGCAGTTGGGAACTTCCACCGCTCTGCTGCCGGTGGTGATCGGGGCCGAGGCTGCCACGGTTGCAGAGATCGAGCCAGCGCCGGGGATCGCGCAGGCTGCGTCGACGGATGCATATCCAGCGCAGCCCTCAGGAGCGATTCACATCGAGTTGCCGGGCCGTGCCACGATCAGCGTGGAGCGCGGCGCCGATCGCGCATTGCTGCGCACCATTCTTGAGAGCCTGAGCCGGTGATCGAACTGCGCGCGGGAACGCGGATCTGGCTTGCGGCGGGCGTAACGGATATGCGGCGCGGCTTTCAGGGGTTGAGCGCGCAGGTGCAGACGGTGCTCGAGCAGCAGCCCTACTCGGGCCATGTGTTCGTTTTTCGCGGGCGGCGCGGCGACATTATTAAATGCCTCTGGTTCGACGGCGATGGGCTGTGCCTGTTCGCCAAGCGATTGGAACGTGGCCGCTTCATCTGGCCGAAGGCCGAGAGCGGAACGGTTTCTCTGAGCCGCGCACAGTTGTCGATGCTTCTGGAAGGCATTGACTGGCGCCGGCCCGAGCGTACCTTCGAGCTGCCCTCGGCCGTATAGCGCATCGTAATAATCGCCTGTGTTCATGCGCCTTTTGTGTGCGGTTTCCACATCGTTTCATGGCATACTGCGCTCATGGTTGCCGCTGCTCTTCCAGACCTCGACCAGCTCGACGCCGAAGCGCTGAAGGCGCTGCTGATCGCAGGACACAACCAGTTGCTGGAACAGCGCGCGACGCTCGCCGCGCTACACGCGGAACTCGATGAGCATCGCCAGACACTCACCGCACAGAGCGAACAGTTGCGATCGAGCAGCGAGCGAATCGAACACCTGAAGCTGCTGGTCGACAAGATGCGGCACATGATCTTCGGCAAGAAAAGCGAGAAGGTCGTGGTTCAACTGGAGCAGCTTGAGTTCCAGCTCGAAGATCTGGAGTCCACGCAGGCCGAGGCGGAAGCGATGGCTGAGGCTGCCGCGCCAGCCAACACCCCAGTCAGAGAACAGAAGGCCAGACCGGCGCGCAAGCCCTTGCCCAGCCATCTGCCGCGCGAAGTTGTCTCCCATCTTCCCAGTGGCGATTGCTGCCCCGATTGCGGCGGCGCGCTGCGCCAGTTCGGCGAAGATGTGACCGAGCAACTGGAGTACATTCCAGAGAGCTTCAAGGTCATTCGCCACGTGCGGCCGAAGTTCGCCTGCAACGGTTGCGATCGGGTGGTCGAAGCACCGGCGCCTTCACGTCCCATCGAGCGCGGCATTGCCGGGCCGGGGCTGCTGGCCCATGTGCTGGTGTCCAAGTTCGCCGATCACCTGCCGCTTTACCGGCAGTCAGAGATTTACGCGCGCCAGGGAGTCGAAATCGAACGCTCCACGCTGGCCGGCTGGGTGGGCGCATCGAGCGAGCTGCTCTCGCCGCTGGTCGCCGCACTGCACAAGCATGTGCTGGCAGCATCGAAGCTCCACGCCGATGACACGCCGATTCCGGTGCTCGCTCCCGGCAACGGCAAGACCAAGACCGGCCGCCTCTGGACCTATGTGCGCGACGACCGGCCCGCCGGTGAAGACACCCCGCCCGCTGTCTGGTTCGCGTACTCGCCCGATCGCAAGGGCGAGCATCCGCGCCAGCACCTGAAGAACTTCAAGGGCGCGCTGCAGGCCGACGCCTACTCCGGCTTCCATCACTTGTATGGCGAGGGCCGCATCTACGAAGTGGCCTGTTGGGCCCACGCGCGGCGCAAGTTCCACGACATTCATGTCATTCACGCCTCGCCCACAACCACCGAGGCGCTGGCGCGCATCGGCGCCCTCTACGGCATCGAGGAGGAAGTTCGCGGCAAGCCCGCCGAGCTGCGGCGAGAGATTCGACAGACCCGCGCCAGGCCGCTGCTCGACGAGCTGCACAAGTGGATGGAGAAGACGCTGCGAGCCCTCTCGCCCAAAAGCGAGACCGCGGGCGCGATTCGCTACGCGCTCTCGCGATGGCGCGCCCTCACGCGCTACGCCGACGATGGCCACCTGGAGATCGACAACTCGGCCGCCGAGCGTGCGCTGCGCGCTGTAGCTCTGGGACGGAAGAACTTTTTGTTTGCCGGCTCCGACTGCGGTGGCGAGCGCGCCGCCAACATCTACTCGCTCATCGGATCGGCCAAGCTAAACGGGCTCGACCCGGAACTCTATCTCCGCACGGTCCTCGCCCAGATCGCCGAACATCCCATCAGCCGCATCAATGAACTGCTGCCCTGGAACCTGGCCCCCACCCTCCAGACCCACACTTCCCAGGCCGCCTGACCCACACTTGCCCGAAGTATCCACTTAAGAAATACGTGGATACTTCGCCGATGTGTGGGTTCCACACTCAACGCCCCAGGTCAAGAGGGGAGCACCGCACGCTTACACTTCAAGCCCGTTTCAGGTCATCGATCCGGCGGCAACATAGTATAGCTCCACACGAGTTAAGTGAATAAATCACCGACAGCGGAGCCAAAAATCAGCTCGTAGGCAGCCTTTGAGGCTGCGGGAACAGATGAGGATTTCTCGGTAGGTCAAGAGCACGCTGCAACCGCCCGAAATCATAGCGCACTCCAGGGGAAGTGACTGCGCAACACCTGAATTACGCCTGATGCCGTTGCGCACTTCGAGAGCAAGAAGTGCGCAACGGGTCCATCACAACCCAAATTAGAGCGGTGGCGTTGCGCATCCGAATCAGAAAGAATGCGCAACGGTGGGCTCAAGCTTCTTTGAAGTGCTCCAGAACACAGCTCTTTGAGTCTTTGTATCGAGCCGCAGATAACTTCGATAGAAAAGGGTATCAGGTTTAGATTTGGGACAAAATGTGATCAAGCCTCGCAACAGGAGTTCTCAGTCATCGTGGATGCCACATCGATTTCCGACCTCAAATCAGAATGGAACAACTTATCCGATCTGGATCGCGGCCGGGCGGTCCAGAGGATTCACCAGGCCGGCACCAGCCTGCGTCGGCTAGCGAAGGCGCTGGGCTGCAGCGCCACGCTGTTGCGCCATCTGCACCAGGCTGCCCAAGCGCCGGTGGGAGACCAATATCTTGCGCGGCAGGGCACCATCAGCACCAACGAACTCGTGCGCCGAGCAAAGGCCGCTGGGCTCCGTCATGATGCCAGACGCCGCGAGGCGGCGGAACCCGAGCGAACCGAAGCCTCTCGCGTTTTCTGCAAGAAAATTTGTGATTGGCTGGTTGCAGAAGGCATTGCTGGCTCATTTGGCGAACAGATGGTCGCCGAAGCCCGACGGCAAATAGCGGTCGCTGAGCTGACGAAGAAGCTCCCCAAGCGCTGCGTGCCCCCGGACATGCCGTTTGATCAGATCATTCAACGCTGCAAGCCACCGCAGGCTGCCGACGACGAGTTCACATCCATCGCTTGGTTCGGCACGTGGCTCGCTCTATGGGGCTATCACGCCTTCAGAGACGATTGGGTTCGAGATAAGGCGATCGACCTCGCACTCGAACAACAGATCAGGAGGTAAAAATTCATCGTAGGGCGGGGAACCCTCGCCTTCGTTCCCGCCCTGCCCGGTGATCCGGTTGGCCTATCGGGCCGGTCGGATCAGGGTGATTGACCTGGTGACCGTCTATGCATATTTCAATCAACGTTTCCGCGTGGGGGGGCGACAAACGGCGCCGGTGTGACGCTCGGCAACTATGTGTTTCAATCCACGCCCCCCGCGTGGGGGGCGACTTGTCGGTTCTTTCACCCATGCGAATGGAGGGAATGTTTCAATCCACGCCCCCCGGGGTGGGGGGCGACGCTGTCCACAACAGGGCAGCCGCAGCCAGGGCAGTGTTTCAATCCACGCCCCCCGCGTGGGGGGCGACTCGGGGGATGTACGTGACACTCAGGCAGACCCAAGTTTCAATCCACGCCCCCCGCGTGGGGGGCGACCCGGCGCGTGGAGCTGCGGGCAGCTGGCGAAGGCGTTTCAATCCACGCCCCCCGCGTGGGGGGCGACCAGGCCGTCGTAGTGCAGGATGGTGCCGATCACGTTTCAATCCACGCCCCCCGCGTGGGGGGCGACCTGAGCGGTACGGCAACTTATGTGTTCCCCACGGTTTCAATCCACGCCCCCCGCGTGGGGGGCGACGAGTGCGGAGCTGCTGCCCGTCACCGGCGCGTTGTTTCAATCCACGCCCCCCGCGTGGGGGGCGACCCGCGATCAGAAAAACCGGACCATAAGATTGCAGTTTCAATCCACGCCCCCCGCGTGGGGGGCGACGAGCATCCCGCCATCGGCAACGTGCCCACCACCAGTTTCAATCCACGCCCCCCGCGTGGGGGGCGACAGGATCTGCTTGCGCTCGCCGCACGGATCAAAGCAGTTTCAATCCACGCCCCCCGCGTGGGGGGCGACACCTTCAACGGACGCGCGCTGCCGACCAATGCGGTTTCAATCCACGCCCCCCGCGTGGGGGGCGACGCCGG
>Ga0255348_1000219_pt1 | contig 28888 bp, 23 predicted proteins | sample CBST25v5metaG_FD_189945 | JGI IMG/M metagenome (GOLD analysis project Ga0255348, IMG submission 189945) | Peat soil microbial communities from Stordalen Mire, Sweden - C.B.S.T-25.v5 | ecosystem: Environmental > Terrestrial > Soil > Wetlands > Peat | place: Sweden: Norrbotten County, Stordalen... | reverse complement strand
GAAATGAAGGGCGAGAGCACCGAAGAGCGGCCGACGACGCAGCTCAACCTGGGCATCTCGGTGCGCATCGACGAGAGTTATGTGCCGGAAGAGAATCAGCGGCTGAGGCTTTACAAGAAGATTGCCGGAACGACGAGCGAGGCGGCGGTGAACGAGGTGCGCGCGGAGATGGAAGACCGCTACGGCAAGCCGCCGGACGCGACGGTGTTTCTACTGGAGGCTTCGCTGATCAGGCTGGAATGCGAGCGGATCGGCATTGCGCAGGTAGATCGCAAGCGCGCCGAGCTGCACATTCGCTTCACGGAAAATGCCCTCGTCGATCCGCAGGTTCTGATGCGCCTGGTGGCGAAAAACGCCAAGCGCGGCGCGCAGTTCACGCCGCAGGGCGTGTTGAAGCTGCCTTTGGCCGCTACGCGGCCGGACGATGTTTTGCTGGAGATTCGTGAATTGATTGACAAACTGGCGCCCGCGGAGCGGAGTTAGCGTTGTTAGCGGAGTTAGAACCGGAGTGAGAGTGCAAATGAAGAAGTTATCTTGCGTGCTGGTGATTGGAGCTTGTATGACGATTGCGCTGAGCGCCCAGGCTGCGAATGAGAATTGGAAGCAGCAGTTTCAGAAGGCCTCCGATGAGTATCTCGATCAGGTGTATCTGCGCTATCAGCCGACGCAGGGAACGCTGGACGGATATCACCAGTACGACACGCAGCTTGAGAACTTCTCGCGCAAGAGCATCGATGCGGAGATTGCGGAGCTGAAGAGCTTTGAGATACGCATTGAGGCGATTCATCCCGACGCCGGCGCGGCCGATTTTGTTCCGCGAAGCGACCGTGAGATTGTGCTCGCGAACATTCGCTCGCGGCTGCTGACATTGGAAACGATTCGTCCGTGGGAAAAGAATGCGGATAACTATTCGGGCGCCTGCGCGAATGGGGCTTTTTCGCTGATGGAGCGCAAATTTGCTTCGCCGGATGAGAGGCTGCGCTCACTGATTGCCCGCGAAAAGCAGATGCCAGCGCTGCTCGCGAATGCGCGCGTGAATCTGAAGAATCCGCCGCGCATTTTTACCGAAATTGCCATCGAGCAGTTGCCGGGGATTGTGGGTTTCTTTGAGAGCGATGTTCCGCTGGCCTTTGTCGATGCCAAAGACCCCGCGCTGAAGGCCGAGTTTGCCGAGACGAATGCGGCGGTCATCGCGGCGCTGAATAACTATCTTGGATGGCTGAAGACAGACGTGCTTGCGCGGTCGAATGGCGACTTCCGTATCGGCGCGGAGACCTTCTCGAAGAAGCTTCAGTATGACGAGATGGTGGACATTCCACTCGACAAGCTGCTTGAAATCGGATGGGCCGACATGCGCCAGAATCAGGCGCACTTCAAGCAGGTTGCCAAAGAACTGGAGCCGGATAAGGAACCGAGCGCCGTGCTCCAGGAGTTGGGCGAGAATCATCCCGCTCCCGATCAGTTGCTGAAGAGTTTCCGCGCTACTTTTGACGGATTGGTGGGCTTCATCCGCTCGCATCATATTGTGACCATTCCCTCGGATGTGCGGCCCATTGTGGAAGAGACGCCGCCCTTCATGCGCGCCACGACCACGGCCAGCATGGATACGCCGGGGGCCTTCGAGACGCATGCGACGGAAGCCTATTTCAACGTGACGCTGCCTGACCCCGCGATGAAGCCTGAGGAAGTTGAGGGCTACATGCACGGCTTCAATATCGGCACGGTGATTTCGACGGCGGTACACGAGGCGTACCCGGGCCACTACATTCAGTTCCTGTGGCTGCCGCAGGCGCCGAGCCGGGTGCGCAAGCTGTTGAGCGCGAACACAGACGTTGAAGGATGGGCGCACTATACCGAGCAGATGATGCTCGACGAGGGCTACGGCCAGCCGGGCGCAGGGGCGAAGGACGAGAGGGAATCGAAGTTTCTGCGCCTGGGCCAACTGCAGGATGCGCTGCTCAGGAACGCTCGTGTTATCGTGGGAATCCAGATGCATACAGGCAAGATGAGCTTTGACCAGGGTGTAGAGTTTTTTCAGAAGGAAGGCTACCAGTCCAGAGAGTCGGCCGTGGTGGAGACCAAGCGCGGGGCCGGCGATCCGACTTATCTCTACTACACGCTGGGCAAACTGGAGATTATGAAGCTGCGCGCGGACCTGATGAAAAAGCAGGGCGCGGCTTTCTCTCTGGAGGAGTTTCATAATAACTTTTTGCGGCAAGGATTTCCGCCGATTAAAATCGTGCGGGAGGCAATGCTGGGAGACGATTCGCCGGCGCTCTAGGGTGGCATGATGTTTATCCTTTTACAGGGCTTTCGCGCGCGGATTACAGTGGAAATGCGAATGTCTTAGAATGCTCTGGGCGAAGAAATGAAACCGCGGAGATTACGCGATGGTTGCTGAAACGAGGAAGAAGGCATGAGTCAACGGGTGCGTAAGGCGATTTTTCCGGCAGGCGGACTGGGTACGCGTTTTTTGCCGGCAACCAAAGTGATTCCCAAAGAGATGCTGGCGCTGGTCGATAAGCCCATCATCCAGTACGGCGTGGAAGAAGCTATCGCCTCGGGAATTGAGCACATTATTATCATCACCGGCCGCGGCAAGGGCGCCATTGAGGACCACTTCGACAATAGTTTCGAACTGGACACGATGCTGGAAAGGTCCGGCAAGCACAAGCTGTTGGCGGTCTCGCGCGGCGTCTCGTCGCTGGCGCGCATCAGTTATGTGAGGCAAAAGGAGCCACTGGGGCTGGGTCATGCTGTGCTTTGCGCCAAGGAGTTTGTGGGCGATGAGCCCTTTGCCGTCATTCTGCCTGACGACGTGATCAATGCCGAGGTGCCTTGCCTGAAGCAGATCATTGGCGTCTTCGACGAGAAGGGCGGCTCGGTGCTGGCGACGCAGACCGTCGAGGGACCGGAAATCAGCGCCTATGGTGTGCTGGCCGGTTCGCCAGATCCTGGCAACCCTCGGATTTACAACTGCACCGGCATGGTGGAAAAACCGAAGCTCGAGGACGCGCCTTCGAAGCAGGCCATTATTGGCCGCTATGTGCTCACGCCGCGAATCTTTGCGCTTCTGGAGCAAACCGCTCCCGGCGCGGGCGGAGAAATTCAGCTCACCGACGGACTGAAGGAACTGGCCAAGGAAGAAAAGGTCTTCGGTTACACCTTCGAGGGCAAGCGCTTTGACGCCGGCGACAAGCTGGGGATGCTGGAGGCTACTGTCGAGTTTGCGCTTCAGCGCAGCGATCTGGGGCCGCAGTTCCGTGAGTATCTGAAGGGAATACAGCTATAGAGCGGAGTTAGCCGGCGCTTCGCGTCGAGTTAGCGCAGTTTGCGGAGTTGGCTTTTGCGCTAACCCCGCTAACTCCGCTGTCTTCCTAAAACAGCGGCGTCTGCTTGCCCGGCATGGTCAGGCCGAAGTGCTCATAGGCCAGGCGCGTGGCGACGCGGCCGCGCGGCGTCCGGTCGAGGAATCCGATTTGGATGAGAAAGGGCTCGTAGACCTCTTCGAGAGCGTCTTCCTCCTCGGCCAGGGTGGCGGCCAGCGTGCCCAGGCCGACCGGGCCGCCGTCGTATTTCTGCATGATGGTCAGCATCAGCCGGCGGTCGATCTCGTCGAAGCCGTGAGCGTCCACTTCAAGCATGGTCAGGGCGGCGTTGGCGGTGGGCCGGTCGATCACGCCGTTGCCGCGCACCTGGGCGTAATCGCGCACGCGGCGCAGCAGGCGGTTGGCGATGCGCGGTGTGCCGCGTGAGCGCAGGGCAATCTCGGAAGCGCCGTCCTCGTCGATGGGAATATCCATGACTTCGGCGGAGCGGGTGACGATGAAGCGCAGCTCTTCCTCGGTATAAAACTCAAGACGCAGAAGGATGCCGAAGCGGGAGCGGAGGGGCGAACTGAGCAGTCCGGGCCGAGTGGTAGCGCCGATGAATGTGAAGGGGCGAATCTCCATGACGTGGGTGCGGGCCGCCGGGCCCTGGCCGATGATGATGTCGAGTTTGTAGTCCTCAAGAGCGGTGTAGAGCTTTTCCTCGAGCACCGGCTGCATGCGGTGGATTTCGTCCAGGAAAAGGACCTGGCGCTCGCGCAGGTTGGTGAGGATGGCGGTCAGGTCGCCCTGGATCTGAAGGGCGGGGCCGGAGGTCTGCTGGAAGCCGACGTCGAGTTCGTTGGCGATGATGGTGGCCAGGGTGGTCTTGCCCAGGCCGGGAGGGCCGAAGAGAAGGACGTGGTCCAGCGCCTCGCCGCGGGATTTGGCGGCTTCGAGGGCGATGGAGAGCTGTTCTTTCGCTTTTGACTGGCCGATGAACTCGCCGAGCCAGCGGGGGCGCAGTTTGAGTTCAAAACCCTGCTCTTCGTCGGCTCGCGCGGCGCTCACCAGCCGTTCCGGAGTGTTGTCGCGTGCAATGGCCATGCTGAGGAGAAGTTTATCGGGCTGGGGTGGTGGCTGCAACTGTGGCGCGCGCCGCGCGTCAGGCCGGAAGGCAGACAACGCCCGCTATGAGCTTGTAGTGAAAGCCTTCGAAGGGTTCGCTCAGGCTCACGGTGAGCAGCGTTTTTGGAGGGGTGCCGTCGAAGAACTGAGAGTGTGGATAGATTCCAGCAGGACGGGGGCGTAGTTTCTCCAGCCAGATGGGATCAGTAACGGCTAGATCATAGCAAATGCGAATAACATGACTAGCGCGAAAAAGAGCACGATTTTTGCGCTTGCCGTTTTCTTCGCGTATCCACCACCACAGATTTTCTGGAGGAATAAGTTCGAGGGATTTTTCCAGGGGTGAGCTTTCAATCTTGCGGCCGTATACCCTGTCGCCGCATCCCTGCAAAATGGCCGGTCCCTTGTTCAGATAGGAGGCGAGAAACTGCGCATCGCGTGGCTCGACGAAGCGGCGCACGGGTTGCCATGGCTTTTCGGTTACATAGATGTCTTCCGGATGGCAATTGGAGCCGCATCGCTCGCCGATTTCGGCCTCAAAGACATCGAGTAATGCGACTTCTTTTCCATCCGGATAGCAGGCTTGTTTTCGGGTGACGCAGCCAGGAACCTGCCGGCCAACCAGCCGGACCCACTTCTTTGTTCCAAGGTTGATTCCGGCAACACATCGGTTTTCGTGCTTGTAAGAGTTAGCAAGGCAGAGAATACGGTCAAGACTCATGGAGTTGGACTTACCTCCGTTCTGTAAATTATAGATGGTGAATTTCTACATCTTTCCAGTGCTTCTGTAAATACTCGAGCGCAAGCCTGCGGTGGCAATGCTCCGAAGTGGCTTCGCTGCATAACAGCACGGTTCTTTTCTGGAAGCTGTCCTGGGAGAGGACCGATTCCACCTTTCTGGAGCGGATCAGCGAGAGATAGGCCTCGGAATAAACTTCCCAGCTTCCTTTGCGCTTCTTGAACTCATCGAGGATATCCTGCGTGGGCGCGAGACGAGGCTCGTGTTCGTAGACCGCCGAGCAGATTTCACGGAGGAAATAGGCCAGATCGTCCTTCTTGGCGAATGCGGCAAGCTGGGAGGTATTATTCAGCCGCACATCAAGCAGACGCTCGATGCGGTAAGCCTTCAGTGTGCCAAAAAACTCTCGGGCGTTTTTTTTGGTAAAACCGATGCTGTAGATCTCCATTGGTCCTCGTCGAGTTCAGCGAAGAGTGCGGGCTGTGCGTCGATCAACGGCTTATGAGCTTCGGTGGCAACCTCTTCATCCGGCTCCAGACGGCCGTCGCCGCGGATATGAAGCATGGTGTGGCCGCGCCCGGCGAGTACGCGGCCGATGAGCAGGCGGCGATGGCAATTTGCAGGGTCCTCTTCGCCGCAAACCAGCGCCACGCGAAAGCGTTCCATGCCGGTTTCAAGGCGAGCAATGCCTGCCTGAAAGCGATCGTCAGCGCGAAGCCGGCTATAGAGAACGTGTCCCGCTCCGTCGTAATAGTCGGGATTGGATGGGCGTCCACCCAACTCCGCGCCAAAATAGAGGTAGCGAATTCCCGCGTTTTCCAGGGACCGCTGCATGAGCTCCCTGTCGAACTGCGGGACATACTTCGAGTAGGGAGAACTGCGCACATCGACCACCACTTCAATTCCGTGCTGGCGAAGGAGGCCGATCCAAACCTCGATGTCGTGGTTCGAGTGACCGACAGTGAAGAAACTGCTCATGCGCAAGTCCTTGTTCAGGAGGATAGCACCTGGCGCTCGCGCAGGTTGGTGAGGATGGCGGTAAGGTCGCCCTGAATCTGGAGGGCGGGGCCGGAGGTCTGCTGGAAGCCGACGTCGAGTTCGTTGGCGATGATGGTGGCCAGGGTGGTCTTGCCCAGGCCGGGAGGGCCGAAGAGAAGGACGTGGTCCAGCGCCTCGCCGCGGGATTTGGCGGCTTCAAGGGCGATGGAGAGCTGCTCTTTCGCTTTTGACTGGCCGGCTGGCGGGCCGGCTTTCTGCCGGGCTTCGCCAGCCCGGCATGCGCGAAGTATCCGAGTTGCCTATAAATTGATTATTGACTGACTTGATTCCACATGAAGAGGGGCTACTTCAGCAACTCAGGTGGCCAAGTGAGGGAATGGTATATAGTCGAGGGTGGAAAAACTTGTCCGGCTTCGTTGCGTAATGGCGGAGCCGAAGCCGTTGAAAAACGCCAGGAGACCTACAATGTTCAATCGCTTCTGCTTCGGAGCGCTCTTGCTCGCCGGCCTTGTATTGCCACTTACCAGTTGCATCAGCTCCCCATCGCTGACCTCCATCACGGTCAGCCCGACCACGATGAACTTTGGGGGAGCAGGCCTCACTACGCAGTTGACGGCCACCGGATACTACACCCACCCCAATCATCCGGCGGAGACCAAGAACATCACTGACGAAGTCACCTGGGCGAGTTCCACCCCCGAATGTGTAACTGTCAGCAGCACAGGGTTCATCACATCGGGTGGTAACACCTGCACCAACATCCTGGTTACCGCCAGCGCTCACGGATTCAACGGCTTGATTTCAGGCAGCATGACGGTGAACGTCACCCAATCGAGCGGAGGCGGTAGCACAACCGCAGATGTGACTGGGATTACTATCATTCCAAGCGCTCAATCGGTTGCATCGCCAGGAAAAACCGGCCAGTTCATCGCGATTGGAACGACTTCATCTGGCGCTACGGTAAACCTGACAAACGCGGTCGCATGGACATCGAGCAGCGTACAGATTGCCACCATCACTTCTACGGGGCTTGCCACAGGGTTGGGCCAGGGAGTTACGACGATTACCGCCCTCTACACGAACGCCGACGGAACTACGGCGACGGGCCAAGCGAACTTTACGGTGACAAGCGGGACAAGTGAACCCCTCACCGCGCTTTCCATCACCCCAACCGCTGAGTCGTTGTCCGCGTCTGGGCAGACCGGCCAGCTTATTGCACTTGGCGTTTCCGGAACCACCGGCCTGCAAGAAAATGTGACAAACTCGCCGCAGGTCACGTGGTCCTCAAGCATCCCAACGATAGCCTCCGTTTCTGCCGGACTTGTCACGGGAATGAGTGTGGGCTCAACCACAATCACAGCAATCTGGACGAACCCCGATGGCACCGTTGTGTCGGCATCCCCCGCAACCATCACGGTGACATCTACAGCAGCTCCAGAGCCTCTGCTTTCGCTCACCATTATTCCGTCCAGCATCACAGTCCTCAATTTGCAGGGTACGGGGAATTTCCTGGCGATCGGAACGTTTTCGAACTCTCCACAGGTCCGGGACCTGACAGACTCGGTTACATGGATTTCTACCGAGCCCAACATTTTCCCGGTCAACACCAATACCGGAGGGAATACAGGAGCTTCCGCTGGAATTGTCACTGCCTATGGGAGCGGAGGCGCCGTCATCCTTGCGGAAGCGACCGATTCAGTCACAGGGTCGATACAGACAGCCACGGCAACATTCAACTGCCCATTGGTCCCCCCGGACCTTCCGGTTACCTACGGTTCATGCTTCCCAGGTTCGGAGGCATCATCACTCCTGTCGACCATCACCGTCTATAACGAAGGCTTGAACACCACCAATTGGCTGGTAACGGCTCCTTCCGCGACTGGCACTGCGGACGTGATTCATTGTGGACCCGGTTGGACCGGTACTGGCGGCTCTGTGTGCGTGGCAACCTACCCCATCGGTACTCCCGTGATCTTGACTGCGCCAGCTGGTACGGGCGCCTTCGGCGGATGGTCCTCGAACTGCACTCCGAGCCCCAATCCTCCAACTGCAGCCGGACCAAATACTTGCACAATCATACCCACGACCAGCAACGAAACCGTTGGAGCTATCTTCAACTGATTTCCAGTTCAACCATGACCACGAAAGCCGCCCCTCGGGGCGGCTTTCGTGTGTTTGGAGCCAAGACAAGAGAATTGCCGCCTGACTCCCAGCGAAAAATCAGAAGAGTTCGCTTGGGAACTCATGCAAGGACGATTAGCGGCAAGCGTGGGGAGAGGCGTTTAGACTGGTAAGGTTCCACCAAGCATGATGACTCACCGGCTCAGACGACTTCGCCGCTTTCGCTTCAATCTGCCGCAGCGCATTGCCGCCGGATTGCTGGCGATGTTTCTGGCGCAGGGGTTGTGGATCATCGGCCGCCAGAGTCTGACAGATCGCGATTATCAATATGCGCGCTGCGGGCGCGAGATGTGGGAGCGGCCTTCGCAACTCGGCGGCTCCCTTACCAGTTGCGGCAGCATTCCTGATGGGATTCTGGCCTACCGGCTGGCGGGGCTGCCGCTGACGCTGAATCTGCTGGCCGAACGGGGGATGGACCACTTCCGCCAGCCGGAGGACCGCGTGGTGCAGCCGGGGGCGGAGGGCTCGACTCCGAGCACCTGGGAGCTGCGCCACCAACTTCCCTACATTCTCTTGCTGCTGCGGCTGCCGTTTCTGGGGGCGGGGTGCCTGCTGGGTGGCGGCCTGTGGTGGGTGACGCGGCGGCTTTACGGCAATCTTGGCGGCTACACGGCGCTGGCGCTCTACTGCTTTTCTCCGGCGGTGTTGAAGACCTGTGTGACGCCCAGCGCCGAGTTGCTGGCCGCGCTGGGGGTCTATGGCGGCATCTACACATGCATCGGCGTGGCTCATGCCATGCAGGGTCCCAAACGCAGATGGCGGCCGCGCATTGTGCTGCTGATGGCGGCCTTTGGACTGGCGGCGGCTTCGCACATTGCCGCGCTGCTGGTGGCGGCGCTGCTTGGCCTGGCGTTCATGCTATGGGTGGCCGAGGGGCGCAGGAGCCAGGTGCTGCCGGTTGTGCTGGCAGCGGCGGCCGGGGCGCTGGTGTTCGTCTTCGCCTGCTATGGTTTTTCGCCGGATGCTTTTCGCGATTTCTTCCTCTCATCAGCAGCATTCCCAGGGCTCTCGCTCGATCCGGCATGGCGGTTTTTCTCCGCGCCGGGCAGCGCCGGGATCACGGTGGCCGCGGCAGCCGCCGGAGTGTTGTTTTTGATCTTTCGCCGGTCGCGTTACTTCGGCAATACAACTCCGCTGCTTTGCGCTTTGGCTCTGATCCTGCTCGTGATGGAGGGCGCCGAAGGCAGTCCGTCGCTGTGGGCGCTGCCGTTTCTGCTTACCTTTGTCGCCGGACTCTTTGCCGATGCCTACGAGAGCCGGCGGGGACGCCTGGCTGTGGGCGCTGCCGGGGCCATTGTGCTGCTGCAGGCGGTCTTCTGCGTGCTGAGCATGTTGTAAAGGGCGCGATTTTGTCGATACAAAGCTTGCAGACAAACACAGGATTCTTTCTCTAAACTCGATGGAGGAGATGAATGAGCGAAGAACAAAGAAACCACAGCGGTATTTCCGAACTACAGGCCGATCAAGCAACACGAGAGATGCTGGCAAAGGTTCGCAAACGAACCCGTGCCTCTCTCGCGAAGAAGCTAAACGTGAGTAAGGGAACCGTTTCGCGCATTGAGAAGCGCACGGACCTGTACCTGTCGACATTGCGGAGCTATGTGGAAGGCGTGGGTGGCAAGCTGTCGCTGATTGTCGAGTTTCCCGACCATCCGCCGGTGATTCTGGCGGGGCTGGGCGAGACCGCGGGCGAAGGCAAAAAGAAGACGAAGAAGAAGACTCGGACTGCTGCCAAATCGAAGGCTGGGACGCCTCGCGCCGCCTGAGCCGGAAGGGCACTGAAGAGGGCGCTGCGGAAAGACGATAAATTAAAGCATAATAAGGACTTATTCCTGCGATTTCATCTTGCTAAAACGGCTTTCGAACGAGTAAAATAGAAGCACAGCCCGTGTCAGGCAGGTCTTGTATTCTTCAGGCACTTTCTGCCGCCTTCCGACGAGCGCGAAAAGACAATCTATGCCAGATAATCAGAATCCCCAACTTCCCCTTGAAGGTGGCACTCCGCCAAACGGCGGCGCTAACCTCATCCCCATCAACATTGAAGAGGAGATGCGCCACTCGTATCTCGATTACTCGATGAGCGTGATCATCGGGCGCGCATTGCCCGATGCCCGCGACGGCTTCAAGCCCGTGCACCGGCGCGTGCTCTACACCATGAGCGAGATGGGCCTCGAATACAACAAGCGGTACACCAAGTGCGCCAAGGTGGTTGGCCAGTGCATGGGCGTGTACCATCCCCACGGCGACTCGTCCATTTACTTCACCCTCGTGCGCATGGCGCAGCCGTTTTCGATGCGCTATCCCATGGTGGACGGGCAGGGGAACTTTGGCTCGGTGGATGGCGATCCTCCGGCGGCCATGCGCTACACCGAGTGCCGCCTGCTGCGCATCGCGGGCGAGTTGCTGGCCGACATCGAGATGGAGACGGTGGATTTTCAGCCGAACTACGACGAGACCACGGTCGAGCCCACGGTGCTGCCCACGCGGATTCCCAATCTGATCGTGAACGGATCGAGCGGCATCGCGGTGGGCATGGCCACGAACATCCCGCCGCACAATCTTACGGAAGTCATCAACGCCACCATCGCGCTGGTTAAGGACCCCGACGCGGGGCTGGCCGAGGTGCTGAAGTACGTGAAGGGGCCGGACTTCCCGACGGGCGGCTTCATCTACGGCAAGAGCGGCATTGTGCAGGCTTACAAGACCGGGCGCGGCCGCTTCATGATGCGCGCCAAGGTGGGCACGGAAAACCTGACCAAGGAAAAACAGGCGATCATCGTCACCGAGATCCCCTACCAGGTCAACAAGTCCGTGCTGATCCAGCGCATCGCCGAGCTGGTGAACAACAAGATCATCGATGAGATCAGCGACGTGCGCGACGAGAGCGATCGCGACGGAATGCGCATCGTCATCGAACTGAAGCGCGGCGCGCAACCGGAGATCGTGCTCAACCAGCTCTACAAGCACACGGAGATGCAGGGGAGCTTCTCCATGATCTTCCTGGCGGTGCTGAACGGACAGCCGCGGGAGCTGAGCCTGGATCAGGCGATTCGCGTTTTCATCGATCACCGGGTCGACGTGGTGCAGCGGCGCACGGTCTTCCTGCTAAGGAAGGCGCGGGAGCGCGAGCACATTTTGGAAGGCCTCAAGATTGCGCTCGACAATCTTGATACGGTCATCCGCATCATCCGCGCGTCGAGTTCGCGCGCCGATGCGCGCGAGAGCTTGTATGCCTGGGGCAAGGGCACGGAGATCGTCATCAACCTGGACCGCGAGCGGCTGCCGCACGAGGAAAAGGGCCTGACTTTGCGGCAGGTTGACGCGATTCTCGAACTGCAACTTTACCGGCTGACGCAACTGTCCGTCGACGAGCTGTTGAGCGAGTTGAAGCAGGTGCGCGAGCGGATTGCCGACTACGAGGAGATTCTGGGCAGCGAAGCCAAGCTGCGCGCGGTGATCGTGAAGGAACTCGAAGAGATTCGCGACAAGTACGGCGACGCGCGGCGCACGCAGATCATTGACGAGAGCGCCGAGTTGCAGATGGAAGACCTGATCGCCGACGAGCAGGTCGCGGTGACGGTGAGCCATCAGGGCTACCTGAAGCGGACGCCGATTTCAATTTATCGCCAGCAGCGGCGCGGCGGCACCGGGCGCATGGGCATGAAGACGCGCGAAGAGGATTTCGTCTCGCAACTGATCGTGGACTCGACGCACGCTTTTCTTCTGTGCTTTACCAACACGGGCCGCGTGTATTGGCTGAAGGTGTATGAGATTCCGGATGTGGGCGCGGCAGGCAAGGGCAAATCGATGCAGAGCCTGCTGAACCTGCAGCCGGGCGAGAATGTACGCACCATCCTGCCGGTTCGCGACCTGGAGGAAGAAGGCAAGTTTATCTTCTTCGTCACGCGCAACGGCATCGTTAAGAAGACCCCGCTTAAGGATTTCAGCAATGTCATGTCGCGGGGCATTATCGCCATCGCCATCGACAAGGAAGACGACCTGATCGCCGCCGACCTGACGGACGGCAAGCAGACCCTCTTCCTGGGCACGCGCGACGGCATGGCTATCCGCTTCGAGGAGCAGTACGACCCCGAGCGCAGCGGAATCGGCCTGCGCCCGATGGGGCGCAACGCCGCTGGCAACAAGGGCATTTCGCTCAAGAAGGGCGATTATGTCATTGGCGAGGCGGTGACCAGCTCAGATGAAACCCGCGAGTTGAATCGCAGCGAGTGCGCCGCAGGGCTTGGCATGACTGAGAAGCTGGTCGCCCTGCAAACCGCGTACTCCGACGCCAAGGATGCCCTGCAGAAGGCGCGCGAGGAAAGGCGCAACGGTCCGGCGGACGATGAGAATCTGAAGGCCGCTGAAAAGGCCGCGGAAAAGGCAGTGGACAAGGCACAGAAGGACTTGAAGCACCTGGACGAGCGTCTGGGGGTCAAGAAATTCCTTATCCTGACAATTACCGAGAACGGTTTCGGCAAGCGAACGGACATCGATGAGTACCGCCTGACCGCGCGCGCGGCTCAGGGGGTCACGAACCTGAAGGCGACCAACAAGGTAGGCAAATCCGCGGCCATTCTGCTGGTGGATGAAACCTCCGAGTTGATGGTGATCAGCCAGTTCGGCAAGATGATCCGCATCGACACCAACACCATCCGGGCGGCTGGGCGCTCAACCCAGGGCGTGAAGCTGCTGAACCTGGAGCCGGACGACAAGGTGGCCGCGGCGGTAATTCTTGCGCCGGAGGAACTGAACGGCAATAACCACGACGAGCCGACGCTGTTGCAATAGAACTTCTCGGCAAGTCATATGCCCCAGGCCTCGACATCGAGACCTGGGGCTTCTGGCAAGCGGCAGAGTAAAGTGGATATGAGCCATGAGTCTCGATAAGACAATCCGCAGAGTGACAGACTTCCACGAGCAGCAGTTGGAGACTTATCGGTATTGGCAAAGCCAGTCTGTTGGTGACCGGCTTTCGGCCGTCTGGGATGTCAGTGAAGCCGCATACGCCTTTGCCGCCGCTTTCAAAGGAGCACCGCGCCATGATGACCAAGGACATGAAAGACCTTTTGCGCGTATTGAACGCACACGCCGTTAAGTATCTTGTCATTGGCGGCTACGCCTACGGTGTTCATCTGGAACCGCGCGCGACCAAAGACCTGGACCTGTTCATCCGCGCGGATGAAGAAAACAGCAAAGCCATATATGAGTCGCTTGCTGAATTTGGCGCCCCTCTCGGCGGTTTGACTCCGGCTGATTTCAGGGATGGCACGTGCTTCCAGATGGGTCAGCCTCCCGAGCGAGTAGACATCCTTCAACACATCGACGGCATTACATTCGAGGAAGCCTGGGAGCATCGTATTGAAGGCCGGATTGACGGCGAGATTCCCACTTGCGTTATCTCCAAAGACGACCTGATCCGCAACAAGCTGGCCAGCGGAAGAGAACAGGACATTCTCGACGTAAAGAAGCTTCAGTCGGTCTCTGTCCGTACGCGCACGGCATCCACGCCGGCGAAGCCGCGCGGAGCCGGAAAGAGTTGAGCGCTACGGAAGGACTGTAGTTCACAGCTTCTTCATCTTGGCCTCAATGTCGAGGATGTAGCCTTTGCCGGCGTCGGGTTCGAGTTGGCGGGCGCTGGCGAGGGCGGCTTGCCAGGCTTTGCGGGCTTCGTCTTTCTGGCCCAGCTCGGCGGCAATGTTGCCCAGAGTGTTCTGGGCATCGATCCCTTCGGGGTCGATGGCGGCGGCTTCGCGGGCCAGCGCCAGGGCTTGTACGGGCTGGTGCTCGTGCATCAACCCGTTGGCGCGCTGCACGCGGCTGAGGGCGGCGGCTTGGTCAATGCGGAATGTGCCGCGATAGACGAGCACGCTATAGTCGATTTGCGCGTCCGGCCGCAGCGCATGAAAGCTCATATAGGGATTAAGGCGGTTGTCGGACCACTCGCTGCCCATCAGGTCCGCCACACTGAGAAACACATTTCCGCTGATGACCGGAGGAACGACTTCGGGGCTGCCAAACCAGCCGGTATCCAGATTGGGCAAGTGGTGGCAGTGGATGCCGTAGACGGCGGGATCGATGACCGGAAAAGCAAAATAGGCAAACCAGCACTCCTGGCCGGGATGACGGTCCTGCCACTCCTTGACCTGGTAGAGCTGCTGCCCCCAGTCGTCGTTGGAGTCGCTGAGCAGTTTGTAGGTGTTCTTTGGCCCGCCCCAGGCCTCGTTGGCGTAGGCCATGTAATTGGGAAAGACGCTGAGCGCGGAGGCGACGTGAGCCACGACGAGCGCTGCGCCCACCCAGGCGGCGATCCGCGTCCAGCGGCGACTGGAGGCGGCCAAAGCAGCGAGGCCGGCTCCGGCCAGAATTGCCGAGATTGCGTAGAGCGGCAGGATGTGGCGCGCGCCGATGTTCATTCCCGCGAGCATGGCGATGGCCAGATAAAAGGCTCCGGGAACGAAAAGATAGAGGATTTCGCGGCGCTTGCCGCGGAGGCAGCCAGCAATGATGGCCGTGGCTGCAAGCGCAAGCAGCGCCAGCAGGCCGAGGGTGGTCTTGATGACGATGACGGCCGGGAAGTACCACCAGACGCCGTGCGCATAGAGCTTTTCAAAGACGAAGGAAGAGTAGAACTGCGCCATCAGCTTCACATCGACCAGGCCCATCAGATAGGACTCGGGCAGCAGGTGAAGATGGGCGATGGTCAGAACTGCGGTCGAATTGAAATGGCTCAATCCTCCGGCGTAGTTGGCCAGCGAGGTGCTGAGAACGAGGGGCGCCGGACGCGCGGCGTAGCGGAAGCCGTAAAAGGCCCAGAGAATAGTGACACCGATGACGACGATGGCCGCAAAAGCGCCGCCTAGACGCAGGGCAGTGCGGCCCCGGCTTCCCTTGGGTGCAAATACAATTTCCCCGGCGATCAGCAACAGAAGCATCGGCGCCAGCAGAATTCCCGAGTGCTTGGTGGCCAGCAGCAGGCCTGCCGCCAAGCCCGCCAACAGCAGCCGCAGCAGCGTAGGCCGCTTCACGTAGCGATAAAAGGCGTAAATGCTGGCCAGAAAGAAGAGCGAGACGCCCATGTCGGTGGTGACCAGCGCGGAGTGAGCCAGCAGGTTCGGGTCGAAAGTTGCCACCACGAGCGCCACGAGCGCGGCGGGCGTGCCGAACCATTCGCGCGCGGCAAAGAAGATCAGCAAGGAGAGCGCCAGGGCCAGCAGTCCGGCTGCGAGCCTCATGCGGAAGACGAGCCGCTGGCTTGCGCCGTCGTTGCGAGCGAGCCACTCGCGGCCGCCCAGGTAGGCTTCAGTCTTGAAGTCGCGGTTCTCGAGCTGCGGAACCCAGAGCTTTTCGCCCAGCAAGGGAAGCGTGGCCAGCAGCTTGACCAGCGGCGGATGCTCAGGGTTGAGGCCGTAGTCGCCGGTCTTCCACATCATGTAGCCGGCGAACATGTGGTCGTCTTCGTCCCAGGTGAGCGATTCGCGATGTACGACGAAGGCTATCTGCAAGGCCTGCACGGCAACCAGGGCGAGAACCGCCCACAATACCCACTTCTTTCCAATTGACACAGTGTTCAGCACTCCCTTGTCTTGCGGAAATCAAAATTCCGGAAATCAAAATTCCATTGTAGATGGTGAAAGGTTTCTGTGGTGGCGGCGGCCAAACGGTGAAGCAGAAGCGTCAATTATCGGACAAGGCCGCACCCGATTAGGTACTCGAAATTGACGCCCAAGAGACCTACACTGAAATTGCTCTGGAATTCTCCGCACACTCCTCTATGTGGCGGACCTTCCTTGTTTTTTTCGTGCTTGTGGCGCTCTGTGGGAGCGCGGCCAACGGCTTGCCGAGGCACTCGGCGAAGTCGCACAAGAATACTGTGTCCGCGACGGCTTCTCACCCAACCGCAGCGTCCTCTCGCAAGAAACTGCGTCATGCGGCAGCTCAGACGGCTGAGCGCGCATCAGGACACGAATCCAGACCTGAATCCAGGCGGGCGTCCTCGCGCACACGCGCGGCGGACGAAGAGGAGCTTCCGGCTTCGAAGAAGCGGACATCGCGCTCTCGTCAGGCCGCAGAGCCTCATCCGGTTCCGAAATCTCAGATGAGCAGAAGATTCCATCGAAACGAGGAGAATCGCGCCGCTGAGCGTCCCGCTGTCGTTGAAAATGCCTCACTGAGCAGGATAAGCAGGACGCGGATCATCATGCCGCCGCCGCTGCGCGGGAGCATGGAGTCGCTGGTGCGGCAAAACCAGAGGACGGAAGCCGACGGCCTGGAGCGAATCCAGGACGATGACGATTTGATTGACCGGATCATCCGGGGAATGCTGGTGCCGGTCCCGGCTTCCGCGGCGCTGACCGTGAACGGCAATCTGCCGGTAAACCGGCGCTACTGCCGACCCTGGACGGCGACCTTTCTTTCTGACCTGGCGCACGCCCATGCCGACCAATTCCATAGCCCTCTCGAGGTCAGTTCGGCGGTGCGGACCGTCGCCTATCAGAAGCAGCTGATGAAGACCAACGGCAACGCGACGGCCGCGGAGGGCGACGTGGCCAGCCCGCATCTGACCGGCGCCACCATCGACATTGCCAAGCAGGGAATGTCGCTCCAGGAGATTGCCTGGATGCGCACCTGGCTGCTGCAACTCGAAAATGCCGGCAAGATCGACGTGGAGGAGGAGTTTCAGCAGTCCTGCTTCCACATCACCGTCTACAAGAGCTACGTGCTGCTCAGTCCGGCGCGCAAGCCGGCGGTGCAGACGGCGGCAGCGCCGGTGAAAACCGCACAAGGCTGAAACGTTTGTCCTATTTGTGCAGAGTGCGGCGTGGACCGGGAGGTCCACGCAACAGCCGGCCAGCAGGCCGGCGCTACCAACTCTTGCAGCCCCGGCAACCTTGAGCCAAGCAAGAGACCGCTCTATGCCAAAAAAAGCTCCAGAGCCCGCATATCTTCCATCGCAAACAGAGTACGAAAATTTGAGTTTGCCGAGTATGCCCTTCAAGGGTACAATCGCGCCCATAGCCAAAAAAACAGGCTGAACGAGGCGGAATCATGAGCGATCCGGAAGTCCAGTCCGTGGGCGAGATAGCCCCCGGCCTTTCTCAGTGGCAGCGCGTTACGAACATATTCACTGCGCCGTCGAAGACCTTTGAAGACATCAAACACGGCCACAGAAGCTGGTGGATGCCGTTTGTGATCATGGCGATCATTGGATACATCTTCTTCGCGGCCGTCGCCTTGAAGATTGGCATGCAGCAGGTCGCGGAAAACCAGATACATCTCAACCCAGCTCAAGAAGAGAAGATGGCTCAGGCTACGCCCGAGCAGCGCGAGATGGGCGCCAAGATCTCCGTCTACATCACGGAAGGTATCTTCATCGCCAATCCGGCTTTCGTGCTGGCGGGCGTTGCCCTGCTTTCGCTTGGCCTGTGGGGCACGATCAATTTTGTGTTTGGAGGCAAGGCAACCTATGGAAGCATCTTCGCCGTTTGGATGTTTGCGAGTTTGCCGTCCCTCGTAAAGACACTATTGGGGACGATCGTGATCTTTACGGGGGCTGCTCCAGAGTCGTTCAACATCAAGAACTTCGCTCCCACAAACATTGGCTCTTTTCTGAATCCGCTGGAAACCAATAAGGCGCTCTACGCTTTGGCCAGTTCACTGGACGTGATTACCATCTGGACGCTGGTGCTGCTGGGAATCGGGACGGCGATGGTGGCGGGCGTGAAACGAACCTCGGGCTATCTTGCTGTCTTCGGATGGTGGGCGATTTTTGTGCTATTCGGCATGGGAGTTGCGGCAATATTCGGGTAAAGTGTGGTCAAGCTGCGCGGCCGAGTCATGGCTGACGGAGAGAGGTTGTGGTTTCCCCACCCATGCGCCAAAAAACGCGCATGGGTGGGGCACGGAACTTTTGTTGCGGGCCACATTTTCCTAGCGGAATGGTGGCAATAAAACAACGGCGCGAACCCTGATGGGATTCGCGCCGCTAATGTTTATACCTTCAAAAAGCTGCTAACTGCCAGCTGGCAGCTTTTAGCTGTTTCTATTCCGTCCAGCGGCGCAGGATGAGCGAAGCGTTGATGCCGCCGAAGCCAAAGGAATTCGACATGGCGATATCGAAGCTGAGTGGAATGGCCTTGTTGGGCACATAGTCCAGGTGGCACTCCGGATCGACGTTGTCGAGGTTGATGGTCGGCGGAAGCATCTGGTTCTGGAGCGCCAGCACGGTGATGCCGGCCTCCAGTCCGCCCGCGCCGCCCAGCAGGTGACCATGCATGGACTTTGTGCCGGAGATCTTCAGCTTGTGGCTGAGGGCGTGCTCGGCAAAGACCGCTTCAATGGCCTGCGACTCGTTGCCGTCGCCGGCCGGGGTCGAGGTGGCGTGAGCGTTGATGTAGCCGATCTCTTCCGGCTGGATGCCGGCGTCCTTGAGGGCTGCTCTCATGCTGCGCTGGGCGCCCGCGCCTTCAGGGGCGATGCTGGTGATGTGATAGGCGTCGGCGCTCATGCCGTAGCCGATGATCTCGGCCAAAATCTTTGCCCCGCGCGCCTTGGCGAATTCCAGATCCTCAAGAATGACGATGCCGGCTCCCTCGCCGATAACAAAGCCGTCGCGGTCCTTGTCGAAGGGACGGCTGGCGTGGGTGGGGTCGTCGTTGCGCGTGGAAAGCGCGCGCATCGAGGCGAAACCGCCTACAGACAGAGGCGTAACCGCCGCTTCCGCGCCGCCGGCAATCATCACATCTGCGTCGCCGTGCATGATCATGCGCGCCGAGTCGCCGATGGCGTTGGCCGAAGTGGCGCAAGCCGTGGCCGTGGCTGAAATTGGCCCCTTGGCGCCATAGCGAATGCTTATCTGGCCGGCCGCCATGTTGACAATCGCGGCGGGAATGAAGAAGGGCGAGATCTTGCGCGGGCCGCCGTTCATCAGGTTGGCGTGTTCGCGCTCGATGATTTCGAAGCCGCCGATGCCGGAGCCAATGAGGACACCGACGCGGTCGGCGATCTCCGGGGTAATCTGGAGGCCTGACTGAGTGATGGCTTCGTGAGTGGCGCCAAAGGCAAAGTGTGTGAAGCGCCCCATCTTGCGCGCTTCTTTCTTGTCCACGAAGTTCAGGGGGTCAAAATTCTTGACCTCGGCGGCGAAGGTGACCGGGAAGCCGGTGGTATCAAAGCCCTGAATGGGCCCCATGCCACTGGCGCCAGCCAGAAGTTGCCGCCAAACCTCGGGAGCGGTATTGCCCACACCGCAGATCAGCCCCAGGCCGGTGATTACTACTCGGCGGGTCACAGGCTACTTGCCGCCTTTCGCAGTCTCTTTTGCATTCTTGTCGATATAGTCGACCGCGTCCTTGACGGTTTTGATCTTCTCGGCGGCTTCGTCGGGAATCTCCAGGTCAAAAGCTTCTTCGAACTGCATTACCAGCTCGACAACGTCCAGCGAATCCGCGCCCAGGTCTTCCTGGAAGCTGGCGCCGGGGGTGACTTCGGCTTCGTCCACTTGCAACTGCTCGACGATGATCTGCTTGACTTTCTCTTCAACGGCCATGCGTGTATCTCCTCATGATGTGTGAAACTCTGAAATCTCCGGGGCTCGCCTGTTCAGGCTCCGTCTGCCTACAATAACGGCTCACGGCAGGGGAGCACAACCACAACGCCCGAAAAGATGCGCATGGCCCCGAAAGTTCAAGTTTACCGGGCGGACGGGGGTGTGTAAAGGCTTTGCGATAGAGATCAGAGATCAAAGGTCAGAGATCAGCTACCTTGGCAAGCCTCAGGACGCTCTTTGGAAGCCCCGGCGGGGATCAGAAGGAAGAAAAGAGGCTGAAATTGGCGGAAAATACACGGGCCGGAGGCGTATATTAGGCGAAACAGGGGAAGGAACGACTGATGCAGGCTTTGATTGCAGGAATTGCCGCGGCTTTTGTAGGAATTGTTTTGGGCTTCTGGTTGAGGGCCGCTTCCGCCAAGGCGGAACGGTCGCAATTGGAGCGGCGCGCTCAGGAACTGACGAGCGATCTGAATGCCGTGCGGGGTGAACTGGCGCAGGCGCAGAGCGAGTCGGCCGCTCGGGCGGGCTTTGAATCGCTGGCTGCGGAACGCGTGAAAACGATCGGTCAGTTGGCGGCGGAGCGGGATGGATTGCGCGCTGAGTTGCAGGTCAAGACTGAAGCGGAGAGCGGTTTCACGGCGCGGATCAAGGAACTGGAAACCGAATTAAGAAATGAGCGCCAGAAGACGCCAGAAAAGCTGGTGCTACTGGAGAAGGCCGAGCAAACCCTGGCCCATCAGTTCGAGGCGCTGGCCGGAGAAATTCTGGAGAAAAAGTCCAAGAGCTTTTCCGAGGGCAGTCAGAAGGAGTTGGGAACGCTGCTCGATCCGCTCAAAGAGCAGATCGAAGGTTTCCGCAAAAAAGTGGAGGAGGCGCAGAGGGACAGTTTGGTAGGCCGGACAGAACTCGGCGCGCAACTGAAAGGCTTGGAGTCGCTGAACAGAAAACTCTCGGATGAGGCCCATAATCTGGCCACGGCGTTGCGGAACGATACCAAGGCTCAGGGCGACTGGGGCGAATTCATTCTGCGCGACCTGCTGGAAAAGGCTGGACTGCATGAGGGCGAGCAGTACAGCTTTCAGCAGAGCTTTTCCGGCCTGGAAGGCGAAGAAGGCGAAAAAACAAAGACGGAGCGGACGGATGTCATTGTCTTTTTGCCCGGTGGACGCCATCTGATCATTGACTCGAAGGTTTCGTTGAACGCCTACAGGGACTCGGTGAACGCGGAGGCCGAGGAGGAGCGCAGGGCCGCAGCCAAACGGCATTTGGCGAGCGTGCGAGTGCATGTGGACGAACTGGCCCGGCGGAAATATCAGAAACTGCCCGGCCTGGAGACACCGGATTTCGTGGTGATGTTCATTCCCGTCGAACCGGCCTTTTTGGAAGCGCTGCGGGAGGACGAGAACCTGTGGAGTTACGCCTACGAGAAGGAAGTTCTTCTGGTGGGGCCGACGACGCTGCTGTTTGTGATTCGCATCGTGGACAATCTGTGGCAACAGGAACTGCAGGCCCGCAGCGTGCGGGATGTTATGAATCGCGGCGCGGAGTTATACGACAAGTTTGTTGGCTTTGTGGGTGATCTGGAAACGATTGGAAAGAGTCTGCGCGGAGCCGATCAGAGTTATAGCAGCGCCATGAAGAAACTGAGCGAAGGGCGCGGAAACCTGATCCGGCAGGTAGAAATGCTGAAGGAGTTGGGAATCAGAACCAGCAAATCTCTGCCACGTAACTTGCTGGACCAGGCGGAGGGGGAGCAGCCCGGCCTGGCATTGGCTGCGGAAGCAGAGGAGAGCGGAGAAACAGATTTATAAAAAGCTAAAAACTATAAACAAGAGAAGCTATTCCGCCCTGGGCGCAAAAACAAAAAACGCGCCGAAGCTGGAGCGCCCGCTGACTTGCTAACTCCGCGAACACGCGCGAAGCGCGGCTAACTCAGCTATCTCCGCTCTTCAGCGAAAGCCGCCCTCATCCGCTTCCACGTCATTTCCAGAGCTTCGGGAAGGACGCGGGTTTCGGCGACGGTGGTCATGAAGTTGCTGTCGCCGACCCAGCGGGGCAGGGCGTGCAGATGCAGGTGGCCGGCGACGCCTGCGCCTGCGGCCCGGCCCAGATTCATTCCAAAGTTGAAGCCCTGCGGATGGTAGAGCTGGTCGAGCACCTGCTCGGTGCGCTGGGCCAGGTCAATCAGCTCGTGGGCGGTTTCCGTGGGCGCTTTGGCCAGCCGGTCCAGATGCGCGTAAGGCATCACCATCACATGGCCGGAGGTGTAGGGAAAGGCATTCAGGCAGACAAAGCAGTTTTTGCCGCGCAGGATGAGCCCGCCGGCGGCCTCGGCCTCGTCCGCCTTCCTGCCGTTGGCAATGGCGAAGTCGATGGAGGCGATCAGGTTGCAGAAGACGCATTTGTGGTCGCCGGGCCAGGCCGAGAGAGCTGCGGGAACGCCGGGGCGAGCATCGCTGTCGGCTGTTGTGATGTACGCATAGCGCCAGGGAGTCCAGAGAAAATCCATAAGCAGGGGTCCGTCTTGCAACAGTATAGAGGGTTGCCGGCGAAGGACGGCTGGGGTTGAGGTACGCGGACATTCTGCGTTTGCGGGGCAAGCTCAAGGCGGTTCTGGCAATTTGTTGCATTGACGAGGGAAAGCCGCGGTTGCTAAACTCAGAGCGTAGCTTCCTGCGCGGATTCCAGCAGCAAGTTGCGGCCACCCTCCAGCAAGCGGATGCCTGCCGGGTGTTCCCCAAGGAGACCAGTTGCTTTCCAAGCCAGCTCAACCGGCTGGTGGACTGTTCCTTGCGAGAGCGCTGCGGCTACAGGCACGCGATTGCAGGCAGGCAGATGGTCTTCGGCACTCCTCATTGACGGCAAACTCAATAGAGGAACCACCTCTCAGCGGCAGGCAGGTTTGTACCGCGGGAGCAAGGAATCGCGGAGCTCGCAGTAATGGCAAACGTCCTCAATCCCGAAACCGAGAGTACAACCCTGAACACAGAACTGGAAAGCCCAACCCTCGAACCTGCGACGGAGCAAGAGCAGCCGTTGCCAGAATCCACGCCCACCCCTGAGACAGCCGAAGCAGTAGCGGCAGTCGAAACACCAGTGTTGGACGCAGATGCCCCCACCGAGCCTGAAGCCGAGGCCGCGCCCGTGGCGGAAGTCACGGCAGAAGCCGCACCCGTACCTGTTGCACCGGAAGTTCCCGCGGAATCCGAGCCCGTGGCCGAAGAGGCTGCGCAAGCCGAGGCCAGGCAGCCGGAAGCCGCAAAGGCCGCCGCGCCGGCAGAGCACGCCATGGAGTCGATGGATTTTTCGGCCGCATTGGCAGCTTTTGAGCGCGAACAGGCCGCGGAGGCCGCCGCTGTTGAAGCCTATGGCGACAAGATTGTCTCCGGGACGGTGCTGAAGCAGACGGAAAAGCATCTGGTCGTTGATGTGGGCCTGAAGTCCGAGGGGCTGGTGCCGCTCGAACAGGTTCTGGATCATACCGGGGCAGTGAAGTTCCAGCCCGGCGATGCGATTGATGTGGTTATCGAGCGCGAGGAGCCGGAAGGCGGCTACCTGGTGAGCTACGAGCGGGCGCAGCGGTTGCGCGTCTGGGACACAATCGAGAAGGCCGCCGCCGACAAGACGCCGGTCATGGGCACGGTGGCGAGCCGCGTAAAGGGCGGCCTGACCGTTGATATCGGGATGAAGGCATTCCTGCCTGGTTCGCAGATTGAGATTCGCCCGGTACGCAACCTGGACGGCTATCTTGGGCAGCAGATTGAAGTCCGCGTTATCAAGCTGAACAAGAAGCGCGGCAACGTCGTGGTCAGCCGCAAAGAGATTCTGGAAGAAGATCAGAACGCCAAGCGCTCGCACACTCTTGAGCAGTTGAGCGAGGGAGCGGTGCTGACCGGCACGGTGAAGAACCTGACCGACTACGGCGCGTTCGTGGACCTGGGCGGCATCGATGGTTTGCTGCACATCACCGACATGAGCTGGGGACGTTTGACGCACCCCCGCGACCTGGTGAATGTGGGCGACGAGATTCAGGTCAAGGTGCTCAAGTTCGACAAGGAAAAGCAGCGGGTATCGCTGGGCTTCAAGCAGTTGACGCCCGACCCGTGGCTGGACGCATCGGAGCGCTATCCGGTGGGGGCGCATGTCCATGGCCGTGTTCTTTCGGTTACCGACTACGGCGCGTTTGTCGAGCTGGAGCAGGGCATTGAAGGCCTGGTTCACCTTTCGGAGATGACCTGGTCGAAGCGCCTGAAGCATCCGTCGAAGCTGGTCAAGCCGGGCGATGATGTGGAAACGGTAGTGCTGAGCGTGAATCCGGCCGACCGCCGCATTTCGCTGGGCATGAAGCAGTTGCTTCCCAACCCGTGGGATAACCTCTCGGAGAAATATCCTCCGGGAACCATCGTCGAGGGCCGGGTGCGCAACCTGACAGATTTCGGCGCCTTCATCGAGATCGAGGACGGCATCGACGGACTGGTGCATGTCTCGAACCTGAGCTGGACCAAGCGCGTCAAGCATCCCTCCGAGATTGTGAAGAAGGGCGAGAAGGTGAAGGCTGTTGTTCTGGGCGTTGAGCCGCAGAACCGCCGCCTGAGCCTGGGCATCAAGCAGTTGGAGCCTGATGTCTGGGAGAGCTTCTTCGCGACGCATCGGGTGGGCGACGTGGTCCACGGCAAGATTCTGCGGACGGCGCAGTTTGGCGCCTTCGTCGAGATTGCCGAGGGAGTCGAGGGCTTGTGCCACATCTCCGAAGCTGGCGACGATCCTGCCAAGCTGGAAACCGGCCTGGAGAACGAGTTCAAGATCATCAAGATCAACGTGGAAGAGAAGAAGGTGGGCTTGAGTCTGCGCGCCGTGGGCCAGGAGGCCAGCAGGGCGCAGGTGGAAAGCTATAAGAAGGAGAGCCACAAGCAGCCGGTCTCCAGCTCAACCACAACCCTTGGCGATCTGATCAACTGGAAGAGCGAGAAGAGCGAACAAGAGAAGAGCGAGTAGCAAGGCGCTTTTCACGAGCAGAACCGCAGCGGCCACCCTTCGGGGTGGCCGCTGTTGCGTTCGGGGAGTTTTGGAAGCGAATCAGCGCTTCCGCGCTGCCATCCGGGGATGGGGTCTTGATTCCCAGAGTGGGAGTTTTTTGGGGATAAGTGCGCAAATGTTTGCATATTTAGAAACTCTATTCCGCTCAAGTTATTCAAATTAAATCATCTCGATTGGAACCCTGCGTGCAAGTCAATGAATGGATTTCCATGTGTGCTCGAGACTGTCTTCGCGGGAGCATAACGGAGATTGATACGGGTTTCGGCATGTCTGCAAGGCGGAACGTCTCAGGGCATGGCGTTGTGGTTGTGAAAGGCATGTTGATGAAGAGATCGATCATTCTTCCCGCTTTGGTTCTTGGCCTGGCAGGCGCAATGGCGGGGGTTCCCGCATTCGCCGACGATGTTCTGTACGACAACACCGTCTCCGGAACCTCGTACCAGGGCCAGGGGACGGTGGTTTACGCCTATGGCAGTAAGATCACGGATTCGTTCAATCTTTCGTCGGCCTCTACCGTCACAGGCATCACGTTGGGCATCGAGTATACGTATCCATTGGATCCGTTGGATTCTGTGACCTGGGCGATCACGGATCTAGCGTCCGGAGGGGTTACTGGTAGCGGCACAACTGCGACGGTGCTGGCGGCGGGAACGGCGACGAGTTTTATTGAAACCCCGAAAGGGAACAACTCCTACGAGGCATCCTTCTCTATTGACAGCCTCGATCTCTCCAGCGGCACATACTGGCTTGAAATAGATAACATGGCCGGGATGACGGAAATGGCAACGCCTACGCCGTCGAGTGGGATACCAGTGGCGGCAATTCGACCGCATATTGGCAGAACGCTGATCAGACAGTCCCCTCGCAGACCTTCGGAATCCTGGGCGAGAGTGAAACAGCTACGCCGGAGCCCTCGAGCTTATTGCTGCTGGGCACCGGATTGGCGGGTATGGCGGCGATGCTCAAACGCCGGCTGAAGGCGTGATGGCGCATCACGGTTCAGCCGTTTCCCCCCAGCAGGCCCCGGGGGCTTGTAATCCGCAACTTGCGGGAGAGGCTAGAGAATGAATAGAAGACTTTACGGATTGCTGCTTATCGCGGGGCTGTTGCTGCCCGTTGCTGCCCAGGCGGATGACGTTACTCCTGCCTGGGAGTTCACTTCAACCGGCGGCGAATTGAACAATGGCTCTGGTTATTCCATGGGCGAAGTGTTTACAGTGGGAAGCCAGAATATTACGGTGGACTACCTGGGCTACTTCTACGATTCATCTGCCAGCATGAGCGAGTCCCACCCGGTGGCTTTGTACGATGCGAGCGGCAATCAACTGGCTTCCTCGACCATTACCAGTGGCTCAACCGCTGCCTCGTCCAATTTTCTATATAACTCGATCACACCGATTACGCTGCTTGCCGGCCAGACCTACGTGATTGACGGCGCCAGCGGCTTGCAAGATCCCTACACATGGGACACCAACGGGTTTACGACAAATGCAGACATCACTTTGCTGGGGGACAACTATTCTGGAAATGGCGGATCATCGGCGGACGACACCGGCATTATCCCAATCAACGACGTGATCGATGGCTATTGGGGAGCGGACTTCGGCACCGGGGGGGCTGCGCCTGCGGTGCCCGAACCGAGCAGCTTCCTGCTGTTGGGCAGCGGGCTGGCTGCGCTGGCCGGCGTCATCAAGCGCAAGCTGAAGGCCTGAGTTCCAACCGATATTTACAGCCTGAAAACAGGGGCTGGCTTGGCATATTGAATCCAAGCCAGCCCCTGTTTTCTGTCTGGAGCGTGTTTTCCAGAGCGGTTCCAGAGTGACCGTAGAATCGTGCAAGTGACATTTTCTTAAGGAAAATGCGACCTAAAGGCTGCGGTTCCGGGATACGGCAACTCTGGAACCGCTCTAGCGCGGGATTGGAGGTTTTCTTCCGATGCCGCAAAGCCATTCCTTTTCGCGCTCCTCAATCACTTGAATCTCGGCGTAGCCGGTCCGCGCGAAGAGTTCGCGGTGCTCCTCCACGCTCAAGATCTTCATTTCAACATGCTTTTCTGAAAGCTTTTTCGCCATCTTCTGTCCCCCTTTGTAGACCTCGGCGATCAGGATGAAAGAACTGCCGGGCTTGAGAACGCGGAAGACTTCCCGCATATCAGCGGCGAGATCCGGCCAGAAATACTGCGTTTCCACGGCCGTAACGAGATCGAAGGCGCCGTCCGGAAACGGCAACTGCGAGACCGTGCCTTGCCGGATCTCGACCCGCCCCATCGCAATCCATCGCGCGTTCGTTTTTCTGGATGCGGCGACGCTCTCCGGGGAATAATCGATGCCGTAGACTTTTCCCAGCGAGGCGCGCGCAGCCAGCTTGCCCGCCGTCCTGCCTCCGCCGCAGCCGACATCGAGAATGGTGTCGCTCTCCTTGATGGAAATGTGCGCCAAGCCCCAATCTGTCAAGTTGGAATGCCCCCGGTTCATCCGCCAAAGAATGAATCGTCCCAGCCATCCATCCGGTTTCCGGAATTGATCGAAGATTGTCTTCGCGCGGGGCACGGCTGTCCTCCTTGGTTTTTCATCCTGGCATTGACATCCGCCTGCCTCTGTGACGGGTGCGGCGGCAGCCGGCTTTCCCGTCAGGAGCTTCGAGCTTCTCTGCGCTGCAGCCGCATGAGGACGATCACGATTCCCAGCGAAGCCAGCACGCAGAGCAGCGCGAAGAGAAAAGCGCTGGAGTAGCCGAAGGCTCCAATGACGCCTCCGGCCAGAGGACCGACCAGAAAGAAGGAAACGTCGGCAAAGGCGTTGAAAACGCCCAGCGCAGAGCCGCGGTTGTTCTCCGAAACGCGCTTGAGCGCTTCCACGCCCAGCGCGGGAAAGACGAGAGAAAAGCCCAGCCCAATGAAGGTCGCCCCGGTAAAGGCCATCCAGGGCAAACTGGCGCGCCACAGCAACAGAACTCCCAGCGACTCGACCAGCAGCGAGACGATGCAGACCGGGAATCCCCCATAGTGGTTGATGGTTCGTATGAGCAGCCGCGCCGTAACAAAAGCCAAGCCAAATGCGGTGAGGCAAAGCGCCGCGCCATGCCAGTGACGGCTCATGTAAAAGAGGGTGACGAAGGTGGCCAGAACGCTGTAGCCTACGCCGCCCAGGGCCAGGGCCGTGCCGTACGGGGTCATGCGGCCCATGACATCGCGGAAGGGGAGACGCCTGCCCGGCGTCACCATGACAGGCCGTTTGGCGCTGGCTATCACCAGGCTGAGCGCGCCCACCACCATTGTCACCAGGCCGATGGAGGCCAGGCCCCACTGCTGCTCCAGCACGACGCCCAGCGGCGCGCCCAGGGCCAGCGCGCCATAGCAACTGACGCCGTTGAAGGAGATGACCTTGGCCGTGTGCTGCTGTCCCTCGCTGGAAATGCCCCACAACGTCGAGCCGGTGGAGCCCAGACTTTCGCCTACGCCCAGAACCAGCCGGCTCGCGATCAGGCTGGCGAGGCTCAGCCACGGGCTGCTGTGCAGCAGGCCCGCCACCAGAAGAAGCGCGCCGCTGGCCGAGCAGCCGGTCATGCCCCAGAGCACGGAGACCTTGGCCCCGGCGCTGTCGGAGATGCGTCCGGCCCAGGGGCGGCTCAGAAAAGTGGCAATGTACTGGACGCTGATGACGAAACCGGCCAGCGCCGCGCTGTAGCCCATGCGGAAATGCACATACGCCGGCAGAATCGCCAGCGGCAGGCCGATGGAGAAATAGACCACCCCGGTGAAGTAAACATAGCCGAGAATCTTCCGCGCGCTGCCATTGCTGGCGGTGGTGGGAGGAGTAGAAACGTCTGTGGGCGGGGAGGATGGCATGGAGTAGAGGCGCAATGCGCAAAGCGGTGCGGCTGGATTCAGTATAGTGAACCTCTTGCAAAATTCCATCGAGATGGCAAAGAGGTTCTATAGCAAAA
>Ga0255348_1000218_pt1 | contig 28907 bp, 34 predicted proteins | sample CBST25v5metaG_FD_189945 | JGI IMG/M metagenome (GOLD analysis project Ga0255348, IMG submission 189945) | Peat soil microbial communities from Stordalen Mire, Sweden - C.B.S.T-25.v5 | ecosystem: Environmental > Terrestrial > Soil > Wetlands > Peat | place: Sweden: Norrbotten County, Stordalen... | reverse complement strand
ACGCTCAACAGCCGCCTTCCGGTACTCTCGGGGGGCAGCTTCGTTCCTTGCTATATCCCTCAGAACGTGATCGGGAAGGCCAACTAGATGGCGATTGTGGTCGTCGAAAGGATCGACTTTAGACATACTACCTCTTGATAAACAAAGTGCAGGTTACTGATTCAGAAAGTTTTGGGCAGACTTGCCCGGAAAGAAACTAGGGAAAGGTTCCACCGAAGAGGTCGTCTCGGGCGTCCAGTCTCCTTCATTTGTTTCCAGCCTGAACAGTTTCGTCTCTTTCTCGGGGCTAACGAAAGAAGAGATTTAACTCTTTCTTAGTAGTAACCTGCCTAGGTCCATTTTCTGGACAAAAACTAGTAGGGGATTTGAGCATCTAGGAGAGGCTTCCCTGCTGTATAGATCGAAACGGGGGTGGGAGAAAGGAGGAATAAAGCCCACCCCCGGTAAACGGGCCAAAATCTGTGCCCGTTTTATCTCTTTCACATGGTTTCACTTATACCATACGAAAAAATCATAAGATTTGTTCATGATTCTAGATTTATTTTATCGTACTCTTGAAAACTTATGTTTTGGGTTATCCTTGGGTCCCCGGATAAACTCGTGGAAGTATTTTCCGGGACTATCCGCCTTTTCCCACTCTGCTATAGTCTGGGGTTCGACTTGGTGGTATGCTACCGTCGCTCCGTTTAGAACAACAGAGCATCGTTTCGTACTAGGGTCGTAGGTAGCTTCATGTACCTGACTACTCTTTTTAAGCCTAACGGGTTGGTCAGCCATTACTTACCCTTTACTTTTTTCAGTTTCGGATTCTTCGACTTAGCTGATGGGTTAGCTTTTCGGGTAGCGTTTGCTAGAATTGCTCCGGCAGACTCCTTGCTGTACCCAGACTTCTGGATTTTTGATTGGATCGCTTTGAAACCGGGATGTTTTGCTGCCATGTTTACCTCCGTCCATTTTCTGGATTCCTACTTCTTAGTTTTCTTGGCCTTCTTTGGCTTTGGCTTGGTTTTCTTTCCATAGTAAGTAGCGGACAGATTCGGCAGCGACGAAGATGTTGTTACGGATACAGTAGACGGCATCGGGTTCCTCTCTTTTATAAGCTACTTTCAATTTTTCCACCTTGGATAGTTTCCAATCAAATAGAATAGGATGGCTGTACCTACCAAAACTATCAAGTACGCAAACGGGTCATTTGGGAAGTTGGGCATCTCGTATCCTCCATAGTTTTTCTTGCTCTTCGTAAGCAGAGGGACAAGCATCACAAGTAGTACCATCTGGTAGGATTCCGTACCCTCCATTACAGCAGTTGTTCCCACATTTTCCACAGATAATTATATCGGTCTGGCAATGTTCACAGAAGGATACTTTGTGATTGTAATGGGCCATCTAGTTCCCCCACTTCGGAGACCATACGCTTAAACTTCCTTGGTCAAGAGCGCGTTCAGACGCTGTGTCTAAAAGATGGGTTAGGAGGCTACTTCCGTCTTCTCCTTCTCGGTTAATCTCTCGACAAACGTCTTTTGCCCATCCTACTGGGGCTATGATCTTGTACTCTTGCACGAATTTATTCTGGTCGTAATCGAAAACCCAAAACGGATCTCTACCTTCAAATTCGGAGGCTTCGGCTAGGGTAGAAATACCAATTCGAACTACCAGTTCTCCGTCTTTTACTTCGCAGGTGAGCGGTGTGTTAGTCGGCATTGGTCTCCTTAGAAAGGTAATTCAGATACTCTAGCATATCTTTCCACCTATTTTGCAGAATAGCAGCATAGGATTTTCGGAGGTCTAGTAGCTCCTCTGGCACGGGGTCTGGGTAAACATACTGTTCCCAGTCCTCCGCCGTCCACGTACTAACTTCTGGATCAGGACCGAACATTGGGGGTCTCCTTTAGTTGGGCGTCCATCCAGTCTGCGATCTTTCGGTGTTCTTCGGCAGTACCATCGTTCTTGATGCGGTTCGCTCGGTACGATATAACAGCGATATTTCCCGGTACGTACCCGAGTTCCGGGCGAATTTTGTCCAGGCTTGGGGATGTATCCAACGACCCATTAATGCGTCCTTTTTCTAGTTTAATACCTAGAATTGGACATATTTCCGGGACAATGAAGCCGGATTCTGTAATCGTAAAGGGAACCCCTGTCTTCTTGGACCTTTTCTTTGCGTTGAAGAAACTGTTTCGATTCGGTCTTCGTGGGCTATCCTTGTCTTCCACCGCCCACTGCGTGTTGTACTCTTTTTTACATGTCTTACAGAGAGGTTGATAACCGTCTTTAGACGCTTTTCGTTTACTAAAGTCATCAATCGATTTAGTCTCTCCGCACTTTGAACAAATCTTGGTTTCCATGTTTCTCCTCATCTGACCATGAGGTTTCGGGGCGGCGGGTCAGCGCCGCCCCTTACCTATGAATTCGAACCCAATAATTGCATTATACCACAGTTTCTTGGTTATGCAACAAGAAAATCGAATTTATTTTTCAGAGTTCCTTACGAGTTGGAAGTCTCTGATTGTATGCGTCTTAGAGTCATTGTGCTGCCAGGACGGAGCGTGTTCGTATAGCGAACATTGTAACTTACCCATCCGCCAATTTGGTGAGCTGGATCAGATACAGAGCCCTGATCTGGTGCACTTTGAATAAACAATTTATAGTTTTTGCTACCGTCCTCGGGGTTCTTGCCAAGGAATACCGAGAAGATAGCGTCATCACCAAAGATCAATTTTGTTACTCGCCCTAACGGGCGGGGCCGATTGTTTCCATCGACCTCTGTACGTCGCCGCACAGTTCGGACTATACCATCATCCTTTTCAGGAGCAGCCCCTCTAGTCTCTACACCTTCCCCTTTCGGGGCTTGGCTCGGTATTGACTCCTAAGAGTTATCCACCGAATTTGGGCTGTGTTCGAAAGCAGTCACCCGCTTAAGCTACGTCTTGTTCATAGGTGTTGTAATAAGTGTTACCACTTATAGTTACTGTCGGCGCAGTCGATGTCTGCTTGAACTTCACGCCAGCAAACGAAATAACATCCTCGTTCTTCGGCAGTTCAAACAGCATAGCCCTCATCTCGTCCGAACGCTTTACAATGTCGGTAAGACCGTTGTAACTCGTATCGTTCAGGATGTCGCGAACAACATTAGGTAATTGTGTTTAGGATTAACGCGGGAAGTAGGTAGGGTGGGCAATCTCGAACCGGAATCTTTCCAAACTATCGGATTTCTCCGCTTCCAGATTTTCCACTTCTAGCTTCGCCTTCTTTTCCGCCCACGTTAGATCAGTCACCTGATCTTCACTCTCGGCTTCGCAACCGAGTTCGGACTCTATCATCTGTCCATTATCTGGACAGTCGAGCGTATTAGTCTCTACGGATTCTCCCTTTTGGTTCAGGATGCGCATACGGTGATACATCTCGTTACGCTTTTCTGGGTTCCTTTCGTTACCGATTGTCATCCGAATATAGTCAAGCGCGATTTTTGCTTGTTCCGGTTTGATAATCATGTACGGGAGAATTCCCAGCAGTAACTTCTCTACGTTGGATCTACCTTTAGGTCTCCACTCGTAAGCGGCTTTGTGTTTGCCGTTTCCTTGTGTTTTCTGGTAGTAAACCCCGCCAAAGTTTGCGATTAGCCATTTCATCAATCTAAGATCGGTGTTGGTAACCTGCACCCGCATACTAAACTGATTATACGGGTTAGTGTTGGCTTTGACTTTGTGAACTCGCGTATATTTCTCGCCGTCACTCAGTCTACGGTAGATGGAGATACAACCCTCACCATCAATTAAAGCGGCCATATACGACCATTTAGTCTTATCTTCCTGATACATCTCGTATCCTTTCGACTATTTCGAATTGTTAAGGAGTCTTTCCTCGGGATTGTCTACTAGAGAGGTTCCCCGATTTAGCTCAAATTTTATATCCACCCTATATACGGCTTACGCCGCTTGGTGATAGTTTTGATAATGGATAATGCCACCAAATTTGTTGTCCACGAGAGGCCGAGCATTTACGCTAACCAAGGACTGTACAGCAGAGCGAAGGTTATTCGCAGTGAGGTAAGATCCATTGGCCAACTGGATGTTAACTTGGTTATCAACCGCAACAGCAGAATCAGCGGTTAGCTGAACCAGCGTGTTGAGAGTCAAAGCCAAGCGGTAGTTAAGTTCATTCGCGAGACTCTGTAGCAAACCAGGGTCATCGATTGCGACATCAAGCGCCAAGTCCGAACTATTGATAAAGTCAGCGTACTGACCAATCGTAGCCACGATCTTAGTGCTGGATTCGCTGATTGGAGATCCTACGGTACCTTCCCCCGCCTGGTTAAGGTTTGCGGCAAGCAGAGCGTAGGTGTAGAATTGGATTTGGTTTCCCTGACGTAGGGGCAGGGGCTTTTGTTTCGTCCGTTTTGTTTAGGGGGCATAGATTACTTTGTTAACGTAATCTGGCACTACTTGCGTCACCACAAGCTCACTCTCGTAGTCACCTACGAGTCCAGACTCTATCTTCCGGCCATCTTCCGGTCGGTCTGACATATTAGTCGTTTGGCGTTTTCCCATGCCGTGCCCATTAAGTGTTTGTATTCTTTCCCGCATCTCAAGTCTCTGGTTGACAGCATTTGCACCATTCAGCCGAAGATACTCTAAAGATATTTTAGCTTGTTCTCTCTTTATTATCATGTAGGGGAGAACACCGAGAATAAGAAGTTCTTTGTTCTTAGCTCCTTTTGGGTGCCAAGAATATCCCACTTTATGGGTAGGTTTTTTGGAAGGATGATGTACGTAATAAACGCCTCCGAAATGTTGAACCAGCCATTTCATAACAGAAAGATCGTTATTGTACAGGCTGATAATCAAATTCATGTGGAAGTATACTTCGCTTCCTTCGGCAGTTTTAGGTGCTGGATTTCTCTTCTTCCAGGTACCCGTAATCGTAAAACAACCTTCTCCATCGAGCAATCCTGCTAAATACGCCCAATTTTCTTTTCGTGTTTCGTTCATGGAAATCTTCGCTCCGTCTTGTCTGTTTTTAACTTCTAGATAAGTATACCATATTCTCTGGAACTTGTCTACAGGGATTAACGGATTTAGTCAGATTGGTTCTCAGCACAAGAAAACATCCAATGCTGAGGAAGGGCGTTTGCGCCTTCCGTAAAAACTACGCCCTTCTTCATAACTCCGTCCTAGCCCAAAGGCGGATACAGGTTAGGAATCGCTTCACGTTCATAGTGAATTGCTACTAAGTTCGGAAGCGCCCCGGAAGTTACGATTGATGCTGGTGAAAAACTCATGGTTATTCCTTTGTTTGTTTAGTTGGAGCGCCGACTTTTCAAACGATCCCGGCGAATAGCTTGCCACAATGCTTGGTGCTGTTCGTCGGTCATGTTATCAAAGTCCTCGGCTGAGGGCGCTTTCGGAGTGTCGGGAGCACTGACGGGTGTTACGTCAGCAGTCCTGAGTCCTGTAGCCGCTCTCGGGCGCACCACCGTATTCACAATCCGTGAGTCGGGGCGCGGCGCAGGTGCCGGTTCGTGTTGCTGAACCGCTACCGGCGGAGGGGTTTCTGCTTTTGGCAGAGCTTGTTTGGGTGCTTTAGGAGCCTGAATCAACAAACCATCCGTGCTCAGGTCTTCGAAAGCCTCCTCAAGAGTTTCGGCTGTGTAGTTTCCGGTGGAGACTAGTTCCGCAAAAATAGGATCAACGTCTTCCCCTTTAACCATCTTACCAAGTTTGAACTTGGCCAGCCACTTCAAAATCATTTCAAAATTCTTATAATCCTTATCAGGATAGAAATCTGGATTCTCTTCTCGGAAGGTTCTATTAGCTGCATCTGCACGCAGTTCGATGGCAGCTTGCCTGCCTTCTTGGGCCATATTCACCAACTGCTGCATCGACAATCCCGTGCTCTTTTGGAAGAGGGTATTGATTGCCAAAGAAGGATCAGACTCAAGTTGGGTCTTGACCTCAAAAATTTCATCAGCAGTAAGCGGACGATTTTCTGGAGTGGGAACAGGTACGTTTTTCGGTCTAGATACCGGAGTACCAAACTTCAACTTTCCGTTTAGCTCTCTAATCTTTTGGGTTGCGTTTAACTGCGCTTTCAGAACATTTCCCAAAAGGTCATTCTTGTTTTTTCCCCAATAGACTTGAGGGTTTCCTCCATTGTTGGAAGTAAGGGTAGCTTTCCACTGGCCCCGTTCCTTTTCCAGGGTAACCATCCCGCCTTCTACTTCCAATACTTCTGGTTCTTCTGGTTCCTGTTCTGCGGGTGGAGTGACAGGAGGAGCGGGTTCCAGTTCCGCCTCTGGTTTTTCAACTACGATTTCGGGATCAAGACTTTCGTGGGACTCCAAGACGGGGTCTCCGTCGGTCGGTACATCAGGATCACGAAGATCACCGGGGTCGGACCTAAAATCTACAGTTCCAGCAAAAGGGTCGGGTGTTCCATCAGAGTTCACAAGCCACGGATCTACTACAGGAATTGCCATTTATTCATTCTCCTAGGGATAATCCATCCCTGCGGGTTTATGCTGCGTGATTAACTGATATATGGCGCGATTTTGGTTGTTACCGCGTAGATACCTAGTATACTGGGAATCCAGAAAATGGACTAACTGGCCGTATCCATTGCCTTCCGAACGTCAAATCTGTCCTTGGACTCTATTAAATAGTGTTGCAGGTCCTCAGAAGGATTCTCGGAAACTTCTATGGCATTGGAAATGTCCTGCTTGAAATATGTTTCAAATTTATCCAAAGCAAACAAGGCCGCATGACTGGGAACTACACTAGGATCTCCGACAGGAATCGCCCTCATCTGTCGATCAATATCCTCTACATATGAGTGAATTGTTTCCAGAACTGTCTCCCAACCTGGGGTATTTATAGTAGTCCGAAGCATCCTTCCACGTTCATAGAGGTTAAGTTCCGGCTCAATCTGATCGTAGTCTATCATTACTCTCCCCTAAAATAAGCATCAAGATCAAACTCTTGCTTGACAGGAGGGAGTTTTGGTGGGGGAACACGAGCGGCTTTTCCACTTAGAGCGTTTACGCCATTCATAAGTTTACGGAGGTCTTCGTCGGACATGTTGTCAAAGTCTGTAGTTGGGATTCCTCCCATGTTGTCTTTGCCTTGAACATAGAAATTAGGCTGTCTGGGTACTAGGGACATTCGCGGACTCCTTTTCCTTCTTGCGTTTTTCTCGGACGTATTCCATGACTTTTCGGATTTCGAAATCAGATTTCTTGTCTAGTTCTTCGGGAGAAAGCTGGAGAAATTCTTCAAAGTAATTGGCACCCCAAGTCTGTACTTGTTCAAGATCAATTCCTTTTTCCTTAAAATTTGTAAATTGCTTTTTAATCTCTTCGTCTACATTCTCGTCCGGTCCTATGGGTTCTTGTTTTCCTGCTTTAGATATTCGGCAGAAACTTGGTTTACTTCTCCAGTAAGTGTAATCAAGGTCCTCTGGTCTGAACTGTCGGTTGCATAGTAAGCAGACACCAACGATAGTTCCGCCCGCAGAACTATTTAGCTGATGCCAAGCAATACTTGTTTTACCCAAAATATCTCGGCATACGGAAAGTATACTACTTCCCGCAATGTGAGGACATTCAATTTCTGCCGTTTTTATGGCTATAGATGTCCTCAGAGCTAACTCTTTTCCTCGTAGAAGAAATAACTTTTCCTCAAGTTCTTCATTTTTCTTCTGTGTATCTAGTATTTCTTTTTCGATTTCTAGCATCACGTTCTCCTAATGAAAATCCTTCATTGCGGATGGTTGTGTCCATTTAATGGACGGTTAACTTAGACTACCAAAACCAGTTGTGGCGCTTGGCGTACCTGTCAGCTCCTCGGGTTCCACTGATCTTTTGAATCCTTCTCGAAGTACATCTCTTGCGGCGCGGGCTATATTTTCGGAGTCGGCTAATTGCTGTTGTTGTTCAAACTTCTGTTGCTGTAACTGAGACTGGACCTGCGCTTTTTGTTGAAGCGCTCCTCCCTGACTTTGCTCTTGTTGTCTTTGCAAATCTTGGGGGGTCATGTCAACAATCACATCGTTCATATTTTTGAACTCAGACATCTCGAACCACATACGGCAGATTTCGTTTACATCTACTTTTTTACCCTCTACAGACAATTGTTGGATAACTGCTGGGTTAGCGAGAAACTGCGACAGCATGGGCAAAGACTGCGACATGTTCCGGCGGGTCTGCATCTTACTGCCAGCAAGAATTGAGAATTTGACTTTGGCATTTAAGATGTCGATCAAATCCCCGCCCGATGTAACATACTCGTGTTTCAATTCCTCAGACATGATATAATCAAGCTGGGAATATGGAAGCATGGATCGGTTCATTTCCTGCATGTCATACAGGAAGGGAACAATAACTTGTGCCGCCAGTTTGTCCACAGCGTCTGAAATTACGTTGGAGGCACTTTGCAAAAGTCCAGAAGCACCGGCAGAACTACGAGCCATATTGGAATGACCACTTGCTCCAGCAATTCCAGAGCCAGTCATTGAGCTATTTCCAGATACAGAGTCCACCCGACTTTGGGATAGGGATAATATCTGATTAGCTTCTACAACTGGGTCACCAAATTTCAGAACCTCAAGGTCGCCTTTTTGATCGACCTCGATCATCTTATTTGGTCCAATTCGAATGCTTTGGGTAGGGATCGACTTGCCGCGAACTCTGACAAACGGAGCATTTAGCTTCAGGTTTGCCATGTTCAGCATCAGGTTAGTTGTACCTGTCTGCAAACGCTGCTCGGTTCCAATCGTGCGCCCAAGCCCCATCGACCAGAATGCTCCGGGAACATCCCACCATCCAATAGACAGGAAGGGGATCTTTCCGTAGATATTCATACCGTTATAAATTACGGCTTTTTTCTGGAGAACGACGATGTAGGTTTTGTTGTCCCAACGCTCCAAGACTTCCAATGGTTTTTGGAATGGATCAGCGGTTGTGGTATCCCACCGAGGTTCAGCGCGAGCATCCCACAGCGGATTTCTTCCGCCTTCTTCGCCGACGTTAGCCTCTACGGGCTCTTGCGGGGGGAAGAATAATTCAAGAAGTTTCTCACGAGAAGGGATGTCATACCCCTCACGATCACGGAGTTTATCGAGATCGTCCCACGTCATATACCGGCGGCGGATGACATATTTAGCTTTACGGATATCTGGAACACTGAGTCCCGGATCAACCAAAACTTCACGGAGATTTACGATGTGCTCAAAGGTGGGTCTGTCAACAACCTCTTCTACTACCTCTTCTTCGAGTTCGTCGTCGCTGATACGGGTATCAGGTGCTCCCGGGATTTGGGATTTGATCGTAACTACTGGATTTTTCCGACGGACAATCTTTCTTTCTCGGGTAAACTTCTCCCACCCTTCTTGGAAAATTGATGTTCCAAAAAGCAGAAAGTTCATACACCCGAGACGAATTTCTTCCCGGAAATTGATGTCCTCAAGTTGATACCCCAGCAACGCCCCAACTGCTCTTGCGCATTGGCTGGTTGTGCCGCTCCTCTCTTGGATCATAAACGGAGGATTTTCATAGAACAACCCAGCTAAAATTTGCGGATTGATTCCGTTAATAGCAGTAGCAACCGTAAAAAAATTCACGGACGCCGCCTCTATCTGAGTTCCGGGCCAGTAATTCGGAGAATAAATCGAGTTATAGAGGTCTCTTGAACTATTCCATGCGGTAATCCACTCGCGCCTGTGCTCTTCGGATTCCGCTCTCTCCGCATCTTGAATTGTAAGCGCAAGCGCAGCGGGATCTCCGAAAGTACCAGTATTTAGAAATACTTGTGCTTCTTTTAACGTTATTTCTTCGTGCGGATTTCGAGTTGGTTCTGGGAGGGTCGGCAAGGGAGACCTTTCGTTCTATATTCTTAAATATGGAATAGTTGGGAGTTGTAGTTAGTAGTCTTGAGAAGCGTTGGGAATCGTCTGGCCAGTTTCAAAATCTACAGACCAATCACACTTGATATTTGACTGACCTGCGCCTTCACCCTTGTTCTTCTCGGGGGTAATGCCATCAAATTTACCCCAGACAGAAGGGGTATTTTCCCCATCGTCGTTAATGTGCCGAGGGCCTTCTTGATTCTGGGTCAAGGTAATCAGTTTTCCTGCACCTTCAGCTTGCCCCGCAGGACCAGACGGTCCAACAGCAGAGTAGTCAGATGGATTGGAGTCGCGAGGTTGCTCAAGATTTCCACCGAGATTGATTAGACCGCCCCCGATGTTGCTAGTATTCATTTTCATTTTGTTCCTCTTAGAAAGTCGCTAGGGCGACCTGTTTGTGAATTTGGAAAGTTGGTACTTGGTTTTGTCGGGGAAATCGTACCCCACGGAAGAAGGTTTTGTCCATTTTGTGGACTAGCTATGGGAGTTTGGCTATTAGGCTTGTCTATACGAAGGTGGGGCTGAACCGTGACCCCGAAAAGCTCATAGGTTCCCAAAACTAGAGCATCTGATTGTCTCGGAAGCGTGGCTATCAAAGATTTCCCCGTAGCGGCGCGCCACATACAAGGTTGTGAGGCATCCGAGGTACTTTCTGCTAGAATTTTTCCTTCGTCGTCCAATATCTCTAGATGTATCTTCATCATCCCCAGATTCCTGCTCCTAGTATATTTTGCATACCATTCGGAGTTTTGTTGGGTACGTCCGGTTCGGGGGTAAATTCCTCTAGACTCGGTTCTGGTAACGTAGCAACAGTAGGAACCAAAACCCCATCTTCTCCAAGATAGTAGGAAGGGCCTAGATCTGCCCTATAATTTTCGTCATATATTTCTCCCCAACCTAGTCGGTCGATCCCGAAAAACATATCCGTATTGTTTTCCACTATGGCTTGTGTCGCGCGAGGAGCGTGTTTTAGCTGACGAGCCAGATTGTCTGGTATATCATCATGATGGTGGGAGGTCATGCACTTCTCAAATTCAGAGTACAAAATCTCAATCGCCAGAGGCTCCATGCAAGCATTTAGGAACTTCCACTGATTTCCTACCATCCACGGGTATAGCTGGCCCATGCGTAATTTCTTTGCATCTATTTCATTGCTTACGGGGATCCAGTCAATATGGTCGCAAAGTTCTATAATGAAAGAATCTCCAGTTTTTGCCGCTTCTGTTCGAATCGTCGGCTCTACATATCGTATTCCGGGAGAATCTTCGATGCTGATGACAAACGGTCTGGTTTCTTGAGCCAATCGAACCACAGCTTGGGCCGCCGTTAGGTTGTTAAAGCGGTCCCGAACCACCTTCAGAGCGTACCCCACAGTCTTTTTGCTGCCGGATTTTTTGCCGGTTGCAAAATACTCATCCTCTTCGCCCCACAAAACTGCGGAGCCAGTGGTGTAGTCCAGACCCTTTTTGTTCTTGCCACCTGCGAAATCCCACATATTAGAAACGGGACCGTTACGAGGAATTAGCTGATAGGGAACAGTACATTTTACCAGAAGATTTCTATCAAAAGTTATGCTTCCCACTGGACGGGGGTTCTGGTTTCTTTGTCCTTCGAAACTCTTTTCGTCCTTAGCTAAGTCATTCATTAGCCAAGAAAATGACATGATGTGGGGAAGAAGTAGAATACAACCCTCTTCTCCCGCCTCTTTGTATGTGACCGGGCGACCCTCTGCCTGTAGTCTTTGTGCTACTTCTGGCTTGATGGTGATCGCGCGGCCAACCAAAATGTCCATGTTGGTGGTTTTGTTGTGAACGAAGAACCATCCTAGTCCTTCCGTTCTTTCAACGTCCCCGACATTCTCATTCTTTTCTAAGAGCTCCCCGTAGTGATCTTCGTCGGCATATCGGGTACCGATATAATCAACATAGTATCCCCCAGGGATGATTAACTTTTCAGCCAAGAACAATTTATGAGAAATATTGGAGCATTGTTCAGAAGTTTCGGTATTTACGTCCGAAACTGCATCGTCCATTTTGATGAGTTCGTAGTGCCATCCAGACTTTGTTTTGCCAACAGACGACGCGACAACTGTCGGTTCTTTACGACGAATCTTTTTGGATTTCCAAACCGGGCAAGTAAAGACCTCTGTTTTTTCTCTTTGTCCTTTGGTCTTCTTTCCTTCTTCTTCAACTGTTGTCTCTTGAAAGCAAAATTCAGGAAAGAACAACTCCATCAAAGTAGGCTCGTCTTCGCTCTTTTGGAAGTGCCCTTTTACCTCATCTACGAAACCTTTTGATAAGGTAGCTTCTGCGGTTAGGTACAAAATACGAATAGAGGGAAAATTGAGAATCCATTGCACGGTATCTACATGGTCCAGAGTGCTTTTGTATCCAGAACGTGGCCACAGAAGAAGACGTGTTTTTACGGGAGACTGCTGATTTAGGGGTTTGGATTTATCTTTCTTTACGAACAAATCGCAAACTATTTTATAGTATTCTTCCGTAATCAGATTTTCGGAAAGTGATTTAGTTCCTTTTTCGCTGTGCGGGTTAGTCTCCCAGGTAAAATATCTAGCCATCCAGAATAGATCGGTTTCGCATCGACGCCTAACCTCTTTACCGAGAGAAGAGGCTGGAACTACATCTGCCCCTAACTTGGAGAGATTGATTAGATTATTTTTGACTTCTAGCAAAAAAGAATACAGAACTTTATTTGGTATTTTTTCATACCCACCATATTGTGTGTAAAGTTCATCAAAACGATCAGAGTCAGAAGTCAAGTTTTTTCCTTATTAATCTTTATTTTTTTCTAGGTTTAAATATTTATTTTATACTAGTTGGCTTACCTTCCACGCCTAAGATTAAACAGCAGTAGCTCCGGTTAAAAGAGTGGTCATGCTGCTGTGGTTCTTGAGCGCGAGATACGCTTGGCATTGCGCAATGTCTGTAACTTTGGTTGGCTGTGTTCCCGCTGGGTCGGTTCCTAGAGCACATGCAAAGTTGTTGGAGTACAGCAAATCATTGCCATCCGATGAGTCATAAAAAGAGCAAGACCCAGACTCTACCGCATCTTTCTTTGCGGCTGCTGCTTCTGCTGTAGCATAGATCGCATAATTAACAACGGCCTGTTTAGACGCGTGCTCGACATTTACACTCATAATTCGCAGATATGCGGCACTAAGTGCGATGCCAAAACTCGTTGTGTAGCCAGATAACTGATAAGCCATGATTGTATCTCCTTAAGCAATATTTGTGGATGTGAGCATATGGGCTATCTCGCCCAACCTGTGCTCCGCATCATAGGGAGGCGGAAAATCAAATTTGATTGGACCATTTGCACCCATAAACCAAATTACTGTGCTGCCGCTTGTAGCTGTTGCGATCACATAAATCGCCGTAGGCGTAATACTTGATGTATAGATACCCGCGTAGCCATCGACGCTTAACTTTACTTGCAGCGTTGCCAGATTTGAAATAGATATAACCGCTGAATAGGTTTCACTAGACCAAGAAGTGCTACTCCATTCCTTAAAATTAGTGAAACCACCTCCACTATCTAAACTGAAATAAGCACCAGCATCTCCGTGAATAACCGATCCACTAGAAGTTACAAATACAGTAATGGCACCACTAACTACCTGACTGGACCACAAGTATGTTGTAGAGGCAGCGCACGGACTAGATGACCCAGAAGTGCAAGAGGTGGCAACTAGCGTCGTACTTGTATTGTAAGACGTTGCTTTTGCACCAACTGATATAAGCACCAGTAGGATAATAGTAAGAAATCTTTTCATTTTTGTCCTTAGTAAGTCGCGCAAATTGTAAGAGACAGTCCTGCCGCCGTTGCGTCTGCCGTAGATGGGGCATAAACTTCGTATGCATTTCCAGCAGCGACACTTAAGCCGCTAGACCAGCTAAATGTTCCAATACTTGACGATGCAGCAAACGTGACAGTGCCAAAGCTAACACCATCGTAATCAAGATTAAATGTCGTACTTGCCGTCGCCGCATGAAGCAATCTTGCTTGTGATGTGCAAGATACACCTACCGCAGTTACTGTGTTATATAAAGTCATATTTACAGGACTTAGTAACCAACTAACTGCCGCAGATGAGGAATACACGCTATTACTCATGTCGGAAAATCCGAGGTAGTGGACCATTGCTGAGATTGTGCCGCCAAGCGTTACTGCGCCAGTAAACGATGCAGTAGTGCCACTTAAAGCTCCAGTCAAACTTCCACCAGACAGCGGAAGGTAGCTTCCCAACGTAGAAGACAACACCACGTTTCCGCTTCCAGTGTAACCAGTGGTACTTAACGGAATTACTACGCCGTTGGAGTTGGAAAGGCTGGCGACAGTAACTGGATACAACATCGAAATACTACGCGTCTCGTTCGTATCTGCATTAGCTATGGTTAAAACAGAAGTCGGAGATGAACCACTTCCTACAATATTCGTAAATTCCCAATCTGAACTTATAGGTTGGCTAGTCGATGTAGAGTAATAGCTTCCCGCAATGTACAAGTTGTTACTATTGTAGTTGGTCAACGAAGTTGCCGCCGCTTGCGGCCTGACAGTTACAGTACCATACAAATCAATGGTGTTTCCCGCTCCTGATGTCCCAAAAGTAGTGTTACCTGTAAAATTTGCCGTTGTTCCCGTCAAGCCTCCCGTCAATGTTCCACCAGACAGCGGAAGATAACTTCCTAATGTAGAAGACAACACTACACTCCCGCTGCCGGTCGTTGCAATATCTCCTAGAGTCCCTCCATTGTTATAAAGCACATGCCCAGTCGTGCTGCCGCTCACCGTGGTCGTGCCCACCGTAATGCCCGAAGCCGAAGCGGTAACAGTGCACGAACTGCCCAGTGTGCAGGTCTGCCCATTCACGGTTGTCGAAGTAGATGGCGTGCCAGTCAACTGACTATACGGCAGTGAGAGCGCCGACAGCGTCGTTAATGTAGAGTTTCTTGTCGCCGTGATATTAGCCGCTGTGCCTGTCGTGTTCTGGTTCCACGTTGGAACCGTACCTGACAAAGCCGAGTACGGAATGGTGGCGACTGTGCCAAGTGCTCCAGACGCGTTATTGGTCACGTAGCCAGCAGTGGTCAGCCCCGAATCCGTGATTCCACCCGCATGTAGACTAGCGTTTGCCGACGCTGAGCCTAGATACACATCGGTTACGCTGCTGTTGCCGATAACCGCTGTGTTGCTCCCTGCTCCGATTGCGCTATAGCCAATCACAATCTCGTTCGTATCGCTGGCAGCAGCAGCTTTGGTAAAGTTTCCTTCAAACACTGAATTGCTCGAATTGATATTTCCTGTCGTGCCGTCCGCAAGATACCAGCCAGATTGAAGCCCAATGGCAATGTTGGAGTTGCCGGTGGTGTTGGCATAGAGCGCATTATCCCCATTCGCAGTGTTGTAGCTGCCGGTGGTGTTGGCATAGAGCGCAGCATTCCCATTCGCCACGTTGCCGTTGCCGGTGGTGTTGGACGAAAACGATGAGCCAAATATAAGATTGGCGTTGCCTACATCGCTGTAAACTGGAAATTTTAGAAGAACCACGCTACCGGTTCCAGTCGTCGCCAAGTTGCCCAGCGTGCCCGCGTTGTCGTAGAGAATATAGCCGCTTGTGCCGCTGCTGACCGTTGTCGTGCCTACCGTGATCGATGCTGCTGATCCGCCGCCGCATGTCAAAATTCCAGTTACTCCAGCCACCGTACAGGTCACGCCGTCTGGCTTTATGCCACCTAGAGTTGATGTGGTGGCAATTGGAAGGGTATAGGTGTAGTTGGGAATATTGAGTATCCCCCCGCTCAAAGTAGCTACCCCGCTTGTGCCAGTTGTCGTCAGTCTTTGAAACGCTTCTAGCGCGCAAATATTCTGTGTGGTGTATGTACCCATCCCGGGGGAGGAAACCGTTTCGTTTACACAGTAGTTCAGAGGGATATAATAAGAATAGTTTCCAGATCCGTCTGCGGTAACCATGGAAGGAGAAATCTGGGAAGTAAGAATAGGATCAGAATAGATAGTAGCCGAGGTTCCCGAACCTGTTCCCGTTACTGTAATTTTTGCGTAGGGAACAACCATAGCCGTAGTATTTGACGAGGACTTAGTGAAGACCTGACTAACACGGTGGTACCCCGTTGTGGCCTGAGAAATCGCCATAACAGGAAGCAGTACAAAAAGAAACAGAATTTTCTTCATTATCCTCGTCCAAATTGTCCAGAAAATGGATTACTTCTTCTTAATTCCAGCCGAGTGCAAACTAATCGCGATGGCTTGTTTTGGGTTGGTAACTTTTTGGCCAGAACTAGACTTTAGTGTTCCGGCCTTGAACCTATCCATATCGTTTTTGACTACGGCTCTCTTTCCGGCCTTAGTCCTTGGTTTCTTGTTTGGCATTTTGCCCTGCCTCTCCTTATAAACAATTACTAATGCGCAGAGAACCAAGTAACTGCCGCGTTAACTTCGAGTCTGACAACAGATGGGAGTATTTTCAATACCCAAGGAGTCTTCTTCGGATTGTCTATCACCTGCTCCACGTGATCTGAAACCTTACGGACATCCGACATTGTTAATGACGACTGCTCCGATAACGCCTGAAAAGACGTAAGCGTGGATTGCACCTTGGCGCTCGATAACTTTACCTGGGCATCTGTGTCTAGCAGAATAGTATTGAGCGATTGCTCATCCTGATTTAGCGTTATCAGATCGGTGTTGATGGACTTAATAGCCGTGCGTGAATCAGCCAGAACAGGCCCTACAGCGTCCGCTTGAGATCGGATGGCGCTCAGTGCCCCCTTAGCTGTATCGGCAGCGCCTTGAGCCGCTTGGATAGCTCCATTCGCGTTCTGTACAAGCTCCGTGACGGCAGATGCCTGATCTTTGGAGGAATCACTCCATACTTTAGAAGCATCATCCAGATGCGATAGGGTCGCATAGGCTTTGCTCTCCACAATCTCTAGGCGGCTAAGCACACCGTCAGCGTGTATACAGAGTTTCGGTATCCATGTCCAAGCTAGGACACCAATGCTAAGCAAGCAAAAAGCCCCTGCCAAAGCAAGAGATAGACGCGCGATCTTGATTGCTTTGTCCACTTACTTCCCAAAAATAAAGCTGAGTCCCGTGCTGATCGAATATCCGTTCTGAGGACCAAAGCGAAGCCACGATGCCTGCAAGGCATTCCAAGTAAGCGAAGACGTGGCTTTATACTTTAGTTGCCCACCAACAATAGCGGATACGTGGCTACCACCTGTCGAGGGGACGCCGTTACCAAGCGCAGCATAGAACGTGGCTCCGAGGTTGCTGGATGTAACGTTGGTCTTATTCAAGAATCCAGATAGATTCGGTTCATAGGCCAAGCCTCCCGCGTAGATATTAAACCCAGCAGTAGATGCTACTAGTTCATGACCTTCCACGTAGACGTGATTTGCCTTGGTTTTACCGAAGTCAATTAAGTCGTAGGATTCGGTTACATGCGTCCCAGTCCCCCACGCTTTGTTAAAGTAAATGGCACTGGCGTCCGAACTGGCCGTGAAACCATTGCTGGCGGTGGCTGTTGCTGTCGTAGTGGTCGTCTGGGATCGGGCGGTCAACGAAAACATAAGTGCAAAGACCAGAATAGATGCTACTTTCGGAATGTACTGGCCAAACTTTGCACTGAGATCCCCAGCGACGGATTTCAAAAGTTTGTACACCCAAGTGTAAAAGTTGCTCGACTTCTCAGTCGGTTCGGGAAGTGCGGCAACAGCGGAGGAGTAAACCCACAGCGACCCGACTCCAAGAATAAACGATTCATTTGTAGATAATCCAAACATTAGTAATCTCCTGATTTATTTTATTGCTGTGCCGCTACTGGGGCAGAAGCTGGCTGAACTTGTGGTTGTGGAGTCGCTGCGGCTTGGGGAGGTGCTTGAGCCGATCCCTGGTCCCCCATGTTTTCAGCGATGTGACTCTGGAGAGAAGGCATATCGGCAAGAACATGCTCTTCCTCTTCGGGGGTCACTCCCGTATCAGGGTCGGTTTTGTGGATATGCTTGGCTATGAAGCCCCCACTGTGCCCCCTACGAATATGAATCTCGTGGGGCTTGTGCGAGGACTTCGCCTTGCTGTGGGATTTGCCCCCACCCATCGCGGACTTACCGCGTGAAGATGTATTTTTCATGGTGTCCTTTGTCCAGAAAATGGACTACTTGATGGCTTTCTTAAGAGCAGACTTCGCAGCTTCCGGGGTCGCCGCCCTGATTTTCACCTTGATTTTGACCGACCCGACCTGCTTCTTTGAAGATTTCTCCGCTGGTTTTGCGGATTTCTTCACATCTTTGTTGGTCTTCATTTCTTCCCCTTCTTCGCAGATTTCTTCTCCGCCTTCTCAACTTTCTTGGCGAGTTTAGCTGCGGTCTTCAGAAACTTCTTATCATGGGATTTTGCTTCTGTCTTGGGAGTTTCTCCCTTTTCATAGTTCTTCATAATTCTCCTTAAAAATGTTTTGGCAATCTACCCGTGCCGTTATGCTACTTTTTCGGGGCGGGCTTGGTCTCGTTTTTCTTAGCCTTTTCCGCCTGAACCGCAGACTGCGTGGCCTGAATGTCCTGCCGAACCTGTGGAAGCTGGCATTGAAGCAATGCTTGTTGGGCACCCCAAAGCTGACCTTTGAGCTGCGCAATTTCAGCTTTCAACTCTGTGACGGTTGGTTCTTGTGTGGGTTGCTGCGCATAGACTGGAACAGACAGCGCTAACGTCATCAATGCGAATACTACTTTCTTCATGTTTTCTCCTTGCTTTCTATCGTACATACAAACCCAATGCCACTGATGTGCCACAATCTGAACTGTTAGTGGTCAATTGACCCGCCTTGAGATTCCCATCCGACGCACAGCGGTAGACTTGGCTAGTGCCACTGTTGACTGAAATTGTGCCTGCAACCTGAAGTTTGTACCCTGCGTCCGTGGTTGTGCCGATAGCCACGTTTCCGCTTGAAAATATGTCGAAACGAGGCGTAAAGGTTTGGACCGCCCCCGCTGATACGGAAGGTGCGTTTGCAAATTCCAGTTGACCTGCGGACTGAAGAATTGTACTGGCATTGCCAGTACCTACAGCATAACTAGCGCCTGTAAAGTAAGTGTTTTGGCCCCACTCAGATTGGCCATAAGATGTACCAGTCCAGCCAGCACCATTGTATGAGCCCACCAAAACACCATAACTATTCAAATCAAGTACTTTGTACGCAGAGCCCCACGTTGGAGAAACTGTTGGGCCTACGTGGAGCGCACCGGCATTATCTACACTGAGATCGGTAGTCCCTTGCTTCACCAATTCAAGCAGGTTGCCGGTAGATGCAGATAGGTCTTCGCCGCGAATGATCGCTCCTGTGGAAGTGTAGGAACCTAGTGTGCTACTACGAACGCCATATAAAACAGGCTGCGTAGTATTTGCAGTAAGTGCGCCATTTTGCTGTCCTATCACTCCCACGCCGCTCACGGACAGACCAAACACCCCGTAGTTACTCGTGCTGGTACCGTACACACCGTAGCCGCTACCATTTGCGCTGATTCCCTCTACGCCGTAACTACCTGAAAATATCCCACCGTAATTACCCGTGCTGTTACCAGACACCCCCACACCGCTTGTGCTGATTCCACTAATAGCTGTGTTCGCCCCTCCATTCGCCGTCAGCGTAGTAGCCGTAGAACCGCAAATCGTAACCTTCGAATTTTGCAACTGCCAGTACGTTCCATCGCTCACCACATCGGCAATCGTGCTTGTGGCTAAGTCTCCCACCGCCGCCGCACTGGTTCCGCAGACGGTGATTGTCATCGCAGTAAGCCCATTCACCGCCAGTGTAGGAGCTGTGGCCGTGTTTGCCGCCGCAGGAATAAAGTACACTTCGGTTCCCGCTTGATTTGACGTGATCGCCGGGCTTAACGCCACGACGTGCGCCTGTGCCGTGCCGGTGTCCGTGCCGAGTTTCAGGCCCGCTAGAGTGTTCCCCGTTGCGCTGCCTGCTGGCAGTGAGGTTGTGGCGGGGATCTCTTCAATTGAAATCCATGGATATTCGCTGTAGGCCCCGACTGAGCCTATACCTCCACCAGATTCAAGATGAATGGTTGTGCTTACCGATGGAGCATACAGAAAATAACCCAAGTTAGGGCTAGATATGTACTGAGTGGTAGAGCTATTAGGGTCGGCGGCGAATTGACTTATAATAGTTCCACTGCCTCCCGTTGACCCGGTTCTTATATACACCGTTCCTCCTCCAGTGCTACTGCTCGCAGTGCTATAGCCAATGGATGAAACGATGCGATAGGTCTTCCCGCCTGCCAGTGTGAACGTGTACGATGAATAGGATATATCCGTGCCGGATGAAACTGTAGGAGCCGGGAAGCGAATAATTGTTCCTGTACTTACTGATTGCGTCGCTGTCATCTGAGAAAGCGCATATTGCGAAGTCACTCCGCTCGTAGAAGTCCCGCACCCGCCAGCGATCGGATTGAGTAGCTCCCACGTCGTGCCCGTGCTGGTGAAGTACGCTGCCGTGCCGGTAATTAAATCGTTTGCTGCGATTGACTGCCCGCCGCACTTGGTAATCGTCCTGGCACCCAAACCATTTACATTGAGCGTTGCTCCTGCCCCTGTATTGGCCGCTACGGGCGTGCATTGCACCGCCGTGTTGACCGCCTGCGACAGAAGCGCAGGAGAAAGCGTCAAAACCTCTGCCTGGGCCGTACCCGTGCAAGTCGAAGCGTTGAAGAGCGGCGTGGTGATAGCGCTGCTGGCCTGCAACGTGACAACGGATGGATTCTGCGTAAACCCAGGTGCCGCCGTTGATCCAGTAGCGTTTCCGAACACTGAATTTGCCGCCGCCGTGGCCGCTCCCGTTCCTCCTTCGTTGACCGGAAGCGCGGTGGTCAATCCGGTCAGTGAAGTGATATTCGAGTTCGCTCCGCTGGAGGCTACCCCAATCAAGGCAGAGTATGGAATCGTTGTGGAGGCCGTATCCGCGCCGCTCCCGTTCGCGTACCGGTAACCCGTCAAAACACCTGCGCCTGTACCGCCCTGCGCGGTGCTCAAAGGAGTGGTCAATCCGGTCAACGATGTGATGTCGCTATTGGCCCCGCTCTTGGCTGCGCTGATATTTGCTCTTGTGGTGGCAGCATTCGATACGTCGCTTAGGTTGTTAGCCGCCAGCAGCGTTCCAGCTGGGCTTGAAGCCTGTACCCAAGTGGCTGACGTGGAGCTGTAAACAAAGATTTTTCCGCCATTGACTGTCCCTTGCGTCGCATAAAGCGCATCGCCGTTGGTTGGCGCGCCTGTTCCCGATTGCCCATCGGTGGCCAATGTCAGCGTAATCGAAGTTCCAACGCCCGCCACGGTATAAACCTTGTTCAGATAAGTTCCAGAACTGGCATTCATAAACAGGATGCGGTCACCGTTCACCAAGGCGAATCCATCCGACGTGTAGCTTGTTTGCCCCACAATCGCCGTTCCGGGAGCCGTTGTCGCCGAGTCCGCGTGCTGCACGGCAGGGCGCCACGCCAAACCGTTGATCTTGTTTCCAACGTAAGTCACAACGGCTTTCTGGCTGGGAATCAACGTATCGCTGTTAGCCGTCATGGTTCCGTCCGTGCTGATGACGGAACCGCTTACCCCCCGCCGTTCCCGCATTCAGAATCAACGCAGTTGCCCCGGTTGAGTTGCCGATGGTTACCGTCTTGGCATTAGCGCCCGTGCCCACATTCACCGCGCCGGTCGTGCCGCTATCGAAGGTAGCCGCGCCGGTCGTGCCGGACTTGACCGTCATCGTATTCGTGCCTGGCGCAGACATGCCCAGGCCGTTCGGCGTCAGCAGATTTGAGCCTGTCAGCAACCCGTAAATCGATCCGTTGTCGATATAGACATACGAACTGCCAGCGGCTGCCCAAACAACAGACACGCTTGCCAGAGAACTTGCTACAGAAGCGCTTGACCCACTCGACCCGGCCAAGTTGATATTTGGGACCGTGTTATTGTTGGTGGCGATAAAGCCGCGAATCACTGCCAATCCGCCATTGCTCATGTCAACGTTGGTATAAGCGCCAGACGCAAGAGACTGGCTGTCGATGATTGTCACCACCGTTGCCGCCGTTGATCCAGCAGCCGTTTTGATAAGCGGGGTACCAACCACATTAGTAAATACAGGCGTCGAACCGGAGGCGACGTTAACCACCGTGTTCGACAGGATACTCATATCGAAGAAGTGATCGTAGCCACTGGTGGTAACACCACCAGAAACCGTGAGCGATCCGCCGATCCGAACTTTTTCTGCTGTACTCGATCCGGTGTAGGACAGCGTTCCAGTGATCGTTGTGTACAGGTTGGAGATAAAATAGACCCCGGGAATAGACACGTTGCCAGTGATGTTCCAATTGCAACCATTGCCTATAATTGTTCCCTGATAGGACGGAAACGTTACTGCGCCCGTGTATGTGTAGGCGGTGGTCGTTGGGTTGCAAGCGATGACATAAGAACCTGTAACACTTGCCATACCTGTTACAAGTTGAGCAAGAGTTTTGTATGGTCGTTCAGGTGTCCCATCCGGGGTATAGGAATCAGTCCGATTGCCATCTAGATTCATCGCGTTGGTGTCAGTTGCCGGATACACGAACGCCGTCGTACTCGCCGCTGTGTTATACAGTTGTGCCCCAGCACCACCTCCCGTGATACTAGTGGCGGTAGTTGCGGTCCCCGAAGAAAAATTAAATGTCTGCCCAGTCTGAGTAACATCTCCAGTAAACGTATATGGAGGAGGAGTGCCGTTAATCGTAACAGAAGGAGTTTGGGCCGAAGCAGTCCAGAAAATGGACAAACAGAATCCGAGAGTTATAAAAGATTTCTTCACGATTAAACCGTCCAATATATGGTGAGTCTGGTTCCCGTGGCCGTTAACCCAGTCACCGCAAAGTCACGCCAAGTAAGAGTACCGGTAGTATCGGTAGGTTCGTCGCTATATAGAATAGAATTAGCGGAAATAGAGGCAGATATAATCAAAGGGGGATAAAGAACAGAAGAATCGGACGGAGCAGTAATCGCAACTGTTCCTGCGGAAGAGGCCCCTCCAGGGCCTACAGCAACAACAAGTTTCTTGACTCGGATACCCGTAGTGTACCCGGCGGAAACAACAGCAGCAGAGTTACGCCAAGTTGTTATGTCCGTATCTATAATCATAGGTAGCGAGACGAGTGAGTTTGGCATCGTATTCCTTACCGTTCAAAATGAATTCTAATAAGTGTTTTAACCGCAGAGACAGTTGCTTGGTAGTGAACTTTTACACTTCCTTCTGCCAAATCTCTAGCTACCGAAAGATCGTTCAGGTAGAGTTTCAAATCTTTTTCTACATCTTTTAGGCACAGATGACGATCTATCCCGAATACAGCAACCACTAAAAAAGCAATAAAAAGAATCCAGTCTGCAATCGTCATAAAAACTCCAAGGGGGCTTTACCCTGCCCCCGAGGGGCTGATATAGATTAAACGCGATCTACGACGAACTCTGTGACCTGCACAGTATTAGCAGCGTTCGCAGTACCAAAAGTGAACGAAGGAATGAAGTTCAGCAAGCTAACCGGAGTACCAGCAGTATATGTGGTTGTGATAGCCGTTGTTGCTACGTTGGTTCCTGCTGTTCCAGAGTTGGCCACGATATTAACTCCACCGATCTGGGCTGACGTTACAAAGCCGCCGAGAATCTTTGAAGTCGAATCCCACAGGAACTCGGCCTCGACAACAAAGTTACTAGCTCCAGTAACCGAAGTAGCAGCCAAAGCTACAACCACTGAGTCGTTCGTCAACGTCCCCGAAGTGGCGGAGGCTGCGACAGCCGCCGGAACATAATACAACTTAGGAAGGAAGGTGAGAGCTGCTCCGGTGAATACCTTACCAGCTACCCGAATTTTAAACGGATGACCATCTAGTTCGCCAAACTGAACATCGGTTGGTACCTGAATGTCGAGTCCAGCACCAGCGGGAGAGACGGGGGAGGGAAGACCGGGGAAAATTCCAGCAGTAGCAGGAACAGTCAAAGCTGTTTCGGTAGTGGAGGTGATAGACTGAACGAAAAGTCCGCTAGGAAATCCTACAACGGTATTTTGATTTGCCATTTTTAAGTCCTTTATGTGTGGGGTTTGGTTGACGGGGGCGTCGTAGACCGGCCCCACTCGCAGACCAATCGGTCTGAAGATTGTCCATTTTGTGGATTTTTTAGAGATGGAGCGGGAGACGGGATTCGAACCCGCATGACTAGGTCGGCTGCTTGGAAGGCAGAGGCTCCACCATTGAGCGACTCCCGCATAACTTGGTTGGCGGAGACAGACTTGAACTGTCAACCTCTGAATTATCAGTTCAGGGCTCTAAGCCATTGAGCTATCCGCCAGTAAACTTGGTGAGAACGGTAGGACTCGAACCTACGATGAACTGGGTGTAGACCAGCCGATTTAGCCACTAATCTACGCTCTCCCCACTTGAACTATACGACCAAACTTCTTGTTTTGTTCACTATTCTAAATATTTATTTTTGGGAGTCTCGCTGAGAGTCAAACTCAGATCTGAAGTTCAGGAAACAACCGTTCTATTCGTTGAACTACGAGACCAAAACTGGAGCGCCCAGAGGGAGTCCGACCCTCGTCTTCACTTTAGAGGAGTGAGGCCCTATGCGTTGGACGACAGGCGCAAATTGGTGCCTCGCTACAGAATCGAACTGTATCCAAACGGGGTAAAGACCCGTTATGCACCACCACACTCACGAGGCTAGATTTGGTGCTCTCGGAGGGAAACGATCCCCCGACCTTCTGATTAAGAGTCAGTTGCTCTTCCAACTGAGCTACGAGAGCATGGAACCGGAAGTGGGATTCGAACCCACAAGCAACGGTCATCTACCGTCTACAGAGTTTATAAATCTCCGCTCCCACCTCGGGGTTCCGGCTAAAACTGTCCATTAAATGGATTTGGTGTTTTCTTTTGCTTTCTGTATGCGTTCGGCACAATACACACCTGCCGCGAAAATGTGACACGACTCCGGAGCCTTTGCTCCACACTTCGGGCAGTCGTGTTCGTACGGATAGACTCTTACTTCTTGGTTCATGTTTTCCTTTCTTGGTGCCGTACTTGGGAATCAAACCCAATCCAAAGACTTATGAGATCTTCACCCCCTCTGGGGAACACGGCAAATCGAATCGTGTTGAGTGCGCTCCGCTTTTCCGTAATAATATTCTTCGGACATGTCCACCGAAATGCCTTCGGACTTGGTCCACGGCGGATTCTATTCCCCTGCATGGAGTCTTCAGGAGCGCGGAAACCAGTGACGCAACTCAGACCTTTACTCAACACGAACTTGGCAGGGGATAGGAGAGTCTAACTCCTCTAAAAGGTTTTGGAGACCGATTTGATCTCGGATCATCCCCTAAAATGGTAGCCCCACTAGGACTCTAACCTAGACTATTTCTCGTTCGAAGCGAGATTGACTGTACATTGCCGATGGGGCCGTAAATGGTACCCAGTAGACGAGTTGAACGCCTATATCAAGGTTCGCAACCTTGTGCTCTTTCCACTTAAGCTAACCGGGCTTAAAGTTGGTCCGAGTGGAGGGATTTGAACCCCCGATCTTCTGCTCCCAAAGCAGACGCGTTACGCAGGCTTCGCTACACTCGGATAAATGGTCGGAGTGCGGGATCACGATACCCGAACACGAGTTCCCGGAACTCGGATGTTGCCTTTACACTACACTCCGATGGTGGGCAGTCGCGGAGTCGAACCGCGCCGTGAGACTTTTCAGATCTCCGTTCCGACCGCGCAAACTCACTGCCCTAAACTAACTCCGGAACTGGTTACCGGAACGGAAGGATTTACTCAGTTGGACATTCTCTCCGTGAGAGGCCAACACTACCAACCGCAAAAGGAATTACGTTTCCGACCTTTACCGAAAATGGCTTTGTACGAGAGGGGACTGCAATTGGCCTTTAACGCTTTTGCAGCAGTCACCCAAACCCGGCTCAGGAGTTACTATCAATAGCCTCGTACAAACTTGGTGGACCAAGTGGGGGTTAAACCCACCGCGAATCGCTTGCAAAGCGTTTCTCCTCTTCGGAGGCTGGCCCAAAATTTATACCGGAGTCCTCCTTAGACGACCTCTACCCGAGGGTGGGCATCGAATCCCGCATTTCCGGTTTTGTCGCATCCTACCATTGGAAGATCCCCATAGGGACTCAGAATCGAACTGAGTTTCACGACTAAATTATGCCGAGATCCTTCCTTAGATGATGGCGACAGGATTTACTCCGTCCACCTGTCAATACCTTGTACATTGGTATACTACCAGCGGGACTCGAACCCGCATTTCTCGGCTGCTTGGAGGGAAGGGAGGGAGTTGAACCCTCTACACCGTGATCCACAGTCACGAGCCGCACCGTTTGGCTTCCAACCCAAAATTGTCGGGGTTTTGGATCACTCCTGGGTACCCCGCGCACCCCTCAGACGAGCCATACTCGCCGAGATTGTTGTCCATTTTCTAGACGATATGGGGCTAGATGAGGGACTCGAACCCTCGTGTTGCGTGCCGCATTACAGGTGCGGTGCTGTCGCCACTGAGCCAATCTAGCAAAAATTTGTCGCCCGAATGATATAACGTCATCGGTTTCCCTGGCAAAGGCGGATGATTTGTTCCTGCAAGTTTGCCACCCTACAGTTTTTGTCATCCTCTAGAGTGCGACAAAACTAAAACTTGTTTCGGTGGTGTCTTCCCTCGGCCCTTGACACTAGGGCTATCAATCATCTGGCCTCTTGTGGGCACCAGCACCGAATTACAATCTTAGGATACCACACTTTATAAATTTGTCAAGTCTTTTTTAGACTTTCTTGTTTTTTGTTTCCACGTTACCCACCAGTCTGTGGTATCATCATCGTGGAGTTTACTATGTAAGCCACATGGAGTCTTTTTCTTATGAAGACCATCGATGAAGTTCAAGGCTTCTTTGCACGACTTAAACGACTTGGCTTCGTCAGTTTCCAATCCAACTCCTAACTTGGAGCCACCAGCGGGAATCAAACCCGCGTTTCTATCGTACCAAGATAGAGGTCTATCACTGACGTATGGTGGCTAATACTGAAATCTTAGTCCATTACTCAAGATACAAGAACCGTCGTCGTCCCAGTAGGCCCCAAGAAAATCAGTGGTTAATACTTGACAGGACTCAATATACAGCCGAATGTACTTTTCAGAATAGTCTTTCATTTGTTTTATATCTTCTTCTGTAGGTTTCGGGTAGGAATTTATCAGTAGGGACTTGTACCCAAAATGATCTGATCGAGACTTTAAGATACGATACTCATTCCATACCTTCTGGAGGCTACTTGGAATTTCAATCGATTTTTTCATTTTGTTCATGATCTGGAGCACCCGACCGGAATCGAACCGATGAATACGAGGATACGAATCTCGTTCTGTACCGTCTGAGACACGGGTGCGGTTTATGAGCATCTTGTTGCCTACTATCCATTTTATGATAAGAAGTAGGCAACATACTACCCATTACACAAAACGTTCTGTCCATTTTCTGGACTAAAATGGCACCGTCGCCTGGATTCGGACCAGGACCAAATGATTCAAAGTCATTTTGCCTACCATTTAGCATACAACGGTAAAATTCAGCCCGCACCTGACCCTAGTAGTTGAGCCATTATTGCGGTCTTGTCGCTTGTACTTCCACTTCGACAGCGATGGCACCCCGCAGCAGATTCGAACTACCATCGGAACATTCAGAATGTTCGGTCCTACCTATTGAACGAACGGGGTATTAAATTGGCTGTGAGGGTGGGGGTCGAACCCACAGTGACTTTCGTCGCGCGGTTAACAGCCGCGTGCCTTCCCATTCGGCGCACCTCACAACAACTTGGTCACCTCGACGGGAATCAAACCCGCGTTCATACCTTGAAAGGGTACTGTCCTATCCCTAGACGACGAGGTGTAAATTCTGCCGGATTAACGGCTCCGGCGGACCTGCGCTAGAACTCGTTATGTTCTAGGATTTTCCGCCATAACGGACGGTTGTCGCTGCTATAGTTGTCGCTGCTCCGCTTGGCTATAGCACTTAAATCCGGGAAGCAGCAGAAACCGGATTTACGACTTCAAAATGGCGGGTCCGAACGGATTCAAACCGTCGTAGTTCTCCTCGACAGGGAGGCGCATTATCACTATGCTACAGACCCATTGGTTGCCAGGGTGGGATTTGAACCCACGATCTCTAACTTATGAGGATAGCGAGATAACCACTTCTCTACCCGGCGTCAAACTAAAATCATTATACCACAAAACTGGTGCACGCAGAAGGACTCGAACCTCCGTAGCCCCGAAGGGCGTCTGCTCTACAGGCAGATGTAATTGCCGCTCTACCATACGTGCGCTAAAATGGAGGAAGGTAGACGAATCGAACGCCCATCCCGAAGGAGCCCCGGTATTCAAAGCCGGTCGCATCACCATCAGCAGTACCTTCCAAACTGGAGGATCGCAACGGAGTTTAACCGTCATCCCGAAGGAGCCTTCGTTTTCGAAACGAATTGACGAACGTCGTCTGTACGATCCTAAATGGCGGAAAGCAGGTTACTTGAAAACCAGTCCTTTCGGACCGCATCGATTTCCAATCGAGCCCTAGACCCTGCTAGGTTTACTTTCCAATATGGCGGAGAACTCCGGAGTCGAACCGGATCAACCCAAAGGTTGTACTGATTAGCAGTCAGTTGCGTTACCGTCCCGCCCGTTCTCCAAACCGAGAGGGGATGGTTTCCCACGCTAGTCTCTCGGATAGGCCAGACTTTCTCCGGCCAAGCTTTAGATGGTGCCCCTCATCGGACTCGAACCGATATGTCCATTTTACGGACAACAGTTTTTGAGACTGCCGCGTCTTCCGTTCCGCCAGAAGGGCTAAACTTGGTGCGGGCGGCGAGAGTCGAACTCGCAATGGTGTTTCCACCTCAAGGGCC
>Ga0255348_1000217_pt1 | contig 29022 bp, 18 predicted proteins | sample CBST25v5metaG_FD_189945 | JGI IMG/M metagenome (GOLD analysis project Ga0255348, IMG submission 189945) | Peat soil microbial communities from Stordalen Mire, Sweden - C.B.S.T-25.v5 | ecosystem: Environmental > Terrestrial > Soil > Wetlands > Peat | place: Sweden: Norrbotten County, Stordalen... | reverse complement strand
CCCAGATCCAGACCGAGTCCTCCAAGGCCGCGTAAGACCCCCTCAACAAGTGTCCACTTAAAAACAAGTGGACACTTCATCTTCAAACACCGTCCCCCAGTCAAGAGGGGAACTTCGAACGCTTACGGTTTTTGGGCAACGACTGGAATCGCTAGCGCCAAAACTACACAACTGAACAAGAGCTGTCGCATAATTACGTCTCCTAAGCAGGTGGCCCAGGCATCGATTCTACCTCCTCCGACCCCAAGCCGAGGTGTAAGGCTGCGCCGCTCATAGCCCCAGCTTCTTCCAGATTGCATCGACTTTGGCTTTGGTGGCACGGTCCATTTCGATCATGGCGGGCCAAGGGCGGTTGAGGCCTTCGGCCTTCCATTTGCGCGTGGCGTCAATGCCCGTCCTGGAGCTATAGTACGGCGCGGCTCAGGCGATGGCAGCAATGCCGTTTTTGGCGGCGAGAGTGAGCAGTTTTGCGGCTGGCCCACGTGGATGCTTTTCGCCGCGCTCCCACTTGCTGACGACCCCAGTTGTCACATTCAGATGAGCAGCGAAGACGGCCTGGCTCACCGCCGCTTTAGCGCGGATGCGGCGAATGGCGGCCGAAGAGAGTTCCATGACCGGAGTGAGACACGCGCGGTCGAACTCGCGCATGGTCTTGCGGTCAATCGCGCCAGCCTGGTGCAGGTCAGACATGCTTTCATGCAGTGCCGCGAGCGCCGGGCTTTTGTAAGTTTTTGCCATTGTCATCCCTTCTTTGCCGGAGCAATCTCAGACAAAACTTTCTGTTTCACAATCGCCGCAATCTCATCTTCGCTCAGGCCGAGGTAGATTCCCGCGGCCTTGCGGTAGGCGCGCAATTCATTGGGCCTGATGTTTGACTGGTCCTTCTTTTCGAAGCCAAACATGAGGACGGCACGCTGGCCGACCCTCATGGCGATCAAAGCCCTGGCTCCTCCGCTCGAACCCTCTCCTTGCCGGGCAAGCCGAAACTTGAAAAGTCCGCCGCCCAAATCCGCGTCCCAAGCCCCGTTCACGGTTTCCCATAGTGCTCCGTCGCCGATGCCGAAACGGCGCGCAAATCGCATAAAAGGCTTGGACGCAAAGACCCGTAGCTTGCTGGGAGGGTTTGCTTTCACAGAGACATTATAGTACTTAGAGCCATAGACAGCAAGTGGCAGAGCGGAGGGAGACGTTGGCGGTATCCCAAGGTCCGAGAATCCGGACCTGGGATACCCGACGGGCGCGGACGAGGACGTCCGCGCGACAGCCGGCCAGGAGGCCGGCGCTACTTCGGGGTACGCCTGCCCATCCAATTCATAACCCAAGTTTGGACCAGAGGGCATCGATGCGCGCTTTGGTGGCGCGGTCCATTTCGATCATGGCGGGCCAGGGGCGGTTGAAGCCTTCGGCTTTCCATTTGCGCGTGGCGTCGATGCCCATCTTGGAGCCGTAGTTGGGCAGGCGCGAGGAGTGATCGAGCGAATCGACGGGGCCGAGAGTGAATTGGATGTCGCGCTCGGGGTCGATGTTGTTGGCCACGCGCAGGACAACATCGGCTACGTTTTGCACGTCGCAGTCCTCGTCGACAACAATGATGATTTTGGTGAACATGGCCTGGCCGAGAGACCAGATGGCGTTCATCACCTTGCGCGCCTGGCCGGGATAACTCTTGCGGATGGAGACCAGCATCAGGTTGTGAAAGACGGCCTCGACAGGGAGATGAATGTCTACCAGTTCAGGAATCTGCATGCGCATGGCGGGCAGGAAGATGCGCTCGACGGCCTTGCCCATCCATGCGTCTTCCATGGGCGGCTTGCCGACGATGGTGGCGGCATAGATGGGATTTTTGCGATGGGTGACGCAGGTGAGATGGAAGACCGGGTAGTCGTCGGTGAGGGTGTAGAAGCCGGTGTGATCGCCAAAGGGGCCTTCGCTGCGCAGTTCGCCGAGTTCGACGTAGCCTTCGAGGACGATTTCAGCGTGGGCGGGAACCTGGAGATCGACGGTTTCGCACTGGACGATTTCGACCGGCTTGCCGCGCAGGAAGCCGGCGATGAGATACTCCTCGACCTCGGGCGGGGCAGGGACGATGGCGGCGAAAGTTGTAGCCGGATCAGTGCCGATGGCCACTGCAACTTCAAGACGCGAGCCTTTCAGATTGCCCAACGCGACCTGCGGGAGGCCGCCGATGGGACCGTCAGGGATGGCGACCGCGCCTCCGGCTGACTCCGCCATAGCGGCAACGCTGGTGGTGAGCGGGCTATCGGTAGATTGAAGTGCCGACGCGTCTCGTATCGCGTTGCGATAGTGTTCGGCGGCGACCTTCTGCCGCTGCCAGTGCATGCCGGTGGTTTGGCCGTCGTAGACCTGCATGCGATACATTCCCACGTTGCGCTTGCCAGTGCGCGGGTCGCGGGTGACGACGCAGGGCAGGGTGATGAACGGGCCGCCGTCATGGGGCCAGCACTTCAGAATCGGAAATTGTTTCAGGTCGAAGTTCTCGCGCAAAACGACTTCCTTGCAGGGAGCGTCTTTGGCGCTGACAGTTTTGGGGAAGGCGCTGGTGAGCGCGCTCAACTGCGGCAGCATTTTGAGTTTGTCGAGCAAGCCCTCGGGGGCTTTGAGATTCATCAGGCCGTGGATGCGCTCGGCGATCTCGTCCAGCCGTTCGACGCCGAGAGCCAGAGCCATGCGGCGCTCGCTGCCGAATTGGTTAATGAAGACCTTGTGGCCGGGATGGCCTTTGATGTTCTCGAAGAGCAGGGCCGGGCCGCCGCTCTTGGATACGCGGTCAGTAATCTCGGTAATCTCAAGCTCCGGGGAAACTTCTTCGCTGATGCGCTTCAGTTCGCCGTGCTTTTCGAGGGTCTTGATCCAATCGCGCAGATCGTCGTAGGCCATGAATTGTCTCCTGCTCGGCAGGCGCCGTGCTCAATTCATTAGCTTAACTTGTCGCACGGCATTGAGGGCATTGTTTATCGCTGGGTTTGTGACTGCGTGGGTTGGTAATTGCTCCGGACAGGCGCGGGCGAGGACGCCCGCACTACGGCCGGCCGGAAGGCGCTACATTTCAGACTCAACCGAATTATGCGGTCACGATACTAGCTGACTGCGCTGGCGAGGCAGCCTCGACTGCGGTAAGGGGAAAGCCGAGGCGCTTCCATTCGTAGTAGCCGCCGCGCAAGGGGCGGGCGCGCTCGATGCCGAGCTTTTGCAGAGTGGTGGCCGTTTTGACGGCGGTGGCGTCGCTGGGGCGGCAGGCGCAGTAGAGTACGATGTCGCGATCGCGGGGAATCTCATGGCCGCGCTCGGCGAGGGCCTGGGGTGCGATGTGGAGCGCGCCGGGCAGGGTGAAGGGTTCATCTTTCAGATCGTCGGGGTGGCGCAGATCGACGATAAAAACATCTTCGCCAGCATCGAGCCAGCGCTTCAGTTCGACCGGTTCCAGGCGGGCGGAGATCATTTTGTTCAGAATCATGCGCCGGCGAATGATGCGTGCAACGAGGAAGCCGGCGACACCCAGAAGAAGCAAGGCTCCAGAGAAGCGTCCCACACGATTGAGCAGGCCGGGATCTTGTACCAGCAGCGCGCCGAAGAGGCGGCCGGCAGCCAACAACAGACCGACCCAGAGCGCGGCCCCGATGCCGTCGAAGAGCAGAAAGCTGCGGAAGGCCATGCCTTTTTGCCCGGCGACGGGCGGGGCCAGCATCGAGAGGCCGGGCACAAATTTGGCGTAGGTGAGAGCGAGGCCGTGGCGGCGGCTGTAGGACTCCTGTGTACTGCGGACGCAGGTGGTGGGTTCAATCGAAATCTTGCAAAGAAAACGCAGGACATGACGGCCGTAGCGGCGGCCGACCAGGAACCATGAGGTATCGGCGATCAGCGAAGCTGCCATGCCAGCCAGAAATGCCAGCCCGATGCTCAATTCGTTTTCAGCAGAAAGCGCTCCGGCGGCCAGCAGAACCGGCGTGGCAGGCAGCGGAATCCCCAATTGCTCGACGAGCACCCAGGCAAAAAGCAGCGCGTAACCGTATAGGAGGAGAAAATGCTCGGGTAAAGCCATAGGGGAGAGTCCAGTCTGCGCGTGCGGCGGAATCAGACCTGCCCGCTTTCGGCTGCCAGACGAACGCAGACGAGAACCAGAGGAGGTCTCATGCTATCTGATGATTTTCAAGAGTGATTGGCTTCAGCCAATGCGGATGCCGGAACGTTGAGAGACAAAAGAGGCTGCCCGAAGGCAGCCTCTTTTACTGAATCCGTTGAAAGAGAGTGAGCGTTACGGCTGTGCTTGCCCGCTGGCGGGAGCTGGCGGAATGATCGCTGCATCCTGCGGGCCTTTGGAGGCGAACCAGTTGCGGTTCCAAAGGTTCTTGTAGAACTCGCCGGTCAGCTCGGCGGCTCGGGGACCAAATGTGGGCCTTCCGCCTTCGAGAAAGAATACTGTAACCAGACTGCCTTGCGGCGAGTCGGAGTAAGCGGCGAACCAGCCGAAGCGGGTGCCGTTATCCGAACAGGTCCCAGTCTTGCCGAAGACTGGCAGTTCGTGGAAATTGGCGCGGAGGCGGCGGGCAGTGCCGTACTCGACCGCGCCGGCCATGCCGCCTTCCATGTCAGGCACGTACTTGGCGATATCGAGAGTCCGCTTGATCTTGGGCTGGAGGGCAGCAGCCTCTTCCGGCGTGGTGGGATGCTGGAGATAGTAAAGCGTTCCGCCGTTGGCAATGGCGGCTACAAAGGCGCCCAGTTGCAACGGTGTGAGAGAAACACCCTGGCCAAAGCTGCACATACGGCCCACGCCACCCTGAGAAGCGGGTAGCTCCTGGTCGGGATAGACGCCCAACTGCTCGCCTGCGATGTTGTATCCGGCCAGTTCGCCGAGGCCAAACTGCCTGGCGTAGTGACGCACACGCTCAAAGCCCAGCTCGCGGCCCATTTCCTCGAAATAAAGATTGTTGCTCTTGGCCAGCGCTTGGGTCATGTTCATGCGGAAACCGGCCAGTTTGACGGGCGTGTCGCTGGTGACGAGACCCTCAGAGAGAGCGGCCATGGCCACGGTTAGCTTGATGGTGGAGCAGGGTTCAGCACCCGGCGAAAGAGCCAGCTTCTGGTTGACCATGGCCAGGATGCGCCCGTTGGAAGGGTCAATGACTACCGCGGTGCCATTCATGTCGCCCATGGCGTCGATCGCGGCCTGGCGGACGACAGGGTCTTCGCCAGCCGTAACGTCGCCGGCAAATATATCTCCCTTGGCAAAGGAACTGGCGGTGAACCGCTCATAGAAATGATGGCGACTGCTGCGGGTGTAAGAGACGCGGCGCACACCACCTCTTACTGCGGAATAAGCCCGTCGTCCTGCGTGCGCGGCTCCAGCCGTTGCACGGCGAGAAGATCCGGCGCGAGCCGTCGTGGATCTCCGAGTCGCCGCCCCAGCGGTATGATGCGCGGTGCGATGCGGCTCAGTCAGATGGGGTTCTGTTGTCCTGGAATGGCGCAGCGGATGTTGCGCGTCCAGCGCGGATACTCTCCCCGCGCCAACGCTTAAACCAACGAGAACCAATGCACTTGCCCAAACACGGAAGAAATTCATTCAGCCCTTTTCCTCTCTCCAGTCGGAGTATCGTGCACTGCGTCCCCCCGGGGAGCTCGTATCTACTTACAACGTCCTTCTTTAAACGGCTCTCCTCTTACGGACAGCCTAACCAACTCCGTGCAAGATGGCAATTCTCAAAAGAAAAACGCCACTCACTTGCATTGCGTACCGGCAGTTGAAATCGGCACATCGCTTTCATCGGCATTTCCGCGAACAAATTACAGTCCTTTTTGCGGATCAAGCCAATTTTATCCGGGCACTCATCCGGGCACCGCTTCCGGCCCGGGTGCTCCCTTTTCGCCGTCGAATCCCGCAGCCGGTTCCTTCAACAACCTTAGAATCGGAGAGCGGGCCTGAGGCTTCGCAAAAAACCCTCATGTCTATATGAGCTATATTGAACTATACTCTCTCCTCAGCTCATCTTGACATGAATCCCCGTTGGTAGTGGGCCGATTTGCATGAACTTTACCCCGGGGGCTAAAGCCCGCCATTGTTTGGCTGCATTTCGGCACGACTGAAGTCGTGCCCTTTCAAAACGATGGGGTTTCCGAGTCTGTGAAGTCAATACCCTTCAATTGGCCCATTACCTTCGTACTAGAACTTCAGCCGGCGCAGGAAGGTCGGCTTGTCCAGGTCCGGTTGATCTTCTTCGTTGGTTTCGGTGAGGAGCGTCGCTGCTGGTTGCGCGCGATACTCGTCCATCATCTCCGGGCTGCGCACGCCTCCCGCAAAGCCCGATGCGTAATCCCTTGGCGGCAGAGCGTATGCCGGCTCCTCGCACAACTCGGCAAACCTGGGTCGCGTCGGCGCAACTGCCGGTTCCATCTCCTCCTGCTCATCAACCGCTGGCGCTTCCACGATCGAAACCGCAGCATCAAGTGAGCGCGCAGAGTTTTCCGCGGCGGAGAAGTAGCATGGCTCAGCCAGTTCCTCCACCTTGTCCATTTTGCATAGTCTGTCCGACTCGACAACGTCTTCCTGCTCTTCCTCATCCTGCGAGAGGAAGCGCGGCGGCGCGGGCGCTGGTTCGCGATGCCCGCCGTCGGACGCAATCAGGGCTACCCTGGCTACCGGCGCTTCATCCATCGGAATCGAAACCACGGGCGCCTCTTCCACAGCCAACATGCGTGCGCGCCGCTCCGGCATCTGATCGCGGAAGCCGGTGGCGATGACGGTAATCTTGACTTCCTCGCCCATCCGTTCGTCCAGCACCGCGCCGAAGATGATGTTGGCGTCAGCATGGGCGGCGGATTGAATGAGCGACGAGGCCTCGTTGACTTCGGAGAGCTTGAGCGAGCTGGAGCCGGTGATGTTGATGAGGATGCCACGAGCGCCGTCGATGGCCCCGGCTTCAAGCAAGGGAGAAGCCATGGCTGCCTGCGCCGCCTCCAGGGCGCGATTTGCGCCCGAACGCACTGAGGTGCCCATGACCGCGTGACCCATGCCGGCCATGGTGGTCTTCACGTCGGCAAAGTCGCGATTGATGATGCCAGGGATGGCGATGATGTCGCTGATGCCCTGCACGCCCTGGCGCAGTACGTCATCCGCAATGCGGAAGCTCTCAAAGAAGCCGGCGTCCTTGGCCACTTCCAGCAACTTTTCATTGGGAATCACAATCATCGTGTCTACGCATTCGATCAGCTCTTTAAGGCCCTGCTCGGCCTGCTGCTGGCGGCGCTTGCCTTCAAAAGCAAAGGGGTGCGTTACGACAGCCACGGTCAGGATTCCCAACTCACTGGCCAGTGAAGCAATGACCGGCGCCGCGCCTGTGCCTGTGCCGCCGCCAAGGCCCGCAGTGACAAAGACCATGTCAGCGCCCTCGAGAGCCTCAATGATCTTTTCCGAATCTTCAAGCGCGGCTCTCCGGCCCACATCGGGATTGGCCCCTGCACCGAGCCCAGAGGTAAGCCGGACGCCGAGTTGGAGCTTGACGGGAGCATGAGAGGCCTTGAGCGCCTGCACGTCAGTATTGGCGGTGATGAACTCGACGCCGGCCATGCGGGCCTGAATCATGCGATTGACGGCATTTCCGCCGCCGCCGCCCACGCCGATAACTTTGATGCGAGCTCCACGCACACCTTCTTCGTGGTACTGAATGCGCATCTCTGCGGCTTCATTTCTCAATTCTTCCATTTGGGCTTCTGCCTCCTGATTGCCAATCTCGAACAAGAACGTTAAAAGCTCGCTGCAAAGATAGAGCGCAATTTTGTGCGCATTGAGGTGCTCTCGGTCGCGCGGCTCATCCTGGTGCGGTGGGCGTAGAGAATCATGCCGATGGCGGCGGAAAAGCCGGGATGAACCAGTTCGCCGGGCATCTGCGAGAGACGAACAGGAAGTCCGGTGCGCGCCGGAACGCGCAGTTGGCTTTCGGTGACGTCCAACATACCCGGCAGCATCGCACCGCCGCCGGTGAGCACGCAACCCGCGCCCAGGGCTTCGAATACGCCGCCCTGGCGCAGACTCTCTTTTACGAATTGCATCAATTCGCAGGCGCGCGGCTCGAGGATTTCGGCAATCCTGCGCAGGCGCAGCATCTGCGGCTGGGGGTTGGCAATCTCGATCTCGGCGTCCTGCGGAACGTCCGTCACCACGGCGTTTCCGTACATGCGTTTCAGTTGTTCGGCCTGGGCTATGGGCATTTCCAAGCCTATCGCGAGGTCGTTGGTAAAGTGCTGGCCGCCAATCCGAACCGAGGCAGTATGCACCACAGCGCCTTCAAAAAACACCACCAGATCGCTGGAGTGGCAGCCGATGTCAAGCAGGCAAACGCCCAGTTCCCGCTCGTCGGCGGAGAGCGTGGCTTCAGCGCCGGCAACCGATTCGAGCACCGCCTCGGTCACTTCAAGCCCGGCCCGATTGGCGCAGGTGACCGTACTTTGCAGCGCGCTGGCGGAGCATGTGGCGATATGCAGATCCACTTCAAGTTTTTTGCCGATCATGCCGACCGGGTCAAAGATGCCCGGCTGGTCGTCGAGGATAAACTGGCGGCGCAGCAGGTGAAGAATCTCGCGGTCAGGAGGCCTTTCCACGGCTCGCGCACGGGCGACGACGCTGAGCACATCCTCGTTGTCAATCTCCCGCGGTCGGCCGCCCATCTCAATTCCGCCATTCGTATTGAGTCCGCGAATGTGCGGCCCTCCGACGCCTACTACGCACTCGCTGATGTTGGTGCGAGCAGTAAACTCGGCTTGCTTATTCGCCGCCTCGACCGCTTTGGCAGCGGGCGCCAGCTCGGCGATGAGCCCTTTTCTCATGCCCGCCGACTCCACCATGCCGTGCCCGCAATAACGCAGGGCGCCGTCATTCACCTCAGCAGCGAGCACGCGGGTCCATGCGCTGCCGATGTCCAGCGCCACCATCAAATTGTCTTGATTCCGGCTCATCGTGTTCACTGCCCCATCTCGGCGGACGCTGCCGTGTGGCTGGTTGTGGCTGTCTTCCGCCTGTTCAAATTCAGTACGGCGCGTTTGACCTGCGCGCGCTTCTTCTCGACCGCCTTGGCCTTGACGGCTTTGGCTTTTGCAGCCTTGTTTTTGGCGGCCGCTGTCTTCGCCTTGGCAGAAGCATTGCCTACCGGCTTTGCGGCCGCCTTGCCTGTCTTCACTTTAGAGCCAGGCGCTGACTGGCGGACCGGAGGCTTGTGGGTCGCAGCTCTTGCCAACGAAGGATTTTTTGCGGCAGGCTTGCCTGCAGCATGATCGCTTTCAGCAGCCTGTAGACCTGCTTGCTTATCATGCGCCGCATTCGCCGCCGTCTGCTCGTCCGCAGCAGCTTGCGCCACGTCAGTGCCGGCGGCCATCTCCAGCACGACCTGTTGGTCGTAGCGCAGATCGACAGCTGCTAATCTAGGGTACTGCTTACGCCACTCGGCAATGTGCCCCTTGTAGCGCAGGTAACGCTCCAGAAACCGGTCCTGACCAAAGTGCAAGAGAGTGGTATCGTCCTGCATGATTACATGGGCATCTTCGGGATCAGTCAGATCGACTTCTGATATTTGCGTGGAGAGCTTCTGACCGCTGGCGTCCAGTTCTGAAAGAAGGCGCTGATAGACTGCCATGCGCACCTTGCGAGCGGACAATGGATCGCGGGCGTTGATCCCGGTGACCACGGGAAACGAGTAGTGATGCTGGGCCATCATGGCCGCAGGCATGGTGAGAAGAATTCCGTTGGCGTCAACCAGGCCGATCTGCTGCGCCTGGCGCGTGAAGGCTATCGGCTGACGCTCCACCACAGAGACCTGAATCTGGTCCGGAAGCAGGCGCATCACTGTGGCGCTCTGGACCCAGGGAATCTCTTCCAATTGCCGGCGTCGCTCGCTCAAGGGGACAAAAAAGATGTTGCGCCCGATGTCTTCGCCAAAGACAGGCAGCATCTCAGCGCGGCTGACCTCGGTAAGCCCGGTGGCTTTGATGTTGCTTGCACCCTCGATGCGGAAGCGCCCGTCGCGGCCCAGCCAGGTTTTGAGAAGGTAAGCTGACGTACCGAGCGTGCCCAGCACAGCCAGAACGGCCAGCAGCAAAAGCACACGGCCCGCCGTGCTAGCAGGACGCCACCAGCGACTGCGCGGCGAATTCCTCTTCGACGAGCCGCGCGACTGCCAATCGTCACGCGGGGCTGGGCGCGACGAATCATCGTCGTCAGAGTCTGCCATCTCCGGCGCTGCGTCAGCGGTAGAGCGCCCCGAAGGGGGCACAACCGGCTGCACGCGCCGAAAGCGAGGCTCTCGAGACTCTCGAAGCTCTGAGGGCGTTTCGTCTTCCCACGCGAGGGAACGGGTTCTGTTACTGCTTAGTGTCGTCACGCCTGAGCAAGGTCGTGAGAGTCGCCAGATTTCACTATAACCCTGCGTGCACCGGTTTTTCCATGAGGACGCCAAAGGGAACCCGTATTGTTACGGGTAAAGCGGAGAAAGGAGATGCCGCAATCCAGCTTAAACACCATTTGGAATTCTGCGGCGATAGGCGTCAGGCGTTTCGATCAGAAAGGTCGTTTGTCCGGCCAGTGACAATAAATCCCGGTCGCCCGTCACCAGCAGGTCGGCCTTGCCACTTTGCGCCAGATCGAGAAACGGCTGATCGTTTGCATCCCTGCACAGAAACGGGCATCGCTCTTCCGGCTCGATTGTCTTGCAATAAGGAAGATAGTCGGCCAACAACTCCAGCCGGTCATTTGTCGAAAGTCGAAACTTGGCGTAGCCCAGAACCCGCGTTAACTCCGCGGCGGTTGCCCGAGAGATGAGAGGGACGCAATCACCTTCTCTCCAATGAGAACGCAGCCACGCAAGCCGTCCGCTTGAAAATAGGAGAGCCGACAAAACCGTGTTTGTGTCGAATACGACGCGCGGGGTCACGCGATCTTACGCGCCCCGGATTTACGCGCTGCCGTTTTACGCGCCCAGGAAACGGCGGAGGCAACGTCCTGTTCCTTGATGCCCAACTGGGCGAGTTGCTGCCGCACATCTTCGGCCCGGCTCCGCTGCAGCGGACGCAGAACGATGCACGCACCATCCGTGCTGACGTCGAAGTATTCCACTCCAGAGAAACGGGTAACCACGGTCTTGGGAAGGGTTAGCTGGTTCTTTACAGTCATTTTGGCCAGCACGATCTCCTCCTTTTAAGGAAACAAGGAAATCTTACCACAATTTGATGTCGAAAGTTCTGCTATTTCTTTTCCAGCACCGTGAGGATTTGCGGCCCCAGTTGGCTGACATTGCCTGCGCCAAGGGTGAGGATCAGGTCGCCTTCCTGGGCCTGCGCTGCGACTGCGGCAGTCGCGGAGGGAAAATCCGGGGCGTACTGGACTTGCGGGCCTTCAATTTTTGCGGCCAATCGCTCGGCTGTCACGCCGGGGATGGGCTGCTCGCTGGCAGCGTAGATGGGCAGCACGATGACGGTATCGGCGTCTTTGAACGCCCCAACGAACTGGTCCATGAGATCAAGGGTTCGGGTGAACCTGTGGGGCTGGAAGACGATGTGGATTTTTTTGTAGCCGCATTCGCGGGCGGCGGCCAGGGTAGCGCGAATTTCGGTGGGATGATGGCCGTAGTCGTCCACCACGGTGACGCCGCGTGCCGTGCCGCGCAACTGGAAGCGCCGATCCACGCCGCGAAAGTGGCTCAGCCCCTCGGCGATCTTCTCCGAACTAATCCCGAGTTGGTGAGCGATAGCCACGGCGGCCGTGGCGTTGAGTATGTTGTGGTGGCCGGGCACATGCAACTCAAAAGGCCCGAGCTGTTCGTGCGCAGTCACGACCTGGAAACGCGCGAAACTTCCCTGCCCTGCCGGAATGCTGTCTTTCTTTGCATCGAGAAATTCGAGACGGTAATCGGCATCGGCGGCGACACCGTAGGTTAAAACGCGGCGTTGCGCGCGAGGCAAAATGGCCGCCAACAGCGCATTGTCTATGCAGGCGGTTACCGCGCCGTAGAACGGTAGCTTGTCAATGAATGTGAGGAAAGCCTGCTCGACGTCTGCCATGTCGTGGTAGCAGTCCATGTGCTCTCGGTCGAGATTGGTGACCACGGCCAGGATGGGCGAGAGCTTGAGAAAGGAGCGGTCGCTCTCATCGGCTTCTGCGACAAGGTATTGCGAACTGCCCAGTTTGGCGTTGGAGCCGAGCGCGTCCACGCGCCCGCCGACCACGACCGTCGGGTCCAGCCCGCCGGCGGCAAGCACAGAAGCCACCATGGAAGTGGTCGTGGTTTTGCCGTGCATTCCGGCGATGGCGATGCCGTACTTGAGGCGCATCAACTCGGCCAGCATCTCGGCGCGTTGAATGACGGGAATCTTGTGAGCGCGCGCCTCCAGCACTTCGGGATTGTTCGGGGAGACGGCGGAACTGGTGACGACGACCGTGGCTCCGGCAATGTTAGCGGCGTTGTGGCCCTCGTAGATGGTGGCGCCCAATTGAGCGAGACGGTCGGTCACAGGGCCACGGCGCAGGTCCGAGCCGGAAACTTTCATATCGAGGTTGAGCAGGATCTCCGCGATGCCGCTCATGCCGATGCCGCCGATGCCGATGAAGTGCGCGTGCTGAGAAGTAGCAAACATAGGGGTGTGAAACTCCACTTTAACACTTGAGCGTTTGGCGGGCCTTTAGTTGGCAACCAGAGTCGGACGCTGGCGGCGAGTGAGCAACGGGAGCACCTGCGCCTGAGCCTCGTCAACCGTGAGACCGTACTTCGTGCGCAGATCGTCCACCTTGCCGTGCTCGATGAAACTGTCAGGCCAGCCGATGCGGACGACTGGGACCGAGCTGCCCAGTTCCGCAAGCGCCTCAATGACCGCCGACCCGAAGCCGCCCATCTTCACGTGGTCCTCGAAAGTGACAAAAGCAGCCACGCGCCCGGCGTACTCGGCAAGCATTTCGCGGTCCAGCGGCTTGATGAAGCGGGGATTGATGACCGCAGCGGAGTAGCCATCGCGCTCCAGACGAACAGCAAGCTCCGCGGCCAGGGGCATCATGTTCCCAAGACCGAGAATCGCCACGTCAGAGCCGTCTTTGAGCACTTCAGCCTTGCCGACGGAAATCAGTTCCGGTTCAGGCTTGCGCGCCGTGCCAGGGCCAACACCGCGTGGGTAGCGAATGGCGCTCGGCCCCGGAAGCTGGAACGCGGTCGCAATCATGTCGGCCAGTTCGTCCTCATCCTTGGGCGCCATCAGGACCAAACCCGGAACACTGCGCAGGTAGGCGATGTCGAAGAGGCCGTGATGCGTGGGACCATCGTCACCGGAAAGGCCCGCGCGGTCCATGCAGAAGAGCACGGGCAGCTTTTGTAGAGCTACGTCGTGAATGATGGGATCGACAGAGCGCTGCAGGAAGGTCGAGTAGATGGCGCAGACGGGCCGGAAGCCGCGCGTGGCCATTCCGGCGGCGAAGAGCACCGCGTGGCCTTCTGCGATGCCCACGTCGAAATAGCGCTTGGGGTGATGCGGGCGGAAGAGATCGAGTCCGGTGCCGCTGGGCATGGCTGCTGTAATGGCCACGATCCGCTCGTCCTTGTCAGCCAGTTGCGTCAGTGTGGTCGCGAATGTCTCGGCGTAAGTGAGCTGGCCCACGGGCTTGGTCTCGCCCGTCTCCGGGTCATAAGGGCCGAGGCCGTGAAATTTCTTTTGCTTGTCGAGCGCCGGCTGAAAGCCGCGGCCCTTTTGCGTCAGGACGTGCAGCAGAACGGGGTGATTCTCTGCCTTGAGAAACTTGAAAGTCTCCACAAGCAGGGGGATGTTATGCCCGTCGATGGGGCCGTAGTAATGCAGACCAAACTCTTCGAAGAGGATGGAGGGCCACAACATGCTTTTGGCGGCCTCTTCGGCGCGGCGCGCCATTTCGATAGCCGTCTTGCCGCCGATCTTCTCGATGAGGCGGTGGGCCTGGTCGTGGAGATTCTTGTAGTGCTCGTTGGTGACGATTCTGTGAAAGTAGCGGGCAATGGCGCCCACGTTGCGGTCGATGGACCACTCATTGTCGTTGAGAACCACGATCAAGCGCTTGGTCTGCTCAGCGATATTGTTGAGAGCCTCGAAGGTAATCCCGTTGGTAAAAGCTCCATCGCCGGCCACAGCGATTACGTGTTCCGTGCCTCCAGCCAGATCGCGCGCCACAGCCATGCCCAGCGCGGCGGATAGAGCCGTGCCCGCATGCCCCGCGCCGTAGCAGTCGTGCTCGCTCTCGGTGCGCAGCATGAAGCCGTTGAGACCGCCCGGCTGGCGAATCGTATCCATGCGATCCAGGCGTCCGGTGAGCATTTTGTGGATGTAGGCCTGGTGACTGACGTCGAAGAGCAGCTTGTCCTCGGGAGTATTGAAGACGGCGTGCAGGGCCAGGGTCAGCTCGACCACTCCGAGATTCGGTCCGAGGTGGCCGCCGGTCTTGGAGAGCGTCTGAATCAGGAACTCGCGAATCTCCTCGGCCAGCACCGCCATCTGCGCGAAGTTCAGGCGCTTCAAATCGGCGGGCGAGTGAATCGACTCCAGCAGTGTTCCCATGTTTTCCTTCTCTCGATAAAGCGCCGGGCAGGCAAGCAAAAAAGCCCCAACACGCCGGGGCTGTCGAAAGCAGCTTTGCTTAGAGACAGTATACCAACGAAGCGGATACGGGCGCTGGAGGGTTAGACGCGGCTTTGGCCGGTTCCGAAAGGGGGTCGGGTGTTCCACGTCTGGCGCAGCTTCCTCGCGTTAAATGTGAGAGATAGTAAATCTCAGCGGATCAGTCGTCGCTCTCACAACCGCAACTCCTCGTTGTAGGATGGGCTGATAGACAATTGTGTGTCGCGGGAGGGCCGGAAGATGGCTGGAAGCTGGAGAGTTTTTCTTTGTGCGGCGGGGCTGGCGGCGGGGTTGGGTTTGGCTCCGCGGTTGGCTCAGGGGCAGTTAGCGTTCCCGGATTCCACGGCGCAGGCCGCGCCCAATCCTCTGACAGATACCACGATGAACCCCGGCAAGATACTGCTCTTCGACCTGGAGGCGCGCTTTGCCAAAGACGTGCTGGCGCGCGGCGGGGCGGCCTTTGCCGAGTGGTTTGCCGAGGACGGTGTGGCGCTGGGCAACGGGGCGATGCCGCTGATTGGCAAGTTGGCGATTCAAAAATCCGCCAACTGGGATCCTAAGGTTTATCAACTGACGTGGACGCCAACCGACGCGCAGATGGGGCCTTCGGGCGACATGGGCTATACATGGGGCCACTTCGAGGGCCACAGCAAGGACGTGAACGGAAATCCCGTGACCGTCACCGGACGGTATATCACCATCTGGCGCAGGCAGGCTGACGGGAGTTGGAAAGTGGCGCTAGATGCGGGCGCGAATGAGCCGGTCGCAGCAGGGGATTGCTGCAAGCTGCCGCCTGGAGAACATTGAAGGGACTAGGGACTGAGGGACTGGAACAATTGAGGTTCGCGGTTTCCCACCCTTTTCCCAAAGGGCGCGAAAAGGATGGGGCACTCGGCGTTATCATAGCGCAATCATGGCTAGAGCAAATGGGGATAGCGTAGCGTTCTCCGATTCTCGGCTTCGGCTCCAGTGGGCTAAGGAAAGCCTTGCCGATTTCGTACGGTGCGCCAATATCTACTTCAAGCGAACACCACGCGAGTTTATCGTTGAGCCAGATCTTGACGGCATTCACGAACGGCACAAGTTGAGATTCTCTAAACCGCTTCCACTTGCCCTCACAAAGCATACAGTTCACGCGATCGAAGACTTGAGGGCCGCTCTTGATCTTGCAGCTTGCGATGTCGCGCGCCTTGCTAGCCTTCCTGCCGATGATGTTTACTTTCCGTTCTCCAGGTCCAAAACTGACTTCAAGAGTCGCGTAAACAGTGCCTGCAAGGGATTCCCGCAAGAGATTAAAGACCTTTTCGCCAGCTATGAGCCTTACGCAGGTGGGAGTGATCTCCTTTTTGCAATTAACGTACAGTGTAATGCCTCCAAGCACCAAATCATCACCCCCGTTGTATCCGTAATCGGCACTCAGTTGCCCTACATCGAGAGTTCCGACATGAGGCACTCTCTTCCCATCATGCTGTATAGCCGCGGCCAAAATGAGATAACGTACGCAATCACAGAGCGAGGAATCAAGTGGAAGCACAAAGCCGAGTTTTCCTTCAGAATATGCTTTGGCAAAGTTGGAGCAATCGAAGGCCGAGATGTTCTGGACAACATCGACGGCATGATCCGGGCCGTCGATGCAATTGTTTACGAAATCGAAGCCGAATCGAGGAAGATTGGCCTTCTTGCGACATGATGCCTCCTTAGCGGGAATAGCACACAGTGCCATTCCCTACCAATACATCGTGGCATGCGTCGGCTAAGTATATCTATGCCATTGCAAATAAATGGAAACAAGAACCACAGGGGCTAAAGCCCAACATTATTTTCTTGCACTTCTGGCACGACTGAAGTCGTGCCCTGACACAGTGCCTGCTATTGGAACTTTTCTAAAACGCCTTCAAATCCACGATGGCTTTGAAGATGGTCTCCGGCTGGGGCAGGATGGCGTCTTCCAGAATCGGCTGGTAGGCGACGAAGGTGTCAAGTGCGCCGACGCGGCGGACCGGGGCGTCGAGATAGTCGAACAATTCATCGCCGATGCGGGCGGCGATCTCCGCACCGTAACCCCAACTGAGCATATCCTCGTGGGCCACGATTACGCGGCTGGTCTTTTTGACCGACTCGGCGATGGCCTCCCAGTCATAGGGATTCAGTGTCCGCAGGTCGATGATTTCCGTATCGATGTTGTGCTCTCGCTTGGCGCGTTCGGCGGCCTGCAAAGAGCGCGGTACTAGAGCGCCATAGGTAATAAGCGTTAGGTCAGCGCCGGGACGCACGATCCGAGCTTTGCCGAAGGGGATGGCGAACTCCGGGCCGGGATAGGGCGCGCGGTCGTGAGTCTCGCGATAGAGGCGCTTGTGTTCGAGAAACAGCACCGGGTCGTCGCAGCGAATGGCTGTGCGCAGCAGGCCGTTGGCGTCCAGCGCGTTTGACGGAAAGACGACGCGCAGGCCGGGAATGTGCGTGAAGAGGCTCTCGCCGGATTGCGAGTGATAGATGGCGCCGCCGGTCAGATAGCCGCCGATGGGCACGCGAATCACCACCGGGCAGGCCCACTCACCATTGGAGCGCCAGCGCATCAGGGCCAGCTCATTGTGGATTTGGTGATAGGCAGGCCAGATGTAATCGAAGAACTGAATCTCGACCACCGGCTTCATGCCGCGCACTGCGTAGCCGATGGCGCGGCCAACAATGTTTGCCTCAGCCAGCGGCGAGTTGAAGACGCGCTCGGAGCCGAATTCGGATTGCAGGCCGGCGGTGAGCTTGAAGACGCCGCCCTTGCCCTTGACCTCAGCCAAAACCTCTTCGCGGCTGGCATCGGCCACATCCTGGCCGTAGACAACGATGCGGGGATCGCGGCGCATCTCATCGTGGAGACAGCCGTTGATCAGGTCGGCCATGGTGCGCGGCTCGGCGCTTGGGGCGCGGCCCGCCTTGCCTCCGGCCACTGTTCCCGGCGCGGCTGCCTGTTCGGTGGCAAAGGCGGAGCTGGTGGGGTCCAGATCCTCGGAGTAAACGTGCCGGGTAATTTCTTCGACTACGGGCAGGGGCGCTTGAAGGGCGAGTTCGGCGGCCTCGGCGACTTGCTGGTCCAGCGACTGCTCCAATGCTGCGATTTCTTCGGCGGTCAGAATGCCCTCGCGCAACAGGCGCGCCCGCATCAGGACGAGCGGATCGCGCAAGGCGTCGGCCTCGAGTTCGGCCTGAGTGCGATAGAGCTGGTCGTCGTCGGAAAAGGCGTGGGAATAAGGCCGCACGCAGTGGCCATGCACAAACGCAGGCCCCAGTCCGGCGCGGCAGTGTGCCACGGCTGCTTGAAAGGCAAGGAAGCTGGCTTCCGCATCGGTACCATCCACTTCAGCGAAGTAGAAATTGGGGAAGTTGGCCACGAGGCGGGAGATGTTGCCACCGGGCGTATTCACCTCGACCGGCGTGCTGATGGCGTAGCCGTTGTCTTCCACGCAGAAGATCACGGGCAGTTTCCTGTTCGAGGCGGTATTCAATGCCTCCCAGAACTCTCCCTGAGAAGTGGAACCCTCGCCCAACGAGGCGTAGACCACTTCATCGCCGTGAAATTTCACCTCGCGGAAGGCTCGGTAGTCGCCCTCAGCTTTCGCGGCGGCTTCTGGATTTCTGCTGAAGTAGCGGCCGGCCTCGGCACAGCCAACGGCATGAAGCATTTGGGTGCTGGTGGCAGCCGAGAGGCTGACGATATTCAGTTCGCTGCTGCCATAGTGCGTGGGCATCTGGCGTCCGCCGCTGGCCGGATCAGTGGCCGCGCCCACGGCTTGCAGCAGCATCTCGGTCGGCGTAACGCCCAGCGCCAGGCAGAGCGCGCGATCACGATAGTAGGGGAAGAACCAGTCATAACCGGGACGCATGGCCAGGGCCGCGCCCACGCCCAGCGCCTCGTGGCCCGCGCCGGAGATCTGGAAGTAGATTTTCTGCTGGCGCTTGAGCAAGATCTCGCGGTCATCCACGCGGCGGGAAAGGACCATCCACCGGTAGATATCGACCAATTGCCGGGAACTCAGGCTGCCGGAGCCGGCCGACACAGACTCACGGACGCTGGAAGCTAGCAGTTCCATTTCCTTGACTCCTCAAAATAGTCTGTTTTTTCGGTTGCTGGGATTTTCAACTTACTTCCTTGATTGTACCAACCCAAACGCCTCTGGCAATCTAATCTAGAGCGAGGAGTTCTGCGATGCATCCAGTTTTGTTGGCAATGAGGACGGGCATTTTCGCGGAAGAGCGATTTTTGGGCAAAGTGCTGGACGAATGGGCTGTGGACGCTCAGGAATTCATCCGCATCAAGCTGCCGCACCTGCTCGTCATTGCACTAATCGCTTATATTCTCAGCCGCTTGCTTCGTCTGTTGACGGCACGGATGATTCACGTCGCTGAGCAGCACGCGGCTGAGCCGGGCCGTGTCTCGCAGGTGAAGACTCTCTCAGGAGTGATCCACGCCACGGGTCTGGCAATCATCGGACTGATCGCCGGATTACAGATTCTGGACGCCTTTGGGGTCAATCTCGCGCCGCTGCTGGCCTCAGCCGGAGTGGCCGGAGTGGCGATTGGCCTGGCGGCGCAGAACATTGTTCGCGACATGCTCAACGGTATGCTGATCCTCATAGAAGACCAGTTCAGCGTGGGAGACACGGTGCGTCTGGCGGGCCTGGCGGGAACTGTGGAGGCGATGACCCTGCGCAAGACCACGGTCCGCGACGGCGATGGGACGCTGTACATTATTCCCAATTCGCAAATCACCACGGTGGCCAACCTGAGCGTGGGGTACTCGGTGGCCACCGTCAACGTGAGCGTGGATTTTTCTGCCAACCCGGACAAGGTGCTGGAACTGTTGAAGGGCATTGCCATGGAGATCCGCAACAGCGCCGAGTTCCGAGAGGTCTTTGTGGATGACCCGCAGATTCTTGGCGTGGATGCCATCAAAGGCTCGGAGCTGATCTTCCCGGTGGTCTTCAAGACGCTGGCCACGCAGCAATACGCTCCTGTGCGGGAGTTTCGCCGGCGCGTTCGGCTGGCGCTCGAAGAGCAAGGACTGTTGCCCGGCGACCCTAACCGGGTCTTCAACACATTTCTGGATAAAGCGACGCGTGGCCGCAACCTGCCAGCCGCGGAGGCCGCGCCGGAACACGATCCAACCACGCTCAAACCAAAAGAGGGCAATCCATTCAGCAGTGAGTGAAGGAGCGAGGGGTCGGCAAGTTAACTGACTTCGCGCGAGCTAATCATTCGGCAAATTAGTACTGTTTTCGTGCTATCCCACCCTAGCCACAAAAACAAAGACGTGGCGAGGGTGGGCACCCGGTGTGAGATTGAAATCCATTCCCAGGTGCCCAAATGCGAGGCACCTGGGGCACCCCGTCTTTAGTGGTTGTGCATTGTTGGTATTTAATTGCCGGATCAATAATCATTATCTTGATTGGGGCCGATTCCTGAGGCTTGCTCCTTGACCGTAAACTGGGAGTTCTCGCCGGAGCCTGAGGAGCCGGCAAGGCGCAAGACGACGCGATTGCGTCCCGCGGCTTTGGCGGCATATAAAGCATCGTCGGCGATCGAGAGCAGCGACTCGACGGTCGCGGTTCCATCGGATGGGTCAAATACGGTGGCGCCCATACTGCAGTTGAGTGTGAACTCGGAACCGCGAGCGCAGATTTTCAGGTTGGAGATCGAATTCTGGAGGCTGACCAATCTCTGCTCGACAGCTTCCCGCGGAACCTCTGCCAGGGTGAGCAGGAACTCCTCGCCGCCGTACCGGCCCGCGTTATCATAGGCGCGGATGGCGGCTCCGACCGCCGCGGCGAACCAGCGCAGCGCCTCATCGCCGGCCAAGTGCCCGTAGCGATCGTTGATGCGCTTGAAATGGTCCAGATCAACCAGCGCCACAACGATAGTACGGTTCTCCCGCAGAGCGCGGTCTGTCTCCGCCGTCAGAGCGCGCAAAATGGCCACGCGATTCAACATTCCGGTGAGCCCGTCGTGGGTCGCCTGAATGCGCAACTGTTCACGGCTGGCCTCCAACTCCCTGGTGCGCTCGCTGACCAGCGTCTCCAGACGAAGGCTTCTTGCGCGCAACTGCCGGGAGTAAAGATGAATGGAGGCGGCCAGCAAAAGCAGAAGAGCCAGCGCACATAACCCATAAAACCAGTAGGTTCTCCACCAGGGCGGAAGAACCTCGAAGTCAACCTTCAACGGATCGGAACAGGCATTCAGGCTCGGATTGCAGGCCATCGCCATAAACGTAAACTTCCCTGGTGGAAGGCTGGCGAAAGTTGCTTTGCCGGTCTGGGTTTCCATCCACTCCGGCTGATACCCAACCATGCGTATCTTCAAAACCAGCTCGCTCAGGTTGCGCATCGTGGGCGAAGAGATACGAAAGTGAAGCGGCGAACCACCCCATGGCATAGTAGGCTGCTGAACACCGAGGTAATTCGTTTCGCCGCGATTAAACTCCGTCAGCGAAATGGTCAGTGGGATCGTGTCGAAGACCCGCTCGGGATGCAGCAGGTGACTGACACCACTGCTGGTTCCAATCCATAGCGATCCGTCGGCGACTTCCCGCAGCATCCCTTCATCGACATCGTTCCAGATCAACCCGCTCTCCTGCGTGAGGTGGCGCCAGTTCTGGCCGTTCCATACCACCAGCCCCATATCGGTCCCCAACCAGACCCATCCACGATGGTCCACCAGGATAGATAGTGGAGCAAGGGTGCGCAGTTCCGAAGGGAGTTCCAGTTGCGAGGCTTGCATCCGTACTCCGTCTGCCGCCAGACGCCATGTACCGGTCTGATCGCCGGTAATCCAGATCGCGCCATCCCGCGCGCAGGAAACGGCCAGCAATTCACCCCGCAGCACGGGCAGTCCATCGATCGGCGGCGCGGTCCACGCTCCGTCCTTGAAGCGCACCAGCCGATTATTACCCAGAAACCAGGCAGCGCCGTCGGGTGAAATGCAGGCGCCTAAGACCTTGCTGGAATTGCCCAGCAGCGAATCCACTGCCGTAACCTTGGAGAAGGTGGTCGAAGGAGTCCCTGGGTCGCGGAGATAGACACCCTCAAATGTTTCAAGGAATACGCGACCGGCGAAATCCTCAACCGCACCGACAATACGCGCTGGGACTTTGCCCTTTTGCTCGACGCGGCCCGTCTTGGGATCGATGCGCAGGATGACGCCTGAAGCTGTCCCCGCCAACAAAGAGCCGTCACGCTCGGTAAGCATTCCGTTCGTCTGGCCCAGGGTCCACCGCCGCTGGTTTGACAGCGAACCGGCCAAACCACTGCGCGGGTCGATCCATGCAGGTCCGCGGTCCGTTCCCAGGAAGACCCGGTCAGCGTTTGCCGGGGTGATGGCCCAGATAGATCTGGAAGGCAAGCCCTGCTGGTCTTCCCAACCTTCCCAGTTCCCATAACCAACCCACTCGTAAAGTCCATCTCCCCGGCAGGCAATCCACAGGTCGCCGGCCGAGTCGAAGGCAAGCCTCATAATGTGACTGGCGCGCTCTAACCCATTTGCCCGGCCAATAATCTGCCATTCGTTCCCATTCCAGCGGGCGATTCCCTCTTCTGTGGGAGCCAGTATTCGGCCTTGCCGATCCTGGATCAGGGGTGCGTGGCTGTATGGGTTTTCCAAGGCGGAGCCAGGGATGGAGCGATCGGCAAAGCGCGTAGACCGAGGCAGCAGGACAGCCACGTGAGCCGCGCCCGCAGCCCAGAGTGTACCAGCGCTATCCAGGAGAACCCCGCCCCAATGATCGGCGGCAAGGCCCTTGTCCGTGCCCCATTCGGTCACCGGGCTCTCGCGCAGTTGAACAGGCGCGCCGGTCGCCGACCCTTGCAATATAGACCACTCGCCAGCAGCGCAGGTCTCGTGTTCCAGCCAGGAACAGAGGCCCTTGCCGCAGCCGGCCCAGAGGCGAATGTCACCTCCGGATTCCCGTACTATACTCAGGCTGGTCACATGAGCCAGATCCGGCAGAGAAGCCAGCACACGGCCCGAAAACAGCGGCAGAAAAGAGAGCATCTTCCCTTCGGCATCATGCTCCAACCGGTAGGGCTGCCCATTTTCCACGACCAAGAGGTGACGCGTATCCTCTACAACAATGCGCCGCGCGCCCGCGACCACGATTGGATCTCGTCCGGCGGAAATAAACCGTTGACCGTCCCAGTGGTAAAGATTCCAGTCGGTGGCAACCCAGATGGTGCCGTTCGGATCCGAAACTACGTCCCGGACATCAAGTTCAGCAATCCCCTGTCCCGCGCCGAATCGCTCAAATCCGGTGCCCAGAAAGCGGTAAACACCACTCTCAGTACCCATCCACAGAAAGCCGGAACGGTCGGTCGCCAGCGAGCTGATTGAAAGGTTCTTGAGTCCTTCGGCCTGACGAAAAGCGCGAAAGACATACTGCTGCGCCTGCATGGTTGCTGAAAAAGCCAACAAACATGCCAGAACCCGGACTAAACTAACCCGCCTCATGAGTTCCTTTTACGATACAACCCTCGGAGATGAGTTCGACACAGGTATTATCGGCCCTTTGGAATGAAAGGGCTAGTTGGAGCGCGAAGGCTCTATCCGCTCCCTTGCCGGCCACGGAAGGCTTGTCCGGGCATCAGCGCGCCGGATTCCATTCACTAAACAGGGCTATTCAGCGCCTTTTCAAGCGCCTCGGCATCGGTGACAGGCGGAAGGCACGTGCGTCCGCGGCAAACGATCGCCCAGGCTTCCGCTCCGGCCGGCTTTGGAACTTCCAGCAGGACTTCAGCCAGCACTTCGGGAATGCCTCCGGGAACCAGCCGTTCCGGATCGACGCGCATCACGGCCTTGCTGACGGCAAAGCGGGCGAGTCCTCGCGCTTCGAGGCGTTCGGCGTGAGGGCCTGAACCGATTACCACAACCTGCACAGGATCGAGCAATAACCGCTCCAGAGCCAGCCCATAAGAGCCGGCATAGAGGCCGAAATGCTCCACAATCCCGGCAAAAGAGGCGAGCGTCTCCTCGGCGATTTCGCGATACTCCCTGCGTCCGCTCAACGCTTCAAGGCGCAGCAGGGCGGAAGCGGCTGTGGGATTGCCCGCCGGAGTGGGCGTGTCCTGCAACGGCTTGCGTCGCGCGGCCAGTGCGCCCAGCGGCGCAACCCCGTCCGCAGGCGCGGCGGCGTCAAAAAACGCTCCCGCTTGCCGGTCGTTGAAACGGGCGATCATCGCATCGGCCAGCTTGACAGCGGCATGGTAGTAGCTCATCTCGCCAGTCGAAAACCACGCGTCAACGCAGGCATGAACTGTGAAGGCATAGTCGTCGAGCGTGGCAGGCGGCCGCGGTTCCTGGCTCTGCTCATCGCCATAGGCAATGACGTGGCTCAAACTCTGGTCGCCATCCCAGGCTTCGGCGAGCAAACGGTTCAAAGTGAGTAAGGCCAGCTCACGCGTCGAATCTCTGCCGAGTACCCGCGCCGTCTCCAGACAGGCCGTCACCGCCATCGCGTTCCAGCCCGTGTAGAGCGTGCGGTCGATGAACGGCGTGGGCCGTTCTGCGCGTGCCGCAAGCAGTGTACGCCGGGCAGCATCCGCCAGCGGGCGCAAATCGTTCAAGCTACGGCCCGTTTCAGCAGCCATTTCCTCCAGAGTATGGTCAATGTGGAGGACGTTCTTGGCGGGGTTGTGGTGCATATCGCCCACTTCTCTGACGCCCCAGTAGCGCAAGGCAATCTTCGAGTCGTCCGGGGAGAATTCCGCTGCCTGCAACGCGTCGCGTGCCTCGGCCAGCGTCCAGGTGAAGTAGTCGCCGTCGTCGTCCAGGTTGATGTCCGCGTCCTGCGAGGCATAGAAGCCGCCGCGCTCGCGTTCGCTCATCGTTTCTTCCAGCCAACCCACAATCTCTCTGGCGGTGAGAAGAAAATCCTCGCGTCCCAGGCTTTGGTAGCCATGCAGATAGTTGCGCAGCAGTTCGGTGTTGTCGTAGAGCATCTTCTCGAAGTGCGGAACGCGCCAGTGTTCATCCACGCTGTAGCGGTGAAAGCCGCCGGCCAGATGATCGTAGACGCCGCCCCGCGCCATCTTTTCCATCGTTGTGGAGAAAGCATCAACGGCTTGCTGCTTGGCGCGATTGATGCCCACTTCCAGCAGCAGGTCGAGGGCTGCCGGGTGAGGAAACTTGGGCTGGGAGCCAAAGCCGCCATTGCGCGAATCGAACTGCGCCAAAATCGAGCCGGCAATCTTGTCCACCAGCGCCAGCGTCAGCTCTCCGCCACGGCCGGAGAAAGACTCGTTGTGCTCGATGGCGGCCATGACGCTGGCGGCTGTTTCCAACGCCTCGTCGCGCCGCTCCCGCCACACCTGGGAAAGAGCTGTGAGCACGCGCCCAAATCCTGGCCGCCCATAGCGATCGTCAGGCGGAATATAGGTACCACCAAAGTAAGGCCGTCCATCGGGAGTGAGAAAGGCCGTCAGCGGCCAACCACCCTGCCCGCTGATGGCCGAAACCGCGGCCTGATAACGTGCATCCACGTCGGGCCGCTCGTCGCGGTCCACCTTCACAGCCACAAAATGCTCGTTGATCAGCGCTGCGATCTCAGGGTTTTCATACGACTCCCGGTCCATCACGTGGCACCAGTGGCACCAGACGGCGCCAATGTCGAGCAGGATGGGCTTGTCTTCGGCCTGGGCGAGTGCGAAGGCGTCCTCGCCCCATGGATGCCATTGGACCGGTTGGTGGCGCGCCGAACGCAGATAGGAACTGGCTGAGTGTTCCAGCAGGTTACCGTGGCTGGCTGCAGATTCAGCGGAAGTGGGGAAAATATCCTCGGGCATGGGGTGAGAATACATCGGTCGCGCCCAGGGCGCGAATCCTGATGAAGATTCCATTGTCTGCGGTTTACAAAAAATCACTTGACGACCTTGTGCCGTCCAGCTACACTTCTCGCGAAATTTCGAACCAAATTTTTGCGTTCTGGAAGGAATCGCCATGAAGACTCTCCCCCGAGTTGCAGTATTGTCTACGTTCTTCCTCCTCTTGACCACTCCACTCACGCTCAGTCCTCTTTATTCTCAAACCTTTGCCACGACAGGCGGCATGGAGACGCCCCTAATCTGCCAAACAGCCACCCCGCTGCAAAACGGCATGATTCTTATCGCTGGCGGAGTCAACGCCAATGGAGCAACAACGGCTGCGGAACTTTACAACCCAAACACAGGCGCACAATCGTTTTCGCCGACTGGATCATTGAATGTTGCCAGAAGCTGCGGGAGCACTGCAACCCTGCTTAATGACGGCACGGTGCTGATTGCGGGCGGGTCAGGGAATACAACAGCAGAGATCTATATCCCCTCAAGTGGAACCTTTAGCCTCAACACACCGCCGTCCCCTCTCTATCCGCAGAATCCGAACGGCATAAAGATCGGGCCCATGACTGCGGTGCGAATGAACGCAACTGCAACCCTGCTCCCGGATGGCACGGTTCTCATCGCAGGTGGTGATATAGGGGATTGGGCCGGATTGACATCTGCGGAGATTTACAATCCAGCGACAGGAACCTTTACCGCTACGGGAAGCATGAGCACTCGGAGGACTACGCAGACGGCTACGCTCCTCCCGGGCGGAACGGTACTCATTGCCGGGGGCCAGGACAATTATTCCGGACAGGTTGCGCTGAACACTGCGGAGATCTACACTCCGTCGTCAAGGACATTCGCACTCGTCGGAAATTTGACAACTACACGGTGCCAGCACACGGCAACCTTGTTGACTGATGGGACCGTCCTCCTCGCAGGAGGACAAAATACCTCCGGCACTTTTCTATCCTCCGCGGAAATTTACACGCCCACTACTGCCACCTTTGCGGCGACCGGCTCTATGAGCTCCCCACGACTTGACCATACAGCCACTCCGATAGCCGACGGCACGGTCTTAGTCGCAGGGGGCTACCCCTCATCTTCTACGTTCTATCCCGTGAACACAGCGGAGATTTATACTCCATCTTCGCGCAGATTCACGGTAACGGGGAACATGACTGTGCCGCGCGCATATCATTCAGCTACCATGGTCTATAATGGCGATATCCTGATTGTCGGGGGCGAGGATATGGATATCTACGCCTCCTCGTTCCTTTCTGCTGCAGAGCTGTATTCTTACCCGGTCACGGTAGCTTTTATGCTACCAGCATATCGTGTTACTTCCATCATCTATGCACCGCCCGGCAACAAGAGCCAGTCGGGATTCATCGACACCACGACGAATGCCACGACAACAACGATCGGAAGCAGCTTCGGCCAGGGGCACTCAGTCTCCATGTCCTTCGGACTATCTTTTGACGGCATCGGCATCAGCGCGAGTCAAAGCATCAATTCCGTACAGACATCTAGTAGTACCGCCGCATTCCAGGAAACATTTACGGACGCAACAGGCGTTTCGAACGCATCGAACAACGCCGCTCCAGATGCCATCAATCACAATCAGGACGAATTCCTGATCTGGCTCAATCCAGAGATTATTGTCTTTGGCAACGAGTCAGCTCCTGTGAGCTACGATGTAAGCGTTCAGCCCTTGGCCAACGGGACTGCGGTCCCTCCTGATGTTGTGCAAGTTTGGGCTGACACGATGGAGGCAAACTCGTACGGAGTCACGACTGTCCCGGTTGCGGCATTGGGTCAGCAAATTAAAGTTGTAGGCGGCTCAACGGTATACGTGCCCGGCTTGGCTTCTATCTGCAAAAATCTGATCGTGGCGGAATACAATCCTCCTTCCGGGCCTCCATCGACCTGCACCCTCGCGGATCAATGTGGATGCACTCCTGCGGACTTCCTGCCCATTCTGCAGACGGATCCACTCCTTTTTTATAATGGCTTGACAAATCCGGTCAGTCCCTATCCGGGCAGCGTAAGTCCGATGCAGGTAAACAATCCCAACTACGACCAGTTGTGCGGCACACTTCCAACTCCTAACCTGACGGCCGCCGATTGCCGCTACGTCCCGGTCCCGCAGACTAAAGGAAGCTCGTTCCAAGCACAGCCGGAACTGTACGGTCCAGGGAGCTCTGGCGGCGACGGTGGCCCAGGCACGTTCATGCAAGGCGACAACACCCAGTCGACCTACACACTCGGTGGACAGAACCAGACAACAGTAAGCCAAAGCTTCGGCATAACCATTGGCGCTCAAACTGGTTCTAGTGCTGCTTCTGAATGCAACCAGGACGACAGTGAACCACCCTGTTACAGCGGCTCTGGCTCTGGGACATTCGGATTAGGCAGTACGATGACGTGGACTGACAGCCAAAGCTTTGGAACAGCGAGCGGCTCAGGAGTTTCCCAAAGCCTCACTCTAAACTCCGGAACCGCTGGCTGCGATGAGGACGTTCCGATTTTTGAGGACACTATCTACCACACGTTCGTGTTCCAGGAAGTTCCTAACTCCGGCTCTACCTGCACGACCATCGCGCCAACATTTTCCATTTGGGGATCGCCCAATTCCGTCACCGTTGCGCCGGGCAGCAGCGGAACTTCCACAATCTCATCTGGCGTCGTCAGCGGCTTCAGCTCGGCAGTGGCCTTGACCGCGAGCGGTCAACCGGCAGGTGTCACCGTAAGCTTCAGCCCTGGCACAATCGCCGCTCCGGGTTCCGGCGCGTCCACGATGAACTTGACCGTAGCCTCAACCACGCCGGTTGGCGCCTACCCGGTTACGATCACGGCCACCGGCGGCGGGGTCACGCAAACCGCGACCGTAGTGCTTACCGTGGCTCCGGACCCTAACTTCACACTCTCTGCCTCGTCCGCTTCCGTCTCCGTGGCGGCGGGCAGCAGCGGCAATTCCACGATCACGACCGCCGGCATCAACTTTAACTCGGCAGTTTCATTGAGTGCGACTGGCCAGCCAACGGACGTCACAGTCAACTTCAGCCCCAGCACCATCGCAGCGCCGGGTTCCGGCACATCCGCGATGACCTTGATTGTGGGCTCAGGTACGGCGGCTGGCGCCTACCCGATCACGGTAACTGGCACGGGTGGGGGAATCACGCAAACAGCAACTGTGACGCTGAATGTGCCAAACTTTACGATCTCTGCCTCGCCCACTACCGTTTCTGTGGAGCAGGAGTACAGCGGCACTTCGACGATCACCACCACTGTCCTCGGCGGCTTTAGCTCGCCGGTTTCGTTGAGCGCGACTGGCCAGCCGACAGGCGTCACCGTCAGCTTCAGCCCTAACCCCATCGCGGCACCGAGTTCCGGCACATCCACAATGACTATAGCCGTGGCCTCAAGTGCGGCGACCGGAACCTACCAGATCGGGATCGCCGGTTCCGGGGGAGGCCTTACTTCTTCGGCCACTATTTCTCTGACCGTCACCGCCTATGTGCCGCCGTCTGGTGGCGGCGGGGGTGGAGGT
>Ga0255348_1000209_pt1 | contig 29626 bp, 25 predicted proteins | sample CBST25v5metaG_FD_189945 | JGI IMG/M metagenome (GOLD analysis project Ga0255348, IMG submission 189945) | Peat soil microbial communities from Stordalen Mire, Sweden - C.B.S.T-25.v5 | ecosystem: Environmental > Terrestrial > Soil > Wetlands > Peat | place: Sweden: Norrbotten County, Stordalen... | reverse complement strand
CTTCTTCCAGAGAAGGTTTGTGCTCGCGAGAGGCAAACGCAGGGCTATGAAGAGCCGTGTGAATCGAGAGGTTCAAGCACGGTTCCGTGAGGGCCTCGGGGTGAAATTCCCCGGGGCTACTCGACAACTTATGAGGGCCGGTGAGGCAGATTGGGATGAGAATCGCGTTTCTATTCCTAGAGTTTTTTCGGAGATTGTGTAGACCTGTATTTTGCCGGTATCCCACCCATTCCGCAGAAAAACGCGAATGGGTGGGGCACGAAAGTCTATAGCAAAAGCTAAAATGCTCTAAAAATAAAAGCTAACCGGCCGCAACCCGTTTTACACTGGCGTTGTGAATCCTGTGACGCCATGCCCATCGCCCAACTGACCCTGGAGATTCGCATCGAGCACGCCCAGTCGCTCAAGGACCGGCGGCAGGTGGTGCGCTCGCTTAAAGACCAGCTGAAACAGGGCTATAACGTCTCTGTTGCCGAGATGGATGAGGCGGTGACATGGCAGTCGGCCACGATTGGCGTCGTCGCCATCTCCCGCTCGCGCGACTACCTGCATGGACTCATCGAAGAGGTCGAGCGCTCGGCCCGCCGTATGATCAATGAACTGGGCGCCGAGCTGGCCGATTCCTTCTGGGAATATATTGAGAGCGGCGGCGAATAGAAGCTGAAAAAGCCCGCCGCAGGATCGCGCCAGCCTATTACTACAGTTGTACTTGCTTCGAATCGCTCCGGTCCGGGCCTAAAGGCCCAGATATTTGGCCCGTTTTTTCAGAGGGCTGAAGCCCTCTGCTCCCTCCGGAACTGCTATCTGTAACTGCAGTACTATCGCCTTCGATCCACAGCGCCCAGGGCCCGCCGGGATTTTCCGGTCTTGTCCTGAGCGATCGTCCCGGCAACAGCCCAGTCGAATACCGACAGCACGAACGCCTCGTCGATTTGTTCATGGCGAATCAGCAACCGGGCGAGAAGGGGGCCGATCATTGTTTCCAGGAAAACGGTCACCTCCATGCCGGGAGGCAGTTGCTTCCTGTCGATCGCCTCTTTCACGATGGCTCGAATTTCAGCGTCGCGCGGCGAGTAGACGCGCTCCAGAAACTCCTTGCGCAGAAGGTTGTTGTCCTGAATGGCCGTGAGAAGGCGCGCAACGACGATGCCGTTTTTGCCGGTGAAGAACCGCCCGATCTGGCAGACGTACTCCCTGAGGCGCTCCAGGGGCGGGCCTTTCTCCTGAAGCACAACCTCGTGGTTCGCCTTGTGAAGAAAGGCGTCGAGCAGCAATGCCTCTTTCGTTGACCACCAGCGGTAGACCGTGGCTGTGCTTACGCCTGCCTTGCGGGCAATGTGAACGGTCGAGATAGCGGAGATGGGTTTGGCTCGCAGGAAGCTGTAGGCCGCGTTCAAAATGGAGGCGCGCGAGGCTTCGCTCCGGGGCCTGCCAGCCGGGCGCTTGTTTGCTGGCAGGTTCTTGCCTTTCTCTTGGCTCATCGGACCACCCATTCGAAAGTATTGGTTGATTATATACGAAACACTCCGTTTCGATTTACAATCATCAGCGAGGGCAGCTTTTGGCCGACGACCAATCGAATCAGGAATGGAAACCGAAATACGATCCATGGCTGATCGCCTTGGTCGTGGCCATTGCCTCATTCATGGAGGTGCTGGATACCAGCATCGCCAATGTGGCGTTGCCCCACATCGCCGGGAATCTGGGCGCCAGCCAGGATCAGAGCACCTGGGTGCTGACTACCTATCTGGTGGCCAATGCCATCGTTCTTCCCATCACCGGGTGGATTTCGAGCGCAATGGGCAGGAAGCGGTTCTTCATGCTCTGCATCGTGCTCTTTACAGCCAGTTCTCTGCTTTGCGGATTGTCTCCCAGCATGCCGGTTCTTTTACTTGCCCGGGCGCTTCAGGGAGCTGGCGGCGGCGGCCTGCAGCCGATGTCGCAGGCCATCATGACGGATTCGTTCCCGCCGAACAAACGCGCCTATGGATTTGCGCTGTTTGGCATTACGGCGCTGGTGGCTCCGGCCCTGGGTCCGATTCTGGGCGGGTGGATCACGGACAACTATTCCTGGCGCTGGATCTTCTTCATCAATCTGCCGGTCGGAGTTCTGGTCACGGGACTGGTCTTCCGATATGTGGCTGACCCGCCCTTTCTGCGGCGATTCAAAGTTGGCGAGATGCACTTCGACACCGTCGGATTCTCGCTGCTTGTATTGGGGGTTTCGGCACTCCAGATTTTTCTGGATAAGGGACAGGAAGACGATTGGTTCGGCTCTCGCTTCATCACGGCCCTGGTTATTACCTCCATCGTTTGCCTGGTTGGCATGGTGGTGTGGGAGTGGCGGCAGAAGCAGCCGATCGTGGATGTAAGGCTGTTCAGAATGATCAACTTTTCCAGCGCCTGCATGATGATGTTCATCGCCGGATCGATTGCCTTTTCCTCAATTGTTCTGATGCCCCAGTTTCTCCAGATTCTGATGGGCTATTCCGCTCAGCAGGCGGGCATCGTGGTCTCCGCTGGAGCCGCGCTGATGCTGGTCACCATGCCCGTGGTTGCGGTGCTTACGACCAAGTTCCCGGCAAAGTACCTGATCGCCGCGGGCTGGCTTCTTACTGCTGCCGGATTGTTCTTCTCCACGCGGCTTCTCTCCCTGAATGTCAGCTTCGGGACGGCTTGTTTCATCATGATGCTGCAATTCGCGCCGCTGGGGCTTATCTTTGTTCCGGCCATTACGGTCTCCTTTTTTGGAGTTTCCAAGGACCGGACGGACGCCGTCTCCGGCTTGACCAATTTCACGCGCAATATCGGCAGCAGCGTAGGGGCGTCTCTAGTGCAGACCATTCTGGCGCGCCGCATGCAGTTTCATATAGCCCGGATCACAGATAGGCTTTCGCCGGGAAGCCCGGCCCTGACCATGGTCTTCAATGCCCTCGGAGTGCGCTCGGGCGGCAGCTCGGCAACTCAGGCCACCGGTCTGGCATTGATTTATCAGAGTTTGATGGCGCAGGCCGCCACGTTGTCGTACCTGGATGCCTATGTGGTTCTGGCCGTTGGAGCTGCCGCCATGTTTTTCCTTTCCTTCCTGCTTAAATCGAACAATCCCAGGGCAGCGGAGCAGGCTTCCACACATTGATCAGGGCTTCCTGCGGCTGCTGGAGTGTGATTTTCGCCGAGATTCATTCGGCCATTCGAGGCGCCTCTGCTATGCTGTATGGTCTGCCCGGAGTTGGAGGAAATCATGCCAGAGCACAGAGGACGGAAGCACCATCAGGACCGGGTGGCGGAGACGCTGCGCGAAGAGATCGGCGCAATGATCGAAGGAGAACTGGTCGATCCGCGCATCAATCTCTGCTACGTGAGCGAGGTGGTGTTGAATCCCGGCGCCAAGTCGGCGCTGGTTTACGTGGCCATCGATAGCGCCGTCAAGGATATTGCCAAAGCCGAAAAAGACACCGTAGCGGGCCTGGAGGCCGCCAAGGGCTACATCCGCTTTGAGCTGAAGGATCGCATGGGCGTTCGCTTCGTGCCGGAGTTGACGTTCCTTGCCGACCGCTCGGGCCGCTTTCAGGCGCGCATTGAAGAGCTGATGGACCGGCAGCGGAAGCGCCTGAAGACGCCCGCGCAGCAGAGTTCCGGCGAAAAGGATCCCGAGGCGGAACTGAAGGGTGGGGTGGAGTAGGCGCGCATGGATCCCATCGGCCGCAATATAGCGTTCAATTCAAAATGCAACGCTCCCGTTGCCGAGCACGGGGACGCTGCTGGTCTCATGCCGGCCGGCCGGATCGAAGCGATCCTTGATGTTCTGCGCCGGGGAGAGCGCTTCCTGATCTGTTCGCACTGCCGGCCGGATGGCGACGCGGTGGGCTCCATGCTGGCCATGGGAATGTTCCTGGAAGAGCTTGGCAAACACGCTGATCTGGTGACGGCGGACGGGATTCCGAGGGTTCATCGCGGATTGCCGGGCGCCGAGCATATCCGCACGGCCCAACTCATTCACGGTTCTTATGATGCTGCGATCCTGCTGGAGTGCGACGGGCTGGAACGGACGCGGCTGAGCGGCCTGGAGCCGTTTTTCCTTGTCAATATCGATCATCATGCCACCGGCCGGGAATACGCCAACCTGAATTGGATTGACAGCCATGCGGCCAGCGTAGGCGAGATGGTCTACAAGCTGGTGAAGTCCGCCGGGGCAGACGTCACGCCCCAGATGGCCACCTGCCTTTACACGACAGTGCTGACCGACACTGGAGGCTTTTGTTATGGCTGTACGCAGGCTTCCACTTTCGGCCTGGCGGGGGAGCTGGTGGCGGCCGGGGCCGACCCCATCCGCATTGCCCAGAATGTGTATTTTTCTACTCCCGCTTCGAAGCTGATGCTGCTGGGCGCGGCGCTTGGCAACCTGAAGTGCGATGGCCGGCTGGCCTGGTTGTGGGTCACATCCCGGGATATGCAGCGCACCGGCGCCTCCGAGGAGGATTGCGAAGGCATTGTGAACTTCGCATTGTGCGCCTCGGGGGTGGAAGCCGCCATTTTCCTGCATGAACTGCCTGAGCAGCGCATTCATCTGAGCCTGCGCAGCAAGGGCCGGGTGAACGTGGCGGCGATTGCCGGGCGGCTGGGCGGCGGCGGCCACGAAAGCGCCGCAGGCTGCACGCTGGAGGGACCGCTCGCTCGCGCGCTCGAAGAAGTTCTGGCCCAGTTGCTCCCCTGCGTGGCCTCGATGGACGGTGAGAAGGCCGCTGACCCCATTGAGATTCCGTCCGAATCTGTTAGCCTTGACCGTGTCGAAGTGCAACGCGATCTCCGTGCTTCAAGAAAGCGCGGACAGTAGTAGATGAAGCCGGCCGGTCTTTCCTTCCAATCGCACTGGCCGAAGCCGGATTAGCTTGTCTGTGTGAGGCAGGCGGTTTTTGCCCATGGGAGAAACGCTGGAAGTGGAAAATCTTCAGGAACCATCTGCTCCCAATCCGCCTCAGAGCCAGCGCAAATGGCCGCCGCAATGGGCCATGGGCTACCTTGAGCCTTTCCTCGAGCCGCCCAATCCGGATTCGCCCGATGAACTCCATTGGCGGTTGCCACCGAGGGCAGGTGTGTGTGAAGCCGTTTTTTTTCTGGCGTTCACCATCTTCTTTCTGGCTTACGGACTCACTCCCATCTTCGGCGGCGGAGGTCTGGGCCTGGTGGGGGCAGACGAACCCCGCTATGCCCAGATTGCCCATGAAATGCTGGACCGCTTTGATGCAGCGCAAACGCTGAAGGGCCGGTTGAGCGCATGTGTTACCCCCTATCTCTACGGTCATCCCTGGCTGGAGAAGCCCGCGCTCTACTACTGGCGCGCGATGTTCGTATTCCGGGACTTCGGCGTCCACGACTGGGCCGCGCGGTTGCCCGCGACCACTTTCTCTTTCGTCATGGTGGCGCTTATCTATCTGCATATGCGGCGATTCCGCCCTGGCGGCCACCTGGACGCGGCGCTGATCACGGCGGCCTCCGCCGCCATTATCGGTTTTGCCCGCAGCGCCTCTACTGACATGCAGATGGCGGCGCCGCTGGCCATCGGCCTGCTGGGCTGGTACGCCTGGTATGAAACCGACTCCAAATTCTGGCTCTTTGACATCTACTTCTTCACCGGAGTCGCCACGCTGGCCAAGGGGCCTGTAGCGCCGTTTCTGGCCATCCTGATTGTGACCGCCTTCGCCGCTCTGCGCCGAGAGTGGTCGCTGCTCAGGCGCTCGTTCTGGTGGCCGGGAGCAGCGCTCTACTTTGCCATCGTGCTGCCCTGGTTCATTGCCGTGCAGCACGATAATCCAATTTTCTTTCAGGAATTCTTCCTGGAGCATAACCTGGCGCGCTTTGCCACCGATCGATACCAGCATCAGCAGCCGTTCTGGTACTACCTGGTGGTGGTGCTGCTGGCGCTGATGCCGTGGACCGTGATCGCGGTGCGGGCGCTTGTTGACGGCATACGGACCACGCTCCGCGAGTGGCATCTTCGCTATTCCGGCAAGTGCAAGCCGTGTGCTGACGGCCCGGGCGATGCTTTTCCTGAGTTTCTGGTTGTGTGGGCGCTGATCCCCATCATCTTCTTCTCCTTCTCGCGATCCAAGCTGCCCGGTTACATTCTGCCCTCCATTCCTCCGATCACGATCCTTACAGGCGACTACCTTTTCAGGCGCCGTCAGGCGGGAATTCGTCTCTGGGTGCTGGTCAGTCATGCGGCGCTCTGCGGAATCATGACCCTCTTCGCAATGCTGCTGCCCTGGTTTGTGGTTCACGGTCCCCAGATGCCACCGATGCGCGCGCTGGTGGCGGCCCTGCTGGCCGCCTTTGGCGCGGTGCTGCTGATCGTCGTTGCGGTCAAGGGTTTCGGCGTCATCCGGTTGCGGCTGGCCACTACAGGCGTGTTGGTGGTGCTGGTGCTGTTCCTCTACGGCGTCGGCCCGTTCTTTGGCATTCCGGCCATTGGCCCGACTCAACGGGTGATTCACCTGCTGGACCGCTCTTATTCCGCGCGCCCGCTGGCTGAGCGGCTGGCCACGGTGGCTCCCGCCAATGGCACGGTCGCGGTCTTTCGCGTCCGGCGCGATGTCGAGTATGGCCTTTCGTTTTACCGCAATCGCGCCGTGGTGAACTATGAGGATAGCGGCGTGCCGGAAGAGCAGCACCTGCTGGTGGCGCGGGTGACGGGGCGCGGCGGTGTGGATCTGCATACCGCGGCTGACCTTGAAGAGTACCTTGATGGCCGGCGCTTTGAGCAGCTTTTCAGTTGGCCGGAGCAGGGCCTGGTGGTCTATCTGGTCGGCAGCAGGTAAAATGGTCCGAACTTCATTTGCAGCCCGCCTCGACGCACTAACTGAATCGGGGGCAATTCGCTTTTGGGCCGGGAGGTTTTCAAGAGGACCATATGGCATCGAATGCTTCCATCGAAATCCTGGACCTGCGGCACTTCACGGCGTCGGTTTTGCGTCCTGTGCTGGAGGCAGAGGGTGAACTGTGGAGGCAGCGGCTGCACTGGGACTACCAGGTTTCTGCCAGGCTGCTGATGCAATATCTTGACAGCCACATGCTGCCGGGCTACGCGGCGGTGAATGCAGGCAAGGTCGCCGGCTATGCCTTCTGCGTCTACGAGGACACGAAGGCCGTCATCGGCGATGTTTTTGCGCTGTCCAGCCCCAGCGCCAATGGGGTTCCAGTTCACGAATTTCCCGCCGATGAGATCGAGGAAACGCTGCTTCTCCACCTGCTTGAACTGCTTGTGAACTCGCCGCAGGTTGAACGCGTGGAGTCGCAACTGCTGTTGCACTCTTCAGGTTTCCACGCCGCCGCCTTTCGCCAGGCTGGCTTCCAGATTCACCGCCGGCTTTTCATGGCGCGGCCGCTTCGAGGTTTCTTTGCCGCGCCGCGCGTCGATCTGTCAGCAGGGCTGGAGTTGCATCCCTGGCGCGACGAGGATTTGATCCCCGCGGCGCATTTGATCGCCGCTGCTTACCGCGACCATCCTGACAGCGTGGTCAACGACCAGTACCGCTCGGTCTATGGCGCGCAGCGCTTTCTCAACAACATCGTCCGTTATGCCGGCTGCGGCATCTTTTCCCCGCCGGTTTCATACGCGGTGGTGGATCGCGCGAGCGGGGAACTGGCGGCCCTGGTGCTGGCCTCCAGGGTCAGCCCGGAGAGCGGCCACATCACCCAGCTTTGCGTCCATCCCGCCTTCCGCCGCCGCGGCCTGGCCCGGATGCTGCTCACCCTGGCCGCTTCCTGCTTTGTGCGGCAGGGCGTTCCCGAGGTCTCGCTCACCGTCACCGAAGCCAACTCTCCGGCCATCGATCTATACCGCGCCGAGGGCTTCGATTGCGTCCACACGTTCGACGCCACCGTCTGGCAGCGCAGAAGAATTGCCTGAAAACCCGCCGGGAACCCGGCGGATCGGGATTAAGTCGGATTTGTGAGTCGTAATGTGAGAAGGGCGCCGATCGCTCGATATTAAAACCCGGAAGAACCACAAACTCAACCGGGGATCTTATCGCGCGATCAGGTACATGATCCAACTGAGCGCTATCGCTGATCCGACAAACAGCAGAAAGCAATAGACACCGTAGCGGATCATGCGCCGGGGCGTCTCGCGCTGCGTAATGCCGAAGACGATGGAAGCAAAGAGAGCGAAGAGCACAACCGCCGAAAAGTGGGTCATTTCTTCCTCCCGGTGCGGAGATTGTGGGCGTCGACAGCGGCAATTACGTTCAGCAGTCCGGCCACCACGATGAAACGGGTGCCGTAGTCGCCGGTGGTGATCTGCACCTGGTCCGCGCCGAGGCCCAGAGCCCGGCTGACGATGAAGAGCAACCCATTGCCGAGATCGCCGACGAGTCCCAGAATGTCCAGAACGTCATGCGCGCCCGAGTAGAGCTTGCCGTGCATCGCCAGACCCATCACGAACATGCCCAGAACCGACGCCGCAAGCAGCGCCCCGCGTCCCCATTTGCGCAGCAGAAAATGCCCCGCGCCGGGAACCAGCCAGCCGGCAATCAGGGGAAGATAGACGAATCCTCCGCCTGCCGCGGCGCTCTTGTTTTCTTCAGTGGCCATTCCTTTTTGACTATACCTCACCGGGGGCAGGGGACAGTGGTCAGGAAACTACTCCCAATTGACTGCTCTTTACCCTTCCGGCAACATGCTCGACTCTTCCGGCGCGCGCATGCGGACCATGCGGTCAATCGAATACGGCGTGTTGTGGATATTGCTGTAGTAGTGGTTCACTCCGAGTTCGCCCAGCAAGCCGGTGGCCAGCAGTTGGATGCCGGCCAGAATCAGGATTCCGGCGATGACAAACAGAGGCCCATGCAGGTCCATCATGCTCGCGTGCGGGTGCATGATCTTCATCCCCAGCAGAATGGCAGAGACGAAGCCGCCCGCCAGAACGCTCAGCGCGCCGATGCCGCCAAAAAAGTGCATCGGGCGGCCCATGTACCTGATCAGGAAGCGGATGGTCAGCAGGTCGAAAAAGACGCCGAAGGTGCGGCTGATGCCGTAATGGCTCTTGCCCCGCTCGCGGTTCACGTTCTTGATGGGAATTTCGCAGATCGACGCGCCATACCAGGCGGCCAGCGCGGGAATGAAGCGGTGCAGCTCACCGTAGAGCGGAATGTTGTGGATGACCTCGCTGCGGTAGGCCTTGTAGGTCGTGCCGAAGTCGTGAATGTCCACGCCGGAAAACTTGGCCATGATCCAGTTGGCGCAGCGCGAGGGAATGCGGCGCATGATGAGGTTGTCGATGCGTTCCTTGCGCCAGCCGGAGACCACGTCGTAGCCCTTATCGAGCTTGGCGATGAAGTTGGGAATTTCGTTCGGGTCGTGCTGCAGGTCGCCGTCCATGGCCAGGATGAACTCGCCCGAGGCGTGGTCGAAGCCCGCGGACAGGGCCGGGGTCTGGCCGAAGTTGCGGCGCAGCTTGATGACCAGCACGCGGCTATCGACCGCCGCGATTTCTTCCAGCAATTTATAAGTGCGGTCGTTGGAGCCATCGTCCACAAAGACCAGCTCAAAACTATCGCCCACGTGCTCCATCACCTGTTTCAGGCGCGCGTACAGGACGGTAACATTCTCCTCTTCATTGTGAAAAGGAACGACAATTGAATACTTTGGCATGTTATTAGTATAGACGCGATATGGGCGAACAAGGGACGCAGCTCCTCGCCGAAAGGAACGTATCCGCCCGGTTAAACAGGCTGCGGGAAAAGGCCTGTTCTCAAGCTAAATACATGAAAAACATCCCTCAGGGCCTAAAGGCCCGTTGATTTTGCGGCACTTTATCGGCACGACTGAAGTAGTGCCCTGACACTTCGTGCCATTCCAGATGAGTTTTTCCGCAGCCTGTAAAGCCCATCTTCTGATGCCCCATCCGGCCAGAAGTCCTAGCGGTCCAGCTCGTCCAGCATGACCTGCATCTGGCTGGCCGCATGGCGGTTACCGCTGCGCGTGGCGCACTCGATGCCGGCCCTCAGACGCACGATGGCGTCTGGCTGACGGCCCGCATCAGCCAGCATCTGCGCGGACATCTGGTAGCCCGCTGTATAGCCTGCGTCGCCGGCCAGCAGCGTATCGAATTCGGCCAGCGCCGCGTCTGTCTCGCCCTGGCCGGCCAGTTCCATGGCCAGGCCGTATCGGGCCAGGCTGTTGCCCGGCTCAAGCGCCAAAATCTCTTTCAACCCTGCAATCTTGTCCATTTTGCTCGTGTGCGGCTGTTCTGCGTTTTCATGAATTTGCGTAATCGGCGGCGACAAGCCGAAACTGGAAAAGGCGTCTGTTCAATCCGGCCGCCAGTTTCATTCTATCCGGCGGCAGGCGAATCTCAAGAGGCGCGCCGGGAAGTGAAGAGGAGCCACCATGAGTTCCACAAGTCTTACGCTGACCAGCCCCGAGGTCCGCACGGTCGCCAGCACGCAGTCGGAAACCAGCGAGATCGTTCTGCCCAACGACACCAACGTCCTGGGCAGCCTGCTGGGCGGACGGCTGATGCACTTCATGGACATGACCGGCGCCATGGCCGCCTACCGTCACGCGCGCACTTATCTGGTGACCGCGGCCATGGACCACATCGACTTCATCCGGCCGGTGCGTCTGGGTAGCCTGATCACCCTCAAGTCCAGCGTCAACCGCGCCTTCAACACCTCCATGGAGGTGGGCGTAAAGGCATGGACGGAAAACCCGCAGACCGGCGAGCAACTGCACGTGGCCAGCGCCTATCTGGTTTTTGTGGCCGTCGACAAGGAGTGCCACCCGCAGAAGGTTCCTCAGCTTGTGCCGGAAACCCCGGACGAGAAGCGCCGCTATGCGGATGCGCTGCTGCGCCGCCAGCATCGCGAGGCCGAAAAGGCGCGCCGCAAAAAGGAAAAGCACGCGCATTCCGCTCAGGGAGCCGCCGCGAAGGCCGTTGCGCCGCACTCGAAGTAATCGCTGCCGGAAGCACAACAGGATATAAAGGAAAGAGGAGCAAACACACACTATGGCGCATTCACCTGCCATGCCGTCGCCCGTGGCCTTGCCGGGCATTTCAAAAATCGTCGCCATCGGGTCGGGCAAGGGCGGCGTGGGTAAAACCACCGTCGCCGTCAACCTGGCCATTGCGCTCAGCAAGCTCGGCCAGCGCGTGGGACTGGTTGACGCCGACCTTTACGGACCGAATGTGCCGCTGATGATGGGCTCCAGCGAGTCGCCGAGGATGGATGGGAACGAACGTATCATTCCCAATGAAACCTATGGCGTCAAAACCATCTCCGTCGGCTATCTCTCGCCCGGCGACAAGCCCCTGGTCTGGCGCGGGCCGATGCTGCATCAGGTCATCCGCCAGTTTCTGCAGGATGTGAACTGGGGCGAGCTGGATTATCTTCTGATTGATCTGCCGCCGGGCACCGGCGACGTGGTGATTTCGCTGGTGCAGACCGTGCCGCTGACCGGCGCGGTAATTGTCTCCACGCCCAGCGACGTGGCCCTGCAGGACGCCCGCAAGGCTCTGGAGATGTTTGCCCAGGTCAATGTCGAGGTGCTGGGCATCGTCGAGAATATGAGCCACTTCACCTGTCCGCACTGCCACCAGGAGATCGATATTTTCTCCCGTGGCGGCGCAGAGCGCACGGCGCATCGGTTCAACGTGCCCTTCCTCGGCTCCGTCGAACTGATTCCAGCCATCCGCGAGGGCGGCGACAGCGGAAAGCCCGTTGCACTGGCCGGACCGGAAGATCCGCAGGCCGCGGAGTTTTACGCCATGGCGGAAAGACTGATGAAGAACGCCAATGCGGCGGCAGCGACAACTTCCGGCGTGATCGAAATCATCTGAACCACCTGCGGTGGGGCCAACCGCCTTCGGCCACCTGCGGTGAGGCCAACTGCCTTCGGCCACCTGCGGTGGGGCCAACTGCCTTCGGCTGGCCCGCGCCAGAGAAAAGGCGCGGCTCGGGCATTTCACTTTCAAAGCCAAGACCGTTTGCTCAGGTTGCTTTCAGACTATCCAAACAGAAAGCGGGGCACATGCCCCGCTTTCTGTTTGTTTGACGTTGCAATTTACCGCCAGCGCCCTTCGATCAGCACCCATTGTCCATGGCGACGGACCCACTTGTGAGCGACCCAGCGCGCGCCGGGGTGAGGCGGACGCTCCCAGCGCCCGGGAGTCCAGACATAGTGATCGCCCTCCCAGCGGTGGTAGCCGTCGATCCACACAAAGCCCCGCTCCGGAGGACGGCCGCGGTCTTCGTAGACAGGAGCCGGGGGCCCAATGCGAATCATAACCTGCGCGAACGATGCCGCAGGACAAAGGGTAAGAGCAAACAACAGCGCCAATGCAATCTTCTTCATCATGAATCGAGTCCTCCAGTGACTGTGCATTCCAGGGCTTCGTTAGAGTTCCGCGCGCGTTCCAAATTGCTAATTGTTTGAACGCAGCGCGGCGGAAAAAGTTGCGCGCTGATTGCGAACCGCGCCCACATTTTTTCTACGCCCCCTGGTTTCGTTCTGATGGGCCGGATTGCTCTCTCATTTCCGGGCGTCAAGGTCGCCGCTCCCTGACGATTATCATGGACGAATGAAACGTGTTTTGTTGTCCTGGAGCAGCGGCAAGGATAGTGCGTGGGCGCTCCACATCCTGCGCCATCAACCCGGCATTGAACCGGTTGGCTTGCTGACCACGTTGAACTCCGAGTTCCAGCGCGTAGCCATGCACGGCACGCGCCGTTCGGTGCTGGAAGCTCAGGCCGAAGCGGCGCAATTGCCGTTGTGGGTTGTGCCGCTGCCGTGGCCCTGTTCCAATGAAGTTTACGAAGAGCGCATGAGCGAGGTCTGCGATCGCGCTATTATCGAGAAGATCGATGCCGTCGCTTTTGGCGATCTTTTCCTGCCCGACATTCGCGCCTATCGCGAAAAGCAGTTGCAGCCGACCAGGCTGGAGCCGCTGTTTCCCCTGTGGGAGATTCCTACCGTGGAGTTGGCTCGCGAGATGATCGCCGCCGGCCTGCGCGCCAAGCTGGTTTGCGTGGATAAAAAGCAATTGCCAGGCTCGTTTGCGGGCCGCGACTTCGATGCCGCTCTTCTCCGCGATCTGCCGCACGGGATCGACCCATGCGGAGAGCGCGGAGAGTTTCATACGTGCGTCTATGCCGGACCGATGTTCCGAGCGCCGGTGGAGTTGGTGGCCGGAGAAGTTGTCGACAGGGACGGATTCGTCTTTGCCGACTTCCAGCCGAAGGCAGCAGTTGTCAGCGAAAATCGACCCTCGCTGCGGAAATATCGCATTTAGTGCGTTATCACTGTTCCTGTAGGGTTGAATTCGTGGCTTCCCACCCATTTCACAAAAATACAAGAAGCAGGTCCTTCGACTCGCTACGCTCGCTCAGGATGGATGGGGCACGGAAGTCTATAGCAAAAGCAAAATCGCCTTATGCGGCCGCTATCTCCTCGGTTAGCACATTGGCCGCCGTCACGCAGGCCGCGCGATCCACATCGAGGTGCGTCACCAGCCGAACTGCGTCCGGCGCAATGGCGCTGGCGAGAACGCCGCGCACTTTCAACCGCGCCACCACATCGGCCGCGCTCAGCCCGCCGGTCAGCCGGAAAATCACGATATTGGTTTCGACCTTGTCGAGATCGATCTCAACGCGTTCGATGCGGGAGAGCGCCTCGGCCAGAAGCCGCGCGTTGGCGTGATCCTCGTGCAGCCGCTTCGGTCCCTGCTCCAGGGCGATCAGCCCCGCCGCGGCCAGAATGCCCGCCTGCCGCATTCCGCCGCCCAGAGCCTTGCGGAAGATGCGCGCCTGGGCGATCAGCTCCGCCGAGCCGGTCAGCATGGAGCCGACCGGCGCGCCCAGCCCCTTCGAGAGGCAGAACATCACTGTGTCGAAGCCGCTGGTCAGCGTCTTCACATCCACGCCCAGCGCCGCGGCCGCATTGAAGATGCGCGCGCCGTCCAGATGTGTCGCCAGCTTGCGCTCTTTTGCCCCGGCCCAAATCTCTTCCAGCACCGCGAGCGGCGTAACGCGCCCTCCGGCCATGTTGGCCGTGTTCTCAATTTCGATGAGGCCGGTGGCGGCGTGCAAGGAGCCGCGCTCGCGAATGGCCGGCTCAATCTCTTTCCAGGTGAGAATGCCGCGTTCGGCGGCGACGGCGCGCACCAGGCAGCCGGAAAAAACCGCCGCGGTCGCCATTTCATAGTCCAGAATGTGCGCCCGCGATTCGGCGATCACTTCCTGTCCCGGCTGCGTGTGCAGGCGGATGCCGATCTGGTTGCCCATGGTGCCGGTGGGCACGTAGAGCGCCGCCTCGCGGCCAAAGGTCTCGGCAGCGCGCTGCTCCAGAAGATTGACGGTGGGGTCCTCGCCGTAAACGTCGTCGCCTACCTCCGCCGCGGCCATCGCCGCGCGCATCTGGGCTGTTGGTTTCGTAACCGTATCCGAACGCAAATCGATGATTGCTGCCATTATTCTCCTTTTCTGAAGCATCACAAGACGAAAAATGATTAGGTCGAGATTTCTGAATTCGGGGTCAGGAACCAATCGTTGCAGGCCTTATTCTTCCGCCTGAATCCAGGGAACCTCTGATTAAGTTTGTTTCCACGCCATGCACTCCCTCAGGGGCTAAAGCCCTCGCTGATTTTGCTGCGCTTTCGGCACGACTCAAGTCGTGCCCTGACGCTTCTTGCCTCTGCGGATGAGTTGTTCCGCAGCCTGCAAAGCCCACCGTTGATTTAAGGCACTAAAGACAACTGCTTATATGACTTCCCCATGCAACATTATCCCTTCTGGATCTGTTGCACTTGGAACTTGAGCGCGGCCAACCTTCGGCGGTCTGGGCTGAAGCCGTGACCTACCAGCGTGTCCTGACACAAAACCCGCTTCTTGAAACATGCTTCAGTCAAACTCAGCGAACTCGCGCGCAGCGCGGCTAACACCGCCAACTCCGCTATCACCGCTAACTCCGCCGCCTTTACGGTATCTTCGCCATGGGCAGCTCGATCACAGGAGTCTGCTTGCCGTCCTTCACTGCATAGGCCCAGAGGCCATAGAAACTCGCCCTCAGTCCCGGTTGCGCCTTGAGCAGAGCGCTCAGAACGGCTGTAGCCTCCGTGCGCTGCGCCGCCGGATCGGTCACTCCGGTCGATTCGTAGATTACGCCCAGGTCGCCGTGGAACAGCGTCGGGTCCAGGCGCACGGCGTCGATCTTCCATGTGCGCGGGCCATCGGTAAGCGTCATGGGAAATGCATTCTGCGGAGAATTCTTCAGTTGCGTCTGCTCCGCGCCCAGCTTTTCCAGATTCGGCGAGGAGAGAAAATCCACCGGCACGAGCAGCATCCGCGCGGCCTCATAGGCATACCAGGCGCTCCAGGGTTGGCCGTCGCTGGCAAACACGCGGGCGCGTGTCCACCACCACACGCCGTCATGCCCATCCAGAGAGCCCGGCCGCACCGTCAGCCCCCCCAGCTTCCACCCTGCCTCAGGGCCGCTCCAAACCAGGATGATGCCCAACTGGCCGGCGTAAGGCGCGCCGGCCGCATCGGCCAGCACCACAGCGTAGCGGCCTGGCGGCAGCGCGCGCATGGTCAGGGTCACGGTCATTGATCCGCTGGCAGTGGAACAGAAAAACTGCGTGTCGGCGGGTGCGGCAAGGCTTGTGGCGTCCATCAGGTACATGTCCCGCAGTTGAATCTGTCCGCCTTTCATCAGCGTCGCGGCTGTCTCTGCCGCTTCGCGGATCTGCTCCCAGTCCCTGGAGACGGCGGGCAGCAGAGCAGCCTTCAGCGTGGTTTCATCCTGCCCGGCAACGGCCACGGCCAGCCGTCCCCCGGCAGCCGCCAGCGCATCTCGATCCAGCGGCTGCAGTTCGGCCTGCATCGTGCAACTCGTCGCCCGGCCCGCCGAAGGCGAGGCCAGCAACGCCAGCAGAACCGCCGACGCGGCAAAACCCTTCACGCAGAAGCGCATCTCCTATATCCTCCGGGATCAATCCCGCCCGTGAAATCTCCTGGATGAGCGTCCGCGGGCCACTGTTAGTCTAGTACAGTAGAACGGCAACGGAATGCAGCGTGCGGACTGCGCTTCCGCGCTTTGGCGCCTGTGCAGGAAGACGGCCTCCGAAGCTGGCCGCCTGGAGCAAGGACTGATTCTTATGCGCACCATCAACCCGCTCAACTCGATGCCTTTATCAGGGCTCTTTCGCGCGCGCGCGTTTGTTCCGCTGGCGGTTTTTGCCGCGGCTCTGGGCGGAGCGCCGACGCTGACCGCACAGGCTCCGGCCACGGCAGCCGCACCCGTTCCCGCGCACAAGCAGCACGCCCAGCACAAGCGCTCCGCCGCGGTCCATGCAAAGCACACGGCAGCCAAGGCGGCTTCCCCGGCGCCGGAAGCCACAGCATTGCCGGCAGCGGTTGCGGCAAAGCCCGCCGAGCCCGAACTTCCGAAGTGGCCGGTCAACGAGAAGCCCGCGCTAGCTGTGATTCACTGGGACAGCAAGGGACTGAGGATCGAAGCCGCCAACTCCAGCCTGCAACAGATTCTTCAGGATGTGACCACCACCACGGGCGCGAAGGTGCAAGGACTGGACACTGATGAGCGAGTCTTTGGCGCCTACGGCCCCGGCACTGCCAGAGACGTGCTCAGCCAGCTTTTGCAGGGCACCGGTTACAACGTCATCATGATTGGGGATCAGGGCCAGGGAACCCCGCGCGAAATCGTGCTCAGTTCCCGCCACGGCGGGGCCGCGCAGCCAGCAGCCACTGCCGCCCCGGACAGCGATGATGACGACGCCGACGCCGACGAGCAGCCGCAACCTGCCCCGCCACCCATCCGTCCCGGCTTCCCACCCGGCGGACAGCGCACGCCGCAGCAGATTACGCAGGAAATGCAGCAGCGCCAGCAGGAACTGCGGGAACATCAGCCGCCAGGACAGCCGCCCAACAACGCTCAACCGCAGTAAGAAACTGCATCGGCAGCCCGATCGTCAAGGACACTTCTGTTTCCGAAGGCTGAAACCTCCGCCGTTTGCCAGCCTCCCTTTTCCACTGCGACGCCCAACCGCCATGATCAGGGCGAGAAATTCCCGCATCTTCCTCCCCTATCCTCTTGAGAGTGCCGGTCTTAGGGCTTACCATCTATCTGGAATCGGAGAGTGCAGTCGACCATGAAAAGATTTCTTTGTGCAATCATCCTGACCTCGCTTTGTCTTGCCGGTTGCGGCGGCGGCGGTGGCGGCAGCCAAACCACACCCGTGACTCCCGCCGCGGCCACGCCCACCTTCTCGCCCGCGCCGGGAACCTACACTTCAGCGCAGACCGTCACTCTGGCCGACAGCACAGCCGGAGCGGCAATCTACTATACGGTCGATGGATCGACGCCCACGACTGCCTCAAAGCTCTATTCGTCACCCATTACGGTTTCCTCCACAACGACAATCGAAGCCCTTGCCGCTGCCAGCGGGTACACAAACAGCGCCGTGGCAACCGGCGCGTATACCATCGCCCTGCCCGCCGCGGCCACGCCCACTTTCTCGCCCGCGCCGGGAACCTACACTTCGGCGCAAACCGTCACTCTGGCCGACAGCACCGCCGGAGCGGCAATCTACTATACGGTCGATGGATCGACGCCGACCGCCTCGTCCACGCTTTATTCCGCGCCCATCAGCGTGTCTGTTGACACGACCATCCAGGCGATTGCGGTGGCGCCGGGAACTTCTCAGAGCGCGGTGTCTACGGGGGCTTATCTGATCTCCGGACCCACGGTCTCCGTGGTTCTCAGCACGCACGACCAGAGTTCCCTGATGGCTGCGCAGCCCTCCATTCTCTTCACGGCAACCACCGCCGGCGCCAACAAGCTCGTCGTGGACGAAGGCCTTCAGTACCAGTCGATCGACGGTTTTGGCGCGGCATTTACCGACTCCGCGGCCTACCTGCTTAAAGAGGTGGCGCAATCCAGCGCCCAGCCCGGCGCCATGAGCGATCTGTTCACCCGCGACGGGAATGGCATCGGCCTCAGCTTCATGCGCATTCCCATGGGCGCTACCGACATCGCCCGGTCCGTCTACTCCTTCGACGACATGCCGGCCGGTCAAACCGATCTCCCGCTGGCCAACTTCTCCATCGCCCATGATCAGACCGACATTCTGCCCATCATTCTTCAGGCCAAAACCCTGAACCCACAATTGAAGCTCATGGCAAACCCCTGGAGCCCTCCGGGATGGATGAAGGACCCCGCCTCGATGAGCCCCGTCTCCATGCTGGGCGGAAGCCTGCTGATGACCCCGGCCAACGAGACCGCCTTTGCCAACTATTTCGTGAAATATCTTCAGGATTACCAGACCGCCGGCGTTCCCATCGATTACATTTCGCTGCAGAATGAGCCTCTCTACGTCCCCACCGCCTATCCCGGCATGGGCATGAGCGCCGCAAACCAGTTGACTTTGCTGCGCGACTACGTTCTGCCGGCCTTGACCTCCAACAAGCTTTCCACGCAAGTGCTCGTCTACGACCACAACTGGGACAGCGCCTCCTATCCCGAGACTGTGCTGACCGATCCCACAGTTCTGGCTTCGAGCCAGGTGGCCGGCACCGCATGGCACGGATATGGCGGGCCGCCGGGAGCGCAGCAGACGCTCCAGAACCAGTTCCCTGCGAAGGGAAACTGGATGACGGAGCACTCGGGAGGCACATGGGTGACCGACCAGTTCTCCTCCGATTTCATGGAGATTACCCAGGTGCTGCGCAACTCCGGCAAGGCCTATGTGAAATGGAGCCTTGCGCTCGATGAGAATCTGGGACCGAATCTCACCCGCAACGCGGGCATGGGTGGATGCAATACCTGCACGCCGATCGTTACCGTCAACAGCGGAACCGGCGCGATCACAAAAACCATCGAGTATTACACTCTCGGCCACTACAGCAAGTACGTTTTGCCGGGGGCCACGCGCATCTACTCGAGCAACGCGCCCAGCCTCGTCAGCGCCGCCTTCGAGAACCCCGACACTTCCAAGGCGTTGATTGTCTTCAATCAGTCTTCATCCAGCCAGAGTTTCCAGGCGCAGTGGGGCTCTCAGTCCTTCTCCTACACGCTTCCCGCTCTGGCCGCCGCCACATTCACGTGGAGCGGAACGCAGGCCGGAACGCCTGCCATCCCCGCCACTTCGCAGATCATGGCCTCCAGCTATTCCAGCGAATCCGGCGTGGAAACCGAACAGACCTCGGATACGGCAGCAGGCTACGATCTGGGATACGTTTCCCCTGGAGCCTATGCCGTCTACAAGAATGTCGATTTCGGCACTTCGGTAAGCGGGGTCAGCCTGAGGGCGGCCAGCGGCGGCAGCGGCGGAACAGCCACCTTCCATCTCGATAGCCTTACTGGAACGACCGTCGCCACTGTCGCGCTGCCCGTAACCGGAGGCTGGCAAACCTGGCAGACCGTTACGGCCTCCGCTTCAGGCGCTTCCGGAGTCCACGACCTCTATCTCGTGATCAGCGGCGGAGCGGCTGCAACCATCGCAAACCTGAACTGGTTCCAGTTCCAATAGAGCTGTTCTCCAATTTATGTGTGGCATTCTGAGTGTCGCGCTAAGTGGCTTTTTCTTGATGAAAAAGCCACTTAGCTGATGTGCCTTCACTCTACAGCAATTGGAGAACAGCTATAGGGGGACGCGCTCTTAAGCCAGGGCTTTGACCGCTTGTTAGAGCTTTTTCGGAAATTGTGTAGACCGGAATTTTGTTGGTATCCCACCCATTCCGCAGAAAAACGCGGTCAGAGACTCACGAAGCACGCGCCGCTTCGCGCCGGACCTTGATTACCGCCGGACGCGGTTGCCTATGTATCAGCGCAAAGCTCAGGCGAAGAATTCCATAAGCCGCCAGCAGGCTGAAAGCCATTGCGCCAACTGACGCACAAATCAACATCACCAAATCCACCATCGTTCGCGCCTTTGCACTCGGATCGGAATGTTCCGCATTCCCGCTCTCAGGCCGTCCGGAAGCTGCCGGACAGCTGAGCAATCGCTGTTTGCGATTGTCGCAGAGAACGCTTTGCTTTGACCCTGGTTTCTATTAACTACTAGAATACTCCCAGGGGCGTTGCAATCCGGTGAATGCGACTGCGTGCCTGGTCATCCACCGCTGGCAGATTGCCTCGCGCTTCAGGGTTTCAGAGCAGATGCATCCGCAACCGCCAGCCGGTTTCCACCGGAATCGTGCGGCTGTCCCGCATAATCGGCGATAATCGACTTGTCCGCTTTTCAGGAGGATTCTCCATGTCAGAACCCAAAATTGCCCAAAAGAGCCCCTATCCCGTCAATGTTGAAGCCGGCAAAAGCTATTACTGGTGTGCCTGCGGCCAGAGCGCCACTCAGCCCTTCTGCGACGGCAGCCACGCGGGAAGCGATTTCAAGCCCGTGCAATTCGAGCCCAAGGAATCCAAGACCGTCTACTTCTGCGGTTGCAAGCACAGCGCCAATCCAGTTCTCTGCGATGGCAGCCACAAAAAGCTCTAACTGGCTCCGCTCACAGGCCTTCAATCTCAACTCATGCCCATCACTCACATCTCGGTGCGCGGGGCGCGCCAGCACAATCTGCGCAACATCAACGTGAGCATTCCCCGCAACACGCTCACGGTGATTACCGGCCTCAGCGGCTCGGGCAAGTCGTCGCTTGCCTTCGACACGATTTATGCCGAGGGCCAGCGCCGCTACGTCAAAACCCTTTCGGCCTACGCGCGCCAGTTTCTCGACCAGATCGAGCGGCCCGATGTGGACTCCATCGAAGGCCTCAGCCCGGCCATCTCTATCGAGCAGAGAACCACCAGCCGCAGTCCCCGCTCGACCGTGGGCACCATCACCGAAATTTACGACTACCTGCGCCTGCTTTATGCCTCGGTGGGCACGCCTCACTGTCCCAACTGCGGAAGGCCTATCTCCCGGCAGACACAGGAACAGATGGTGCAGCGCATACTCGAACTGGGTTTCGGCGAGCGCGTCACCGTCATGGCGCCCATCGTCCGCGGGCGCAAGGGCGAGTTCAAGGAGCTATTCGACCATCTCGATCAGTTGGGCTTCCGCGCCCGCGTGGACGGCGAAATGCAGGACATCTCCGAGCCGCTCAATCTGGACCGGCGCAAGAATCACACCATCGAAGCAGTCGTCGACCGCATCCTGCTCAAGAACCCAGCGCCCGATGCGCCGCCACCGCGCCCCGGCAAGCCATCGGTGGAAAAACGCCTTGAAGCCGCCGTGGCCAAGGCCCTGCAACTGACCAGCGGGCTGGTGCTGGTGGCCATCACCGGCAACGAAGAACAGTTGTTCTCCTCCTCCATGTCCTGCCCCGATTGCGGCCTCGACGTGCCCAAGCTGGAGCCGCGCAGCTTCAGTTTCAACACCACCTACGGCGCATGCCCGGAGTGCCACGGCCTGGGCTCGCTCTACGATTTCGATCCTGCCAAGGTCATCATCGACTGGTCCAAGCCGCTGCTTGACGGCGGCCTCGGACCCGGCTCCTCTTCGCAATATCTGATTCGGCTCATGCGCGTGGCCGCCGACCGTTACGGAATCAACCTGAAAACGGCCTTCGACGAACTGCCTCCGCGCCAGCAGCACATTCTCGTCTATGGCCCGCCCAAGGGCGAAGCTCCGCGCACCGGCTATCATGGCATCCTCGAGTTTCTGCGCGACAGCGTCGAAGAGTCGAGCAGCGATTCCTATCACGAGACCATGATGAACTACATGTCCGCCGTGCCCTGTCCGGTCTGCCGCGGCAAGCGCCTGCGCCCGGAGTCGCTGGCGGTCAGGATCGGCGGCTTGTCCATCGCGGACTTTACCGCGCTGCCGCTCAACCGCGCCCTCTCGGCGGCCATCAATCTCAAGTTCACGGCCCGCGAGTCGCTGGTGGCCGAGCGCATCCGCCGCGAGATCGCCGAGCGGCTGGAGTTTCTCTGCGACGTCGGCCTCACTTATCTTTCGCTGGACCGCAGCGCCGCCACCATCTCCGGCGGCGAGAGCCAGCGCATCCGCCTGGCCACCCAGATCGGCTCCAGGCTGCGCGGCGTGCTCTACGTTCTCGACGAGCCCTCCATCGGCCTGCACCAGCGCGACAACAACCGGCTTATTCAGGCCCTGGAAAAACTGCGCGACCTGAACAATACCGTGCTGGTCGTCGAGCACGACGAAGACACCATCCGCCACGCCGACTACGTCGTTGACCTCGGCCCCGGCGCGGGCCGCCTGGGCGGCTACGTTGTCGCCGAGGGCACGCCGGCCGAGATCATGGCTTGCCTCGAGTCGCTCACCGGGCGCTATCTCCGCGGCGCAACCAGCATGTTGCAGCGCGAACATCCGCGCCCCCTCACCGGCAAGTGGCTCACCATCACCGGCGCGCGCGAGCATAACCTGCAGGACATCAACGTCCGCATCCCGCTGGGCGTCATCACCGTGGTCACCGGCGTCAGCGGCAGCGGCAAGAGCTCGCTCATCAACGACATTCTCTACCGCTCGCTGGCACAGACTCTCTATGGCTCGCGCGAGGAGCCCGGCGCGCACGAAGCGCTGACGGGCGCCGAGCAGATCGACAAGGTCGTCTGCATCGACCAGTCCCCCATCGGACGCACTCCGCGCTCCAACCCGGCGACCTACACCCAGGTCTTTTCGCCCATCCGCGACCTTTTCGCCATGCTGCCCGAGGCCCGCGAGCGCGGTTACAAGCCGGGCCGCTTCAGCTTCAACGTCAAAGGAGGCCGCTGTGAGGTCTGCCAGGGCGACGGGCAGCGCCGCATCGAGATGAACTTCATGCCTGACGTTTTCGTCGAGTGCGAGGTCTGCAACGGTCGCCGTTACAATCAGGAAACGCTTGCGGTCAAGTTTCACGGCCAGTCGATCTCCGACATCCTCAATCTCACCATTGAAGACGCTCTCCCCGTTCTGGCCGACGTGCCGCAGGTGCGCCAGAAGCTGCAAACGATGGTCGATGTGGGCCTCGGCTATGTCCGCCTCGGCCAGAGCGCGACTACGCTGTCGGGCGGCGAGGCGCAGCGCATGAAGCTGGCGCGCGAGCTGAGCAAGCGGCAAACCGGCCACACGCTTTATCTGCTGGATGAGCCCACCACCGGGTTGCACTTCGACGACGTGCGCAGGCTGCTGGAAGTTCTCCACAGGCTTGCCGATCTGGGCAATTCAATTGTCATCATCGAGCACAATCTGGACGTGATCCGCAACGCCGACTGGATTCTCGACCTGGGTCCCGAGGGCGGCGAGGACGGCGGCCGCATCGTCGGCGAAGGACGTCCCGCGAAGATTGCCGCCACGCCCGGCTCCTACACCGGCCAGTTCCTCAAGCGCTACTACACCAGCGCCGACGGTTCCGCTCTTGAGGAAACAGAGCAGGTCGAAGAACCCGCGGTTACGGATGAGCCAGAAACGCTCCGTGACCCTGTCATCCTGAGCGAAGCGGAGCGAAGTCGAAGGACCTGTGGTTCGTTTTCTGCGGAAAGGGTGGGAGACCAAGGACCTGAACCGGCCTCCCAAAAAGCCAAACCTGCCACCCGTAAAAGGCAGACCGCAAAGAAGACCGCCCCAAAGAAATCCGCCACCCGCAGAAAGAAGACGGTGCAGCCATGAGCGAGCCCGAAGACACGCCTCACGAACCAGAACTCGGCCCATTCCCCGCGCCAGATCTAGCTTTGCAGCCTGTTGAGCAGGCCAGCGAGGAGCCGGCTGCATTATTCCAGTCGTGGTCCCAGCCCGAGGCCGTCGCTCCCAAGCGCATTCCGCATCTCGGCCATCTCTGCCTGCTGATAACGCTCGGAATCTTTGGGGTCCTTTGCGCGGCAGTGCTGATGCTGGTTGCCTTGCGCCTCCATGTCTTTGGCATTACAACCATGACGCAGGCTGCCACCGACGTGCATTACATGCTGGGCGAGGAAGCGGCCATCTATCTTGTCACTCTGGCTGCCAGCCTCTTCGTCTTCCCTCTGTTTTGGAACAAGAGCTTCCTTGCCGGAATCCAATGGCGCGGCGCGACGGCTCTCCAGCTCCGCTGGCGGTTGTTTTGGACGGCTCTGGGCTGCTTTGCGCTGGCCGTGCTGGACGAACTGCTGCTGCCCGGACCGCCCAACGCGCCAATTGATGAGATTTTTCGTTCCCCAGGCGCGGCGTGGCTGATGTTCGGCTTCGGCGTCACTCTCGCGCCTCTTTTTGAAGAAATCTTTTTCCGCGGCTTTCTGCTGCCCGGCCTCGCCACGGCCTGCGATTGGGCCGGCGAACGCTTCACCCACCAAAGCCCTCGCCCGCTCGACGAAAACGGCCACCCCCAATGGTCGGTTTCAGCCATGGTGATCGCCTCCATCGCCACCAGCCTGCCCTTCGCCCTCATGCATGCCGAACAGACCGGAAAATCGCTTGGTCCCTTTCTGCTTCTCATCACGGTCAGCCTGGTCTTGTGCTTTGTGCGCCTGCGGACCCGCTCCCTGGCTGCCAGCACGATGGTTCACGCCTGCTACAACTTCGTGCTCTTCTTTTCCATGCTGGTCGGCACAGGCGGCTTCCGGCATCTGGAGAATATGTAAGATGACCAAACTGTCTGGCGCAATCGGTGTAGCTCTGCTTCTGCTTTGCTCTCTTCCCTTGCTGGCGCAGAAAAAAGTTTCGCCCACGGCGATCCGCTTTCAAGGCGCGCCGCAATACACGCAACAGGAACTGCTGGCAGCCGCCGGCTTCAAGCCGGACGCGCGTGTGAACCCGCGCGAAGCGAAAGCTCACGCCAGGCAGCTCAACGATACGGGCCTCTTCAAAGAGATCAAGTTTACTTCCGACAGCAAGGGGCTGCTCTTCACTTTGACGCCCAGCAGCCCGCTTTTCCCCGTGCACCTGGAAAATGTGCCTCTGACGCCGGGCAAAGAACTCGACGCCAGGCTGCACGAGCGATTCCCGCTCTATCGCGGCCTCTTGCCTGCCAGCGGCTCCATGCTGGAAGGAATACGTCAGACATTGGAAGAGATGCTGGCGGCCAAGGGCGTCAAGGCGACGGTGAAAGCCGCTATCACCAGCGGCCTGGGCCCGCAAAAGCTCACGGCTATGAACTTTACAGTCGTCTCGCCGGCGGTGCATATCGGCCTCATCCAGCTTGCCGGCGTCTCGCCCGCCATGGAGGGCAAGGCCAGCCTTCTGGCCAACGGCCAGACCGGAAACGGCTTCGACACGGAGAACACGGCCATCGGTCTTCAGCACGCTTTCGAAGACCTCTACCAGGATCAGGGGTATGCGGCCGTGCAGGTTGATGTTGCCCAGGTCGATCCACACGTCGCCTCGGATCAGTCCATCGATATTCCCTATACGGTAACGATCAAGGAAGGTGGAATCTATAAGCTAGGAACCATCGACTTTCCGGCCAGCGCCCTGGTCGCGCGCGCGGATGTTGAGAAGATCGTGGCCAAGTATGCGGCCGGTTCCGGCCGTCCGCTCGATCTGTTTCTGCAGGCCGTCCGCGACGCATATCATGCCAGGGGCTATCTGGATTGCACCGTCGTTTCCCACGCTTCCTTCAGTGAGGCCACGCATATCGTGAATTACAGCGTCGAGATCGCTCCGGGCTCGCAGTACCGGCTGGCTTCGGTCAAATTCGACGGCGCCCCCGATGCAATGGCCGCCAAACTCAAACTCGCCTGGAAGATGGCGTCCGGCGATGTGTTTGACGAAAGCTACGTCTCAAACTTTGCGGCGCTGGCACAAAGGAAAGACAAGGCTATGACGAAATGGCTGCTAACGGTCATCACCACCTACGACGTCAAGGCCGACGCGGCCTCGCACGAGGTCAACTGCATCTTTCATTTCGCCAAAGCCACTCAGAGCCCGCGCTAGGTTTTTGACAGCATGATTCTGTACCTCACCTAATGTCCTGAGTCAGGAGTTCGTTGAAGAATCCAGGGGCGAAAACGCAGGTCCTTCGACTCCGTTTGGCGCAAGAAACGCGCCAAACTACGCTCAGGATGACAACCTTTTGTTTAGCGAATTAAGGACTCGGGACACTAGAGTGCTGTGGTATCCCACCCCAGGCGCAAAAACAAAGACGCGCCGAGGGTGGGGCACCCAGCATTGGCGCCGGTCACTCCATTTTGACTAGATGCGGACCAGTTCGCGCTGAATGGCGCCGGTGACCCAGGCCTTGCCGGGAGCGGTCAGCATGTCGATTTCGCTGCGTATGCCGAACTCCGGCAGGTAGATGCCGGGTTCGACCGAGAAGCAAGTATTGGGCAGCAGCAGCCGCTCGTCGTGGGTTTCCAGATTGTCGAGGTGCGCGCCCGCGCCATGCAACTCCTGCTCGATGTTGTGGCCGGTGCGATGGGTGAAGAACTCCCCGAAGCCGGCGGCTTTGATGACGGAGCGGGCCGCGTCGTCGGCCTCAAAGCCGCGGATGGGACGGCGCGCCTCAAAGGCGCTCTGGACGGCATGGATGGTCGCGTTGCGAGCTTTTATGACCGTATCGAATACCAGTTGCTCGCGTTCTGAGGGCTCGCGGCCCACGACGCCGGTCCACGTGATGTCGTAGTAGACGCTGCCGGGCTGGTCGGCTTTGGCCCAGATGTCGACGAGAAGGAGATCGCCCTCGCGGATGGGCGAGGAGTGCTCGGCGGTGGCCTCATAGTGGGAGTCGGAGCTGTTGGCGTTGACGCTGACATCAGGGCCGCTGTCCCAGACAAGGCCCTCGCGGCGCATGGCCTGGCCGAGCCACTGGGAGTGGTCGAATTCGGTGTAGCGCTGTGGCTGGCCCGCGGCCGGACGCAGGCGGCGGCCAATCTCTTTCCAGCCCTCGGCCACAATCGCGTCGATGGCCCGCTGTGCGACGCCGTGGCTGGCCTTCTGCTCCTCGGTCAGCACCGCCTCAAACTGGCTGACCAGATCGGCGGAGCTGACAATCTGCTTGTCCAGGCCGCGCAGGAATTCGACCGTTCCGGCGTCAACCATCGACACGTACATGATGTCGTTGTTGTGCGAGTACTGCATGGCCACGATGCGCGCGTCGAACAGCATCGCTTCCAGACCGGTGGCCAGCTCTTGCCAGCTTGAATACTGGGCCTTCGCGCCGGGCAGCGTGTCCAGTCGTCCCTGCTCGATGCGGTGCACCAGCTTGCGCGGCTCGCCCACGGCGGGCACGAAGTAGTACCAGCGGCGCGTGACCATGGCCTTCTCGTCGAGGCCGAGAATGTGCCCGGCGATGGGGTCGCGGTGATGGTGGTCGTAAAAGAGCCAGCCGTCAAAGCCGGCCTCGCGGATTGCCGCCTGAATCGCATCAACATTCATACCGGCCATTTTACGCGTGTTGGGCGGTGGAGATTCATCGATGGGGAATTCAATGAACTCTCGCCACTTATCGAACAGGTAAAGGATGCGTGGTAATGAAAAGACTCTTGTCGAGTTCCGATGACGTTTGCTTGTCCGGTCTGGCAATGTGTAGCGTGTTTAGCAGTATTTGTTTCTTGGTTTCGAAAGAAATGCCGAGAATTAGCACATCCGGTTCTCCGCCCGCCTGCCAAATGTCTCCTTCAATCGAGTCGGTTGAGCGCGTGCGGTATTCACCTTGGAAAAGATGACTGCCAGCAAAGTGAAAGCTCACACGCCCATTCTCCCCTTCGCGGCTGCCACGGCAAATAGATAGAACGCCACGGTACAGCACCTTACGCTCGAGCGAAATTGTCACGCCAAGTTTGTGATTGTCTTCGCATTGCTTAGACCATGTCCATACAACTTCGGGTGTTTCTGGACGTGTGGGCGTTTGCTGAGCAACTGCTGGCACAGCGAACAACACCGTTAAGAACAGCAGTATCGATTTTGCGTAAATAAGGCTGCTGCCTTTTGCCGTCACCGTGGTAACCAGATATTTGCGAGTTTCCTGGGGCGCGAATCGCATTTCAGCAGCATAAACGAAAGACCCGTGGCTAAAGCCATTTTTTTCGCTGGCATCCATTCATGGGCCTGAAGGCCCCTGCTCCCTCCGCTGGCGAATTAAGAATTCCCGCCTGGCCACACAGCGGGTGGGCCGATCCAATCGTCACCCCCGCCGGTAATATGCCCCTGAAGGTCAACTTTAGTAAACTCAACGGCAGAATGTTTGTTTCCAATGTGATGTCTCGCCGCTTCCGTTGCGCAGTCCTTTTTCCGGCGCTTGCCGTGGCTCTGGCGGCTGTTGCGGCCTTGCAGCCGGCTTCGGCCCAGGGCACTCACCTGTGGACCCAGTCGCGGCTGGAGGAGTTTGAAAAGGGCACGCCGCAGGGGGTGGAGCTGACGAGCGACGGCTTTCTGCGCGAGGGGCCGGGGTTGGCGGAGAAGCTGACTACGCCTTCGACCTATGTGTGGTCGGTGGCTGTGGACAAAAGCGGCACGGCATACCTGGGAACCGCCTCGCCGGCGACGGTGCTGCGCGTGGGACAGGACGGCAAGCCGTTCACGCTCTTCGAGACGAAGGACCTGGCGGTGCAAGTCGTCCGGCTGGGGCCGGATGGAGCGCTCTACGCGGCCACGCTGCCCGGCGGCAAGGTTTACCGGCTGAAGGCGGACGCGAGCACGAAGCAAGACGAGAGCAGCGCCGAGGTGGTCTTCGACGCAGCCATACTGGACGGAGCAAAACCTGAAGACGGAAAAACAGACGCGAAGTCGCACTACATCTGGGACCTGACCTTCGACGCGGCAGGGCGGCTCTATATCGCCACGGGCGGGCCGGCGGCTGTCTATCGCGTCAGCCCTTCCAATCCTCAAGCAAAAGGTGATCCGGTCAGGCCAGAGGGCAAGCCCGAGCTGTTTTTCAAAAGCGACGAACAGCACATCCGCTCGCTGGTTTGGGACGCGAAGGGCAACCTGATCGCCGGTTCGGACGGGTCCGGTCTGGTCTACCGCATCAACCAGCAAGGCAAAGGCTACGTACTCTTTGAGGCGCCGCGCCGCGAGATTACCTCGGTGGCCGTGGCCGCCAACGGCACCATCTACGCGGCCAGCGTGGGCGACAAGAGCCACAACCCGCTGCCGCCGCTGCCCGTGCAGGGAGCCGGAGCGGTCAGCATCACGATTGTTCAGCCGGGCTCGCTGCAGGCGGCCAACGCCAGCGCCTCCGTGCCAGAAGGCAGCGAGATTTACGCGCTGGCTGAGGGGCAAGCGCCGCGCAAGATATGGTCGGACAAGGACGATATTGTCTACGCTCTGGCTGCGCAGACGGACGGCCTGCTGGTTTTGACCGGCAATCGTGGGCGCGTCTTTCGCATCAAGGATGATGGCAGCTACGCCGACATCGCTCACCTGGAGGCGCAGCAGGGGCTGAGCCTGGCCGTGGTGCAAGGGTCGGAAGGCATGGGCGGCATTCTCATCGGAACAGGCAATACAGGCAAGCTGGTTTTTCTGGGCCGCGGCGAAAAGCACGAATACTCGAGCGACGTGCTGGACACGGGCGCATTGGCCCGCTTTGGCCGCGTCGAGGTCGAACCCGGCTCGGCCAACTACGAATTGCTGACCCGCACCGGCAACGTGGAGCAGCCCGTGCGCGGCTGGTCCGATTGGCAGCCGCTGCGCGAGGGCGCGGTGGCCTCGCCCGCCGGCCGCTTCCTGCAGTGGAAGGCCGTGCTGCGCGGGAATGGCTCGGTGGGC
>Ga0255348_1000207_pt1 | contig 30028 bp, 23 predicted proteins | sample CBST25v5metaG_FD_189945 | JGI IMG/M metagenome (GOLD analysis project Ga0255348, IMG submission 189945) | Peat soil microbial communities from Stordalen Mire, Sweden - C.B.S.T-25.v5 | ecosystem: Environmental > Terrestrial > Soil > Wetlands > Peat | place: Sweden: Norrbotten County, Stordalen... | reverse complement strand
GTTGTTGTAGAAAATGCCACAAGCGCCTTGGCAGACTTCACCTATTGGCGTTCGACCGAACAGGCAAGTCGCTTCCGTGAAATATTCACTCCAACCGTCCTGCAGATGGAGTTCCGTCTGGCCGAACTCGAAAATCCGCTTCGCCAACACGGAATTCAACTCGGGCAAGTCGCTGAGCGCCAAACCTCGGTTGAAGAGCTCAAGCGTGCTTCGCTCATCATGCGCGCGCAGAGCTATCGGCGGCGGCTATTTGCCGAATTCGACCGCGCAAAGCAGGTGTTTCTGCCATGAGTGCGAATCCTGTTTCACCCAATCTCGAAGTTGTTCCGGGAGGAGAGCCGACGCTGTTCGACTCTCTCGCCCGGTTGGTGCCCGAGGAATTGCAGGCCGCCTATTACCGCGTTTTGGCTCATACGCGGACCCTCAGTCCCGACGACGAAATGCTGCGCATTCTCGAAGCGATGGGCGTCTTGGCGCTGCTCACGTGCCAGACGCCCCAAGAGATCGCTGAAGAGCGTGAGCGCTTTCAGGCTTTGATCGATCTTCATCGGCAGAGCACTGATGAAGCGCAACGGAAAATGTCTGATTTGGTTTGCGGACTCGATGCGCGTATTGCCAGTTTGCCGCAAGACATGGAAAAGCAACTTGAACCCAAGCGCATCGCAAAGCTGCTGGGAGAGAGCCTGCGCCAGCAGTTTTTGCAATCCGGCATTCCGGACACGGCAAAGGCACTTAGTTCCGTTAGCACCACTATGGCGGGCGCACAAAAAGAACTCTCCGCAGCTTTACGCAATCTGACAGATTCACACGGCGGCGTTCTCGCACAGGTGGAGAATGCCAATGATCGGATTCGGCATTTGATGGAAAACCGGGTCAAAGTCCTTGATGCGCTCCTGCATGAATGGAAAAGCGATCTGCTGCGCATCTGGATTCCGCTGATTGCGGGAGCCTCGATGCTGATTGGACTGTTTGGCGGCATCAAGATACAAGGCTGCCGTGATGCTGCGGCAGCTCCATCAACACCAGTCGTGGTGCCTACGCAACCGACCATACCCCCTCAAGCGCCCACAAAACCTTCGGGACGCCATAATCGGCATGACAAGTAAAGCGTTAACAATTAATAGGATAGAGTTTCAAGTCTGCACCGTCGTCTACGGCGCAAACTTGAAACCAGTAGTTGTCAACTTGCAGGTTGACAACTCATAAGATGACAACAGACAATAGGATTCTGCGCAGTTGAGGATGTATGCCCTATTCGACTATTAAACCCGATCCATTTTATGACCGTACTGTCGAGCTGGCGGCCCTGGATCGCGCCTGGAAGTGCCATGGAAACGGTGGGCAAATGCTGCTTCTTTATGGCCGTAGGCGACTGGGCAAAACCTTCCTCCTCCAGCGTTATTTCACTGCCGGGAGTACCGGCAATGAGCCGGTGAAGCCGCACTGCTACTTCCTGGCCGAACAATCCACTGTGGCAACGCAGCGGCTAACCCTGGCGCGACAATTGATTGCGGCTCTGCCCGCCGAGGGCGTGACGGCTGAGGAAATTGCAGTCTCCTGGAATGCGCTTCTGCGCTACGCATCGCAGCAAGCGCAAGCGCGGAAGAAAGGATCAGGCCGTTTCGCCCTGATCCTCGATGAGTTCCCGTATCTGGTCGCCCAGACCCCGGAACTGCCGTCTGTGCTGCAAGCATGGTGGGACCGCGAAGGCGTGCACGCGCCGCTCTTTGTGGTGCTCTGCGGCTCGCAACTCTCGGCCATGGCCGCGCTCGGCGAGGAAAGCGCACCGCTCTTCGGACGCTTCAATGCCGGGATCTTTCATCTCGATCCGCTTCAGTATGAAGATGTCGCCTGCTTCTACGCGAACAGCCCGCACTATGGCGTTGTCGAGAAACTGCTCATGTATGGCGTCTTTGGCGGAACACCGCGCTATCACGCTCTGGTCGATCCGTCGCGCCCGCCCGCCGAAGAGATTGTCACGCTACTGATGCAACCGCGCGCCGTTCTTGAAAATGAAGTGCGCTTCCTCCTTGGCAGCGAACAGATTCGTGACCCTGCGCCCTACAACGCTATCCTGGCAGCGATTGCCGGCGGCGAAACCAAGTTCAACCGCATTCAACAGTTGATCGACGTGGAACGCGGGGCGCTTTCAAAGTCTTTGCGCACCCTTCTGGAGTTGGGGTGGATTCGGCGCGAACTACCCTTTGGTGAGCGCTCCGACCGCCGTGCGCTTTACCGCGTCGCCGATCCGTTCCTGGCTTTCTGGTATCGCTTTGTCGCGCCGCTTTCAAGCGAACTGCAATTCTCTGATCCATCAGCCGTCTATGCCTCTCGTGTAGCGCCGTACTTGGCCGACTACATGGGCTGGTCTATTTTCGAGGAAATCTGCGGCCAATGGCTCCAGCGCCACGCCAAGGAAAGGCTCGGCCTCACCATTCGCCAGATGGCGCGTTACTGGAGCCGCGACGGTCGCACGGAAATCGACCTCATGGCGGAACTTGACGACGGAACTTTTTTCTTCGGGGAGTGCAAGTGGCGCACAGAGCGCGTTACGCGACTCAGCGACCTGAGCGCTTTACAAGCCAAAGTCGCCAGCCTGCCAGAGGCCCGTTGGAGAGACCGGCCCAGCTACATACTCTTCGCTTTGGGCGGCTTTTCCCTGGAACTACGGCAACTAGCTGCCGATCCAGCCGAACGGCTTTTCCTGATCACGGACACGGATATGCTCAACCGTGATCATTGACCGACAGCACAATATCAGGCAAGAGTTTCCATGGTAGCTCCGGGGAGTATACTTACAGGTCATCGGTGATTTTCAAGCATTTCATGTCAAATCGGTGGAACTGTGCCTATCCGCTTTTCACTCACAGCCCCCTGCATATTGTGATCTAGGGGCACGTTGATTGTCGTCTGTCCCAACATTTAGTAGATGTAAGAGCCGACCGGACAGGGACGAACGGAACAATGGTCTGTAAGAATGCCCTTGCTGAGCGAGTAAATACGCTGGGGGCATGGCGGCAGTCTAGGGAAAGGGCCGTAATGAAATCCTGGCCAATCCAACTTGAGATTTCCGGGCCGTCCGCCATGTGGACCCGTCCCGATACCGGCTCCTCACCAGTATCCTACGTCGCTCCAACCTACAGCGCGGTCAAGTGGATTTTTGAGGCTATTTTGCTGTGGAGGCCAGTCGCTCTTCGGCCCGCGCGGTGTGCCAAATGAAGTATTACGCGCACACGGTTGAAGACGAGGACGGCAAAAGATTGCCGGAATGCGACTGGCAGCCACTAAAGAATCACCTGTGGAATGTAGCCATGCTAGCAGAGCGATTTGGGCAGCCGCTTGGAATTGGCGCGGAAGCCCGGCTTGCAGGACTTCTTCATGATTTAGGCAAATATCGTGCCGAATTTCAACGATATTTAAGAGGGCAGTGCCAGAGCAGCGCAAATACCCAGCATGCCATCTTCGGTGCAGCATGGGCTTTTGATTGTGCCAATAGAGAAGATAAATTAGCGGCCACCGCCTTTGCGATTGCCGGACATCATGCAGGACTGCATGACGCGGACGATTTGCGCGGAATTGCGAGCAGCCCGGCACTGAATCCACTGGGATCAGCGGGCGAGTTATTGCAGTTTCTTGTCTCTGAAACCGGCCCGCTTCCCTTGCTGCCCGAGCCTGCCGCTTGGGTGAGGGACGCGCTTTCCGCGGATCTCTATTTCCGCCTCCTCTTTTCGTGCTTGGTTGATGCCGACCGTCTGGATACTGCGAACTGGCCCCGGCCTGACCCGCCAATGCAGGACAGGCCATTAGACACCGGCCATCTGCTTGAACTCGTGCTGGCAGAACGGAAGCGAAAGAACGCTGCTAACCCCGACAGTCCGCTCAAAGAACTGCGAAACCGGATTTTCGATGCGTGCCTCGGTCAAGCAGAGTTACCGCAAGGCTTCTTTTCCCTGACGGTGCCTACGGGCGGCGGCAAGACACTTTCCTCGATGGCGTTTGCGCTGGCCCATGCCCGGCAATACGGCCTGCGCCGCATCATTGTGGTCATCCCCTATCTTTCAATCATCGAACAGAACGCCGCCGAGTATCGCCGCATCTTTGGCGACGAACTGGTGCTGGAGAACCATTCTGCCGTTTCACCTCAGCCTGACGCGAGCGAAGAAGAGAAATCGCGCCTTGAACTATTGACGGAAAACTGGGACGCTCCGGTTATTGTGACGACCTCCGTGCAATTTCTTGAATCGCTCTTTGCCGCCGCGCCCTCCCGGTGCCGGAAGCTCCATCGCATCCCGCGCTCGGTGGTCATCTTTGACGAAGTGCAAACACTGCCGGGCCACTTGCTTGCACCCACGTTCAGCGTCTTTCGTGAATTGCAGCGGAACTACGGCGTAAGTTTTGTTTTTTGTTCCGCCACGCAGCCAGCTTTCCGGCGATCGGGCGCACTGCCCGCGGATTTTTTCTCGGCCAGCGAAGTCCGGGAGCTTGCGCCCGATCCGCCATCCTTGTTCCGTAAACTGCGCCGGGTGGATTACCATCTGCCCGAACCGGATGCGACGCTGACTTGGCCGGAACTGGCTGGGAAGCTGGCCGCGAACAAGCAGGCACTTTGTGTCGTGAACCTAACTCGGCACGCTGTCGAGTTATGGGAGGAGCTGAAGCGCCAGTTGCCTGAGAGCGAAAAGCCTATTCACCTCTCCGCCGCGATGTGCCCGCAGCACCGGCTCGATCTTATCCATGAAATACGCGACCGCTTGCGCGCAGGCAAGACTTGCCGCGTGGTTTCCACGCAACTGATAGAAGCTGGCGTAGATGTCGATTTCCCCGTTGTATGGCGCGCATTTGGGCCGCTGGATTCCATGGTGCAGGTCGCGGGCCGCTGCAACCGGGAAGGCCGGCTCGCGGCCGGGCAAATGTATGTCTTCCGGCCCACCGAACAGAGGCTTCCGCGCGGAGTTTACCAATCGGCTTCAGATCAGGCGGCCATCACGCTGGACTCGCTCGGATCAAGCGAACAAGCAGCAGAGCGCTTGGCCACTGACCCACAATTGTTCGCCGGCTACTTCCAATCGCTCTATCAGGTAATCAATACCGATTATGCCCGCCCCGGTGAAAGCACGATTCAGCAAGACCGCAGCCGGTTGCGCTTCCGCCAGGCAGCGCGCAAGGCCAAAGTCATCGCCGACGCCGGTCAGCCGGTCATCGTGCGCTTCAAAGCCGGAGCGGCGCTCGTTGACGAGATTCGCAGTCGCCCTTCAAACCCAAGCCAGCCGCGCTTTACCCGCGACGATCTGCGGCAACTGCAACGATTTATGGTCAGCGTCCACACTCACAAATTTCAGGCGATGCTCGCCCTCAAGCAAATCAGGCCGCTGCTGCCGAACCTTGAGCTTTATGTGTTAGACGACGGCTTCTACCATTCCGATCTGGGCCTGGTAGTCGATCATCGCCCCATGGAGGATTATCTTCAATGAAACCACCCCTGGTAACTCTCCGTGTCTGGGGAGACTTCGCTTGTTTTACCCGCCCCGAAATGAAAGTCGAGCGTGTCAGCTATCCGGTGATAACTCCATCGGCGGCGCGCGGCGTCCTTGAAGCCGTGTTCTGGGAGCCGCAGATGTACTACATCATTGACTCCATTCGCATCGTAAAAAAAGGCTGCTGGATCTCGTTCCGCCGCAACGAAGTCACCAAAGTCATCAGCCTTGACAGCGTCAAGACCTGGATGCACTCGCCGGAGAAAACGTCGCCCATCCAAGCCGGCGGCGGCGCGGGCGATGGCACGCAGCGCAATATGCTTGCCCTGCAAGACGTGGAATATCTGATCAGCGCCGAAGTGCGCGTTACGCCACTGGCCAGCCGTCCGGAGGATACGCTGGAAAAATATCTCAAGGAAATTGAGCGCCGCGCCAGACAGGGCAAATGCTTTCATCGCCCCGGCCTGGGAATGCGCGAATTCGCGGCGGATTTCGAGTGGGAAGCCGATGCCGATGCCGCCCTGGCGCGGCGCGCCACTGAACTGGACCAAACTCCAGAGCAATTCAACGAGGATTTGGGCCTTATGCTTTATGACGTGTTTGACCACGCGGAACGCGCCGCGGGCTTCCGCTGGCTATCCGGCGCCGAGTTTTCGAGTCTCCATGCGCAAGATTCCGCCGTGGCATCGCGCAACTTAAAGAAACAAACCGCCGCGGCCCCGCGTTGGAACCGCGCTCCCATCAAGCCCGCGGCTGCCTTTTTCCATGCGCGGATCGACAGGTCTTGCATGGACTGCCATCCCGATCGCATCCAGATTCTCACCTCAACAACCAGGGGGGAAAGCTAGTTATGCTGCTCAAACATCTTTATGACTTTGCATATTCGCCCAAGCGGAACCTCCTTGCGGATGACGCCTTTGAAGCCCGCGTCATCCGCTACGTCATCGCGCTCCATTCGGACGGCGGCCTTGCAGGCGTTCAGGACATCTCGCCCGATGGCAAACGCGGCAAAGAGTTCCCCGCGGTTCCGCAAACCGCGCGCGTCAAGAAAGGCAAGGTGGCGGAGTTCCTGGTTGACGGCATTGACTCTATATTCGGTTTGAGTCCCGATCCATCCAAGCCAAAGAACGCAGATATGTTGCGCGCAAAGTTTGACGACTTCTGGAGTCAGATTGAACAGGCGTCGAAGATTACAAATCATGCCGGGTTGTCCGCTGTTTTGAATTTCAAGCCGCAGTTCGGCGTCTCGCCTGGATTCCTCCGCCAAGACGGGAATAAATGGCTGGTCAGAACCGCTAGCGGCGCCGAGGTTCGTCTTGCCGGGGACAGCTTTACTTTCAGAATTGACAGCGATCTGCTGCTTGAGGACGAAGCCAGGATCAAGCCCTACTGGCGCAAGGTGTTTGCGCAAACAATCGCCGAACAGGAGCAGGAATCGGAGCTTGGCTTGTGCTTGATAACGGGGAAAGCTGGGGTGCCGATTGCCCGGACGCACACACCAAGGATCAGCAAGATTCCCGGCGTTGGCATAGACGGTACGATTGTCTCTTTTGAAAAATCGGCCCCGGCCTTTTCTTCTTACGGCAAGGTCCAGAGTAACAATGCGCCATGTTCCGTAGCCGCCACCCGCGCCTATAGCAAGGCATTGCAATTTTTGGTCGACCAGGTGGACCATCACGTGCTTATCGGCAAAACAAAACTGTGCTTTTGGACGAAAGATCAGGTTCTGGAAGGAGGTTTTTTTGCCCGTTTGCTCAACCAGCCGCAGCCAGATGAAGTAAGAAAGTTCCTTGTCTCGCCGTGGGCCGGAATCCCGCGTGAAATTGCGCACAGGGACCAGTTTTTCGCGGTCACTGTGGCGGGGAACAACAGCCGCATTGTAATTCGCCACTGGCTGCAACAGCCACTCGATCAAGCCATCGAGAATTTTCACGATTGGTTTGCCGATCTGGAATTGCGCGTGCCGCCGAAACCCGAGCCAAAAGCGGGCAAGAATAAAAAGCCATCCGGGAAGGCGGCCACGTTTCATCCACTGTCTGTATATTGGCTGGCTTGCACCACCGTGCGCGAGTCCAAGGACTTGCCCACAGAGGTTCCGGTACAGCTTTACCGCGCCGCCCTGGAGCACACCGCGCCTTCGATTTCCCTTATCAAGCCCATTCTCGATCAACTCCACTCCAAGCTCATGCGCGAAGAAAACTACCATGTGCCTTACGATCAGAGCCGCTTCGCGCTGCTCAAACTCATCCTTAACCGCAACCGAAGGAGCGCCGAAATGGAAATACAACCAGAACTTACTGCCGATACGAACGATCCGGCTTACAATAGCGGACGGCTTCTCGCCATTCTGGCCGCCGCGCAAGACAAGGCTCACGAATACGGGCTCAAGGGCCCGGGTGTGGCCGAGCGCTACTTCGGCACGGCCAGCGTCTCGCCCGCCAGCGTTTTTCCGCTGCTGCTGCGGCTTAACCGGCACCACTTGGACAAGATTGCCAAGTCCGAGCGATTTCACGGGCACGAACGATTCATCCAGCAGCAAATGGAGAGCGTGTTGGTGCTGTTCAAACCGGAGGAATCCGGCGCGCCGCCCGCCTTCCCTCGCACCCTTGACCTTCAATCCCAAGGCCGGTTTGCCATTGGCTTCTATCAGCAAAGCGCCGCTGACCAAGCTGCACGCCAGCCAAGAATCAAAGACGAAAGCCCTAACCAACAACCTGAAATTCAGCAACCGGAATAACCGGGAAAGAGAGTTACGATGAGCAACAAGATTTTGACCCGCCGGCACGACTTCTTGCTTTTGTTTGAAGTCACCAATGGAAACCCCAACGGCGATCCCGATGCAGGCAATATGCCGCGTCTCGATCCCAACACCAGCCGAGGCATCGTCTCGGATGTTTGCCTCAAACGGAAAGTACGCAACTTCGTTGAATTGTTCCCGCCGCAGCGCGAAAGCGACACCGCCAACGGCTTCAATATTCTCATTCAGCAGGGGGCGGTGATTGAAACGCAACAGAAGAAAGCTATCGAGGCTGCCAAGGACAAGGATCAAGGACTCACTGGAGACTCAGATGCCGAGCGGGCAAAGAACTGGCTCTGCCGCGAGTTCTTTGATGTCCGCGCGTTTGGCGGTGTCTTGTCTACGGGCAGCGATGTGATGAAAGGTTCGGCATTCGGCCAGGTTCGCGGCCCGGTGCAGTTCACATTCGGTCAGTCCTTCCATGCCATTACACCGCTTGAAATCACCATTACCCGCTGCGCCGTAACCAAGGAGGAGGAGGCTAAGAAGGAGCGAACGATGGGAAACAAGCACATCGTGCCCTATGCCCTCTATGCCGCCAAAGGTTACGTCTCGCCAGCATTCGCCGAGCGCACAGGCTTTACCTATGCTGATCTTGATCTTCTGTTCGAGGCCCTGCTGCAAATGTTCGAGCATGACCGCTCCGCCGCGCGCGGTGAAATGATTGTCCGCGGCCTCTATGACTTCGAGCATGTCGGCACGCAGCACGTAAATAACGCCGTGCAGAATGACCGTGAGGCCCGGCTGGGTTGTTATCACGCCCACAAGCTCTTTGAGGGCATTCAGGTCAATTTGCGCGATGGCCGTGCCTTCCCCGAGTCCTTCGCCGACTACAGCGTAAACTGCGCGTGGACAGAGCAAAACCTTCCGCCGGGCATTCAGCTTAACTTGCGCCACGAAGGCGCGTCGCTTGGACCGCGCCCTGTTTAGGCACCTGAGATGGAATCGAATCCAGAGCAAACTCGCAGCGAAGACTGGTATCTTCCAGTCTCCGCGCTCAATCATTTCCTCTTTTGTCCCCGGCGGGCGGCCTTAATTCACGTCGAGGGGATATTTGAGGACAACGTCCATACCGTAATCGGCGATCTGGTTCATGAGCATGCGGACCTGCCCGGTTATGAACTTGCCAAAGGAGTCAAGCTGCTGCGCGCGTTGCCGGTTTTCTCTGACCGCCTGGGGCTTTCGGGCAAATGCGACATCGTCGAGCAAAATGCGGCGAACGAGCTATCTCCCGTCGAATACAAGAAAGGCCCTCGGCGAAGATTCATCAACGACGACGCGCAACTTTGCGCTCAGGCCCTCTGCCTGGAGGAAATGTTTGGCAAGGCCGTGCCACACGGCGCGGTCTTTCATGCCGCAAACAAGCGCCGACGCTGCGTTGAGTTTACGCCCCAATTGCGCGCGGCCACTGAGGAGGCGATTGCCGCGTTGCATCTTTTGGTGGAAGCGGGCAATATTCCACAGGCGATTTACAAACCGGCCTGCGAGGGATGTTCGCTGTATGAAATCTGTCTTCCGAAACTCACTTCGAGACCCAGCGGTTTGGAGCAGGCCAAGCAACGCCTCTTCCAGACATAAACGAATAGAGATTATGCGATGAGCGAAATTCAGCAAAACACGCTTTACTTGCTAACTCCCGGGAGTTATGTGGCGCGTGACCATCTTACATTGCACGTGGAAGTGCCGGTCTATCCGGACAACTTGCCTCCCAGCCAGCGTTCGCGAGAAACTGCGATTGATACCCGCAAACTTTCGGTTCCCATTCATCATCTGGAATCCATTTGTCTCTTTGGGCCAAGCACGGTAAGCCCTGGAGCGCTTGATCTGTGCTGGGAGAACGACGTCGCGGTCAACTTCCTCAGCGAACACGGGCACTTTCAGGCCCGCATGACAGGCATAGCCGATACCAGCGTAACTCTGCGTCGCGCGCAATTCCGCGCTGCCGACGATCCTATCCGCTGCGCCGCCATCTCGCGCCAAATTATCGCGGGCAAAATCCAGAATGCGCGCAACAGCCTTTTGCGCGCCGCGCGAGAAAATGATGATGACGGCGAACTGCGCCAGTTGCAAACCGTGACTGACGCGCTGGCAAGTCAGATACATGGATTGGCCGATCTCGATCCAGCCAGTACCAATCTGGACTTGTTGCGCGGGGCCGAAGGGCTGGCCGCGCAACATTACTTCTCCGCTTTTACTTGCACACTGAAGCAGCAGCGTGAAACTTTCCAGTTCATTAAGCGCAGCCGCCGCCCTCCCCGCGACCGCATCAATTGCCTGCTTTCCTTCCTATATGCTCTGGTGCAGCACGATTGCGTGGCGGCGCTGACCGCGGCGGGGCTTGATCCGTTTGTTGGATTCCTGCACACGGACAGGCCGAATCGTCCCTCGCTGGCGCTGGACCTGATGGAAGAATTTCGTCCATGGCTGGCGGACAGATTGGCGATCACGCTCGTCAATCGCCGCCAGATTTCTGCCTCGGACTTTGTCGTGCGCGAGGGAGGAGCCGTGGAATTTTCTGAAGCAGGACGCAAACAAGTCATCCGCGCCTATCAGGAACGCAAGCAGGACAATCTCGACCATCCGGTCCTGGAACAGAACCTTCGTCTTGCCCAAATGCCATTTATACAGGCGCGCATTCTTGCGCGTCATTTACGCGGAGACTTGCCAGACTATCTTCCACTCGTACCCAAGTAAGTATAGTTAGAAAGGCCGTGCAATGTTTGTCCTGGTAACCTATGATGTATCTACAGCGGAGGCCGCCGGACGGCGGCGTCTTCGCCGTGTGGCGCGCGCCTGCTCCGACTATGGAGTGCGTGCCCAGAAATCGGTTTTCGAATGCCGCGTCGGACAGGCCGAGTGGGCTTTGTTGCGAGACCGGCTGTTGACCGAATATGAACCAGGAGAAGATTCTCTACGGTTTTATTTCCTGGACGCGACGGCAGCCGAGAAAACGGAGCACCATGGCGTCCCCAAACCACTCGATTTGACCGAGCCACTGATTTTATGATCTCTCTTCCGCGAACCCCAAGCGCCGTCCTAAACCCCATAGTTTCGCGATGCGTCAATATGCTTGTATTTGCAGATGCATCCCGCTCTTTACCTGGAATAAATTCTGCCCGGAATGGCAAAAATCGTCTGATTGGCGGAAACCGTATACTAACTTATTGTGGCTGCGTCGTTTACAGCGGTCGCAGTCACCCCGCATGAAAGTGCGGGGTGCGGATTGAAACGAGCCGGATGCCTGGCCATGCAGCCCGCTGATTTGTCACCCCGCATGAAAGTGCGGGGTGCGGATTGAAACTTCAATATAGAACTCCGTAATCGTTGGAATTACGTCACCCCGCATGAAAGTGCGGGGTGCGGATTGAAACAAACTGAATTGCTTGCGCAGTCTGAGCCGCAACTGTGTCACCCCGCATGAAAGTGCGGGGTGCGGATTGAAACATGACTTTTCCGCCTGAATATCGAAGATTACCTCGTCACCCCGCATGAAAGTGCGGGGTGCGGATTGAAACCCCGATCAGCGCCCGCTGGCAAATCCCGCAGCGCCGGTCACCCCGCATGAAAGTGCGGGGTGCGGATTGAAACGCGAATCGTTTCCGTCTCCGCCCACTTCTGCTGCGCGTCACCCCGCATGAAAGTGCGGGGTGCGGATTGAAACCCAGCAGCGGGTATACATCGCGCTCCAGGTACCGCGTCACCCCGCATGAAAGTGCGGGGTGCGGATTGAAACAGCAAGCGAGTATCTTTTCTCACGCGGCATCAGCGTCACCCCGCATGAAAGTGCGGGGTGCGGATTGAAACACCGATTGTGTCACCGGCAATCAGTTTCATCCATGTCACCCCGCATGAAAGTGCGGGGTGCGGATTGAAACAAAGCAGCCGATGTTATGGGATATACCCAGTGCCGTCACCCCGCATGAAAGTGCGGGGTGCGGATTGAAACCCTGCGGACACATTGATGATCTTGCGCGGAATCACGTCACCCCGCATGAAAGTGCGGGGTGCGGATTGAAACGTCGTACCATTCGCGCAGGAGATACCGGTTCCCGGTCACCCCGCATGAAAGTGCGGGGTGCGGATTGAAACACGATTGATACTTATGGACGCACGACAGCGATAAGTCACCCCGCATGAAAGTGCGGGGTGCGGATTGAAACACAGCCGCGCCATCGATCAGATCATAGGAGATGAGTCACCCCGCATGAAAGTGCGGGGTGCGGATTGAAACAAAATATCAGATTGCGCCGCAAGATTGTCTCCAAGTCACCCCGCATGAAAGTGCGGGGTGCGGATTGAAACGTAAAGATCGTCCATCGGATCGCCATGAATCTTCGTCACCCCGCATGAAAGTGCGGGGTGCGGATTGAAACCGACAATGAGCCGTTCGACTATCAGCACCTTCCAGTCACCCCGCATGAAAGTGCGGGGTGCGGATTGAAACCGACAATGAGCCGTTCGACTATCAGCACCTTCCAGTCACCCCGCATGAAAGTGCGGGGTGCGGATTGAAACTGATCGCTCGGATGAAGTAAGCGAGGAGGATCGCGTCACCCCGCATGAAAGTGCGGGGTGCGGATTGAAACGTATCCCAGTAATAGTCCGCAACCGGCGTCGGGTGTCACCCCGCATGAAAGTGCGGGGTGCGGATTGAAACATCGAAAGATGAAACTGAGGATGATCTAACGACGTCACCCCGCATGAAAGTGCGGGGTGCGGATTGAAACTACGAAACAGATGTTCCGACAGGCGATCCTGAACGTCACCCCGCATGAAAGTGCGGGGTGCGGATTGAAACCACGGGGGTAGTTGGCTGAATACTTTCGCGGCGAGTCACCCCGCATGAAAGTGCGGGGTGCGGATTGAAACTGGTTACTTGACGATCTGGGACAGGCCACACCTGGTCACCCCGCATGAAAGTGCGGGGTGCGGATTGAAACTGGTTACTTGACGATCTGGGACAGGCCACACCTGGTCACCCCGCATGAAAGTGCGGGGTGCGGATTGAAACTCCAAGATGCAAGGAAAACTCTCACAACCGGAAGTCACCCCGCATGAAAGTGCGGGGTGCGGATTGAAACTGAGCTAACCGAAGCGCAAAAACAAATGATCCGCGTCACCCCGCATGAAAGTGCGGGGTGCGGATTGAAACCGTCCATGCGTAACGCTTATTCATCAGTTCAATCGTCACCCCGCATGAAAGTGCGGGGTGCGGATTGAAACTCCTTTAGGCTTCGGTGCAAATTGTTTGCCGTGGTCACCCCGCATGAAAGTGCGGGGTGCGGATTGAAACCTTGGATTCAACCTGACCAGTCGCAGCTTCTCCTCGTCACCCCGCATGAAAGTGCGGGGTGCGGATTGAAACTGCGCGTCGATCTTGTGGCTGTTTGCCGGCGGAAGTCACCCCGCATGAAAGTGCGGGGTGCGGATTGAAACTGCCCCACCGCGCCCTGAACTCGTGTCAACTGCTGTCACCCCGCATGAAAGTGCGGGGTGCGGATTGAAACTGGCCCGGTGGGAGCACGTCGATCTGGAGCGCGCGTCACCCCGCATGAAAGTGCGGGGTGCGGATTGAAACCAATCTGCGCCAGCTTCTCGCACCAGGCCACCATGTGTCACCCCGCATGAAAGTGCGGGGTGCGGATTGAAACCTGCGCCATCTGCGCCAACTGCGCCGGCATGGCCCGTCACCCCGCATGAAAGTGCGGGGTGCGGATTGAAACCCGGTGGTCATCGCAGCACCGACAGACACCGAACGTCACCCCGCATGAAAGTGCGGGGTGCGGATTGAAACATTTTGGCTGGGTCAACAACAGCAGCGCATCATCGTCACCCCGCATGAAAGTGCGGGGTGCGGATTGAAACAACCAGCGCCGTCTCAGTGTTTCCGGCATACCAGGTCACCCCGCATGAAAGTGCGGGGTGCGGATTGAAACCTGATCCACCTGCCCCAACATGCGCCCGATCGGGTCACCCCGCATGAAAGTGCGGGGTGCGGATTGAAACATCTTGCCGTACATGTGCGGCTCGCGCATCGTCGTCACCCCGCATGAAAGTGCGGGGTGCGGATTGAAACATACTGAGGAGTAAAGTCATGCGCAAAGCATTCGCGTCACCCCGCATGAAAGTGCGGGGTGCGGATTGAAACCAGCCAGGCGTTCAACACATAAGGGGTTACCGGGTCACCCCGCATGAAAGTGCGGGGTGCGGATTGAAACAAGTTCTGCCTGTTTGGCGGCCAGTTCGGCCTTCGTCACCCCGCATGAAAGTGCGGGGTGCGGATTGAAACCCCTGAACATCCGCTGGACGTTCAGGGGATACCAGTCACCCCGCATGAAAGTGCGGGGTGCGGATTGAAACGCCTGCTCTTGCCGTTCATCCGGCAAGAGCGAAGCGTCACCCCGCATGAAAGTGCGGGGTGCGGATTGAAACGAGCCGGATGCCTGGCCTTGCAGCCCGCTGATTTGTCACCCCGCATGAAAGTGCGGGGTGCGGATTGAAACATCAAATCCCTTTCATCGCGGCCAGCAGGCCGTTCGTCACCCCGCATGAAAGTGCGGGGTGCGGATTGAAACGAGCTTTGCTTAAAGTATTGCGTTCCGGATACGTGTCACCCCGCATGAAAGTGCGGGGTGCGGATTGAAACAGCCAGAATGCGCGCGTCCTGCGGCTTCACCACGGTCACCCCGCATGAAAGTGCGGGGTGCGGATTGAAACAACCAAGGAGACCATCATGCCAAAGCCTGACCTGGTCACCCCGCATGAAAGTGCGGGGTGCGGATTGAAACAGCGTGCCCTGAACGGCAATATAAGGCGATACATGTCACCCCGCATGAAAGTGCGGGGTGCGGATTGAAACCTACTACCACGCGACGGTGAATCATTCGGCTGGCGTCACCCCGCATGAAAGTGCGGGGTGCGGATTGAAACCCATGCGTTCGGGAACATCATGCGCGCTTCGCCAGTCACCCCGCATGAAAGTGCGGGGTGCGGATTGAAACGCGCCTGCGGGGACTGTTGTTGCTTGCTCAGGCCAGTCACCCCGCATGAAAGTGCGGGGTGCGGATTGAAACTGGAAAGCCACTTCCGAATTACAAGGAGGGAATTGTCACCCCGCATGAAAGTGCGGGGTGCGGATTGAAACCCACAGGTGCTGTCGTGCTTGGCGCTCCACCTGTGGTCACCCCGCATGAAAGTGCGGGGTGCGGATTGAAACACGAGCTGCGCAAATGCCTCGCGCAATTGCTGCGTCACCCCGCATGAAAGTGCGGGGTGCGGATTGAAACATAGTTCGAATTCGGCGCGCCGTAGGCTTTATCAGTCACCCCGCATGAAAGTGCGGGGTGCGGATTGAAACCTTCTGGTCTGGAGGAGCGCCCGCGGCCTTCACCGTCACCCCGCATGAAAGTGCGGGGTGCGGATTGAAACACCAGTGCGGTTGTAGGCCATCGGCTGCACCCACACGTCACCCCGCATGAAAGTGCGGGGTGCGGATTGAAACATGTTGGTGGAAGTCGTCGGCTCTAGTGTTTTGAGTCACCCCGCATGAAAGTGCGGGGTGCGGATTGAAACGTTCCACTCCAAAACCTGGATACCGCGGTAAAACGTCACCCCGCATGAAAGTGCGGGGTGCGGATTGAAACTGGGTAATCCGTCGACTTCGGCGGCGCAGCGGCGGTCACCCCGCATGAAAGTGCGGGGTGCGGATTGAAACATTGATCCCGTGAAGGTCACTCTCGGCCCACGTGGGTCACCCCGCATGAAAGTGCGGGGTGCGGATTGAAACCATGTCGTCCAGCTCGTCCCAGTACTGCGCCAGGACGTCACCCCGCATGAAAGTGCGGGGTGCGGATTGAAACGTTCCTGACCGCACCAAACAGATTCAACAGGCCGCGTCACCCCGCATGAAAGTGCGGGGTGCGGATTGAAACAACGGACAGGTGACAGGAGAGCCGGGCAAGAACGGCGTCACCCCGCATGAAAGTGCGGGGTGCGGATTGAAACCAGATCGGATGGTATGACGCATCGAGCCATGTGACGTCACCCCGCATGAAAGTGCGGGGTGCGGATTGAAACTAGAAATACCGTTGCGGATTGCTCCACCAGGTTGGTCACCCCGCATGAAAGTGCGGGGTGCGGATTGAAACCATGTAGACATTCCCGTCGGGCGGCAGAGTGCGCGTCACCCCGCATGAAAGTGCGGGGTGCGGATTGAAACACATGGAACGAGGCTGGCGCTATCTTGCTGGGCAGTCACCCCGCATGAAAGTGCGGGGTGCGGATTGAAACTTCCAACCGGCCTACGACGTGCGGCCATGGGGCGTCACCCCGCATGAAAGTGCGGGGTGCGGATTGAAACCCCTGGAGGAGCGGGCGGAACGATCACTACACCTCGTCACCCCGCATGAAAGTGCGGGGTGCGGATTGAAACAGTATGGATCATATCTATACCTCCAAAATCAACACGTCACCCCGCATGAAAGTGCGGGGTGCGGATTGAAACTTGCCAAGGCTCTAGCTAGCCTAGACCCTACTACGCGTCACCCCGCATGAAAGTGCGGGGTGCGGATTGAAACTGGATAAGAACCTCGGCGCGCTTGACCGGCTCTCGTCACCCCGCATGAAAGTGCGGGGTGCGGATTGAAACATCTCTGGCCCTTTCGTGCTCATGATTTTACCGCGTCACCCCGCATGAAAGTGCGGGGTGCGGATTGAAACACGTAGGTTGCGGCCAGGCGGTAGGTCGATCCACGTCACCCCGCATGAAAGTGCGGGGTGCGGATTGAAACTGACAGCGCGTCGACCATCACTACCGGGACGAGCGTCACCCCGCATGAAAGTGCGGGGTGCGGATTGAAACCTTATCGTCCCATGCCACAGTGCGGGCGCAGTCGAGTCACCCCGCATGAAAGTGCGGGGTGCGGATTGAAACTAGCAATGTGCGCTGGCTTGAGACCGCCTGCTCCGTCACCCCGCATGAAAGTGCGGGGTGCGGATTGAAACTGGCTACAATCCGAAGAGGCCTTGCTTCTTCTCAGTCACCCCGCATGAAAGTGCGGGGTGCGGATTGAAACCTCATGCAGGACTTGAGCAGTTCATCCTCTTTTGCCGTCACCCCGCATGAAAGTGCGGGGTGCGGATTGAAACTTTGCTTACACGTACATCTTTCCATGCGGGTGGTGTCACCCCGCATGAAAGTGCGGGGTGCGGATTGAAACAAAGCCAATCACCTTTGCACCTGTCGGCTCAAACCGTCACCCCGCATGAAAGTGCGGGGTGCGGATTGAAACGCCGAGGACAAGAAGCCATAGCCCAATCCACGGCGAGTCACCCCGCATGAAAGTGCGGGGTGCGGATTGAAACACGATAGGAGCCGATCCAACACTTGAAACTCAGGCGTCACCCCGCATGAAAGTGCGGGGTGCGGATTGAAACATCTCCACGTCCGAATCTGGCTCCGGGTGTTGGCGTCACCCCGCATGAAAGTGCGGGGTGCGGATTGAAACTACCTGGGGGAGCCACGCGAGGACACCGAGGGTACGTCACCCCGCATGAAAGTGCGGGGTGCGGATTGAAACACTCCAAACACGGTTCTACAGGGCACTCCCGACGTGTCACCCCGCATGAAAGTGCGGGGTGCGGATTGAAACGATTATGCGCACCGCACAGCGAAGAAGCTGGGCGCGTCACCCCGCATGAAAGTGCGGGGTGCGGATTGAAACCGTTCAGAGTGTTTTTCGATTCCTTGCGTTTGGCGTCACCCCGCATGAAAGTGCGGGGTGCGGATTGAAACGAATCAGGACTCCGGTAACGCCTACGATGGCGGTGTCACCCCGCATGAAAGTGCGGGGTGCGGATTGAAACAGCGCTCCGCCGGCGGCATTGATCGGAATATTGGGTCACCCCGCATGAAAGTGCGGGGTGCGGATTGAAACACGACGGCAAAGGCGCTCACCAAATACTGCCGCAGTCACCCCGCATGAAAGTGCGGGGTGCGGATTGAAACTTCTTGGAGTCTACGACTTTATCTTGCGCCACAAGTCACCCCGCATGAAAGTGCGGGGTGCGGATTGAAACACCCGATCCAGTTCGACATCGGCGGCCAGGCCGCGTCACCCCGCATGAAAGTGCGGGGTGCGGATTGAAACATAGCAGCGGATGGCGGCCTTCAGATCGCCTGCCGTCACCCCGCATGAAAGTGCGGGGTGCGGATTGAAACCCTCTGACGCCCACTACGGCCCAGACGCTGGCGCGTCACCCCGCATGAAAGTGCGGGGTGCGGATTGAAACACCAGTGCGGTTGTAGGCCATCGGCTGCACCCACACGTCACCCCGCATGAAAGTGCGGGGTGCGGATTGAAACTTCACGGGCACCATGAGCCGCGCGGTGCCGAAGAGTCACCCCGCATGAAAGTGCGGGGTGCGGATTGAAACGAAGCGGAGAAGCCGCAGGAGCTGCCGCTCTGGTGTCACCCCGCATGAAAGTGCGGGGTGCGGATTGAAACAGCAGAAAAGCAAAAGCATAAACAGAGCGCTTCATGTCACCCCGCATGAAAGTGCGGGGTGCGGATTGAAACCAGGCTCTTTGGCCCCTGGCGGCTTCCGCTTCGGCGTCACCCCGCATGAAAGTGCGGGGTGCGGATTGAAACGAGCTAAACTCAAGAAGCAATAATCACCTCAAGGGCGTCACCCCGCATGAAAGTGCGGGGTGCGGATTGAAACTGCTTTGGTGACTTTGCTGGATCTGAAATCGAAGGTCACCCCGCATGAAAGTGCGGGGTGCGGATTGAAACCCCGAACACGCTGAAGCGCTGGATGTTATCGTTCGTCACCCCGCATGAAAGTGCGGGGTGCGGATTGAAACTCCGTGATGGCCGGCCAGAGGGCCAACGCTGGCGGTCACCCCGCATGAAAGTGCGGGGTGCGGATTGAAACAGAGAATATGACCTGCACCTTATCCACCGGAATCGTCACCCCGCATGAAAGTGCGGGGCGCGGATTGAACCCGAAGAGGGCCGGAACTGGCACTGGTAACTGATATACCTACTGTGGCTTTTATGTTATGAGAACGGAAAGAGTTCGTATGATTATTGTGAGTCTTGGGGCAATGTCCCTTCGACCTCTTGCCGATCAACACTCGAAATCGAATGCAGTTGAATAGTTGTCGATCATCCTCGAACATGGTTCGAGGATAATCGAATTCCGTTCGATGTAGACTGTTTGCATCAGTCGTTCTAAGCCGTCAGGCTTAGGGATGGTGTCTATATTCACAACGAGCACAGTGAGCCGGGAATTGCCCACGGAACGCGAAGTTGGCGCGTGCAGTTTCACGCGATGCGGACTAGACGCCAATCAGGCTCGGTACCGTGGATGGCTGTGACGTGGCAGCTATGTGAATGAGAACGGCAGTAAACACTGCAAGGCGCGCCCTTTGTACGAACTCACTGCTTCCGCCGCAATCGACTCCATTTAGGCAATGGAGGTGGGGATGAGCGAGGAATATCCTCACGGGAATTCTACTGAACCTGACGCTTCAGGCGAACACCAGGCTGTCCATCATTCAAAAATTCCACTCCGGCCATCTCTAATGCTGTTTGTACCTGGGAAAGCGTTGACGTACGCGCACCCACCTCCCCATCAAAGGACTCCATCCTTCGTATGGTTCCGATTCCCACGTGAGCGCGCTTTGCCAATTCAATCTGCTCCATGCTGAGCAGTGCGCGGGCAGCTCGTAATTGTCTTCCTGTGATGGTCAAGTAAAAAACGTAGCACGTGCAAAGCCATAACTCCAAATAAGCGAACATTGTAAACAACTAGTTGACTTTATAACCAACTATGCGATTATGCAAGCCATGCGAATCGCTGAGTTCTCACACCTAAACCGGCGAAAGGATTTTGGATTTCACTTGCTCATGCAAATTGAAATGTTGCGTGGCGATATTTCCTACGAGGAGCTGAGCCAGCGGCTGGGTCCCGAAATGGAGCGATGCTTGGCGCGCTACGTCGCTGGCAAAACACATCTGAATGAAGACGACTTCGTAAAGATTGCCAAGGCACTCAGCATAGAAGCTCGAATTCTTGTGCGAGCCTGGGGCACGTCTCTCGGCTTGCATTTGCCCAACAAGGGCGCTGTGCGCTGAATGCTCCAGCGAGCCTATCGCGACTGGCGGCTACATTCGCACTTGCCAGAGCGTTGCGTTCCTCACAACCCCTCTCCTATGGCCATCATTCGCGCCAAATACGCTAGCAGGCTTCCCCGGCAGACTCCCCTTCTGTGGTCGAAATCCCACGACTGCGGAGAGGATACACCGGAAGGGCGAAAGAAATTCGCCCGTGGCTACGAGATGCTGATCCAGTTCGTACACGACCGCCAATCACAACGGGATATTGGCGCGATGCATGGCCTCAGAGGAGCCCGTGCCGCGCAGCTAATGCGGTACGCGGCTTACACGTGGAGTGACAACGAAGGCATTGACCTAATCCATGACAAATCGGTGCCTTTCAAGAATGACGACAAACTCGTCAAAAACCTCTATGCAGGCTTGAGGTTCTTTGCGCAACAACAGTTCGACATGATGGCCGTTAAGGACAGGTGCTATGAAACGAAGACGGAATCTTGATCCTGCAACAAAGCGTTGGTGGGGGGAGCACCGCCGCTGCTGCGGCCTGCTGGTATCCCAGTTGCGAACTGAAAAAGGCTGGACACAAGGCGAGTTGGCGAAGCGAGCCGGGGTCTCTCTCCATTGGCTTCAGACGCTGGAAGCAAATCAACTCAAGCGCAACTATCGAATGCTGCATGAAATCAGGGTTATATCCGCTTTGGGCTTCGGAACTGACGAGATTAAGGACTTCTATGGCCGTGTGGGGGACATGGTGAAAGAGACGGTCGGTTCGCCACCGTGGCTAACGAACACTTCCGAGGAGCTATGAAAGTGAATCCACTCACCACGGACAAATTAAATCGGAGCTTCGGCGCAGTGGTTAGAACCATCTGCAAGGGGCGAGGCATTTCTCAGGAAGATCTGGACGCATTCCTTTAGGCGAATGCCGTTCCGACAACCAAAAAACGCACAAGAGGGGCGGTGAGGAAAAAACGATGAACAAAGCGCGCAAGAAAGAGATTCACTTTGATCGCCGCGGCGAGGTTCTCTTCTATCGAGGAGTCCAAGGAAAAACGGTAGACCATATCCGACTTTCGCAAGCAGATCGTCGCACGATCTTTATTGTGGTTGCGTTCACTGATCGTACAGAGTTGTCCGTCACCCTCGATACCTTTCCAGTCACAGCGGTCTCACTCTATGCCCCTGATAAAGGCGACGATGGAGACCTGGAACCTATCGCCGAGAGCGGACGCACTCTACTGCCTGAGTCCGGTTGTGTCCAATGGGATCAAATCAAGGTGCCACCCGATGAACAAAGAATCCGTAGGCAAGCGAGCCGTGTAGCAGTTCCAGCCAGGAGGCCCCGGTGAGAGAAGTCCACTACCCGATGACGAATCGGAGGGTTTGGTGGCAATCACAGGATTCGCGGCTGACATCAAGGCGGCCATTGAACGGCTGAATAAGTTGGTCAGCTACTTCCCAGAGAGCAAAGGCCAACTCGCAGAGGTTGCCATGCGGATCAAGGCTGAGCATGATCGAACGATGAAATTCCTCCTGGCCGAAATACTGACCAGTGTTGAGGGCAAGTTGGGTGGTTCCGGGGGATAACCGCCCAGATGGGGCACCGGCGGTTTTTGACTTCCTAGTCTCTGTCTGGAAGGCGCCGGTGCTTACCAAAGAGGATTTTCGATGAAGAAGAAAAGTAAGTTAAAAATCGCCAGCTTTGGCACGACTACAACGATCCATCAGTTGATCTTCGATCTGAGTGATGGTTTGCGGCGGGCAAATGCTGCCATGCTGGGGCTTGTCGAATGCAAAGAATTTGAACATCAGAGAAAGCCATTGCGCGAGGACGCGGCGCAACTGAGAGAGTTTCGCGGCGAAATACTCGCGTACGTTCTGGAGACGTGGCAGCAGGTGGAAGAAGACGAAGCCGACGACCTGCGGGCGAAGCGAAGAGCGCGGGAACAACACGAACAGGAGGCCGACCTAGCATCCATAGCAAAGGCTTAGGCCCAATAGTGGGACAGTCACCCAAATCAAACGGGACCCCATAGCGATTCCCAACTGGAAGCATCCCGAGCCCTGGGCCGTGCCATCTATTACCGTCTGTTCTTATTCGTGTTCAGAACTTCCGTCGTACGATTTGCCACTTGAATCGTATTCTCGAACAGCGTTACGTTCTCACTGTGCTGACGATACGAGCCATGTCGGGCGGTGTTGGGTATGCTCAGCGGCATCTCGAACACAGCGATTACTACGATGAGCATCGCCGTGTTCAAGGCGAGTGGCACGGACAGGGTGCGGAATTGCTCGGGCTTCGCGGCGAAGTGAAGCGGGAGCAATTTGAGGCGGTCCGTGAGGGCCTGCACCCGGAAACTGGCGAGTTCCTGCGACCTCGCCACAGCGCGGACCGCATGGGTCTGGATGGGAGTGAACAAAGCAAGGGACGTTCGCTTTACGATCTGACATTCTCCGCGCCGAAATCGGTTTCCATTCAGGCCCTGGTTGGTAGGGATGAGCGTCTGTTTGCAGCCCATGATAAAGCTGTCCGAGAAGCACTTGCGGAAACCGAGAATCACGCGGCCACGCGGGTTCGCCTGAACGGCGCAAACGAAAATCGGACAACGGCAAACTTGGTGATTGCGTCGTACCGCCACGACACCAGCCGCGAACTCGACCCGCAATTGCACACTCACGCCGTCGCGGCCAACCTGACCTATGATGGTGCCGAGGGCCGCTGGAAGGCGCTACAGGCATCGGGGATCTACGAACGGCGGGCGTATCTGACGGAGGTCTACCGAAACGCGCTGGCGCGTGAAGTGCGCGGCCTTGGCTACGAGGTTGAACCACGGCGCGATTTCCATGGCCGGGATCTTGGTTTTGAAATCCGTGGGGTATCGGATGAGTTGTTGGCAAAGTACAGTCAGCGGAGCGCACAACGGGATAAGGCGATAGATGAGTTCACCGCTCAGCATGGACGCAGGCCGACTGACAACGAAGTCGCCGTGCTCGTGCGAGAAACCCGCGCGGACAAGCTCACGGAAATCTCTACAGAGCATGTCCGGCAGCGGCAACAGCAACGTCTTTCGCCGGAGGAACGGCAAAGTCTGGAACATATCCGGCGTCGATCTTTCGAGCAAATTCGTGATGTGCCGAAGGAAATTTCATGGGCTGCGGATTCACTGCAATACGCCAAAGAACATCTCTTTGAACGCCGCTCTGTCGTCTACGATCACGAGTTGCTGACCGAGGCCCTACGTCGAGGACGTGGTCAAGTCGATCTCGGAGAATTGCGCGGTGCGCTGAACGTTGAGCAATCTCAAGGAACGCTGATCTATGCAGGCAATCGTCTTGCTACCCGCGAAAGTCTTGAGCGTGAGCAACGCACCGTGGTCAAAATCGATCAAGGAATCGGCAGCTACAGACGACTTGGCGGCTCCAATGATTTTCAGCCTGACGAGCGATTGCGCGAAGAGCAAAAAAGTGCAGTGAGGCAAATTCTCGATTCACGTGATTTCGCAATCAATCTGCGTGGCGCTGCTGGGACGGGAAAGACGGCCACACTTCAGGAAATCAACCGTGGCCTGCATGAAGCCAGGCGCGAGGTAACGGCTATTGCGCCAACTCGTAGCGCGGTCGAGGAACTGCAAAAAGTAGGCTTTCGCGACGCGATAACCGTTTCGCGCCTGTTGGAAGACGAATCGGCACAAGCCGCGCTGCGAGGCCGTGTCTTGATCGTAGACGAAGCCGGAATGATCTCCGGGCGGCAAATGGATGGGATACTTCGGCTTGCTGACCAACAGCAGGCGCGTATTCTCTTTTCGGGCGATACGAGGCAGATTCAAAGCGTCGAGGCTTCAGACGCTCTCCGCATCCTGGAGCGGGAATCGCAGATGAAGAGCGTTTCATTGACGGGCGTACAACGTCAAACGAATGCGCAATACAGGGAGGCTATTCAAACGCTACGGCAATCTCCGGAACAGGGTTTTGAAAAGCTGGAACGGCTTGGGGCTGTTCATGAAGTTCCGTTCTCCGAACGCGGGCAAGTCGTCGCCGATCTTTATCGTGAAATGACCGCCGATCCGTCCCGACGCGTTTTAGTCGTCGCGCCAACGCACGAAGAAATCAACCGTGTTACGCAAGCAATTCGCCATGACCTATCCGAGCGTGGTCTGCTTGGAGCAGGCGTAATGATGGATCGATATGTTCCACTGCAATGGACAGAGGCGCAGAAACGCGATTTGTCAAACTACCGCGAAGGGCAAGTCCTTGTTGTCCATCGCGCGGCAAGAAGCATGGAACGGCACGAAGCACTAACAGTCAGCCGGGTTGATGCAGGAGCCGTCGTCGCCAGAAATTCTCGCGGTGAAGAACGAACTTTTACGCCATCGCAAACACGGTCCTTCTCTGTTCATGAGCGGCGCGCCATTGAAGTGGCTCCTGGAGACCGGCTTCTTCTGACCGGCAATCGCCGCGATGCAGGTTTCCGCGCCACCAATGGCGAGTTGGTGAAAGTGCGCGGTGTCGAGAATGGGCGCATTCAGCTTGAAGATGGCCGCACTTTGCCGGAGAACTATCGCCAGTTCGACCACGGCTACGCCGTCACTGCCCATCGAAGCCAGGGCAAGACGGTGGACGGCGTGATTCTTTCCGCCGATTCGATGAAACAGGAATTGTTCTATGTCGGCGCGTCCCGTGGCCGGAGTGAGATTGCGATTGTGACAAGCGACCGCGAGCAACTGCGCGAATCGCTTGGCATTTCTTCCGCGAGGCCATCGGCAATGGAACTTGTGCGAGAGCTGACCAAGTCTCACGGGCTGGAACCCGGCATTCAACAAGCTCCAACTCCAAGTATTGAACTGCCGACTCATCACGATGGAATCAACATCGGCTATGAAATTGGCATAGGCCTGTAGTTGCAGCAGTTCTGGCCAGCAAGCAGAAATCGCTCCCGATATCTTCGCGGAGTCCCACTATCTTCCGTGACCTGATATGCCCGCTATTGCCAACAGGGCAATGCGCAATTTGAGCGTAGCAGTATCTGGAAACGCGCATTGGCGATTTGGCGTCATTCCAGAATTCTTTCTGACGCAATTGGCGTTTATGAGGGCCTTATCCGTTGCTCGTCGCCGAGTCTCGATGAGTGCATTGCTATGAAGCACAACATCTGGCTTTAGGAGCGACGGCGACCCCCCAAAGGAACGTGACTCCTCGTGTGTCGGGTTGAAGTACAGATCGTTCACGCGCCGGGCAAGATGCTTGACCTTCTAGTTTCATCCTTCTTTGTTTTGTGGATCGCTCGGACGGGCGGTCTCATCAGGGCCGCCCTCATCCGTAGTGCCTACGTTTCCTGAGACGGCCCGGATGAAGCTCACACCGTAATGCGTCAGCGCATATTCAGTCTTCAAGATTGTCTCGCTGCCCTTCATGGGCATGGGAGTTTGCCCAGGTAGATAGTGGTCTTTTGCCTCGGCTTTTTCTGTGCGCGAGATGATGCCGAGCCTGATAAGGTCCTGAATTACGAGTTCAATATGGTTGAACTTGGCGTATGTAGCTTTATCTTCGTCCCCCATCTTGTCCTTATATAACCAGTATTCGGCGTGATTGAAATTGATGCGGAAATTTGGATCGTAGACCTCTACGAGCTTCCAATGTTCGACCGGCCACATGGCAAATGGAAGGCCGGTATTGATGTCGAGTGGCTGCGAAAAGAACGCCCAAAGTCGGTCAAGATAGTGCGCTTCATCGGCACTCATTTCTGAAAGCGTCTGTGCAAACGAGGGCAAATATCCCTCGGTCTGGTCGATGGCGCTGTCCATGAGGTTCGCCCACCGGTCTTGCAGCGTGGAATCTGACTGCACAGACGCGCCTTGCAAAAGTGGGATGATGACCTTGACGTCTTCGTGGGTAGCCGGACGCTTTCCTCTGCGGCGCTCCCTCAATCTGTCGAAAACTTGGCGCATGTTTTCGCCGATGGTTGCGTTGTAAAAGTCCTTGAGGTTTTCTCCTATGGCTTTAGTCGTGGGAGAAAGAATGTTTTTGACCTGCTCATTATTGAGAAAAGTGAGGGTATCTTTGACAGTATTGGGATCGAAGTGCATGTGGCCTTCTCCTGCTAATGATCACTATATCCTGAGCGTCAAGAGCAGAGCTTGACGTGCGTACCGTTCACGTACCAACCCTATTTTATAGGGCTCTTCTTGCGGAATGTGCGCACTTGTCGATACCGGCAAACGCTCACATTGCGATGAACGAACCGGGATGGCCCGAAATCGCCAATGAACTCATTGCCCAACATTAGTAATGATAAGTCGCCAAGACTCCGCCGATCAACTTTCGCGGAATTCTGAGTTTACGATAACAGCTCAAGTCACTCATTGAGCCAATTCGTATGTCAAACAGAAATATGTCCTGGGAAACGGGCCAGACTTCAGTTTTCTGGCAATTGAACTGTCCAGCATTCAAATGGTCGCGAACAGACATTTCCGGGATATTTGGATTGTGGGCCGCGGCGTAGATGGGCAGTGTTAAGGGGCTTGACCGCGTAGCGGCACATTGCCGCTACGTTTTCATCTATCCGTGCTTAACGGCTTTCACGTTGAATGAGGCCAGCATTTCACGCCGCAAAATCGCATTGATACGCGACTGATAGCCTTTGCCAGAAGAGCGCAGCCAATGCAGCACGTCGGAATCAATGCGCACAGTGGTTGATGCCTTTGTGGGTCGGTAAAACGGGTTCCGCACCGCCTTTTTCCAGAAATCCTCCTGCAGGGGAGGAATCTCGCTGTAGTCGATTTCGCTTTCCGGTTTGGCTTCCAGTGCCTTCAGTTCGACCTTCTGCGCTGCTGTCAACGCAGGGGGATTGTCCAAGTCGATCTCGTACTTAACTGTTTTCTTCTTCATAACGTCTCCTTTCCCTGCGGTTGGCGTGTCTGGCTGAAATGATGCGGATGACTTCAACATCGTCTTGTTCGCGTACGGCATGGGCCACCAACAGCATGACGACGCCCTCAACGACGCCGATGGTTTGCCATCGTTCTTCGCCATTTTCAATGCGGTCCTGCTCCACAAGAGCATAAGGATCAGAAAAGACACGGGAAGCAGTCGGGAAGCTCACGCCGTGCTTCCGTACGTTGCTGTCCGCTTTGGCCGGGTCCCATTCAAAACGCGTCTTCACAACAGATATGTTACTACATTTTAGTATTTCACGTGCAGCACCCCGATGATTTCGCAACGACGCAAAATGGCTTATTCGTGAATGGAAAATGCATTCCCCGGATATTTGGATTGTGAGCCGAGGCGAAGAGGACGGTGTCAAGGGTCTTGACCGCTAAGCGGCGGCAAAGCCGCCCTTGACACCGCCCGCGCCTCGGCTATGCTCTGTCTATCCGGGGAATGTATTTTTTGATTTGTCTAGTGGAAAAACCGGGCAGAAAATAAATTCGTTTTCATGTAGTCAAAATTCTTCTGCCGACTCTACTCCAAAGAAAACCAATGATGCATCTTGGTGCATTTATTGTTCCCAAAAATTCGCCATAGTTTCGCATATCCTCCTTCATACCATTAAAAAACAACCCATTATATAGTTTGACATGTATTCACAACCACAATATATTGTGGTTCGAAGGAGGTGCGAATTATGTTCGATTTTCCCCGTTCACCTCGATCCTATGAAAGTCTGTTGGACAGCGAGCAGGCTGCCGCCATCATCAAAGTTCATCCCAAGACCCTCCAGCGTTACGCCAGAAATGGCATCGTCACTGGAGTGCGTGTTGGGAAGCTCTGGCGCTTTCGGGCTTCAGACCTGCTCGCGCCTCGATCTGTAAACGATCAGGAAAGTCTCGACGAAGAAGCCCAGGCACAGTAGGCTAAGAACAGCTATCCGTGCCGCCTCAACACTCTTCGAATGGAGATGCAATGAGACGAACACGCTATCAACAAGGGAACCTGCAACTCGTTGAACGTAAACGGGGGCCGCGCGCCTGGGAGTACCGTTGGTACGAACCACTGGCAGATGGCCAATGCAAGCGCCGCAGCATGGTGGTAGGAACTCTGGAACAATATCCGAACGAAGCGGCGGCCAAACGGGCTGTTGCCTCGCTTTTGGTTGACATCAACGCTGAAAGCCCTCGCTTCAATCTCGAACCGCTCAGTGTTCAAACGCTTGTCGAACACTACCGGGAAAAGGAACTGGGCAAGGACTCGAACAAAACCTTTGCAACTTGCGAAACCTATCAAGGCTACTTCAGAAAGTGGATTCTGCCTCGTTGGGGCAACTACAGGTTGAAGGATGTTAAAGCGGTTGCCGTGGAAGAGTGGCTGCATTCACTCAAGCTTTCCAACGGTAGCAAGGCGAAGATCCGGAACATCATGCACGCGGTCTTCAATCACGCGGTTCGGTGGGAGTGGCACGACCGGAATCCCATTACGCAGGTGCGCCAGAGTGCCAAGCGCAAGAACATTCCCACGATACTAACGATTCCCGATGTGGAGGAGCTGCTCCTCTATCTTGAAGAGCCGACACACACCGCTGTTCTGGTCGATGTAATGACCGGGTTGCGGGTGGGAGAATTGCTGGCGCTCAAATGGCAGGACATTGATTTTGAGAAGTTCGAAATCAGTGTCACGCGGTCCATCTCGCTTCAACATGTCGGCGAATGCAAGACGGAGGCATCGCGCAAGCCGGTTCCTCTCGATTCACGGCTCGCGGAAGCACTGTGGCACTGGAGAACGATCTGCGCTTATCCGCAGCCGGAGGATTGGGTCTTTGCCAGTCCGCACGTTAACGGAACGCAGCCCTACTGGCCGGGAACACTGAACCGCTGGCATCTGCAACCGGCAGTCAAGGCCGCTGGAATCGAGGGCCGGATCGGTTGGCATACTTTCCGGCGCACGTACGCGACACTTCTCAAAGCGAATGGGGAGGATGTCAAAACTGTGCAGGAATTATTGCGGCACGCAAACATCTTGGTGACGATGAATCTTTACGCGCAGGCCATCACGGATGTGAAGCGTAAAGCGCAAAGCCGCCTTGTGAGCATGTTGCTCGACGAAACCCCTCAAAACGAGAGCACCGCTGTTATTGGAACAAAACGGACGTACGAGAAAATCATTGAAGCGCGTAAGTTGCTGAAATGATTGGCGTCCCCGATGGGATTTGAACCCATGTTATCGCCGTGAAAGGGCGGTGTCCTAGGCCGGGCTAGACGACGGGGACGCTGAAAGGGCGAAGAACCGGCCAGGATCAGCCACAGCGCCCTTATGAAGGCTACCAACTCAGGAGGGACATGTCAAAGGAGACTCTCTTTCACCAGCAGTTCCAGCTAACTTAAGCCTAGCAGGAATAACAGAGTTGCTTGGGTCAATAGGGCGACAAGCTGGACCATGGGGTACCCCCACCCCTATTTTGTAGGCAAAATCCTTTTTTTCTTGAGCTTACAGGTATGGTTGCGCTGTAGAATATCGACAACAAAGAAGTTCCCCGCAAAATATTACAGCGAAAGGAGTTATGTGCAATTCAAGAAGGATCTGAACAAGCTCCTTGGAAATTTCAGCATTTCCTCGGGGCTAGAGCATTTTCCATATTACTGTAGACCGTCGATGCAGTGTTTGAACCATGCTGACGCATTTTCCGGGGTGATCTGAGGAAGCAG
>Ga0255348_1000203_pt1 | contig 30269 bp, 18 predicted proteins | sample CBST25v5metaG_FD_189945 | JGI IMG/M metagenome (GOLD analysis project Ga0255348, IMG submission 189945) | Peat soil microbial communities from Stordalen Mire, Sweden - C.B.S.T-25.v5 | ecosystem: Environmental > Terrestrial > Soil > Wetlands > Peat | place: Sweden: Norrbotten County, Stordalen... | reverse complement strand
CCTCCCCCCCCACACCCCCGGGGGGTATACAGTTTGCGCTCGATCCGCTGAATTTTGCGGATCAATCCGCTTCTGAGTCACTCGACATATTCCATGCAGATTACAAGATATGTCAGGGCACGAATTCAGCCTGAAGGCAATTTTGCATGTGGTTCAGGTTATTGTCCTTGAGCGCCGCTGATCAGTCAGATTCCTGCGCCAGGCCATTGCGCACCACGCTGTAGGCCTCATTGATGGCAGCCATCTGATCCGTGGCAAACTGGCGCATTTCTTCTGTTCTGCTCTGGAGCCGGTCAGGATGCCACTGGCTTGCCATTTGATGGTACGCGGCTTTGATCTGCTCTCGCGTGCTGGCCGCACTCACTCCCAGCAACCGGCAGGCGCGTTGCAGCGTCATGGAGTGGGTTGTTTCCTGGCGGCTGTTGTCCGCAGTAAACCTATCCCATTCCCGTGGCGCTCGGCCTTCCATTTGCGCGGAATACTCTTCAGAAACCTGCAACCGCCATCCGGCGTCACGGCGTCTTTCAGGCTGGGCGGCCTGTGCCCAGGGCAAGTGTTCCTCACACCACGCTCGCTCCTGGACGAAAAACTGCGCCCCGAAGCTGTCGAATTCCCGGTCCGCGCGGCTCTGACGCTCGCGTTCCTTCTGATTTTTCTGTCGCTGCTGAAAGTGCTCCACTGCCGCAGCTACGCCCAGCGTCCAGCTCTCTTCAAAGAAAAGAGGGTCGGGATCTGAATCATCTCCCAGAAGCCCATTCGCGAACTGCCCGGCAAGCTCAGATCGGTTGGTTTCGAGGTCTGGAATGGCTTCGCAGATTTCCTGCACCGTGCAAAAGTCGCAATCCTTTTCAAATTGGCCTTCCATCCCTTACCCCCGCGGGCGAATACGCCTCGCCGCCACAATCTTCCGCCCGCCTCTGCGCTTTGCCAGCGCCTTGGTAATTTGGTTATCGGCAAATGGGAGAAATGTTTTATGCGGACGCCTTTACGGGTTGAGCCTCCAAGCCGCGAAAACACCGGATCAGGCCAAGGTTCGATGTCCGATTCATCCCAGACAGTTGTAAGCTTCTGCCGTACAGAACGAGCGCGCCGGAAACGGAGGCTTGGTTGCGCTCCGATCCACGCTTCGTGGTGTACGAGTGGTTTCTTGCGTGGCGGGCAATGGAGCATGGGCCAGCTCAAGCGCGTGATCGAGCGGTCCTGAGTGGCCGCTGCATCACCGGAACAGTCGTAATGACCGTCTACGCCGTCGAAGTCGCACTGTGCATCGGGAGACCGGCGTTAGCACTGGACGCGATAGCTCGTTAGTTAGTGATGCAAAACGGGCATAAGGGACCTATTTAGGTATGTTTTCATGGACTGTGGGAACAACCTGGACTGCCTGTAATCTACTAAATCCACTGTATTTATGTTTTTCAATGACTTAAGGAATGTGCTGGCGGAGAGAGGGGGATTCGAACCCCCGATAGAGCTTTTAGGCCCTATAACGGTTTAGCAAACCGCCGCCTTCAGCCACTCGGCCATCTCTCCGCGCCTCATTGGATTATACCGGAAGTCGCCCGGCGTGCGCCGAAACCGATTTTGCCGCAAGAAACCAGCAATTGGAAGGCTCAGGCGCAAAAATGCCCTTACGCTTCCTGCCCCCATCCAGGCGCTGGGGCGGTAAACCGAAAACAGGCTCTAGCTTTTGGCCAGTTCCGCCTCAATGGCCGTAACCAGGGCGGGCGCGTCGGGCTCGGTGTCCGGGGCGAAGCGCGCCACCACCTGTCCGGAGCGGCTGACCAGGAACTTCTCAAAGTTCCACAGAATCTCCGGCTCGGGGTTGGGCGCGATGCCAAAGCCCTTCAGCTTTTCTCTCCAGGAGACCTCGGAAAGACTAATCGCCTTGGGCTGAGCGGCAATCAGAGCCGTATAAAGCGGGTGCTTTTCCGCGCCGACAACCGCTATCTTGCTGTACATGGGGAATTCGACGCCGAAATTCATGGTGCAGAAGGAGTGAATCTCCGTGTCGGCTCCCTGCTCCTGGCCGTTGAAGTCGTTCGCTGGGAATCCGGTCACCACCAGGCCCTTGTCCTTGTATTGCTTGTAGAGCTTCTCCAGGCCTTCGTACTGCTTGGTCAGGCCGCACTTGGAAGCCACGTTGACCACCAAAAGAACCTTGCCCTTGAATTCGGCCAGGGATGCGTCTTCGCCCGTAATCCTGCGGACGGGAATCTCGTAAACTGATGCGCTCATTCGTTCTCCTTCGGGATTTCTGAAGATTTGATGAAGAACCAGCCCAACGGATGCAATCGGTTGCCGGCCTGCTCGTTGGCGCTTCTTCAGGGGATGGGTCTGGGCCAGGAAATCAAGTCAGCTCCCGGCCTCCCACTCCGGCCGGCGATGAAGACCTGTCGTTGGGGCCCCATTTCTCCATCTGAGCTACTATAATTGCAGATAATGAAAGCGCATGTTTACGTCACGTTGAAGACTTCGGTCCTGGATCCGCAGGGCCAGACCATCCAGAATTCTCTGCGCAAAATCGGATTTGCGGACGTAACCGCAGTGCGCCAGGGGAAGTATTTTGCGCTTTCGCTCGCCGAGGATCTCTCGGTCGAGGCGGCGCGCGCCGTGGTTGAGCGCATTGCCCGCGAGGTGCTCACCAACCCTGTGATTGAGGAGTTTACCTACCGCATCGAGGAATAGCGCGCTTGAGATCCGGCGGGTATGACGCAGTCGTTGCGAAGCGGTAACCATGCGCCCCACACCCCACAGAATCTATTCTTGCTTCTTGCTTCCCACACCGTGGCCTGGTTGAGCTATACTTCGACCAATTCGGAGGAAGCATGAATATGCGCTCTTTCGTTAATGGCTTTTTCCCTTCTGCAATTTCTCGCGGCGTCCTCGTCCTCCTGATAGCGTCGGCATGCGGCAGCTCCGGATTCTGCGGTCCGATTCATGATGCGGCCCAGCACGGCGATCTGGCGAAGACCACGCAGCTTCTTCAGGGCAATCCTGGCCTGGTTTTCAGCAAAGATGACAATGGCGATACGCCGTTGCACGTGGCTGCGCGCCTGGGCCACGCAGGCATTGTGGAGTTGCTGCTGGACAGGAGGGCTGACATCAATGCCAAGGACCGCATTGGCGATACGCCATTGCACCTGGCGGCAATCGACGGCCATGCAGAGGTGGCGGGGTTGCTGCTTGACCACAAGGCTGATGTCAATGCCAAAGACAGCGACGGCAACACTCCGTTGCACCTGGCGGCGCGCGTGGGCCAGGTGGATGTAGTGAAGTTGTTGCTGGCCCGCAAGGTCGAGCTCAACGCTAGAAATAATGAAGGCGATACACCCTTGCATCTGGCGGCGTTAGCTGATCAATTGGACGTTGTCACAGTTCTGATGACCGGAAAAGCGGCGGTGAATTCCAGAAACAACGACGGCGCTACTCCCTTGAACGTCGCGGCGAAAAGCGGTTACATGGACATCGTGGAATCCCTGCGCAGATATGGCGGCCACTAGGGTTCTGACCGATTGAAGTCGTACCATTCTCCGTGCCCCATCCTTTCGCCTTTTTACTGGCGAAAGGGTGGGAGACCACGAACCCGCAAGGTACGAAATGATGCGGTCAGAGACTAGATAGCGCCGGCGGATGGTGCTTACACTGGCGGGCAGGTTGACGGAGATGAGCTTTCAGCAACTGGAGTGGCTTTTCCCGCTTGTGATCACGCTGCACAATGCGGAAGAGGCTCTGTGGTTTCCGGGTTGGTCGAAGCGGGCTGGCCGGTGGCATCGTCCTGTCGCGCCGGGTGTCTTCCGTTTTGCCGTTGTGATCCTGACGGCGCTGGCTTTTGTTGTCACGGGCTTGAGCATCAGCACGGGCAGAGAGACGGTCTGGACCTACCTGGTTTTTGGATCGATGGCCGTCACGCTGGCCAACGTCCTGATTCCCCATATCTTGGCATCCGTGGCCACGCGAAGCTATATGCCGGGGCTGACAACGGGCGTGGCCCTGAATCTGCCGGTCTTGTCCCTGCTGGTGGTCTTGGCCGTCAGGCAGGGGTATGTCTCCGGTTGGAAGGCCGCGGCATATTCCGTGGGCGTGGCAGGTCTGCTGGCGCTATTCATTCCGGCTCTCTTCAAATTGGGCAAGGCCCTGGACCTCTGAACTCGCGCTTGCCGCCGCGAGCAGGGGCCTGATTTGTCCACCCTTTCCTTTATGCCGTTTTACATGCGTTGTCGTTTAGAATTCTTGCATGTGCGGAATTGTCGGTTATGTCGGTCCCAAAAAGGTAGTCCCTGTCATCATTGAAGGGTTGCGCCGCCTGGAATACCGCGGCTACGATTCTGCGGGTATCGCCGTCGGCAGCCCCTCCTGCCCCACGCTTGAGGTGCGCCGCGCGCCGGGCAAGCTGCACAACCTGGAAGAAGTGCTGCGCGAGCACCCTCTCGACGGCACCTATGGCATCGGCCACACCCGCTGGGCCACCCACGGCCGGCCTACCGAAGAGAACGCCCACCCGCATCGCGATTGCACGGGCCGCATCGTCGTCGTCCACAATGGCATTGTGGAGAACTATCTCGAGCTGAAGCGCGAACTCACCGCCCAGGGCCACAAGTTTGTCACCGAGACCGATACCGAGGTCATCGCCCACCTGCTGGAGCAGGTGCAGAAGGACGCGGAAGAGGCCGGCGCGCCGATTCCGCTGGAAGTCGCCTTCCGACGCGCGGTCAAGCGGCTCACCGGGGCCTTTGCTCTGGGCATTCTCTCCGCCTCCGAGCCCAACAAGATCGTCGCCGCCCGCTTCGGTCCGCCGGTGGTCATCGGCGTCGGCGAGGGCGAGTCCTTCGTTGCCTCCGACGTTCCCGGCATCCTGCAACACACGCGCGATATCTACTTCCTGGCCGATGGCGACATGGCCATCCTGACCCTGGCCGGCGTTGAGCTGACGGACTTTGACGGCAACCCCATCGAGCGCAAGCTCACCCACATCCAGTGGGACCCGATTCAGGCGGAAAAGGGCGGCTACAAGCACTTCATGCTCAAGGAGATCTGGGAGCAGCCGCAGGCCGTGCGCGACACCACGCTGGGCCGCGTTTCGCTCGATTCAGGCAAGGTCTACCTGGGCGAAATGAAGATTTCCGACGAAGAGCTGGCCCTGGCCTCCAGCATCAACATCGCCGCCTGCGGCACCAGTTGGCACGCCGCGCTGACCGGCAAATACATGATCGAGCGGCTGGCCCGCCTGCCCGTGGACGTGGACTACGCCAGCGAATACCGCTATCGCAATCCCATCCCCGACCGCAATGCCCTCGGCCTGCTCATCACCCAGTCCGGCGAAACCGCCGACACCCTGGCCGCGCAGCGGGAGATGATCTCGCTCGGCTCGAAGACCGTCGCCATCTGCAACGTGGTGGACGCCATGGTGGCCCGCGAGGCGCATGGCGCCATCTACACCCACGCCGGTCCGGAAATCGGCGTCGCCTCCACCAAGGCTTTCATCGCGCAGCTCACCGCCCTGTTCCTGCTTGCCCTCAAGCTGGGCCAGTTGCGCGGCAGGCTCGACGCGGAGCAGTCGATTGCGCTTATCAGTGAGCTGAGCCGCATCCCGGCCAAGATCGACGAGGTCTTGCGCTCCTGCTCTGGCCAGTGCGAACAGCTTGCCAAGGATTTCTCCACCTCCCGCGACTTCCTCTATCTCGGCCGCGGCATCCACTTCCCCATCGCTCTGGAAGGCGCGCTCAAGCTCAAGGAAATCTCCTATATCCACGCCGAGGGCTACCCCGCCGGCGAAATGAAGCACGGCCCCAACGCTCTGATTGACGAAACTTTGCCCGTGGTTGTCCTGGTCACCCGCGACGAGGCCGACCCGGCTTCCAAGCTGCGCTACGAGAAGACCCTCTCCAACATCCAGGAAGTTACCGCTCGCTCCGGCCGTGTCATCGCCGTGGCCACCGCGGGCGACACCACCATCGGCAGCCTGGTCGAGAAGGTCATCTACATCCCCGCGGCCACTGAGATGCTCTCGCCGCTCATCGAGATTGTGCCTTTGCAGTTGCTGTCCTACTACATCGCCGTCCGCCGCGGCTGCGACGTTGACCAGCCAAGAAACCTGGCCAAGTCGGTCACCGTCGAGTAGGGGTTTGCAGCAGATTCCGGGCGGCGGTTTTGTTCCCCCGAAACCGCTCTCCATCTGTGAACCGCAACTCTGGGGCGAAAACCGATGCAGATCACCGCGCAAGACGTGCTTCTCGTAATCGACGTGCAGAATGATTTCTGCCCTGGCGGCGCGCTGGCCGTTTCCGGCGGGGATCAGGTTATCGACCCTATTCACCGGGCCGCGCGGCGCTTCGAGCACGTTATTCTTACGCAGGACTGGCACCCGGTGGGCCACAGCTCTTTCGCGGCCGCTCATCCCGGCAAACAGCCCTTCGAGCAGTTTGAGCTAAGTTACGGATTGCAGACCCTTTGGCCCATGCATTGCGTTCAAGGCTCCAGGGGCGCGCAATTTCACCCCGCGCTCCGCTTGCCCCAGGCGGAGCTGATCCTGCGCAAGGGCTACAGGCCGGTAATCGACTCCTATTCGGCGTTTTTTGAAAACGATCGCGCGACGCCCACCGGCCTGGCCGGTTATCTGCATGAGCGCGGCCTGACGCGCGTCTTCCTGGCTGGCCTGGCCTACGACTTCTGCGTTGGCTACTCGGCGCTCGATGCGCGGCGCTTGGGCCTGTCTGCCGTCATCCTGCGCGATGCGTGCCGCGCCATCGATCTGAACGGTTCGGTTGCGGAGATCGAGAGGCAGTTTTCCGCAGCCGGCGTCGAGCTGGCTGACAGTGCGGAACTCTGAGTATTTTCGATCTTATTGTCTACGGTCGAGATGGACCTTTGTTCTCTCCCACCTATAAATCAAGAAGCGATTCAAGAATGGCGCCCGGCAAGTGAACTTCAACCGTCATCGAGCCGATAACACACAATACTGGAAGATTTCAAGCTCATTGGGTGAATATGATCAAAGATGCAGTTGCCCTGCCCCTGATTTTTGCCCTCGCGCTGGTAACCGGTTGCGGTTCGCCACGCCCCGTTGCCCCGGCGCCGAATCCCGTTCCGCTCAGCTCCGCCAACCTCAACCTGATCTTCGTGGTGAGCCCGGACCTGGCTTACCATGCGCCCAATGAGGTGAGTCCGGCCACGGCCAACCTTACCGATCAGGGTTTGCAGCGGTCTTTGCTCATGGCCACATTCCTGCAACAGAACGTGCTGGGGGCTCAGAATGTCACCGGCGTCTATGCGCTGGAACCGATGACCCATCTGCAAACCGCGGATCAACTTCCCGATATGGCCTCCCTTGAGACGGTTCAGCAGTTTTCCGTTCTGAATCAGATTTCCCTCTCCAGCAACCTGACGGGCGGGGCCTTCTATACCGGCAACAACGTTCCCGTGAATGCATCGTATTCGTCAGGCTCCGTTCCCGGCGGCGTCGCCGTGCCAGCGCAATACTGCCCGAACTGCCAGGGTCTCGATTTTGCCGACCATGGAGGCGACAACGAAGCTCTGTTAACTGGAATCGTCACGGCGAATGCTCCGGGCTTCTATGTTTTTTCAGCGCCGTGGGAGACCACCAGAAGCATGTTGGCGAATCTCAACAAGCTGCAGGGATACAACCTGGTAATTCCGGCCAGCTATAAGGATCCGAACGCTATCTATGCGATTTCGATCACGCCCTCGGGAAGCGCCAGCCTGGCTACGTTCAATAGCAATGTCACACTCCCTGCCACTTATCCGGTTCTGCCTGCGCCCGCGCTGGTCAGCGCTTCCTGCAAGTCCAATACGCCCTCCAGCATCACTGTGACTGGTGGCGTCAATGGCGCCGTCATTCCGGCGGGAATCAACACCAACGAAACCTTTTACATCGTTCGTCATGCAGAGGCGCATCCACAGGGCTACTGGTCCGACAATAACTATGTTGGAGCGGGGCAATGGCGCGCGCTCGATCTGCCGAACGCCCTTCTGGGAAAGATCAACCCCGACCAGGTCTGGTCCGGCGATCCATCTCAGTTCAGCGTAGGCACGGTGACTGCCTCGGGTGAGAACCACTGGTCCGGCCTTGCGCCGGCCATGACCGTCCTGCCATTCGCAATCGCCAATGACTTGCCCTATCACGTGGTGTCCAGCTTCGAGGGGTCCGACGCGAACGCAGCCGTGGAAACCAGCAATTTCTTCTTTACCAACGGCGCATTCTCCAATCACAAGGTTCTGCTGGGGTGGTCGTACGTTCAAATCGATTCGACCGTCAATGCGCTGTTGTCGAGCTATTTTCCGAATGGCGGCAGCCCGGCGGCGCCTGTCTGGTCGGCTACCGACTACGACTCCCTATGGACCTTGACCCTTGATGCCCAAGGCAACCTGACCGCGGATTTCACAAAGTGCGAAGGCATTGACTCGGCATCGCTGCCAGCCGCGGCTCCTCAGTTTTAGATAATTTTCGATTCAAGTGTTAACGAAGCTCCGTGCCCCATCCATTCCGCTCCTGAGCGCAGTCGAAGGATCTGCGTTTTCCATTCGCGGAATGGGTGGGAGAGCACAGGTCTCAATCTCGACTGTAAACAGTCAACCTGAAACCGCTCTAGCCCTGAGGGAATGCCTGCGTTCGCGCAAAGCCGCCTCGCAGTTACACACCCACCGTCGCAGGCTGTATCTCTTCCAGGTTTACCCATTGGGTAGGGTAGTTCCCGGTGTAACAGGCGGTGCAGTAACCTGTGTGCACTTCGCCCCTGCAGCACTTCAACAAGCCATCTAGCGATAAGTAGGCCAGAGAGTCTGCTTCGATGTAGTCGCAAATCTCATCGATGGACTTGTTGGCCGCGATCAGTTCGCGCTTGCTGGGCGTATCGACGCCGTAAAAGCACGGCGAGATGGTGGGCGGGCAACTGATGCGCAGATGCACTTCGCTGGCGCCCGCGCCGCGCACCATGCGGACAATCTTGCGGCTCGTCGTTCCGCGAATGATGGAGTCGTCGATGAGAATGACTCTCCTGCCTTCCAGCAGATTGCGGGCCGGGTTGAGTTTGAGGCGGACGCCGAAGTCGCGGACGCGCTGCTCGGGCTCGATGAAGGTGCGGCCCACATAGTGGTTGCGGATCAGCCCCATGCGGAAGGGCAGGCCCGCTTCTTCCGCGTAGCCAATGGCCGCGGTCACGCCGGAATCGGGCACGGGGACCACAACGTCGGCCGGCACGCCGGATTCGCGCGCAAGCTGGCGGCCCATCTGGTCGCGGCTTTCCTGCACCCAGCGGCCGAAGACGCGGCTGTCGGGGCGGGCGAAGTAGACGTGCTCGAAAACGCAACTGGACTGCGGAAAGCCGGTCGCGTACTGGCGGCTGGTGACGCCGTCTTCTGTAACCATCACCAGCTCGCCGGGTAGTACATCCCGCTCGAAGGTGGCGTGCAGCAGGTCAAAGGCGCAGCTTTCGCTGGCAAAAACAATGGTGTCGGGGCCGCCGGGATTTTTCAAGCGGCCCATCGAAAGCGGCCGGAAGCCGCGCGGATCGCGCGCCGCGAAGATGCGGTCGCGGGTCATCATCACGATGGAGAATGCGCCCTCCACCTGGCTGAGCGAGTCGGCGATGCAATCCACTAGCGTGCCGGCATGGGAGTGCGCAATGAGTTGGACGATGATTTCGGAATCCGACGTGGTCTGGAAGTACGCGCCGTCTTCTTCCAGGCGCGCGCGCACATTGCCCAGGTTGACCAGGTTGCCGTTGTGGGCAATGGCGATCAGTCCCTTGGTCGATTCCACGCGAATGGGCTGGGCGTTCAGCAGGGCCGAGTCGCCGGTGGTCGAGTAGCGTGTGTGGCCGATGGCCATCTGGCCGGGCAGCTTGGCCAGCACGTCGTCGGTGAAGATCTCCGAAACCAGGCCCATGCCCTTGATGTTGGCCAGATGCTGGCCGTCGGCCGTGGCGATTCCCGCCGACTCCTGTCCGCGATGCTGCAGCGCATAGAGGCCGAGATACGCCTGGCGGGCGGCGTCCGGGTGGCCGTGGATGGCGATGACTCCGCATTCCTCGCGGAGCTTGTCGTCCGCGACGACAGTGGACAGTGAACAGTTGTCAGTTGTCAGTTGTCCGGTGGTGTCCGCAACCCCTTCGACCCCCTGAAAAAGCCGCCGGGTCATGCCGTTACCTCGCCATGGAGGGTCGCTTCCAGAGCGGAGGCCCAGGGCTTGCGCAGATCCTCAAGCGGTGCCGAAATGAAGGGCTCGTGGTAAACGGAGATTTCCAGGCGTTCGCCGCCGGTGGCGCCGATGCGGGCGACGAAGAAGTTGTAATTGGTTGCCAGCTCTTCAATCGCCGAGATTTGGCTGGGATGCGTCGAAACGAGCATGGTCGATGCCGGCTCGGCGAAGAGGCCGAAGAGCGGATGAACCATCAGCGACTGCTTCTGTTCGACTTTGGCGCCGACTCCCAACGGAAACGCGGCCTGCGCCAGAGCGACAGCGATGCCGCCGTCGGAGATGTCGCGCGCCGAGCGAAGCAGCTCCCGCTCGGCCAGAACTTCCAGCAGCGTGTGCAGGTCGGCTTCGGCGTCCAGATCGAGCGGCGGGGGCTGGCCCCAGATGCCGCCCAGCACGGCGCTGGCGTACTCCGAGGAGCCAAAGGCAATCAGCTCGGGCGCAACAAGGGTTTCCGCTTCTCCTGTCTCTTCCGGATGGAGAAGCGTTGTATCGCCGAGTGCGGGCGACAGCGGGTCCGCGTTGCTTTCTGACCGCTCGGGATGAATCGGAACATGCAGGTCGGGATTGGGCTCTTCGCCGGCGGGGATGGGCCACAAAAGCAGGATGGCGTCGCCGCCCTCCTGGAAGTGCGCCGGAACGGCCTTGGACACATCTTCGATAATGCCCACAATGCCCAGCACGGGCGTGGGATAAATGCCTTCGCCCAGGGTTTCGTTGTAGAGCGAAACATTGCCGCCGGTGATGGGCGTGCCCAGGGCCGTGCAAGCCTCGCTGATGCCGTCGATGGCCGCTGAAAGCTGCGCCATGATCTCCGGCTTTTCCGGATTGCCGAAGTTGAGGCAGTTGGTGGCGGCCACGGGAGTTGCGCCGGTCGAGGCCACTTTGCGCGCGGCTTCGGCCGTGGCGTGCATCGCGCCCAGCTTCGGATTGAGATAAGCCCAGCGTCCGTTGCCGTCCAGCGTCATCGCCAGTCCGCGCTCGTGGCCCAGTGCGCCGGTGCCCTTGATGCGCATCACGCCGGCTTCTCCGCCAGGGCCGAGAACGGTGTTGGTCTGCACCATCGAGTCGTATTGCTCGTGAACCCAGCGCTTGTTGCAGACATTGGCGCTTGCCAGCAGCTTCTTCAGGTCCGCGGTGAAGTCGCGGTCCTCGGCCAGCTTGCCCAGAATTTCTTCGGAAGGCTCCAGCGCAACCGGCGCTTTCCAAGTGCCGATGGGGCGATGGTAGAGCGGCGCTTCGTCGGTCAGCGAACGGTTGGGAATGTCGGCCACGAGAACCCCGTGGTGGCGGATCTGCATCCGCTCCTCCGCGTGAACCGCGCCCACGATCACGCCGTCCAGCCCCCACTTCTTGAAGACGTTGAGAACCTCGTCCTCGCGGCCCTTGGTAGCCACCAGCAGCATCCGCTCCTGGCTCTCCGAGAGCATGATTTCATAAGCCGTCATGCCGGTTTCGCGCTGCGGAACCAGGTCCAGATCAACATCCAGTCCGACGCCGCCCCGGCCTCCCATCTCGCAGGTCGAACAGGTCAGCCCGGCAGCGCCCATGTCGTTGATGCCGACAATCGCCCCGGTCTTCATGGCCTCCAAACAGGCTTCCATCAGCAGCTTTTCCATGAAGGGATCGCCCACCTGCACGTTGGGCCGCTTTGCTTCGGAGCCTTCGCTGAATTCTTCGCTGGCCATGGTGGCGCCGTGGATGCCGTCGCGCCCGGTCTTCGCCCCGACGTAAATCACCGGATTGCCCGCGCCAGTGGCCTTGCCGTAGAAAATCTCGTCCTTGCGCACCAGCCCCAGGGCGAATGCGTTCACCAGCGGATTGCCGCTGTAACAGCTCTCGAACTTGGTTTCGCCGCCCAGGCAGGGCACGCCGAAGCAGTTGCCGTAGCCGGCGATCCCGGCCACCACGCCATCGACAATGGCGTGATTCCTGGCGATCAGCTTCCGCTCTTCCTCGCTTTGGCCGGCCTGAGGGGTGATCGGCCCAAAGCGCAGCGAGTCCATCACCGCCAGCGGGCGCGCGCCCATGGTGAAAATGTCGCGCAGAATGCCGCCCACGCCGGTCGCAGCGCCCTGATAGGGCTCGATGTAGCTGGGGTGGTTGTGGCTCTCGATCTTGAAGGCGCAGGCCCAGCCGTCGCCCACGTCGATGATGCCGGCGTTTTCGCCCGGCCCCTGCACCACGCGGTCGCTCTTGGTGGGCAGCCGTTTCAGATGCACGCGGCTTGACTTGTAGGAGCAGTGCTCGCTCCACATCACGCTGTAGATACCCAGCTCGGTATACGAGGGAACGCGCCCCAGCGCGGTTTCAATGCGGCCGTACTCCTCCGCGGTGATGCCGTGTTGCGCCAGCAACTCTGGGGTAATCAAAACAGGCTCGGGAATGTCTTGAGAGGATGCGCTATTCATCACGATTGCCTCTATTGTCGCATGGTATTCACCTTGGCGAACCGGCTCAAGGAGGTGGAAAGTGGGCAGCCGGTCCCGGAGGCCGCATTCCGGGCGCATTGCGGGACGCTGCCGCGGCGCAACCCGGCCGCGCCGCCAGGCGAAAATAGCCTCTATAGCGAAACCACAGTAGGTGTATCTCGGAAGCACGCCCGCCAAGTGGCTTTTCACCAAGAAAAAGCCACACTGGATACTCCTAACAAGGCTACGGCTACTGTGGTTTCGCTCTAGCGCCCGGCACAACCACTGTGCGATACTTTGAAAGCAGCTCCTACCCCGCGCCGGGATGGCGGAACTGGCAGACGCAGCAGACTCAAAATCTGCCGACCCTTGCGGTCATGGGGGTTCGACCCCCCCTCCCGGCACCAACTAATGAAATAACGAATCAGCAACTTACAGATGAAACAATCACTCCAGCCAAAATTACACCCAGATTGTGCCAAGTTTTTTCGAGACGCCCGCATCTATCGCTCTTTAGCGTGACGTAGAGGTCCGCTCCTCCTTATAGCATTTTCGGAATTGGTGTAGACCGAGAGCACGATGCTAAGTGTCTTTTTCATCAAGAAAAAGACACCTTGCACGCCGCTTAAAAAGTCTATATGTATTCCGAAAATGCTCTACTGAGCGCTCCCTTGCTTCGGTAGTGGAGGGCCCGTTTCGCGGCCCGCGTACCCGGCAGTGTGCAAATCTGTCTGGACAATGACGCGGGTGTTCCGCGGGAAGTTCACATCGGCTCCGCGTTTGATCCAGCGGTCATAGATCGACAGGGATGCGCCGTAGAAGCCAAAGCCCGCTGAAACCCCTATGCTATTGACTGCAATTCCTGTTATAAAGCCAGCCAAACCAAGACTATTCGAAGCTGCGCCGTTCTTGATGAATTCATCGTTGTCACCTGGGTCAGGGTCGAGTGGCGCCGCGGCGAGCCCAAGCAGGAGAAGAGGAACAACGACTTTGTCCTGTGGCTTGGGCTTAACCCTTCCTTCCGAATCCACGGCTAGCTCATGCTGGCTTGCTGAATCGCCCCCAATCAAATTGGATGTGACAGCTTGCTCGGCGCCGGAAGGAAGAACAATCTGGTGAAACGCGAAACGAAGCGTACCGGAGTGGCCAAAACTGCGGCTGGGTTGCGTCTGGCTGACGGTTCCAATCAAGATGGCGCCCTGGGGTATGGCGAGCGTGTGGTCGTCATTGAAAACAGGCGCGGCAACCGTGGCGCGAACCGTCTGGCCAGGCCTGGCAGTTGCCGAAGAAATCGCCTCGCTCAGCGTCGCCTCGACCGTCGAGGATGCAAGGTGATCCTTCCCGGTATCCGGACCGGCCGCCGAATCCGATTCGGAGGTCACAGGCTGCGGAGCCGTAAAAGGCTTCTCCGTCTCTACGGCCCAGGCCGTGCCCTTTTCGATTCGTTGGGGATGCCAGGGTAGCTGGTGATAGAAGAGCCGCAGCAGACGATCGCCTCTTCCCCGCGCGGTGAAAAAGACAACGCCATCTCCGGCCACATGGATTGCCGAATCAAACTCCCGCCGAATGAAGTTCTGTTGCTTGCGACCGCGCGTCCGCGCGAAATGGACAACGGTTGCGCCATCGGTGACGGCGCTCGTCTCGATGGGCAGCGTTGCGCCGCCGGCAAAAGTGATTTGGGTGAAACGAACCACCGGAATACGGAACGGCGTAAAGTCCAGGTTGAAGCGTGAGCGTATCCGTTTGGAGCGGTCCGGACGGAGGGCAATCACTGCGCCGGTGAAGAGCGTGTGTTCTGGAATAACCAGGGATTTGCCCAGGTACACCGGGTAAACAAGCTCGGCGCGAACAGGCTGGCCAACCCGCAGAGGCACAGCGCTCGACAGTTGAAGCGAAAGAACGGAATGAGCCGGGATTTCGGCGTCTCGGGTCTGGCACCTGGCTGTGCATGGACAGAAGGCCGAGGCCAGTAGAAGCGGTAACCAAATCTTCATTGCTCTCATCGTAGGGGACGCCTTTTCCGCAGGATACATCACCTGTCGCGCGCGGAGTCGGCGGTCAATCGAGTTAGAGCGAAACTACAGTAAATGTAGCCTTGTAAAAAGTATCCAGTGTGGCTTTTTCTTGAGGAAAAAGCCACTTGGCGGGCGTGCTTCCGGGATACACCTACTGTAGTTTCGCTATAGCGAACTCGCGGCGATGAGAAATGCCGGGCAAGACGATTTGCCTCGCGGCACAGTCCTGCGCGAAGTTGTTCCGCAACAATGCAAGCGTTGTGTTGACTGCTGATGCGAAGGGCCATCGGCGCGGCTGGAGTCCTGCATTGAGAGCGGAACCCAGCCGCGCTTGACCCTAGTCCTTGACCGGCCTGGCGGCCAGCGCGGTTCTATGCTGCAAGGTCCGCTGGTAGCGCGCCAGAAGCTGTGCGCGATTCTGGCGCAGGTCCTTTCCGTTCGGCCTGGAAGGATAAGGCTTGTTGCCCATCAGCCCCTTCCAGAGAACGCGGTTGTACTGCGCGAAATCAAAGTCGTCTTCGGTGGTGAAGTTCATTTTGCGGGTGGCATGCATCCAGTAGGCCGCGGTTTGCGTGGTCCCTGGGCAGGTTTGCGCCGGCGTGGGCAACAGGGATGCCAGGTTCGTGCAGTAAAGGTACGCAGAGGGCGCGGCCGTGAAGCTCCATGAATTGGGCGTGGTGTTGAAAATATCGGCCATGGGGTTGGCGACCGCGTCATTCAGGTTCATCGGCGGCAGGCCCAGAACCTCTTCGATCGTGCGCACAAAGTTGATGGTGTTGTAGGCCGTGGAAACCAGCGCCTGCTGCTTCACATACGCGCCTGCCACAAAGGCGATGGTGCGATGCGAGTTGACGTGGTCGCCGGAGTCCTGCGAGTCGTCTTCAATCACAAAGATCAGCGTGGTGTCCTTGTAGACGGCGCTATTGGCGATCGTCTGAACCAGCAAGCCCACCGCATAGTCGTTATCGGTCTGCTGCAGCTCTGGAGTATTGATTCCAAAGCCGCCCGGATCGCCGAAGTTCCCGGTGTGGTCGTGCATCAGGCGAACCAGGCTTAGATTCGGCAGTCCGCCCGCGGCATAGTTCTTGTTGAAATCGCGCTCCCACTCCTTGAAGCGGTAGTAATCCGGGAACTGGTTGTCGAAGCCGCGATAGTAGGGATCAGTGAACGGGGTGAGAGAAACGCTGGTCGGATAAGCCACGACCGTGTCGCTGGCGGTCAGGTTCGCATTCAGCGGCATACAGGTTGCTCCCGCTGGCGCTGGGCATCCATAGAGTTCCGTGTCCACGAAGAAGCCGTAGTTGCGTACTGTCAGGCCGGCGCGCAGCGCGGCATCCCACAAGTAGCCCTTGCCCCTGTCCAGAACGTCGTCCGGTCCGTCCGGAGCGGCAGTGTCGGCTGATCCCGGCAACTCGTCTCCGTCCTTGTCCGTCTGGTGCGGGGTCAGAGCATTGGCCGCCACGCGCCCGGCCAGGGTAGGAATGGCGACGTTCACGTTGCGCTGCTCGCCTTCACTATCCAAACTGAGGCCGCGTCCCGCATAGGTAACGGGAAACTGCTTTTCGATCACGTCGGGAGCGCGGGCGCCCGTCGTCCACGGCCAGCCATCATTGCTCGTCTCGGAACTGGCCATGAAGTTGTCGAGGGTGACGAAGCTGCTCGCCAGGTTGTGCTGGTTGGGCGTGTACGCCCTTCCAAACTCGGTCAAACTGGGATCGCCATTGCCGACTTCCAGGTCGCCCAGAACCTGATCGTACCCGCGGTTTTCCTTGATGATGAAGATCACGTGCTGGATGTCCTTACGCACCGCCGCCATGACCGCCTGGTCGCTCGCGCTTTCGGTGTTGGCAAACCGGTTGTTGATGGCGGTTTGCGCCGTCAGCGTGGCTAACTGCGCTCCGGTCGGCTGCGGGAAGCTCTGGAATCCAGCCTTGATCTGCTGGGGATTGTACTGTTGCGAAGGAAAGCAATTTTTGTGCGCCCCCGCTCCGACAGGCGGCGCGGCGCTGTAGCACAAGCCGGGATCAGGACCGGTCGGCGACTTTCCGTTGACCACGTATACCCAATTGCCATTGGGGCTCTTGGCCGTGGAGCCGAAGCTCACCGAGTTCGGGTACCAGCCGGTCGGAATCAGGCCAACGATCTGGTCGCCTTTGTCCGCGCCGGTCAACTGCACCACCGCGACGGCGTTCAGATTGCCGTTGGTCACATAGAGTTGGCTCTCATCCGGCGAGAGCGTCACGCTGTTGGAGTTCGCGCCGGTCAGGTTCTGAAGCTGCGGATAAGACTGCAATACGTCCGCGGGAGCGACCACCGGGATGGTCTCCAGGATCGGGCTCGCGCCGTTCTTGGCGCTGGTGCTCGATATGTCGATCACGTCCACCGTATCCGACATATCTTCCGCCACATACAGGCGCGACTGCGCCTTGTTCATGGTCATCTTGATCGGTTCGCCCTTCACGGGGATGCGCCCCGTGACCTTCGGCGTCGCGCCCAGGCTCACCACATCGATCTCGCGGTCGCGGATGCTCGACACATAGGCGGTCGCATTTTCGCCCGTGCCCTGAATCACCACCCAGAAGGGATACTCGCCGCCCGGCGTGCCCAGTGTCGCAACAGTTCCATCTCCGGGACGCAAATCGATGTCCGGAGTCACCATGGTCCAGTTGCCCAGGCCGCCGGTGAACATGGTGAGCGAGTCGTTGTAGTAGTTGGCCACCGCCAGCGTCTGGCCATCGCTGGAAATCGCCACGCCGGCCGCCATCGGTTGCACCGCAACCTGGTTGTTGACCGCGATTTGTTGATTGCTGGGGGTTGCATTCAGGCCAAGGCCCGTCAGGTGGCCCATCACCAGTTCCGTCTGCTCCGCCCAGGTGATCTGGTCGGAACCAAGAGCAAAGACATGCACATTGTCGCCGGGGCCGGTGAAAACGGCGCCGGATTTGACGGGGGCGGGACTGCCGTTGACGAACGGGTAATCGCCCATGCCGCCGGAGACGTAAAACGCCTTGCCGGAAGGATCGAAGACGAGCCCATTGTAGGAATTGGGAATGGTCACAACCTGCTTCTGAACCGGCGTCCCCTGGGATATGTCGTAGATAAAGACGTACTCTTTCGAACTCGAGTAGTCGATATTCGTGGCATCAAGGTTGATGTACCCGCCATATGGCGTGCCGAGCGGATTGTAAATGCGGTTGAACCCGCTGGTAAGAACCAGCAGCGTATTGCCGTCCGGGCTCACGGCGGAGCTGACCGCTTGTCCCACTTGCCAGGCGGGATACTTGGGCAGAATCGCCGCGCCGGGCACCAGCGGCTCGAAGGTGGAGTCAAACGGGGCCAGGGGCGTAATCTGCTGCCCCACGTTGGGTATTTGCTGCGCCGCGGGCGCGGGAGCCATCACCGTGATGTTCAAGACCGCCGTCGCGCTGCCGCCCGAGTTGATGGCAGTGACCGTGTAGCTGGCCGCGGCAGCCGCCGCTGTCGGATCTCCGCTGATGATTCCCGTGATCGCGCTCAGGTTCAGGCCGGCTGGAAGCGCCGGGCTCACGCTGTAGGAGATCACCGTTCCGCCGCTGTTGGCCGGAACGTTGGGCGCGATTTGCGCTCCTTCGGGGTAAATCGCCGTGCCGGGCGTGTAGCTCAGCGCGGAAGGCGGCTGATCGTTCACCGTGATGGACAAAGTAGCCGTTGCGCTGCCGGCCGAGTCGGAAGCCGTGACAGTATAGCTGCCTGTTGCGGCCACAACCGTGGGGGTGCCGCTTACGATACCCGTGCTGGCGCTCAGAACCAGGCCAGCCGGAAGGGCTGGGCTCACGCTGTAGGAGGTAACGGCCCCGCCGCTGCTCCTGGGGCTGTCCGGTGTGATCGCCACACCTTTGGTAAAGACCGCCGTGCTGGTGGTGTAGCTGAGCGCTGAGGGCGCCTTGACGCCGCTGCCATCACATCCGCAGAGAAGTACAAACACCGCGGTCAAAGAGCAAAAAAGCCCTTGCAGAGATCGCATCGAAATTACCTCATCTGTTTTCGTCGCGGTGATAAGGCGCGACAGTGCTGCCCTCGCCGAGAAAACAGGGCTAGGCTATCTACTTCTTCATCGGCAGACTGAGCAAAACGATCCAGTATGGAAGAGAATCTCAGACAGATCGGTGATCATCCCAGTCCGTTCCACGCAGAAAGAATCAGTGCGCGTGTCAGTGTGTCCATTGATGACAGAACGGCTGTCGCGTCTCCTTCGTGCAGAACTTGAGAATAGCCTCCACAACTATGAAATCATGGAGAATGCCCTCGACATCCTCCGGAAGTTGCCGCGTCGTCAGCGCCGCCCTCGATGGCCAAGGAACTGGCAGATCGGAAAAGGAAACTCTGTCAGCATTCGTTCTTTTATTGCACCGTCAAAGTAACTTTGGTGAAGTGAGTGTTGATTCCGTTGGCGGCCGCAATCGTGACGGTATAGCGCTGGACGGGATGCGCAGAGGAGCCGCTTGCTCCACAGCCGCCCAGCACGCTCAGCCCCGCAAAAACCAGCAGCGCGAGCCATACTTTGCCGACGTGTGAGAGCCGCCGGGAAGTCTTGCGCGCTCGCCGCCAGAATGCCAGGGGCAGCATCAACAGTGCAAGTGCGGTGGGAGCGGCGAAGCGGCCGAAAGAACGGACACGTTCTTCAAGCTGTGCCTGCGCGCTGACGCTGAGCGTCAAGACCGTGCTGGATGTTCCCGCGCCTGCGGCGATCGAGGATGGAGTGAATGAGGCCGTAACCCCGGATGGCAATCCACTTGCCGAGAGCGTGACTGGATAGACAAAGGACGGATTCAGCGGCGTCAGCGTGATTGTGTAGTTGACCGACAGCCCGGGAAGTACGGTTTGCGCCGGTGTCGAGGATGCGATATTGAAGTCCGGCGTGATCACGTTTTCCGCCACGGCGGTGGAGGCGCTGGTGACAAAGTCCGTATCGCCACTGTAAACGGCAGTGAGACTTTGCCCACCCAGCGGCAGCGCGGCCAGAGTGAGCGAGGCCGATCCGCCGTTCAGCGCGGCCGGCGTACTGTTCAGCAGCGTGGCGCCGTCATAGAAGTTGATTGTGCCGGTCGGCGAGCCATTCGCGGAAGTCACCGCCGCCTTCAGCGAGATGGATGTGCCGAGAATGAACGTCGCGTTTGACGTCGTCAGCGAGATGCTGCTTGGCGCCTGCGCAACTGCCAGCACATAGACGCTGCTGGTGATGGCTGGATTATTCGCGTCTCCTGGATACGAGGCAACCAGATCGTGCGTGCCCGCGCTGAGCTGGGCAGTGTTGAACGCAGCGGAGTTGGCCGCAAGCGCTGACGTTCCAACCAGCGCAGGGCTGGAGCCAAGGCCGTCGTAGAGGTACACCTGACCGGTTGCGGTCTTCGATCCATTGCTGAAAATCGCGGTCATTGTGCCTGTGCCATATAGGGGCGCAGTCGCGCCACCCAGAACGAGCGACTCAGCCGTGTTGGATGGCGCGCCGGCAAAGGTGTTCACTACGCCGCCGCTTACCAGGCGCACAGCCTGATTCTCGGTATCGGAAAGGAAAACCGTGCTTCCCTGGACAGCAATCCCGCGCGGCGAATCCAACTCCGCGCTGGTGGAAGCGCCGCCGCTGCCGGAATAGCCCTCGCCGCCGTTGCCCGCGATGGTCGTTACTTGCCCGCCGCTGATGGCGCGGATGCGATTGTTGTCGCTGTCGGCCACATACACCGTTCCGGACTTATCCACCGCAACTCCGCGGGGGCGTGCAAGCTCAGCAGCAGCAGCTGATCCATCCGAATTGAATCCTTTGATGCCGGTTCCGGCGAGGGTGCTGATTGTGCCGGTCGTATAAGTCACCATGCGCACGCGCTGGTTGTGCATGTCGCCGATGTAAAGATTGAAGGCCGCATCCACAGCTACGCCGTTGGGCGAATCGAGTCCCGCCGCCGTGGCCGCGCCGCCATCGCCGGAGTAGGTCTGTCTGCCGTTGCCGGCTACGGTATTGATGGTTGTACCGGTGATCTCGCGGATGCGATGGTTGTTGGTGTCGGCGATATAGACGTTGTTGCTGCCGTCGACGGCGACCGCGGTGGGATAACTCAATGCCGCAGTGGTGGCGGCCGCGCCGTCGCCGGAGAAGCCCGCATCACCGGTTCCCGCGATCGTGCTGATGTAGCCGCCGCTTACTTCACGAATGCGGTTGTTATGCGTGTCGGCGACGTAAATGTTGCCGTTGGAGTCCACGGCCACGCCGTTGGGCGAGTCGAGCATTGCGCTGCTGGCCGCCGCGCCATCGCCGCCAAAGCCCTGCGCGCCGCTTCCAGCAACTGTGCTCACCAGGCCATTCACATCCACTTCGAGGATGCGGTTGTTGTCCGTATCGGCGATGAACAGGTCGCCAGACGCATCGAAGGCCACTCCTCTCGGCATGGAAAGAGAGATGTTGGCCGCCTCGGTCGCGTCTGTCGCAGCGCCCGTCGCTTGCGTGTGCGTTTGCGCATGGCCCAGCCGCGCCAGTGCCGCGCGCTGCGCCGCGTTCTGCGCCTGCGCGGGATACGTCCCCATGCCCAAAAGCAGCGCAATTACAGCCATACCCACATTACTCAGCCCGCGTTCCATCTTTACGGCCTTCATCGCATTCATCGCTTTCTCCGCTGCCGTCTTTGATACTGTTACTCGTACTCTCACTGTGTCTGCGCCTGCCCCGTCGCGCTCCAAATCATCTTTACGGAAACTGCATCCTGCCCGGCGGCCTTGAACTCCAGCCGCTCATTGCGCCGCAGCGCAGAATTGCCCCGCTCCACCCGCAATTCCAGCCTTGCGCCAACCGCCTCGGCCTGGCGCTGGCGTTCTTCCGGTACAACTGTTCCCAGCCCATGGGCGCGAAATTGAATCCGATCATACGAATTTCATCGGCAAATCGGTCAATCCGCGTTTCCTCCTTGTTGCGATCCTGCGTTATTGACTAAGCCGCGATGAAGTTGCCTCATGAAAGGGCACCCGGAGAAGACAGTGACTAGAGCGAAACCAGAGTAAACGCGCCCTTACTGAGAGTCTTCAATGTGGCTTTTTCTTGAGAAAAAAGCCACTTGGCGGGCGTGCTTCCGAGATACAACTACTCTGGTTTTGCTGTAGCCTGGGTCAACTTCAATGCGCCATCCTGTTCACCTTCTGCCGCCTTGCCGCATAGTCACCGGTCTCATTGGCAAACAAGTGTGGCGCCTATTTGGTTATAGGGGCCATTGGGGTTGCCACCAGTTTGGGCGCCACCCGTGTATGTCCCCTGGTTTGTTTGTGTGATGTCGTATGCAAGGGTGTCTCCCGCTTCCACAGTGAACGTATTGCTCGTGTTCGAGCATGTCTCTGCTGTAGCGGTCGCGCCATTTCCTATCGTGACAGAGCAGGACATGGAAGTGTCGGTTCCGTTGTGCCGCACCCTCAGCGTGATCGTATTGTTGCCTGAAAAGCCCGAAATCGTGACATAGATTCCGGACAGAAAGATGCTCTTGACAGTACAGGCTGTGGGAACAAATGCATATCCTGCGGTAGTCCCAAGTGTGTTCGATGGACCACTGAACTGAGAAATGTTGAGTGGGTTGGTTATGTCGGGTCCGTTGTCGACACTATTGGGTCCCGCCGCGGACCACGTAAATCCAGTGCCGCCCGACGAGGCCGGGAAGTTGATCTCGATTTGGGGATTGGTTGCCGAGCCGCCCACGGTCAGCGTGCCCGCTCCCGCTGAAGCAGTGTTGCTTACCGTCCCGACCGAAACCGACTGCACGTCATTGGGGAAGTTGATATTGATGTTGGGATTTGCCGCCGTGCCGCCGATGCTGGCCGTTCCCGCTCCCGCTGTCGCCGCATTGGCAATTGTGCCGGTGGTGATTGCCTGGACCACGCCGTTCGTGCCATTGGTGCCGTTTGAACCCGTCGGCCCCTGAGAACCCACCTTGGCGATCATCTGCCAATCGGAGGGGTTGGCAGAGGGATCGTGGTTGGTATTGCTGGCAATCAGCGAAACATAACTGGAGCCGTTGGCGGCGCAGGTGGTATTGCAGTAGACCACGTTTCCGACCGCGTACGCGGTTCCGGAAGTCCACTCCGTAGCCGCGCCGATGGAACCGGTCGCGCCCTGCGGAATGGTGAAATTCAAGACTGCCGCGCTGGCAGTTCCTGCATTGGTGACAGTAGCCGAACTGCCCGGCGCGCCAGTGCTCACCGTTCCCACGCCTACCGTGGCTGCCGCGCCAGCGTCGCCCTTGGGAATGGAGAAGTTCAGGACCGCCGCATTGGATGTGCCGCCGTTGGTCACGGAAGCAGAAGATCCCGCTGCGCCGGTGGAGACGGTGCCTACGTTCACCGTGGCTGCGGCGCCGGGCGCGCCCGTAGCTCCCTGAGGAACGGTAAAGTTCAAGACTGCCGCGCTGCTGGAGCCACTATTGCCCACGGAAGCCGAAGAGCCAGGAGCGCCAGTGGTGACAGCTCCCACATTGACCGTGGCTGCCGAGCCGACTGCCGCCAGAACCGCCCAAGAAGTGGGGTTGCTGGCGGGATCCAGGTTCTGGTTGGCCGCGAGGGCAACGTAGCTGGAACCATTTTCAGAGACCGCATCGCCCGCGCTATAAGCTGTTGAGGCACTATAAGCGCCTTTGAAATTCGCTACCGGACCTGCTGGGCCGACTGGGCCTTGTGGTCCTGCAGTTCCATTCGTGCCATTCGTGCCGTTCGTCCCCGCAGGACCCGGCACACCTTGCGGCCCCTGTCCGCCGGTCCCGCCCTTGGCCGCCAGCACCGCCCAGTTACCACCCGAGCCGGCAACGTCCGTGGCGGGATCAATATGGGCGTTAGATGCCAAGGCGATATAGCTGGTTCCGTTCTCTGAGACGGCATCGCCGATGGCGTAGCTTGCGCCGCTGCTCCAGGCATCCTTGAAAGAAACCGGCGGGCCTTGCGCGCCTGTTGCGCCAGCCGGACCCTGCGGTCCTTGTGCCCCAGTTGCGCCAGCCGGACCCTGCGGTCCTTGTGCCCCAGTTGCGCCCTGGGTACCCTGCGGACCTTGCTCGCCGGTAGCTCCGGTTGCGCCAGCAGCGCCTGCCGGGCCTTGCGAGACGACAGTGACATCCAAATGTGCCAGGTGGCTCGTTTCGTCGTTCTCCTTGGAGTCGAAGACGAAATCGCCCGCGGTCGAAGTGAGCGCCACGCCAAAGTTACTGGAGGGAGTCGTCACCCATGCCTGTACCAGCGAAGTGACATCAATGACGGCAAACTGCTGCGCCACCGTCGGCGTAAATGCAGCGATAGCCGAGCCCAGAGTGGGGATCGTCGAATAGGTAACCGATGATTCACTCCACGTGCTTGTGATCGGGAGAACGGTCACTGTTCCAGAGCTGTTCACTCTGTTGACGTAGAGTTTCAGCGTGGCCTTGCCAATCTGGCTGGCCGTGGTGCCTGCAGGCAGCGAAGACAGGTCGAACTGAATCAGCGCCGTGCCGCCGCTGCCTACATAGAGGTTCGTCAGACCGCCGAAGTTGGTTGACGGATACGCGCTGTTCACATATGCGTCCCCGGCTACTGTAGCCTCAGTCGCGTTTGCCGCGCACGTTGCCAATACCATCCCCGCCACAGCCAACCACTTCATCCAGACACGCTGGCTCATAGTTCTTCTCCTGTTTGGATTCTCTGCATGGCCCAATACCGTGCTGCCGTATGCGAATGAGTTCGCATCCTCAAAAAACACACGTCCAGCGATCTGACCTGGATCACTCCCAGTTCCACTTCCACGACAACAAGCTAAGCCCTTTTATGATTTCGCGAAGAATAACATGGTTATCTGTCATTCGTGTCAAGTGCGGCTAAAAAGAAAATCAGAAGCAGAAGCGGCAAAGCAAGCTCCTGGGGAGAGAGGAGATTCAGAAGCGCATCCCGCCGTCACACTGCTCGCCCGAGAAGACTCCCAAGGCGTTGGAAGAGCAGGTGTTGGTATTGCGCCAGTGTTACTGGGACTGGGGCGCGCAAGCTGGCCATGTTGCTGGCCCGGCTGGGGATCCGGTTGCCCGGCGCCAACATCCATCGCATCCTGCTGCGGCGCTCAGCGAGTTCATCCGATGAGCGGGCAGGATCGGGCGCCCATTTCTTACACCATCCGTGAAAATGCTATAGCTGAAGTCCCCTGAAAAAGAGCGCATGAATACAGGGCCTTCAGGCCCCGGCCTGCGGCGCGTACCATATCTTCCATGAGCTGGATTGGATGGGCATTGCTCTCCGCGGTTTTTGCCGCCGCCACCGCCCTGCTGGCCAAGGTGGGCGTGGCGCATGTGGACTCGAACCTGGCCATGGCGCTGCGCACGACCGTCGTGCTCGTCTTTGCCTGGGGCATCGTGCTGGCGCTGGGCCGGCACGGCGAAATGCGCTCGCTCGACCGCCGCACCCTGCTTTTTCTCGCGCTCTCTGGCCTCGCCACCGGCCTCTCGTGGATCTGCTACTTCCGCGCCCTGCAACTGGGCCCGGCCTCGCGCGTCGCTCCGCTCGACAAGCTCAGCGTTCCTCTCGTTATGCTCTTCGCCTGGCTTCTGCTGGGCGAAAAGCTCAACGCCCCAGCCATCGTCGGCGGCCTGCTCATCACCGCCGGAGCCGTGGTCATCGTGTTGGGTTGAGCGGCTCGGCCCCACGCCACGGTTTCCTTATACTGGATAATGAGAAAGCGGCTTTTGAGGCCGTGAATCATTGTTTATGACCTTCAAATCCCAATCCGAAGCACAAACCGCGCAGCCGCGCCGCATCGTGCTCACCGGCTTCATGGGCTCGGGCAAGACGACCGTCGGCCCGCTGGTTGCCCGCCGCTTGGGCTGGAACTTCATCGATGTGGACGACGCCATCGAGTCCGAAGCTGGCGCGGCCATTGCCGAACTCTTCGCACGCCACGGTGAAGCCGCCTTTCGCGAGCGCGAACGCGCGGCCATCGAATCTCTGGCCGCAAAAGACGGGCTGGTTCTGGCTCTGGGCGGCGGGGCCATCGAGCACGCCGCCACGCGCGAGCTGCTGTTGACCACGCCCGGCACGCTGCTGGTGCATCTTGAAGTGGAGTTAGCGACGACCCTGAAACGCTGCCGCGGCACCGAGCATCTGCGCCCCATCCTCGCCGACCAGGCCAACCTCGAAAGCCGCTACCAGCGCCGCCTGCCGCTTTATCGCATGGCGCACGTCTCCATTGCCGTCGATGCGCTTACCCCGGACCAAGCCGTAGATGCAATCCTTCGCGCCGCCCATCTCGGCTGAGTAGCAAATCGCTGGTCCCTATTCCCTAATCCCTAGTCCCTAGTCCCTAGTTTCTAGTCCCTAGTTTCTAGTCCCTAATCCCTAGTCCCTGCTTTTTCAGCGATCCTCCGCTGCCACTCTGCCGGCCCGGTCTGGTGGATGCTGGTTCCCTTCGCGTCGACCGCCACTGTCACCGGCATATCGCGCACGTCGAACTCGTAGATTGCCTCCATTCCGAGGTCGGCAAAGGCCACGACGCGCGCGCCGCGAATGGCCTTCGACACAAGGTAAGCCGCGCCGCCCACCGCCATCAGGTAAACCGCGCCGAATTCACGAATGGCCTCGATGCCCTCCGGTCCCCGCTCGGCTTTGCCCACCATCCCCAGCAAGCCCGTCTCGGCCAGCATCTGCCGCGTGAACTTGTCCATGCGCGTCGCCGTCGTCGGTCCCGCGGGTCCCATCACTTCATCGCGCACCGGGTCCACCGGCCCCACGTAGTAGATGAACCGCCCGCGAAAGTCCACCGGCAGCCGCTCGCCCCGGTCGAGCATCTGGGTCAATCTCTTGTGCGCGGCGTCGCGGCCGGTCAGTAACTTGCCAGTAAGTAATAAAGTCTCGCCGGGCTTCCATGTTGTAACTTCGTCGCGAGTTACTGTCTCCAGGTTCACCCGCCGCGCCGCCGACACGTCATAACTCAGCTTCGGCCAGTTATCGAGGCTCGGCGGATCGAGAAAGACCGGACCCGAGCCATCCAGCACGAAGTGCGCGTGCCGCGTCGCAGCGCAGTTGGGAATCATCGCCACCGGCAGGGTGGCCGCGTGGGTCGGATAGTCGCGCACCTTCACGTCCAGCACGGTCGTCAGGCCCCCCAGCCCTTGCGCGCCAATCCCCAGCCGGTTCACCTTGTCGTAAATTTCCAGCCGCAGCTCCTCGGCCCGCGTCCCGGCCCCGCGCGCCTTCAGCTCCTGAATGTCGATCGGCTCCATCAGCGATTCCTTGGCCAGCAGCATCGCCTTCTCCGCCGTGCCGCCGATGCCGATGCCCAGCATCCCCGGCGGACACCACCCAGCGCCCATCGTTGGCACGGTCTTCAGCACCCATTCAACAATGGAGTCGGACGGGTTCAGCATCGCAAACTTGGCCTTGGCTTCCGACCCGCCTCCCTTGGCCGCCACCGTCACATCGACCGTCGCGCCCTTCACCAGTTCCACCGTCACGCAGGCCGGCGTATTGTCCCTGGTGTTTTTGCGCGCCCCGCCCGGATCGGCCAGAATCGACGCCCGCAGCTTGTTCTCCGGGTCCAGATACGCCCGCCGCACGCCTTCGTTGACCATTTCCTGAATATCGACCGAAGGGCTGCCGCCCGCAGGGCCCTCAAACTTCACGTCCATCCCGACTTTGAGAAACACGGTCACAATCCCCGTGTCCTGGCAGATAGGCCTGTGTCCCTCGGCGCACATGCGGCTGTTGACGAGGATCTGCGCCATCGCATCCCGCGCCGCCGGCGACTCTTCGCGCTCATACGCCCGCGCCATCCCGCGAATGAAGTCCACCGGATGGTAGTAACTGATGAACTGCAACGCCGCAGCAACGCTCGCAACAAAATCTTCCTGCCGGATGACGGTCATGCGGAAGCCCCTTCGAGATTCTAACCCTATCAGAGTAATGGATCGAAGGCGGAGCTGTCCTGGTTGACAATACGCGCTGAATCGCTCGGTTAACGCTATGGGGATCTTGCATAAATCATCCGAAACATTCAGCCAACCAGCCAACTCGCCATCGCGGCGTAAGCCGCGGCTAACTTGCGGCCTTTGTCCTCGTCAGCGGCAACTTTGCACACTCCCCGAGTGGGAAGGCGATTTTGCGTAAATCCAGAAGTCATTCCGGCGACATCGACGTTTGTGGGGAGTAATCCAATTCCGCGCGCACAGTCGACACTCAATGAGCGCAATGCCTGTTGGCAACAGTTGACTTTCAATGGAGCCCGCTTTAGAAAAGTGACCTATTGCAATTGAGCCATTATCTTTCCTCGCAACTCGCTACTTGGATTCCTGTTGAGAGCTTCACGAAACCATTGGCGTGCATCTGCGCCGAAACCTTGCCTCTGAAGGGAAAGGCCGAGGTTGAATGCTGCGGCTACGTCACTTTTGTTGGCTTCAGCGGCGATTCGGTAGCTTGATGCGGCTTGGCTCCAATTCCCCGAATCGAAGTAGCACTGTCCCAGTTGGAACTGCATGAACGGGTAGGCACCGTCGGATAGCCGCACCGCCTCCTGAGCGGCCGAGGTGCACTCAGAGTACCTCTCCATGTTTTCAAGAATCTGCGATTCCAGATGCATGCCATATGCATTTTGCGGATCTGCGGAAATTGCTTCCTTTATGTATTCCAATGCAGATGGATATGCTCCTCGCGAGTCCAACACATCCGCCATATCCCGATAGACCACAGGAAGGGCCTGCTTAAAAAAGTGCTCTGTGTCCTTGTTCGTGTTCTTGACGGAGCCTTCAACGCATTTTCTGCCATCAGCGAGAACATTAGCTTGGTCTGTAACCTGCTGTTTGTAGCGATCGGCGGATGCATAGCAGGCGTCGTACGCATAGTAGTCGCCACCTGCCGCGGCCCTTTCGTATGCATCAGCGGCTGCGGAGAAGTCTTTTGCCTCTTCTCTACGGTCTCCCTCAATGTCCCAATCGTAGCCCGTCGGCTGATATTTTGCCGCATACTGGCGGAACCACCTTTCAGCTTCCTCCGGCTTCTTTGCTTTGGCGGTTTCGCCGATAAGATTCTTGTATGCGAGCTGAACAAGATCTACGCCGCAGACCGTGAGGTTCCCATTTGCAACGGGAGTCTGGATCATTGCAGCTTCGGAGTATGAACCCTCATTGTCCTTCACAGCGCCAAGAACAAAGCTTGCAAGCAGGTAATCCGTTCCTTTTGCAAGCTTTCTGGAGTCAGCCGCTTCCCGACCTGCGTCCTCGAAGAATTCTTTAGAGGCAGCCTTCGCATTCGCTTGACCCGGACTGTCCTTTTCGCTGAAAAGCGATACCATGTCTTCGTCTTGTGCGCGATCAAACAGAAGATAGGAAAGCAGTGCTCTGTGGCCGGCGGAGGGCTTTAACTGATTGAGCTTCTTCGCTGCTGCCATCCCGCCGTCACTGAATTCGAAGGACTTCGTTCCAAGGCAAGCTACGTCAGTTAACACCTCTTCACTGTTTGAATCCCGGAGAAGGTCAGCCATGATCTGTTTGATCCGATGCCCGAATTGCTGATAGTCGGAAGTGGGATCATTCGAGTATTCAAGGCGGCTTCTCTGGTCCTGCAATCCTTTTGCTTCGGCAACCGAAACCTTCGGGTCAATTCCGGAGGCTCTATGGATGCTGTTCTCAATCAGCGCCTTGAGGTAAACAACTGGAACAGCAAAGTTGAGATTTTGCCCGTTTTCCAAAACCCCAACCGCAATGCCAACTACCTCTCCTTTTGCGTTCAAGATCGGTCCACCTGATGATCCATGCGAGATTGGACTGGTGATTTGAATTAAGTCGCGATTGTCCTTCTTTCGCAGTCCAGAAACTATCCCTTGGCTTATGGTCTTTTCGAGGCCTTCAGGGTTTCCGATTGCAAAGATCTGCTCGCCGGGCGAAACTGCTGAGGTAGATAGGAGCAACGGTTTCGAAGACAGGTCTGCATCTATGGTAAGAAGCGCCAGATCGTTTTCCTCGTCAGTACGGAGGACGTTAAGCGGAATACGGACTGACCCTACCGAAAGAACCGGGCTGCCGGCGCTAGCAACATGAGCATTGGTCGCCAGCATACGCGAGCCAACTAGAAACCCGCTCCCGAGGGCCGTTGGTGAACCGGAACTATCGTTCAGGTAGATCAGAAAGACGGAGTTCTGAGACAAGTCGTAGACCTGCTTTGCAGTATCGGTAGCTTGTCCAAAGAGGCTAACTGAAGCAACTAGAAGGGTTCCTAAAACGAAGGCTCTCATGGAACAGTCCCCAAGTCTTGAATGATCTGTGCCTATAAACTACCACTTTTTCGTAGCCTGCAGAAAACAGTCTTCAATGATTAACGGGTGAGCGCGAGTCCCAGGTACTCGCTTCTAAGACCTTGGAAAGATCAAGAAACATAGTGTGCATATATTATTCCCGTGAAGTCGCCGGGTGCCCCATTCTTCGCTTTTTTCTAGCGAAGGGTGGGAGACCACGAATCTTCTGTTTTCAGTTCCCATCGACTGCACTGGTCCCACCCTTCGCTAAGAACGCGAGGGTGGGGCACCCAAACAGTTGGGGTGAACCCCTTGAGTGAGACAGTTTGCGAGTGCCCCACTTGCCGTTCAATGAAATTGTCTACTCATCCTGCCCTTGCTCCTTCAGAATAATCCTGGTT
>Ga0255348_1000195_pt1 | contig 31244 bp, 27 predicted proteins | sample CBST25v5metaG_FD_189945 | JGI IMG/M metagenome (GOLD analysis project Ga0255348, IMG submission 189945) | Peat soil microbial communities from Stordalen Mire, Sweden - C.B.S.T-25.v5 | ecosystem: Environmental > Terrestrial > Soil > Wetlands > Peat | place: Sweden: Norrbotten County, Stordalen... | reverse complement strand
CACACCAAACTTGGCCAGTCGGCCATCTTCGTAACAACGGGAAACCCTGACTGCCACATCATCCTGCGCGGCGGCCGCAAGACGGTGAACTACGCGGCAGAGAGCGTGGCCCAGGCCGCGGCGCTGATGGAGCAAGCCGGCCTGCCGCCGCGCATCATGATCGATTTCTCCCACGCCAACAGCAACAAGGACTATCGCCGTCAGGCCATCGTCTGCCACGATGTAGCCGGCCAGATCGCGGGCAGCAACGGCCAGGGCGACAAACGCATTATCGGTGTCATGATCGAGAGCAATCTGGTCGCCGGCTCGCAGAGGCTCGACAAACTTGCTGAGGGTCAGCCGCTCGTCTACGGCCAAAGCGTCACCGACGGCTGCATTGATTGGGCCGAGACTCACGCCCTGTTAGCCGAGTTAGCCGCTGCCGTCCGCGCAAGACGCAGCGTCTGCAAATAGCCTGGCGATCTGTCGCATACACACGACCTTCCAGGGTCTAAGAGGCGGACATGGAAAACCGATCTCACCCTCACTTCTCCAAAGTTAGCTTGTACCCCCTTGACTTCAATTGCCCCGCCAGCGATTCTGTGTCAAACATACTTCCGTGCATTGCCATGAACCGCGTTGCGTTAGCGTTGCTAAATGGAAGCGTGAACTGAAATTTGTTCTCGGCGAGAAATCGAACAGTCGAGGCGAGCTCATCCGGAAGAAGAAACCACACTGGGTACTGACGTACACTCGGAAATCCAAGCGTGTCATCTGCCGATCCGTTCCAGCGAATCGCTACTACTGCTGGATCGTGTTTTCCGTCCTCGTGAATGTAATCAAGGATCGCTACAGCGAGGCTATTCTCCCCCCCGTCGTGGAGGACCCTGACGACCTTCTTCACGCGATTTTTCGGAGAAAGCACATCTTCGGGGTCAATATACTTCGAGAGAGCCTGCTTAGGTTTCAAATTTCCGTTTTCCAAGTTCATCGTAAGCGTCATAATCCACCAAAATGTCGAATTGAAGTCCAAATACAATTCTATGATAGCGCAATAATTGTCGTTTAAGAGAATTTTTATTGCGCATAATCAGCAGAATCAACCAACCGGGATACGCGCCGTGTGCCCCGAGTCCGGATTTTCGGCAAGAGATTACATGTCTAACCTTAAAATTGGCCTTTGATGGCATCCTGAACGAATTGGGTGAGTGTGCCGATAATCAGATTGCTAGATTCGGTTCTCTGTGGAAAAAATCTTGACAAGCGTAAAATGCGTCTATACTGTGGAGGATTCCATGGCACTCGAAAAAGAACTCGCTCGGTTTGAGGCTTTGAAGCCTACTCTCGTAGCTAGCTACGACGGGAAGTTCGCGCTGATCAAGGGCGACGATTTTATTGGCGCTTACGACTCAGCGGAAAATGCTTACACGGAAGGTGTCAAGCGTTTCGGGCGAACTGAGTTCCTGGTTAGAAAGGTCACTGAGAGGGAAGAAATCTATATAAATAAAGCCCTCTGTCTTGGGATGATGAATGCCCACCTTTAATTTCGTGTTTTGGGACACGGCATCAGGCGGATTTCTCGAATCAGAGGGTCCAGTGATCGACGTGGTGATTAGTATGCCCACGCAGCTTGAGGCATGGTGCATCACTAACAATTTTCCTGTGCCTGCGCCTGTCACAGGCCATGCGTTGATCGATACAGGAGCATCAATTTCCGGGATTCATTTGCCCGTCCTTGAGCAATTGAGTCTGCTTCCTACCGACTTCATCAGATTAGAAGGTGCGACAGGAGTGGAGGAGAAGGCCCCTATATTCCCAGCGCGTGTTTCATTTCCGGGACTCAACTTAAATGATGTGACCATGAATATGGTCGTGGGCAATCAGGTTAGCTTCCATACGCTCAAGGGAAAGAACATAATCATGCTCCTTGGTCGTGATCTCTTAAAGGGCTTTACGCTCATTTATAACGGGACGTTCAATCAGATTATCCTTTCTCATTAGGCCCTCTCTCATCCCCTATGGAAATCACTCGGCCGAGTGCCCCCATCCTTGAATCGTTTTTGATTCAAGGGTGGGAGACCACAATCTCTTAAGGGCAGTTAGCCCCATCGCAAGTGGTTTGCCGAAGATTATTCTCTTTTGGCGCACACTGACAGATAGAAGAAATGAACACGCAATTCCTCATCGATCTAGTCTGTCAGGCATGTGCCTGGTCTGTTCTGTCAACTATCCTCCCGGTTTATACCACCCCGTTTTTACCCCCCACCCCCCTCGAGCAAGGAGTGTAAATTCCCTTCAAAACCTTGCCGATTATTTGTAACTCGTTTGGAATCAATGGCTGTTGAAAACTTTTCGCCGCCAAATCCTCCCATATCGTGAGATTTAGCCTCTGAAAATCACCAAAAAATCCGTTTTTCGCCCCCAGAAAGGCTCAAAAGCAAAGCTCCATGGCCCTTCCGCAAACTTGCCGGCGGCCAGGCGCTGCGGCCGTTTCCGTATACTCAACGCAGGTTATGTCTACTCATCTCGACAGAATTCTAGCGACGACGCGGACCACTGTGGCCGCGGCCAAGGCGCGTGTGTCCGTGGCGGAACTGGAGCGGCTGGCTGTTGCTCACCAGCCGCGCGGCTGGGCGGCGGCATTGCGCCAGCGGGCTGCGACGGGCATTGCCGTCATCGCCGAGATCAAGAAGGCCTCGCCCTCGAAGGGCCTGATTCGCGCAGAGTTCAACGCGGCAGAACTCGCCCGGAGCTACCTTGCGGGTGGCGCGGCGGCGCTTTCCGTGTTGACCGACGAGCCGTTTTTTCAGGGCAGCCTGCGCAACCTGGAGCTGGCATCAGCTGCGGTTCCGTTGCCATGCCTGCGCAAGGACTTCACGGTGGACGAGTACCAGATCGTGGAAGCTCGCGCGCATTGCGGAGATGCAATTCTGCTGATCGCCGCGGCACTCACCGACGATGAGCTAAAGCGCTTTGCCCGCGCGGCGCATGGCCTTTCACTCGATGTGCTGGTCGAGGTGCATACGGCTGCCGAGCTTGACCGAGTGCTCGCTACTCTGGGCGAAGCCGGCGCGGACGCCATTGGCGTGAACAACCGCGACCTTGGAACCTTCGATGTGCGCCTTGAAACTTCGCTCGAACTCGCGGGGCGGATTCCAAGCGGCGTAGTGCGCGTGGCCGAGAGCGGCATTGCGGCGACCGAAGATATTGCTCGTCTGCGCGCAGCGGGCTTCGATGCCTTCCTGATCGGCGAGAGCCTGATGCGCCAGCCTGACCCTGGCGCTGCGCTGGCCGCGCTGCTCGCTGGAGTTGCCGCGCGATGAGCCTAACGTTTATTTGGATAAAAATCTGCGCCAACACTTCGCTGGAAGATGCGTTGCTGGCTGCTGATGCGGGAGCCGACGCGGTGGGGTTCGTCTTTGCGCCCAGCCCACGCCGTGTGACGGCGGCACAAGTAGCAGCCATTGTTCCGCATTTGCCTGCAACCGTCGAGAAGATTGGCGTCTTTGTTGATGCCACGCTTGAAGAGATCGCGTCCACGGTTGAAGCCTGCGGCCTGACCGGCGTACAACTGCACTTTGACGCAGCCTCCGAGTTGCGGGCTCAGCTTCACGAGCGCCTTGGGCCGGAACTGCGCATTCTAGGAGTGGTGCACTTAGGTGCTGGCACTGACGACCAGCAAGCGGCTAGAATGGCCGAACATATTCGAGACCCACACGTGGATGCGGTGCTGGTGGACTCGCGGACGGAAACAGCCGTAGGTGGCACGGGCGTGACCTTTGACTGGACTGGCGCACGCAAAACAATTTTCCGAGACGGAAACGCGTGCAGGCTTGTCGCCGCCGGCGGCCTGAACCCGGCCAACGTGGCCGAAGCCATTGCCACGCTGCATCCCTGGGGCGTGGATGTAGTCTCCGGCGTCGAAGCTGTGCCGGGCCGCAAAGACAAGGCAAAGGTGCGGGAGTTTGTGACCCGCGCGAGGACTGGAAAGGCAATATAGTGAACCTATCGGCTTCTATCAGTTCGGCAGACCTCAAACATCTGTGATTGGAGGGTTATGACAGGCGGCCTGAGTTTCGGCGGGAAACGAGAATTGCTGGCGCGCGGCTTGTACTGGAGTGGCGCCTCCTTCCTGCTATCGCAACTTCCAGCGCGGGATTCCCTCCTGGTATTGAACTATCACCGTATAGGAAACTCCGAGGATGATCTCTTTGACCCCGGCGTCTTCTCGGCGACCGCCGAACAGCTCGACGATCAAATTTCCTATCTGAAGCGCAGCGGTTCGCTGGTAACTCTGGAAGAGGCATTGGGTTTTGTCGACGGCACCATCAAGGAGAAAAGCCGCCGCTGCCGCGTGTTGATCACCTTCGACGACGGATATCTGGATAACTACGAGATTGCATTTCCGATTCTGCGATCGCATGGGGCGCAAGGAGTGTTCTTTCTTGCTACGAGCATCGTTGGGTCTTGTCAGATTCCGTGGTGGGATCATATTGCTTACCTGGTGAAGACCGCGCGAACGCGCCGATTCTCACTCCACTACCCGGTTGATCTGAATGTCGATATCGATGGGAACGGCTTGACGGAGAGCTTGCAGACCGTACTGAAGTTATATAAGAGGCCCGAGAATTCCGACCCTGCGCGTTTCATCAAGGAGTTGGCGGAAAAATCAGAAGGCGAAGAGCCCCCCGCAGCCCTGCGGCGATTTTTGAATTGGGACGAGGCCCGGGAGATGAAAAAAGGCGGCATGGCGATCGGGTCGCACACGCATTCGCACCATGTGCTCAGCCAACTGGAACCGGACCGGCAATACGAAGAGCTATTCAAGTCCAGGGAAATCCTGAAGGAGCAACTTGGCGCCGTAGCCGATGTGCTTGCCTATCCGGTCGGCGCCAGGACGAGCTTCACTGGTGAGACCAAGAGGTTAGCTCAGCAAGCGGGTTATCGCGCGGCCTTTTCGTTCTATGGCGGCACAAATTTTCCAGGCAAGATATCGCCTTACGATGTAACTCGAACCGGCATTGACGGCCAAAGCTGGAGCCGCTTCCGCGTTCAAACGGCTGTATGCCGGGTCTCGGGCAGGTATTGGCCTTGACCTATTCGCTCAAATGAGCGGTCTCGGACAAGAAATCTATGGTCTCGTAGAGATTCGATTCCAGATGCGGGCCTATTGGGCTTGGATCTGTGATCCTTCTCCGAACGAGAATGGAATTAAGAATTCTACCCAGACTCTCAGGCATGGATGCTACAGCGACTTTTGTCCTTAACTTTCCAGACATGTATCTCTTGTCTTTTCGTACAACACGCGACAAAGCTCTCACATACTCAAGCTGCCCAGACGCAAATGCGCAATTCACTGCATCCGTGCAACGGGAGCAAGCCTTATCCAGCGCCTTATTAAGCAGGGCTGATTGCAGGTTGTTGCGTCTGATGGCATGACCATATATAACAATCTCACCAAAAACCTGCCGAAGCCCATGCCCCCTATGATTCCCGCTGTGTTTCCTGATCCTGACTGTAGGGCGGGTAATCAAGCCCATTTTTCCTCCCCCCATCAGGCAGCGAAACATAAACTCAAAATCCTCGGCTGGGATGCCACACATTCCGGGATCGAATCCACCGACACTGTCGAAATACTCCCTTGATATGCCATAAGCCATCCAAAAAGGATCATAGTCCCGGGCTTCCAATATGCTGGATGCCAAAGATTCCTCAATCAGCCATGCTTCATCCCCAACCCGCCGTTTGGCTATATCCCAAAATCCGTTCGGGGCCATATCGAACATGGATGTTGTCTTCCAAAGGCCATCGACATTTTCCCCAAAGAACACCATATTGCAGAATACGAGGCTGACTTGAGGGCACGACACGACGAGCCTGGCTATTCTTTCCAAGTGATCCGGCTGCATCAAGTCATCGCTATCGCAGAATACCAACCATGGGGAAGAGGACAGACTTGCGCCGGTGTTTCTGGCAAGCTGAACTCCACCATTCTCTATCTTCTTGTACTTGATTTTGCCGCTAAACTGGCTGCAGACCCGCTCGGTATCGTCCGTCGAACCATCGTCTACTACGATCACTTCACTTGCGGGAAGTGTCTGGGCAAGAACTGATTCTATGGTCTCGCCGACAAGATTCGCGCACTGGTAAGTCGGAATGACAACGCTGATAGGGAAGTTCATGCGCACTCCGTTGCTGGAACTATCCATGGGTGAGCCTGAATGCAATCGTCGAGCGCGGGGGGGGGGATGCAGAAAGTACGAAAGCCCCGGCCATAGGCGGTGAGTCAAGCCTCACACGTGCACCGAGAAGTTTTTTGTACCCAATAACCGTCAACTATAGTAAAAACAAAGTTGTTTGTCTATGGGAAAATGGCATGGATCGATTGCTGATAAGTGTGGTGATACCCGTCTTCAATGCCGAAAAGTATCTTCGGCAGGCCATCTGTAGCGCTCTGGAGCAGACCTTGCCGCCCCACGAAATCATCGTCGTTAACGACGGCTCAACGGATTCCAGCCCGATGATCGCCTCCAGCTTTGGCTCCGCCGTTATTTACCTTTCTCAGCAGAATCATGGTCTTAGCGCCACACGAAACCTTGCCATTGCGCGCAGCACGGGAGATTGGATCGCCTTTCTCGATGCCGACGATTACTGGCTGCCCGATAAGCTTGCTAGGCAGGGTGCAATGATTCAGGCCGACCCGACTATCGGGCTGATCTACACCGGAAAAACTGATCTCTCACTCGACGGAACCACTCGCGACGTGGCAGCTCGGCCGCCTCAATGGGTCACGAATATACTTCCAGTCCAGAACTACATATTCCCCACCACAGTTTTGGCAAAACGGTCGCTCTTGCTGGAGCATCCTTTTGATGCGTCCTTGAAATCCTCCGAGGAATGGTGGCTCTTTTACAGTCTGTCGCGCATTACCAAATTCGCAGCGATAGCCGAACCCACCGCAGTTTATCGAGTATACCCGGAGAGTCTCAGCAATAGAAATTGGAAAGCAGTTCTCGACTACGCAAATATTGTCGCCGGGAGAATTCAGAATGACTTCACCGGATTCCGTAAATTTCTGCTTCACCGCAAGACTGATTCCAGACTCTTTGCGAGCGCGTCCCTTTCACAGCGCGAGCAAGGCTCGCCGGAGTTCCTCCACTATATCGTGAAGTCGTTGATCTCGTGGCCATTCCCGGACTTCTGGCCAGCTCGCTACAAGATTTTTCTGAAGATGCTGCTCCAGAAGATGAAGGCCTGGAGGGGATAGCCAGGAGTCCATTCTTCGACGCGGGTTTCATTACCGGTGAATGTGAAATGCTCCATCAACATGAACCACCAAGCACCAACCTCCAGAGTTATCATCAACATTGCAACACACTTACTTTCAGGAACGGTTGCGAGATGAAAATACTTCTACTTCAGAAGAGGGGCCTGGGCAACCAATTATTTCAATATGCGGCGGGGCTCTTCTTTGCCAGGAAATATGGGGCTTCATTGGAGATTATCCGAGAGCCTGACAAAGAGGCCGTAGCCTTCGGCCACCCACGTCCTTTTCTACTTTCGAATTTTTGCATCTCTGCACCGGTCCGGGAGTTTACGCTTTGGGATCGTCTGATGTGTTCGATTGCCCCAATTAAAAGGCCCATAGCGGCACTTGCTCGCCTCGCGTCTCGCACCGCAGTCTATGGACATCCAATTTTAGAAGACAGAACCTTCCTCGCCGAGCTCCCGATTCCACAATCGACGAAGACCGTTTACCTTGAAGGCAATTTTCAAGCGTATCAGTACGCGCAAACTGTAGAACAAACCGTGCGCGCGGAGTTCCAGCTTTGCGAACCTCCTTCCGGCAAGAACCTCGATAGCCTGGAGCAAATCCGCGCGGCCGAAACGGCAGTCTCCATTCACATTCGCCGAGGCGACTATGCCGTCTGGGGCGGCGGCCCGAGGGTCCTCTCGCTCGACTATTACTCACAAGCCATGCGCACCATTATTGAGAAAACCCATAAGCCGACATTCTTTGTTTTCTCAGACGATATTCCCTTCGCGCGGGAGGCGCTGCCCAAGCTGATAAAGGGCGAACGCATGGTATTCGTTGATCACAACGGCGAAGAGAATGCTCATGAAGATCTTCGCTTGATGTCAGCCTGCTGCCACAACATCATCGCAAACAGCACACTCTCGTGGTGGGGCGCGTGGCTCAACACCAATGTTTCGAAGCTGGTCTGCGCTCCCGCAGGTTGGGGACTAGCGAATCCGGAGGAAAAGCTCCCAGATATTCTCCCGCCAACCTGGCTGCGAATCGCCGCTGATATTGCATCGGTGTAAGCCATCCTTCAACTTGCGCTCACTGGATGGCGCAGGTGCATGACGCTGCTTACCTACGATGCGAGATCGACATTAATCAAAGCGCAGGCTCCTGGGTGGATCTATCTGAACAATCTGCTCATCTGCTCGACCGCGCGATTCATCTTGAAAGCGACTTCTTGCATTGAGTCAGGATTATCATAAGGGTCTCTGATTTCAAGCTGCGGACCGGGCAACAACATTCCGAGGAACAGCGTCTTCTCAAGGGCTCCGGGAAACAATCTCTTGAGAAGCTCGTAATTGTTGATATCCATAATCACGATAAGTTGAGCTTCGTCAATCATCTTCGCGTCGACGCATTTTGATTGATGATCGGCTAAATCCACGCCTAACATCTTCGCGGCGGCGAGCACAAAACCCGGGCTGGGCCTGCCTGTCTTTGTGTGGAATCCAGCGGATGAGATAGAGACATTCGGGAACTGCCTTGCCGCCAAAGCAGCGGCAAGCGGGCTTCGGCAAATATTGCCGTAGCAGAGAATAAGTACGTTGTCGATTTGCCGGCCGCGCAGCTTCCGGATCATTAACGGCTGCTGAATATGCCTAAGGTACAACCGGCGGCTGCGCCGCCTCACAAGATTTACGCACTTGGCCCAATGCTCCCGGACAATCGTATTAACCTCACCAAGCACTACCCTCAGGTCGGACCAGCAAAAGAAGTCCCAGCTCTCTTTTCCGATCAGTGGCCGCAACCAACCAAGAATCGCTGGAATTATGGGCTTCGTCAGGAGCAAAGGGTCCGAGTGGTCAGCCTTCCAGTTCGTCTTGAACCATTCAATATCACGATATATGTTACGGGTGTAATAGCCGGCGCGGTACTTCGGCTGAGGAGGGAGAGGCCGCTCAGTGGCAAGGCAGAGCAAACCAACGGGAAAGTCAACTCCGCAATCAATGGCGAGAGCCAGGGATCCCCACAACCGAGGATTAATCTCGATAAGATAGGCTTCGCCTTCAGCCGTAACTTTGAATTCGACCATCGCGACCCCGTGCCACTCAAGCGCGGATAATAGCGAGGTTGAGATCTTAACCAAGTCATCTTTCAAGCCGAGTGATACGCGATAACTGCTACCGCCCCCGGTGAGCGGAAGCTCATGTACTCGTTCGTGAAGAAAGGCCCATCGGAGCGTTCCGTGCTCGAACAGCATCTCGACGCCCAAGCCCTTTCCTGAGATGTATTGCTGCTGCTGAACGGGGACGTCCTGATATGTTGTTGTGAGAGCCGACCTCCACTGCATCAAGTCGCGGGCGATGGTTACACGGAAATCCTCCACAGCGCCGCGGGTGTTCTTTTTGCTGAATACAGGCTTGAGCACGACAGGGAAGGTCTTCGGCGGCAAGCTTGTAGAGCAAACTAATTCTGATGAAGGAACTCGGATGCCCAGGCGCCGAGCAAGCTCCCAGACAGCCTGCTTGTCCAAGGCTGTCCGCACGCTTGGCCGCGGGGCCAGAGCGGCGTGTTGGTACATATCATCGGGGATTTCCGGCGAGAGCATTGCAAGCAGAGACACCTCGGTCGCCGGAACGATGAGGTCGTACTTCTCGGCCCGGAAGAGAGAGACAAGCTCACCTGTGGCTCCGTCCGGCGGGCTGTCCAGCCTGAAATGTCTGCAAATAAAGCGGGATCGACGGAGAGTCTGCTCAGATTGAAAACTGGCAGTGTGCACAGTACAGCCGTATCTGCCAAGGCTTTGGACCGTCTCCAAACCTGCTGCGCTTTCGGCATCCAGGACCAATACCTTCATTCGCATCATCGTGGCCAATTATAAGTTGGTTGGAGCTACGCTCTCAAATTTCGGACGGGTCAGCAGCGAAAAAATTGTACTCACGGGCCCGGCGATGGGTCTCGGCAACATTTCGGCGAGCAGCCTGAAGCGGCCGTGGTCTTCCGGCTCCAGGACGCGCAAAAGGTAGAACAGTCCGAAAAGCACGAACAGAGAGGCGCCTCCGCCGCAGAGAATTCCCCACAATGGCATAACAAACCGCACGGCAACATAATGCGCAGTCAAGGATGCCAGCGCGCTGCAGAAAACGATTTTTGCAACATGCATCCAGGGAAGTTTTACCTTGTACAAATGGATTGCCACCATCCACATCAAGCCGACGGCCGCCAACTGAGCCGCGCCGTTGCCAATACAGGCGCCCACCGCGCCGTGTGCGGGAATCAAATACCAAGCCACGCTAATATCGATCACTCCCGCCATCACGGTGGCGGCGATCACATAACGCTGCCGCTCGAAACTCTCCAGCAGGTTCTGCGCTGGCGCGAAAAAGGCTTTGAACATGCACAGCAGAGGGGCCAGTGTTACCACCATCATTGCACCTTCAAACTTGTGACCGTAGAAGAGCAGCAGCGCGGGGTACGCCAGCGACGCTGCAATGAAGTGGAGCGGTATCGACATCAAGGCGATGTAACGGAACGTGGAGGCGGCAAGCTCAGGCAGCTTGGATTTGTCCCGCCCGTACTGCGCGAAGATGGTGGCGCCGGCGGCCGTTCCAAAGACGGTTGCCACCAGCAGCAACTGTTCAGCCATGGTGAACGCCACGGAATAGAAGGACACCTGTTTGACATCCGCGCATAGCATCTTCAACAGGATGATCTCTGAGCGGCCCCAGACGATCTGGGCCACTAACATGCTGCCAACCGCCTGCAACGCGAACGGCATCATGCGCTGACGCAGTCCCTGGGGATGAGAATGGGTTGCCTCCCAGGCGAGCACGCGCTTCATGGTGGGAAAGAAGCGCACCAAAAAATCGACAGAGCGCATGAAGAGCAGCGATGCGCCGATGCCGACAACTCCCCAATGAAACACCACCGTTGCCGCAATGGCCATGAAGTAGATCAAGGCTGAAGCGATGGAGCCTGGAAGATTCTTCGCCAAATCTTCCGCGGCGGCGTTGGCCTGGGCTGAGATGAAGTTGATCATTGCCGGCCAAATGCTGAGAACTATAAGAACCGATGCCAGCTTGTACTCTCCGGCGGCAGACCGGACCACCCAGAAAAGAAAGCCGCCGGTGGCAAGCGTTGCAAGGCCAAGCTGCAACAGAAGAGTCCGCAGATAAATGTACCGCGCGGTCCCTCGGTCGCCCATGCCGATAAACTCAGCCATGTATTTCCGCGTGGTTGCGGGAATGCCCATACTGCCCAGGCTGCTGACCAGGCTGGCGATATAGGAGACATAAACGAGATAGGCGTTCTTTTCAGGTCCCAGATAGCGGTTAATCGCGATGGAAGTAGTAAACAGAACAACGGCGTTAATTATGTTCTCGATGCTGAACCAGCCGGTGTTGCGGGCGATGGTCTTGGTGTTTGTCATTGGGGGAGTCAACTCTTATCCATAAAGTATCAGTATGCCATTCATCCGCGACAGTCGATCCATGTTAATTTTCAGCCGGCAGCCCATCGCGCGCTGCCGGCTGTTATCGAAACATGATCGCGAGCTAACCCAGACCTTGCAATGCAGTCTGGCTATCCTTGGCCGCAGGCGAACCCGGGGCCAAGGTAATAGCTTTCTTCAGGTGAAGCGCGGCGGTGGTTCGATCTCCAAGCTTGCTGTATACCATTCCGAGGTGATACTGCATGGTTGCGTTGTTTGGATCGATCTTGATTGCGTCTTCCAGAAGATCGCGGGCGAACCCGTAGGTTCCCTTGTGGTAATAAGCCCACGCCAGCGTATCCGCACTGTTGGGTGAATTCGGCATGGCACGGCGCGCTGTTTCCGCCAGCGTCAAGGCCACGTCGGCGTTTTCGCCATTCGCAAGCATCAGATAAGCAAGATTGTTAGCGGCTACAGGCTGCGCGGGCTGGATCGCAAGAGCCTTTTTGTAGTAGTCCTCCGCCTTGCGCACGTCACCGCGCGACTCCTCAAGGGATCCGAGAATGGCCATGGCGCCTGCGCTGCTGGGATGAGCTTTCAACCATTGCTCCCAGGCCCCGATTGCGTTTGCTGCCTGACCGCGCTGACCCTGAAGCTGCGCGTAAATTGCAACCGCCTCGCCGTCGTCTGGATTCACTTCCATGGCTTTCTGAGCGGTGACGGCCGCCTGATCGAAATTCTTGTTCTGTATCTGGAATCCGGCCAGCATGTCATAGAAGCCGCTATTCTTCGGATTCTTGGCGATTTGCGCGTTGATGCGAGCCAACGCCTGGGCCGGCTGCTTCCTGAAGAGGTCGTAACTTACCAAGCCGCGCAAGGCGGCAATCGAATTTGGATCGTACTGTAAGGCCTGCTCCAGCAGCGTCGCTCCCTCCGGGTACCGCTTTTGGCTGAAGCGAAGCTGGCCGAGCATAAGGTAAGCCTGCGGACTCTGCGGGGCAATGGTCATGGCAGTCTTCATGTCAGCCTCCGCCTTGTCCGGCGAGTTATGGCTCAACTCCACCGCTGCCCGCCATAGATAGCCGCCCGGAAAACGAGGAGCAGCGGCGATCGTGCTGTTCGCCACATCGGACAGCGTGTTCATGTCGCCGCGCTGACCTGCAATTCGGGCAAGTTCCTCCTGCGCTTCGATGTGACGCGGATTCAGTTGCGCTGCCTGGCGAAAACTCCGCTCTGCAAGACCGCTATCGCCTTTGGCCAACGCGGCCTTGCCCAGCCAGTATTGGATGAAGTCGTCCTTCGGGGCATTATTGGCGGCACTTTGAAGGGCGTTGACCGCGTCATTCAGCTTTCCGCTGTTGAGCAATACAATTCCGTTCAGCACAGCTACCTGCGGATCCTTGGCGTTCTTCTTCATCAGTTCGGTCACCACCGATTGCGCGGTGGTAAAGTCCTTGACCTGAAGAAGAATCCTTACGTACCCTTCCTGCACAGAAACATTCTTGGGATATTTATGAGCAAGGCTGCTAAACTCGGCCCTGGCTTTGTCAATCTGTCCAGAGCCCGCATAATAATCAGCCAGCATGCGCACTCCTTGCGGACTGTCCGCAAGGTCATTGGAAGTTTGACGGAGCACTTGCTCGGCCCGCGCCTGATCGCCCTGCCTCAGGATCATCTGAACCAGAGATTCACGGGCACTCAGATTTTTTGGATCGGCAGCGACGGCTTTCCAGCATACCTGCTCGGCATCCTGCAAACGGTTGCTCCTGGCGTAGAAAGAGGCGAGCAGCAGTTTGGCGCTTACAGACTTAGGATCGAGCGTGACCGCGTTCTTCAATTCGGCTTCAACGGAAGACGTCTGAGTGGAGTCACTCGCCTCCAGCAATGCAAGGGTTTCGTGCAGCACGGCCTCGTTCGGTGCGAGTTCCAGCGCGCGGTGGATTTCAGCCAGCGCCAAATCCTTCTGTCCGCGCCTGGCAGCTATGCGGGAAAGCAAGGAGTGAACATCGGCATTATTCGGCTGTACCGCCATCACTGCGTTAACCTGCGCCTGTGCGTCGTCAGTCCTGCCACCGGCAAGCAGCAAGTCGCCGAGATCAATCCGTGCCTTGTAGTTTGTTGGCTGCAGGTTGACGGTCCGCTGAAGCTCGCCGTAAGCGGCGCTCAATGCGCCCATATGGAGGTACGTTTGCGCCAGGGCATAATGCGCATCGGCAAAGTTCTTGTCAATTTTCAGAGCATTGGAAAACTGAATGACAGCTTCCCTATCCTTGCCCTGGGCGCTATACCGCTGGCCGCTTTCGAGATATTTATGTTTCCGCACATTGGGGTCGCGGAAGCACCCGGACAACAGAGTGAGCGACAGAAAGAATGCAACAACCCCCAAAGCTGCGTGGCGCTTCATGGGCCTCCACGCGCCATCGAAACCGGACAAAAATGTCTTGAATCCGCTTTCCATTTTCTTCATCCTTTCAGGCTGTCTTTCAAGCCCTGATACTTGAAGCCGCCAGATGCGCGACGTTGGCTTGCGAATACGCTTAGTTGGGGATAAATCGCGGCAGCAGGGGAGCTAGCCGCATGGAGAACTTCTCGGCGCGTTCTCTTGCCGCCGACACCTCTTCATTGGAAGCAATCGGCGTGATGACACGGACCAGTGCTCCATCCGTGCGATTCAGCCGCATTGCATCGGCGATCATGTAAACCATCGCCGTGTATTCACTTGCTATGCTGCGTCCGTGCGCCTGATACCAGTAGATTACAAACTGCCTCGCCGTACCGTTGCTAATGATATATTCGCCCACCCGATGCGGCTTGCCGTTCACATCGGCCAAATTGACGTAATCTGACGACTCGAAAACCCATCCGGCGCCCGGCAGGCAATGCTTCGGGGAATGGATGGATTGGCCAGTCCTCTGCGTGGGAAAATAGCCGATAAAGAGGCCGATCGGCTCCGTCTGCGCGTCGCGGGAATAAATGCGCGAAAGAAAGTCGCCGGCCCCAAGAACGTCGAGCGTCTCCTGATCGATTTGCTGGTTGCTTCCCTGCCATCCATCGATATTGCCCGGCAATAGCGCCAATGGTTCGCTAAAAGGATTCCGATCGGTGCTGGAGCGGGTATGCAGCAGCAGCGCCGTTGCGGCAAGCAGCAGAACCGCAGTCCAAAAACGAAGATTTTTCATGCCTGCCGCCTTTTGCCTGGGAAGAGGCTCATTGCGCGATGGACGAGATACAAGAGCGCCAGGGAAACCATAAAAATCACCCAGCCTGAAAATTCATGAAAAAAGCCCATGGCTTTGTCCGGGTCCCAGTACTGGACGCACAATCCGGTGCCCAGGATGCGCACCGCGTTGGCCGCAATCGCGATCGGAATGCTGGCCACGGCGAGCGCTATTCGCCTTAAGTTGGACTTCTCCATGAAGTATCCATAAAAGACCGCCATAGTGAACAGGCTCATCAGGGAGCGGATGCCGCTGCAGGCCTCCGCCACCTCGAGCTTCATCAAGGGAAGTTCGATGACGTTGCCCTCCCGCAAAACCGGAACCCCGAATAAAGGAAGCAGAGAGCTGGCAAGCTTTGAAGCCAATATCTGCAGCGGAAAGGTGATTTGGTTGAAGATAATGGACGGAAGCGGAATGGCCAGCAACAAGACCAGCAAGGCGAAGCGCAGCTCCTTCAATAACTGCGGTCCGCCAAAGCAGAGAACCACTCCGGAGAGCAAAATGACGAGCGAAACCCGCGAGAGAAAGAGATTTGATCCGTAGACGCCCAGGATCAAAATGACCAGCCCAAGAAGCATCACGGCAATTCCGCTCCAGGAGGGGGCGGCCTTTATGCCGCGCAGGGTCTCTCTCTTCTCCCAAACAAGATATGCGGCGAACAAGGGCACCAGGAATCCGTGAGAGAAATCCGGTATCTGCCACCAGTCAGTGACCAGTTTCACCAGCACACGGGAATACACCGCCGCAATCAGCAGGCATATCACTACCGAGCCAACTGTAAATTGAGCGTGGCTGGAGCGCCAGTTCCACGGGGGAGCCGTTGAAGTCTGTGTGCCTTGAGCCATTTTCCTCGTCCTTAAGCCTTATCGGTCGGTACCACTCTACACTACGCAACAGGGAGCTGAAAGCGATACGGTTCGATTCAGGGAAGTCCCCCATGAACTCCCCTGCGGCTGGGAATCCGCGTTCCGGTGATGGTGGAAAATGAGTTCCACTCTCCGGGACAATTAATGGTACACTGTTTTCCTGTAGGAGGGAACGACTCCCCCCTTCATCGGGCGTTGCCCGAGGAAGCGTGACCCTCGCCCAGGCCCCATACCTTGCAATGGAAGCATATTCCGCGTATTTCACAGCCAGGTCAAGAACCTGCATTGAAACGATGACGTGAAGTTTGGTCCCCATATGGCAACAATTGCAATGATCCACAATGGAAAGAGGCAGGCGAAAGCCGCCGATTTCAACGAGACGCGCGTTCAACGAGCGATAGGCAGGATTGCCGAAAGCGACTGCCCCGTCTTGATCCTTGGCGAACACGGCGCTGGGAAGCGGTTTGTTGCCGCACAGATTCACGCCCAGTCACATCTGGCTCGCGGAGCATTCCAGGAGATTCGCTGCTTTGATGCCGACCTGTCGGCCCTACAGGCTGCTCTGTCCGCCCCTGGTACGGTTTATCTTACCGAGATAACAGATCTTAGCCTTTCCATGCAGGAACTGATCGTCAACACCTATTTTCGCTCCGAGCAGGTGCAAGGCTGCCGCCTTTTATGTGGATCGAGCCGCGACCTGCCAAGAGAAGTCAAGTCATGGCGCATGAGAGAGGATTTCTACTACTTCGTCTCAGCCGTGACACTTCAGGTTCCCCCGCTGCGCTGCAGGAAGTCAGAGATTCTTCCCATCGCCGATGAGCTTTTGGCGCAGTACTCCAAGCAGTTTGACCGGCCCAAGCCGGTTCTCTGCAAGGAAACTGTCGGTCACCTGATGGAGCATACATGGCCCGGCAATTTATCTGAACTTCAGACCGCGATCAAGACGTTGGTCGCCATCGGAGACCAGGCAATTTCCCTCGCAGCCATCAATGCAGCGGCGCAATCGGGCAGGCCGAATGGAAATCGCAGGCATATGCTGCTGAAGGAAGCCACGCGGGCCTCCTCGATCCAGGTCGAACGCCAGTTGATCTCAGAGGTTCTGATTTCCACCGGCGGCAATAGGAAGCGCGCAGCGGCCGATCTGGGAATCAGCTACAAGGCATTGCTTTACAAGCTTAAGCAGATCGAAGCGGAGAACCAATCCGCGTTCTGCAGGAATGGAGTCGCACAATGAAACCTGGAAGCCTTCTCGCCGCGGCAGTTCTTGCTTCGGCACTTTTCTGCCCCGCTCAGGACAAAACGCCGGCAGCACAAGCTGCGGCCAAGCCGGCCATGCCCGACAGCTATATCATCGGGGCGTCCGACAATATCAGCATTACCGTATTCAAGGAGCCGACCTTATCGAGCAGCTTGCTCGTCCGGCCCGACGGCATGATTTCGATGCCCCTTCTTGGCGATGTCATGGCCGCCGGCAAGACGACGCTGCAATTGGCCGACGAAATTACTGTCAAGTTGAAGAAGTACATTCAGGATCCGAATGTCACGGTCGTGCTGGGCCAGGTGAACAGCAAGATAGTCTATCTGCTCGGCGAAGTTGCAAAGCCCGGCCCGATCGGAATGACTCCCGGAATGACCTTCCTTCAGGCAATCGCCACTGCTGGCGGCCTCACGCAGTTCGCCAACTCGAAGAAGATTTACATCCTGCGCAACGATGGCGAGAAGCATCAGAAGATTCCCGTGCAATACAAACGCGCATTGAGGGGCGACAGCTCACGCAATCTCGATCTGAATCCGGGCGATACGATTGTCGTACCATAGGAGCGCCAAATGAAGGCAAGCAATACACTCCTGGCAGTTTTCCTGGTCGCGAGCGCTGCAGCAAGAGCGCAGGTTGTTCCCGCGGTGGAAGGCCCTTACGGGTCGCCGATCAGCGGGACACTTCACTACGATTTGCGCTACACGCAAACCGCGCAGTTCTATGGGGGGTCCGAAGGCACCACGCAGAGGGGCGTCGCATCGGGAGAGTTGGCCTATGCGAATTCCAGCGCTGTGCTCCCCTTTGATGTGACTTATTCCGGCGGCGATAGCTGGAACATATCCGGCCAGCCCGAGGGAACCGGAGTGTTTCAACATATGCAGGTTTCACAAGGGCTAAACAGGCGCGCTTGGTCACTTAGGCTGAGCGATGACGTGAACTATATGCCGCAAGCGCCGGTCTCTGGTTTTTCAGGAATTCCAGGCGTGGGCGACCTGCCGGGCGAGCCGTCCCAGCCGAGCCAGCCGATTCTGACCGTGGACACACGCAGCGTCTTCAACATAGTAAGTCCGAGTTTCACGCACACCCTCGGCCATGCAACAAGCCTGGAGACTGGCGCCAGTTACGCGATCATGCGCTTTCCGGACGGTAACGGCCTGGATACCGATTCGGTGCAGGCGAACGCGCAGATCACCAGACGGCTGGATGCACGCAATTCAATCTCAGGCCAGTACGTTTATGCACATTCGAGCTTTCCAGAGTACGCAATACTGACCATGGATACTCAGTCCGCACTGTTCGGCTACCAGCGCACGTGGAACCGGCAGCTTAAGACGAGCGTCTCGGTCGGGCCGCAGTGGGTACGTGGTTCTGACAGCTTACTTGTTCCTCCATCGACAAATCTCGCAATGAACGCGAGTGCAAACTACAGTGTCAGATCAACGACAGCAGTGGTCAGCTATTTCAGGGGAACCTCCGGAGGCACCGGTGAGGCTTCAGAGGTCGGAACGCACAACGACGACGTCAGCGGAGGAATCACGCAACTGTATGGAAGGAATCTGACCGTCAGCGCTACGGGCGCGTATATGCGCACTCAGGGGCTGGGAGTTCAATCGAATCAAACCGTCGTGACCAACACGGAGTTTGGTGGCGTGTCGGCTTCGCGGCGCTTGGGCAGATACTTCAACGTATTCGCGAACTACACGGCAATTCAGCAGTCGTCGAACTACGGGCTTTCAGCAAATGTCGTCAATGGCCTGTCGCAGGTGATTGGATTCGGCGTCGCCTACTCTCCGCGGGATATCAACTTAAAGAGGTAACTCATCAGGGAGGACTATGCTCGGGCATCGTGAACTGACAGTACAGGACTACGAGGAGATATTGAAACGGCGGTTCTGGCTGATTTCAATTTCCGCGATCCTCCTTCTGGCGATTGGTCTCGGAATCAGCTATATTCTGCCGCCGCGGTACGTGTCAAAGACGCTGGTGCTCATAGAGCAGCCGAAGGTTCCGGAAGAGTATGTGAAGCCGGTCGTCGATGAAGATCTGGGCGCGCGGCTGGCGTCGATGCAGGAACAGATACTAAGCCGTTCGCGCATTGAGCCGATCATCGAGCGATTTGGCCTGTATCCCAGCAACAAATACACCATGGATGACCGCGTCGATCTGACGCGCAAAGCAATTAAGGTAGATCCAATTCCCGCCGGCCAGTCGTCCCATGGAATGCCTGGCTTTTATATCACGTTCAGAGCGCAGGACGCGCGCACGGCCCAGCAGGTGTGCGGCGAGATCACGTCGCTCTTTATCAGCGCGAACCTAAGCGCGCGCGAGGAGTCCGCCGAAGGGACGACCGATTTTCTGAGACAGCAACTGGCCGATTCCAAGCGGAATCTTGACGAGCAGGACGCAAAGCTCGCGGCCTTCGAACGCCAGTATGTCGGCAAGCTTCCCCAGCAGGAGTCGGCGAATTCGAACACTCTTCAGGCGCTCACGACCCAGCTTGACGCCGCGACGCAGTCAGTGAATCGCCTGCAGCAGAATGTGACTTTTCAGGAAACCATGATTTCCCAGCAGCCGCAGGATGCGGCCGGCGCCGATCCCGTCACGGGGACATCGCCTGACTCGCTCAGTATCCAGCTCAAGGATGCGGTCAAGCAGGAGAAGGAATTGGAGGCGCTCTACACGCCCGATTATCCCGATGTAGTCGCGATGAAGAGGAGGATTGCCAATCTGCGCGCGGAGATTGCGCAGGACGAGGCCAGGGAGGCAACGCAAGACACAACCAAGGCAGCGAAAGCCAAGCCTGCCACGGGCCGTTTCGATTCGCCGCAACTTCAACAGCTGAAAGCGCAGCTACGCGCCGAGAAGCAATCGCTCGCCTCGGCCAAACAGGAACAAGCTCGAATCGAGCAGCAGGTTCGCACCTACGAGTCGCGGATTGAGTCAAGTCCGATGGTCGAGGAACAGTACAAGCAGATCACGCGCGACCATGAAACGGCCCTGCAGTTCTACAACACGCTGCTGACCAAGATGAACGAATCGTCCATGGCAACAGCTCTTGAACACCGCCAGCAGGGCGAACAGTTCCGCGTGATGGATGCACCCAACCTTCCAGACGCGCCTACGTTTCCGAACCATTTGGTCTTTGCCGGAGGCGGCTTTGCATCCGGCCTGTTTCTGGGCATGCTTTTCGCAGCGTGGCTCGAGTACCGCGATACTTCGGTGCGTAATGAAGGCGATATCTGGGCCTTCACCAAGCTGCCCACGCTGGCCGTCGTTTCATACGTCAGCGATCTGGATCGCCCTCACGCGGGCCGCAAACGCGGAAAGCTCTTTTCTCGAACCTCCAAGCCCATTGAAAGCGCGCCCGGATAACCATGTATAAATCCTTTTTCGGCCTTCGCGCCCTACCTTTCGGAGCCAGTCCCGACCCGCGGTTTCTCTTCCTGAGGCCGCAGATCAGGGAGGCGCTTGCCTGCCTGCAATACGGCATCGCGGCGCGCAAAGGCTTTGTGGTGATGACGGGAGAAGTTGGCACGGGAAAGACAACTCTGCTCAGGTCAGTTCTGGACACATTCGCCAAAGGGCGCATCTCGACGGCTTTTGTCTCCAATCCGCGTCTGGAAGTACTCGATTTTTTTGAAGTGGTGCTCACCGACTTTGGCATTCCTCCGCAGACGCGGACGAAGTCGGCAATGCTTCTGCAGCTTAATAGCTGGCTCATCGAGCGCTTCCGCGCCCATCAGTTGTGCGCCATCGTGGTGGATGAAGCACAAGACCTTTCCTGGGAGCTTCTCGAGGAGATTCGTTTGCTGACTAATCTCGAGACCGCTTCAGAGAAGCTGGTGCAGATTGTTCTTTCCGGGCAGCCTGAATTCGAAGAAAAACTTTACAATGCTAACCTTCGCCAGCTTCGCCAGCGTGTCTCTCTGTGGTGCAGAACCAATCCGCTGGACGCCGAAGAGACGCAGGCTTACATCGAAGAAAGACTGCGCATCGCCGGTGCCAGCCAGCAGGTGTTTCTGCCCCAGGCCGCGGAACTTGTCTATCGCTACTCGAAGGGAATTCCCCGCATCATTAATCTGATCTGCGAACACGCCTTGGTAGATGCTTATGCCGAACAAATCAAGCCGATTCCGGCGCACATTGTCGAATCGGTCGGGTTGGAACTCGATCTCGCGGAGCATCCTTTCACGATCTCGTTCCCAGCCATGCAGGTGTTGATGAAGCGCACTATGGAAACCAATATGCATAACAGCATAACGCCCGTCGCCGACGGCACGAATTCACTGAAGGAACGTGAAATATGAGCCGCATATACGATGCACTTCAAAGGGCTGACCTTGAGCGGCAAGCCGTCCAGGGAAAGGACGCAACAGAAAATGCGGAGCCGTATCTTGCGTCCGGTTCAGAGGATTTGGCGCCGATCGAGGCTGGCGTCAGCCTTGAGAACACCGTTCTGCATACATGGAAGCCGTCCCTTGTTTCCCTCCCAACGCTTGGAGACCGAGGCGAAGGCATCGAGCAGTTTCGCGGGCTGCGCTCGCAAATCTACCAGTTTCGAGATCAAAATCCGCTGAAGACTATCCTTGTCAGTAGCGGTATGCCCGGGGAGGGCAAGACCTTTGTGGTGGCGAATCTGGCGGTCAGCCTGGCGCGCAACCGGAACAACACCGTCCTGCTGATTGACGCCGATTTGCGCCGCCCCTCGCTTCACGCAATTCTGGGCGCTCCCGGCACGCCGGGGCTCACGGAATATCTCGCGGGAACCGCAGAGGTGAGCGACATCGTGCAGCGCAACGAGAATCCCCGTGTCGTTGAAGCCGGCATCATGCACGCCATCCCCGATCTCGCGTTTATCCCCGCCGGAGCGGGCGGCGACAATGCCTCGGAGCTCGTCGCCAATCATCGCATCGAAGAGTTGGTAGCGGCCCTTTCGCCGCATTTTGACTGGATACTGATCGACTCCCCACCCGTGCTCGCGTTTTCTGACGCGGTCGACCTGGCCCGAGCCGCGGATGCGGTGTTGCTTGTTGCTCGCAGTGCAACCACACCTTTCAATGTCGCGCAGCGCGCGCAGACCGCCTTCTCGAATTCGCGTATCCTCGGCTTCGTGTTGAACGCGGTCCGAAACGCTCCGCGCCGCACCTCGTACTACTACGACTATGGCCAGCAGGACGCCAGCAGCGGATCGCCGAAGGGAAAGGATAAGCGGCGGCCAGGATGATCAGACTATTCAATGTCTATTATCCGACTCGGACCCTGGTGCTGCTTCTTTGCGAGGTGCTCCTCGTTAGCGGCTCATTTCTGCTGGCCACCACTTTACTCGTGGGTCCAGATGCATACATTGTTCTGATCTATGAGAACGGCTTGCTGAAAATCGCGGGCATTACCGTCCTCACCCTGCTTCTCACCTATTACTTCGACCTATATGAACCACGGCGCATCTCCGAGGATTGGGAGATATATTTTCGCTTGTTGCTGGTTCTCAGCGTGCTGTCTTTTGTCCTCGCCGGGCTGGTTTATTGCTTCCCTGAGTTCGATTTCGGCCCTTATGTTCTATCTGTAGGAATCGTCATTCTTGCGGTTCTTCTCGTTCTCTGGCGCGGGGTTTATGAGTGGATCATTGGCCTTCCCATGTTTCAGGAGCGAGTCTATGTTCTGGGCTGCGGCAAGCGGGCGCGCGCCGTCGTCGAGCTACTGCGGGCCAGCCGCGACGCAGGCATGGAAGTCATAGGATGGAAAGGCGAAAGCGAAGGCCCCGGACAAGCCGAGCGCTTCTCAGCCGAACTTCGTGCCTTTCGCGGCCCGCGGCCCGGCATTGATCGCGTTGTTGTTGCTATGGAAGACCGTCGCGAATCGATGCCCGTTCGAGAACTGCTTGACCTTCGCCTCTGCGGCGTAGTCATTGAGAATTCCAGCTCGCTCATGGAGCGGCTGTCGGGCAAACTACCGCTGGACGGACTCAATCCAAGCGTTCTCATCTTTACGGAAGGCTTCCGCATGAGCACCTCGCAACAGCTCTTCCGGCGCCTGCTCTCTTTCGCGGTTTCCTTTATCGCACTAACCATCTGCCTCCCATTCCTGCCATTGATAATTCTTGCGGTGCGTCTCTCTTCGCCCGGACCCATTTTTTTCAGCCAGACGCGTGTCGGACAACGCGGGCTTCTGTTTACCGCGTACAAGTTCCGCACCATGCGGCAAGACTCTGAAGCGAATGGAGCCGTGTGGGCGGCCAAGGACGACCCCCGCGTCACTCGGATCGGCAGGTATTTGCGCAATACCCGGCTCGACGAAATTCCCCAACTCTGGAACGTTCTTCGCGGAGATATGGCTTTTGTCGGCCCCCGTCCGGAACGCCCGGAATTTGTGCAATGGCTCAGCCAGGAGATTCCCTTTTACGACCTTCGCCACATGATTCGCCCTGGGATTACCGGCTGGGCGCAGGTGCGCTACCGATACGGCGCAAGCCTGGAAGAGACCAAGCATAAACTTGAGTACGATCTTTACTACGTCAAGCATCAGTCGATCGGCCTCGATCTGCTGATCATGTTCGAGACAATTAAAACCATCATTCTGCGAAGGGGCGCGCAGTGAGGATTGTCTTCTGGCTGTCGATGATCGGCATCCTCTACACCTATCTGGGATATCCCGTGCTGATGTGGGTGCTCGCCCGGCTGCGGCCACGGCCATGGATCGTCGCCCCGATCTCCCCCAGTGTGAGTATTGTGCTTGCGGTGCATAACGGCGCCGCGCTGCTCCCGCGCAAGATCGAGCATCTGCTTGGGCTCGACTACCCCGGCATCAAAGAGATCATCATCGTTTCCGACGGCTCGACCGACGGTACGGCGGAATTGCTGACCCACCAACGCCATCCGCGTCTTACCACCGTCATTCTCGCCGAGCATAGCGGCAAGGCGGTTGCCGTCAATGCCGGCGTGGCGAAAGCCACGGCTGACGTGATCCTCTTCGTGGACATCCGGCCGGAGATTGCTCCGGGCGCGATTCAGCAGCTTGTTAATAACTTCGCCGACCCGAAGGTCGGTTGCATAGCCGGCGAACTGATTCTGCGAACTGGAGCACACGACGACGCCTCCGCGGCTGTCAGCGGGTTCTACTGGCGCTATGAAAAGTGGATCAGGACATGTGAGTCGATTTGCGGCTCCCCGGTCGGCGTCTATGGCGGCTTCTACGCGATTCGCCGCGAGCTTTTCGTGCCACAGCCCGCCGGAATGATTCTCGATGACATGTTCCAGCCGCTTTCAATCATCCGCCAGGGTTATCGGTCGGTCCTTGATGCGCAGGCTTACGTCTACGACATCTGGCCCAAGAAAATTGGAGAAGAATTTCATCGGAAGGTGCGCACACTGGCGGGGAACTTCCAACTATTCCGTCTTGCGCCGTGGACGCTTTCTCCGAGGAATCCGGTTCTCTTTCAGCTTGTCTCGCACAAGGTCATGCGCCTTGTGGCTCCTTACTTTTTGATTCTATTGCTTATCTCCACATTGGCGCTTTCGGGCGGATCGCTTATGTTTGCCGCATTTGCCGCTCTTCAGATTTTTGGTTTGCTTGTTGCTATCGCCGGGCTGCGCTATAGGATACCGGTGCTTCATCGCGTTGCTCCTCCAGCCAGCGCGGTGCTCATACTCGAAGCGGCCGCTATCGTCGGGTTCTATAAATTCATTGTCACGCGTGGCCCGCTTTGGAAGATATGGACTTCTCATGAGCCGGGAAAGCCGACTACAACTCCTGAGACGGCGAGCCCCACGCCGCCGACGCCGCTGCCAACTGCCACCGGAAATGACCGGGTGTAGAATTCCTTTGAAAGATTGAAATCAATGAGAGGAGCATCAGACCGTCATGAACCACTCGAAGGTGCTGTTCATTTCCTTACTGGGAATCGGAGCCATCACGACTGGCTACGGTCTTCACAGCCACATCGTCCATGTGCGGGCAGCGAAGCTGGATCATATCGCCGCGCCTGCGCCCTATTTCCCCCCTGGCGCCATCTGGACGCAGGATATTAGTCACGCTCCGCTCGATCCCCAGTCTTCAACAATCATCGCCTGGCTCGCGGATGCGGGCGGATGGGGAACCGGAAAGATGCGCGTCGATTTCAGCCTCCGGGTAATGAATGCGGACGCCTCCACTCCACGAGTTCCCTTTCGCGAATCTCCAGGGTTTGGCGTTGCCGATTCCGATAAAATCTCGACGATTCCCCTTCCTGCCGGTGGCGGCGTGGAAGGGCAGACCGGCTATCAGTGCTCCGGTGATAACGATTGCCATCTCATCGTGGTTGACCGTAGCCAGGGCAAACTCTATGAAGTCTACCAGGCCAACTACGCGGATGGCGCTCTCTCGGGGCTCGGCAATTCTGTATGGGACCTCAACCGCATTTATCCGCCTTCGGGGCGAGGAGATCAATGCTCCAGCACCGACGCCGCTGGCTTACCCCTTGCTCCACTGCTCTTCACCGCCGACGAACTCGCTCTCGGAAGAATCGACCACGCCATTCGTTTTATTCTTCCCAACCCGCGGATTCGCGCACACGTTTTTGTGCATCCAGCTACGCACGCCGGCGCTCCGCGCGGGCCGGTTACCGCTCCACCGATGGGCGCGCGCTTCCGCCTGAAAGCTTCGTTCGATATGTCGCAATTGACGCCTGCGGCGCAGGTTGTCGCGCGAGCCATGCAGAAGTACGGAATGTTTCTGTCAGACGGCGGCAATATCGCACTTACGGCGCAGAGCGACGCGGACACGAAAGCAAAGTACGCCGATATGGATTTTGGTACCCGCGATTTGGCGGATCTGAAGGTGACGGATTTTGAAATTGTCCAAATGGGAACGCCAATCAGATTGACCGATGACTGTGTGCGGAATCGATGACGCGGCAAGCGTCTTTTCCGTACAACGCATTTTCGGAAATGATGCAGACCGAAAGCACAACCGCTGAGTGGGTTTTTCGCTGACAAGGGTCCCCGGCGACAGGTCTTCGTCGCTGGGGTGGAAGTAAAACCCACATTTACAACCCTTGCGAGTTCAGACTATTTCCGAAAATGCCGAAAGTCTGCGCAGTGGCGGCGCGAATAGAAGCGGTGGGGTGAGAAGATAGAAGCAATCCATCTATCGAACACATTTCGTGCACCCGGAAGATTGTCAAAAAGGATTTTGAATGAGCGCTCCTGCTGACTGCCAGCCATTGCTTTCCATTGTTGTGCCAGCCTACAACGAAGAAGCTACGTTGCCTGAAATCGTCGCGCGCCTGCTGGCGGTTCCAAATGCCGGTGAAATCGTCATCGTGGACGATTGTTCCACCGATGGAACGCTCGCAATCGCCAACCGGCTTGCCGCAGAGCATCCGACGATCAGAGTGGCCCACCATTCCAGCAACCAGGGCAAGACCGAGGCGCTGAAGACGGGGTTTTCGCTGACGACAGGCCAAATCGTCATCGTTCAGGATGCCGATCTGGAATATGACCCCGCGGAGATCGGCGACGTGATCGCTCCTATCGTGGAGGGCTACGCCGACGTGGTTTATGGTTCGCGCTTTCTGGTGCGCAAGGCGTCGCGTGTGCTGTACTTTTACCACTATCTCGGCAATAAAGCGCTGACATTTCTTTCGAACCTGTGCACGAACATCAATATGACCGATGTTGAAACCTGTTACAAGGCGTTTCGCGGCGAGATTATCCGCAATATGACGATCACCAGCAATGGGTTTGGCTTCGAAATCGAAGTCACAGCTAAAGTGGCGAAACTTGGCGTTGCAATCTACGAAGTTCCTATCTCCTATCACGGCCGGACTTACGAAGAAGGAAAAAAGATCGGAATGAAGGATGGCATCGCGGCCCTCTGGTATATCTTGCGATTCAACTTTCTATGCAGCCTCGATGATTCCTTCCGCGTGCTCCCGGAGGCAGGGAGCGCGCAGCGCGCCGCCGAAAAGAAGAAGCATTAGCAAACTTTTGTCGCTGAGAGAATATGTGAGAGCACCGTCATAACCTTCTTCAGCCAAAAGGAAAGCGCTCGCTCCAAGCAGGCTCATCGAACGACGGTCGCCTTGCGCTGAGGCTGCGGAAGCATAGTCCGAGCAGTGTTGCGATAAAGATCCATGTACGCATCGACCATAGCTTCAAGTGTAAATCGCGATTGAAACGCGTCTCTCGCATTGGCCGAGAATCGCTGCCGTTCCGCATCGCCGCCCGCCATTTGGACAATCGCGGCGGCCATCCCGGCCGGGTCCGATACTGGCACTGTGAACCCTGCTTGCGCGAGCCGTACAGCTTCCGCCATTCCGCCCACATCAGTAACGATGGCAGGCAATCCCAGAGAGAAGGCTTGCAGAAGCGACATGGGAAGTCCTTCCGAGCTGGAAGACATGATGAAGGCATCGGCCGCGGAGAAGAATGGAGCCACATCGAGTTTCTGGCCCCAGAATTTCACCTGCGTAGAGATATTCAACTCCGCGGAGAGCCCTTCCAGTGCGGTGCGCTCGCTGCCGTCGCCAACCATCCAGAGGCGCAGATCCGGCATGGATGCAAGCGCGAGGCTGAAGGCCCTGAGCAGTAATGCGTGGTTTTTCACCGGCTCCAGTCGGCCGACGTAAACCAGTGTGAATCCGCCCTTGTCTGGCCAATGTGCCTGCGCCACCCGCTGGAGCGGGGCCGCGCCGTTATAAACGCGCACGATCTTTCGCGCTGAAACGGTGTGCAAGCGTCTCAGATTATTGACTGTGGCATCGCAGATGCCGACGACCCAGTCGCAGCATCTGGCAGCAACGGCGTACTTCAACTCCACGGTCTTCCGATGCGGCGGCGCCACGAGGCTATGGCGCGTGGACACAATGCTGGGGATTCCGGCCATGCGGGCAGGCATAGCTGCGTAGATCGTCGGAGTTGGGTTATGAAGGTGAACTACATCCGGACGCGCTTGCTTGAAGATCTGGTAAAAGTTTCGCGAAGAACCAAGAAAGTGCTGTCCCAGGTTCGCTTCCACGGTGAAGCCTTCTTTGCGCAGCTTTTCACCGAGGGGACCCAGGCCGGCGATGGCATACACCGAAGGGTCGTGTCCCTGCTCACGTTGCAGACGGCTCATCAGCAAGACGAGCATCTCGGCACCGCCGATCTCCATGCTGTCAACAATGTGAGCAATTTTCATGTCGGTGATTGAACCTCCAGCAGTGCAGCTCTGATGTTAGTTGGGAATCTCAGATGCCTTCCCGCAATCTCTCTCCACAGGGTAGATCACAAGAGAATCCCGATTCGTATAAAGATGTAGACACCCACCACAAGCGCTATTGATAGGGGAGCGGAGTATAACATCACCCGACCCAGCTTCAACCGCTCAGAGACCATCCCGCGCTGGAGCGCCCATTGGTAGATTACTTCGGCTATCCCGCCCAGGAGAAACAATGTAAGAACGAAGGCGCGCGAGAGAAAAAAACCTGCCGTCAGAAATGCAGTAAAGGATAGAGTCAACAATTGGCCCAAGCGGATAATTTCGGACTTTTCGATCAACTCTTTCGGTCGTGTCGCATACTCCGAAGGCCCATTCGCGGGCGCATTCGGCTCTCCTTCACTTACCTTTTCAGGTGAGGCGAGTGTTAGAGTGTCTCTTAGCGTCGAAAAAAGGAACATCGACCAGAAGTATAATCCCAACATTCCAGTTTCCGCCGCGCAGACCATAATCGAATTGTGCGAAGTCTGATCCATATGGTCCGCAATTTCCCCAAAGCCAACTCCGAAGAGGGGATGAGATTTTAACAGGCCAATTGACTCCGCCCAAAGCACCATTCGACCTGATCCCGAAGATATATCGCGCCCGCCGGTAAAGCCGTTCGCAAACGCTACAACGAACAACCCTCCGGCCAGCAAAAGAGCAGGTACTGTCCCAATTCGGCGTCGCCCAGCCACAATCACCATAGCCATAAGAGAGAACAGGGCGCCGCGCGAGTGCGTGAGAAATGTCCCGTAGAGTAATCCACAGACGGGCAAGAGCACCACCAGAGTATTCCGGACACGTTTCTTTGGGCGCCAGAAGATGAAGACCAGGGGAACCACGCATACTAACAACTGCCCGAAGTCATTCGGATCGCTGATTTGATCCATGCCTCTGATGCGATAAATCCATTCGTTAGAAACAGCTTGCTGAGCCAGCAGATAAGGATGCTGGGCATTCCAAACGGGTGTATTCAGGGTGACAGTAGCAGTGATATCACCAGGCAAGGTTTCCGACCCTCGTGGGGAAGCACTATGAGTTAGTTCTAAATTTCCCTCGATGATCACAAAAAGGGATACGGAGAGCAGCACGAGAACGAGGATTTGCAGTTTCTTCCTGGTGTTGCAGTGGAGGCAAACAAGGAAGTACGCGAAAGCGCCGGGGATGAATCTCTGGAAAGCCGTGAATGCTCCTCCGACCCAACCGGTTGCCAGAACGGATAAGAAAACTGCTACTGCCAATCCTGCCAGCGCCAAGGACTGAGGTGTTTTCAGGATGAAGGACCGCGGGAGCGCAGGGAGGGAGGCCGCGATAGCCAGAGCAGCAATAATCAATGCGACGTTATAGGCTGCAAGCGAGCCGAATACGGTGGACGGACCGAGGTAGTACGTAATGAAATAGAGAATACTTAGGACAAATCCCATTATGTTCGGCCTTGATTGATGGGATCTTTGGGCGCAAACGGAAGGAATTTCACAGCCGAAACCCTCCTCCGAATGGCGGCAAAGGCAGGAACGACCCGCATAGATGCTGCTACCGTCGATTGTACCCCAATCTCAGGAAAGTGGCTCCTCTTCGAAGACCAGCGAGGCCCCAGGCGCGTCAGGCTGCCAAGCTGCTGAAATCTCCGGCTTCAAATCGTCAAGGTTTGATCGGCCTGAGCCCGTACAGTTAAATGCGGCAGATCCCGGCTCCCGCAATCGGACGGACCCGCAAAAGCTATGCCTCTGTCATAACGCTTCGCGCAGCCCAACTGCGAATCCTGTTGCCCGGTAGGATGACGCCCAATATACTCTAAGGGGATAAGCAACTGTCACAGGTACAACTCAGTGCTCCGGGGTCTTGAACGCCGGCTTCGGCGAATCTCGGAGTTGGCTTCTTTTAACCGAATCGAGAGAGGACAACGATGACGGTTTCTTCTTCGCGCAGGCCGCCCCTTGTGCCGCGCTGGACGCTGAGTACTGCCACGCCCTACATCTTGCTGACCTTTGTCGCGATCTTTGCAATCACTCTCTGCTTTCGGCTATCACCGGCCCTTGGAGTTATCGCCACCTTTTCGGCCTTCTTCCTCATGGCGCTTCCTGGGGTTTTCATCGGGATGGCTCTGTTTGGTTGGAATGTGCGGCAGCAACCTGAATCTCTCATATTCGGAGTGCCTCTCGGATTGATGCTCAGCGGCTATGTCGCGCTGATGCTGGGTTATCTTGGACACTGGTCAGTATCTGCAATCATTCCTGCACTCCTGGTCATGGCGACGCTGGCAGGACTTTATGCCTTGCGGCAGCGCCGCTCTCCTTTGCTTCCTACCCTGCGGCCCTGGACGGCTTCTGACTATAGTGTTCTGGGATGTATGGGGCTCACGGTTTTGGGATTCGTAACAATCCCATTTTCTCGGGTTGGTGAACTCACTCCCTATGGACATGCATATACATGGTTATTCGGCTTTGACTTCATTTTGCGCTCGGCGTATGCCGCTTCAATCACCATTGGTCTTCCGATAGACCACATGCACATGGCCGGCGTGCCGCTGCAGATGTATCTGGTTGGGTACACGCTGCCTGCGTTTTCTTATAGCCTCTGCAAGCAGGCCGTACATCTGCAAGAGATTTTGGTGGTTACAGAAGTTATGCTGGATCTTGTGTTTGTCAGCTGCCTTTTGGCGTTTTGGCGGTTGTTCGCCAAGTCCGCGAGAGCGCTAGCCGCCACCGCCGTCGTTGCGCTGGTCGGCTACAGCTATTATGGGTGGTTTGTTATCGCCCATCACTTTGCTCGTTTGCTGCCCGCTTCCCTTGCAACCAGGCTGGAAAGTCAATTCGCATTCGGAAGCGTCTCTCACCTGTTCCAGCGGCTGTTCATGGTCGAACCGCAGGCAATCCTCGCACTTGCGGTGTTTCTCTTTGTTCTCACAGCTGTATTATCTGCAAATCAACGGTTAGGATTTGCTCTGAGCTGTTTCCTCGGTCTCGCGATCGGAGTTGAGTTTGGCATAGATTCCTGGTTGGGGTTGACTCTGGCTGCTTGGTTCGCGGCTATA
>Ga0255348_1000184_pt1 | contig 32545 bp, 25 predicted proteins | sample CBST25v5metaG_FD_189945 | JGI IMG/M metagenome (GOLD analysis project Ga0255348, IMG submission 189945) | Peat soil microbial communities from Stordalen Mire, Sweden - C.B.S.T-25.v5 | ecosystem: Environmental > Terrestrial > Soil > Wetlands > Peat | place: Sweden: Norrbotten County, Stordalen... | reverse complement strand
CGCCAAACGTACTGTCCGTTTCGTATAGCGTGGAGTCTCCGCCGCTGCCGCCAATGGCACTGCACTTCAAAAAGTAGGTATTGAGCACGGTCACGACCGCTGTAGACTTGTTGACAAAAAGGCCGGCACCCGCGCCCAGTCCGCCGCCGCCACTGGTCATGCCGTCGGCACCTGCGCCGCCCTGCGCCAATGCGTTCTGGATGATCAGATTGGACAGCGTCACCGTACCCGTATCGACAAAAAAGACCCGGTAAAGGCTGTTGCCGTCGATGGTCAAATTGCTCTCGATTGGCGGCAACGGCCCGTTCAGCGTGATCGTGCAAGGGCTTCCACAGGTGAAGTTAATGGTGTTGGTTCCGCCCGCCAGGTTCGCTGCCAGAATGGCATAGCGCAGTTCGCCCAGCGCGCCAGCTCCCGTGCCCGCCGCTCCGCCAGACACGCTATCGGTATCCGCCGTCACGGAGTAAGTCGTCGCATAAGCCCGATCCGCTGGCAGCAGCAACGCCATGGCCAGCATCGCCAGCGTCACGCGCCACGCCAAGCGTTGCGGGCGCACCGAAAGATGGCGCAAGAGAGAAAAATAACAGCGAACAAGCGTGCGAAACGACGTCAAACTAAGCGGCAAGCGGCGGTCGATCATGTTTTTCCTTTGTTTCTTTCGTTTTTTGGCGGTTGACGCAAAGCATAACAACACGCCGTTCCGAGCAGGCATATTTGCCCTGCGGCAAGCCGGGAAGCACATACGCATTCTCGAAATGTGGCGTTTGTGGCGCGATAGGCGCACTGATGTAGCTTGAATATGCCTATGTTCAGCTAAGCATGGGAAGCGGCAAAAAATCTTTCACTTTAGTGCTAATCGATGTAATTATTATGTGGAAATAGCTACTTTCTAACTTCTATCCGGCTTATATCTTGTCCTTGCGCGTCCCAGAATGGTTTGCGGAGAAATGCCGGCTGGCATAGACCAGAACCTGCGAGCGATTCTTCATGTGAAGTTTCTCAGTAATCTCGCGAATATGATATTTGACGGTCCGCTCGTGAATGCTCATCGATTCGGCAATCTTTTTATAAGTCCATCCCTGCGCCACGAGGCGAAGGATTTCGGCTTGGCGCGGGCTGAGATTCTCCGCATCCAGAGTCAGGCTTTGCGTGTCCCGCTGCTGGCCGCGGCGAGCAAATTCGGCCATGATCTTGGCGGCTAGGCCCGGAGTGAGCGGCGTCTCGCCACGGCTCATCCCGATCAGCGCTTCCAGAAAATCCTTGGGCGGCATACTCTTCAGCAGGTATCCGCTGGCTCCGGCAACAATCGCGTCGTAGAGATGCGCGTCGCTCTCAGAAACCGTCATCATGACGATCTTCATCTCGGGAAAGAGGGCCTTGATGGCGCGCGTGGCCTCGATGCCGCTTTCGCCGGGCATCTGCACATCCATCAACACGATCTCCGGTTGCAGGCGCTTGGCTTGCTCGATGGCTTCCTGCGCGGAGAGAGCCGTGCCCAGAATCTCGATGTCGCTGTCCTCCAGCATGTTGCGCAATCCGGACAGGAAGAGCTTGCTGTCATCCACTAACAAGACTTTCATCGATCATCCACCTTGCCTTCAGGATAGTTCCGCCGGGCTGCTGAATTTTTCCGCGACCAGGGGAACGCGCAACTCCACCTTTGTTCCGCTGCCTGGAAAGGAATCGATTATCAACTGCGCACCGATCTCCTCGGCGCGTTCATGCATGATCTCCAATCCGTGATGGCCAACAAGCTGGCCGCTCACCGCGGGATCGAATCCGCAGCCGTCGTCCTCGACCAGAAAGACAAGATGGCCGTCCTGCTTTTCGATGACGATCCGGACCAGGCTTGCTTGGGCGGACTTGCGCACATTGGCCAGCGCTTCCTGCAGAATATGCAACAACTGCGCCTCTGTGCGCCGCGCCAGCATCTCCGCTGGCCAGACACAACGCAAGTTCAGCTCCACGCGCAGATTGCAATTTTCCTGATACCAGAGAAGCTGTTCTTGCAGCGACTCCAGCAAGCTCCGCCCTTCATGCGTCTCGCTCTGCAAGCCGGTGATGGATTCGCGCAGGCTGAGATGAACATCCTGCACAGCCTGCTGCAACTGCTCCAGCCTTTGGTCCGCCTGCTCATATTTTTGCTTCGCGATCAGGATGCGCGCCGATTGCGTCTGCATGGAAAGATACCCGCAGAGCTGGCCAGGGCCATCGTGCAACTCGCGGCTCAGCCGCGAGCGCTCTTCCAGCGTCGAGAGCGTCTTTTCCTGCTCGACGAGGCGCGCGTGCTGAAGCTTTTCGCGCGTGATGTCCTTGAAAACCAGCACCTGACCCAGCACATGGCCTGCGGGAGTACGCAACGCGATTCGCGTGATCTGGTGATACGAAACCACATCGTCCTGTTTGCGTTCTGACTCCCATATAGAAACGGAGTCATCGCGGCAAACCATCTGCGGCCATGCCTGATGGGCATCCTTGATTGTCTTGCCAAGGGAAACCGCCGAGCTGGCAAAGATGGCTCTGGCCGGAGCATTCAATTCGACAATGTATCCCTCGTCGTCGATCACCATCAAACCATCGACCATGCCGCCCAGCACAACGTCCTTGGCCAGCGGCAGAATGCTGTAAAGCCGCCAGCGATGAAAGGCCCAGATCATGATCAGGCTGGTAAGAAAGAAGCTGATAGCGCGAACGGCAAAACGCGCCTGGTCAAGATCAAACACGCATGAGACGCAATATCCCGTCCAGGAAACCAGGCTTGGCAACAAAAACATCCACGCCTGACGCCGTCTGAGGCCCACATTGCGCATCGCCCAGCGTATGTTGATGGTGATGGTGACCGCGCTGAGCACGCACACCGCCAGGAGAATCGCAAAACCTGCCGGTGCAGTCTGCGCCTCGAAGCTGCCCCCGGCCACGCGCACGGAATGCCACAGCCACCCATGCCAAGTGTTGGTCAGAGAAAGAACGCAGCCGAGGGCCAGAACTCCATCCAGTGCCGGGAGAACGCTCCGGGGCATCCGGCGTTCATCGCCACTGAGTTGCACCACAAAACGAAACCACAGAAAGCAGGCCATGAGCGAGAGAGCCGTTCCCGCCTCATGACTAATAGTCGCTTGCTGGAGGCTCATGCTACGGTTGCCGATCAGCAAAGCAAGCAGCCAGAACCCCTTGCTGGCCTGCAACCAGCACTGCCAAAGCGCGCCTGCCTCCCGGCGATACTGCCATGTATGAATGGCCAGACCTTCAATGAAAACGATCACCGCCAGCGGAAGCCAGAGATTCATCACATCGGGAGTGAGTAAATAGGATGGCATAGGGCTTGCGCTCATTCTATAGTCCGCGCCCAACTGATGGTCTGCCGCGCGCTACGTGCAAACAGGCATACAAGCCGTTTGCCCAATAATTCTTCGGCAATGTGCCCTATCCGCTTCAGGTTGTGGCCAGGATGGATTCTGGATTTACGCGAAATCGTCATATCGCTCGCTAAGGGTGGATTACGCCCCTGAAGTCGCTATGTCGACTGGGATCTCGTACCCTCCCGTCGTGCTGGGGTCTGAGGAGGCTCCCGGAGCCTGCGGCGTTCCTGGTTCTCGACTTCATCGCGGCCGTTCCGCACACCAAGATATGCCCTTGTTCTGTTCTCATGGATTGATGTATACCGACCGGCAGCCACTTGAGATACTCAAGATACGACTCTGCGGACGAAATTAATCTCCGCCCCAACATGGAAACGGCGCAAATCGAGTTTTCAAGCGGTTTCCATTCCTAGCGACCGGAGTAGGACTCATAGGCCCCAATCATCGAAGCCCATACGGCGGAAGTTTTGTATCTCTGCCGCTGCGCCCCGATGATGCCCGTCAGCAATTGAGCTTGAACGAGCCGGCAGCGTTCACGATAGTTTGGCTTTCCATGCGTAAACCACAGCATGGCGTAAAAGGGATGCCGCAGCACTCCATAGCCTTGGTGTGGAAAATGCGTGCGGTCGGCAGGATCGAACTTGGCCCCAAGATCTGGATGGAGCTTTCGTCTTCCACGATTTCGTCCATAGATTCTCCTCTCGATCTGTTAATTCAAATTCCACCCATATATATTGATGCGTTGAGCTGTATGGAGTGGGCACAACCTCGAACGTCCGGCTTATGATTGGCTCGTGGCTCCCGCTTTTCAGAGCGCGAAATTCGAAGCCTTTACGCATCATGAATGCATAACGCCGCGTAGACCGGTGCCTTCTTTTCCCGCCGACTTTGTGGCTTGGTGCAACATGCGGCATTCTGGTGCAGCGGTTCTGAAAGTAGATTTAGGGGGACAGATAGAGGTGAGATTCGTCTGTGCAGTATCTTGCGGCAAAAGGCGCCGGTATGCAGGAGCAGGGGATCGTCATTTTGGCACAGATACCAAGGTGGAGACAAAGCCGAACAAGTCCTTCCTTCAGCGCGAGTGGACTTTTCAAAAACCAGTCTACAACGCCCTCGAATGCGCCAAAAAGAACATTGCAAACCTGGCAGATGATGGACAAAAAAATCGGGCTTCTCGCCGGTGTGCCATGCTATCCTTGAGGAGAATATCCATGGAAAACATTTCACAACAACTCAAACAAATTATTATCGACGGCCTGCGGATCAAGGACAGAACAGCCGCAGACCTGAGCGATGACCAGCAGTTGCTGGGAGGCGATCTCGAGATTGATTCCATCGACATTTTGCAGCTCATCCTGGAAATTGAGAGGCACTTTGGAATCAAGCTTGTAGATGGCGAGTTCGACGAGAGCGCCTGGCAAAATATTGGAACGCTAGCGGCAACTGTCGGAGCCAAAGTAGCGGCCAAGAGCTGAAGAATCAGGAGCAAGCCTGGCCATGCCAACCAGCAAAAGAATGAGTCCCGCCCGAGTCTTGCTGGTGGAATGCAACAACATGAACAAGTGGGTGGGCACGACCATGCCCTACGAGATGCATGTTCCGCCCCTGGGCCTCATGTATCTGGCCTCCAGTGCCCGCGCCAAGCTGCTTGGCGTCGAAGTGCGCATTGTCGAATCTTCGCTATCAGCCCCCGACGACGAACGGTTTCTGAGCATCCTGCGGGAATTTCAACCCGATGTGGTCGGCCTTCGCTCGATCGCCTTCTTTCTCGAAGAACTGCAACGCATCGCACGGCTGACGCGAGCCAACAGCGACGCCACGCTGATTGTCGGCGGGCCGATTGTGAAGGCCTACAAGCAGCGGCTCTTCGAAGAAGTTCCAGAGTTGGAGATTGCCGTTCAAGGAGAAGGCGAACAGGCTTTTGCCGAGCTGCTTTCCGGAACTTCCGCCAGCGCGGTTGCGGGAGTTTTATACCGCGACGGCGACCAGGTGATAGAAAGCCCCGAGCGGCTTCAAGGCGCGGAAATCGACAGTCTCCCCTTCCCCGCCTACGACTTGATCGACATCGATCAGTACCAGCACCAGCTCAGCTACGCCTACAACCACCGGCGTCAGGGCGTACTGCTGACCAGCCGCGGCTGCGTCTATCACTGCACCTATTGCTTCAGCCATTGGAAGGGCATACGGCTGCGCAGCGCCGCCAATATCTTCGCTGAGATGGCCGCGCTGTACGACCGGCATGGCATACGGGATTTCTACATTGTTGACGACATCTTCAATGTCGATGTGAAGCGCGCGCTGGATCTGTTCGACATGATTCAAGCGGCAGGGCTGAAGCTTCGGATGTACTTTGTCAACGGCCTGCGTGCCGACATTGCCAGCGAGAGATTCGTAGATTGCGCAATAGAAGCCGGCGCCATCTGGTTTACCTATGCCCTCGAATCGGCCGCCGAAGAGATTCAGCGCCTGGTGCACAAGCACCTCAATCTGGAGAAGGCGCGCCAGATCATCGCCTACACGCAAAAGCAGGATGTGGCGGTCAATATTTCGACCATGTACGGCTTTCCGACGGAAACCAGAGAGATGGCGCAGCGCACGCTGGACTGGCTGGGCGAGCTGCCCAAGCCGTCGCTGCTGCCCTACCACTTCTGCCTGCGTTTCTTTCCGGGTTGCGAGATCAACCAGCAGGCCATCGAGGCTGGCTGGGACGCGGAACGGATGGGCCTGACGAGCCGCTTCTCTTACAACGACATGGCCATGAGCACGCCTACGCTGTCGAAGCACGAGATGAACGAGATTCAGATCGAGTATCATCGCCGCTTCGGCCTGAGCAACCCCGCAGCCGTGAACGCCGCGGTGCGAACGCTACGCTCCATCGGATACGACGACACAGACATTGTTCATATGTACTCGGTGCTGAAGCGCAAGGTAATTCACAAAGTCAGCGAGCTGACGCAGGAAGGTGGCCGTTGAAGCGCTGGTACTGGCATCATTTTCACAATGTACCGGCACTGCACTTTGCGTTTTTTGTGGTGCACTGGTTGCCGCGTCTTGCGCAGCCGCCTGTCGCCGCAGTCACTGCTCTGATCTTCTTTCTGTTGCTGAAGCACGAGCGCCGCGCCGTCACTCGCAATCTGCGCCAGGTTTCCGGCCGGCGAGGACTGGGGCTGCAATGGAAGGTCTATCGCGTCTTCTATTCCTTTTCCGACCTGATTGTTTCCTACGCTTTTGTCCCCCAGGCCAGCCATGCGCAACTGCAAGCCATGCTGGTGGATGGGGAGCGCGGCGCGGCCATGATCGACCGCTGTCTGGAAGCGGGCCATGGGCTGATCGTGTGGACGGCTCATCTGGGCAACCCGGAGTTTGCCTCGCGTTTGCTGGAGATGCACGACCGGCCCGTGCATGTGGCGCGCGTGGTCGAGGACAAGCCAGCGGAAAAGATGCTACGCGACCGGATGAGTAACGAACGGCTGCGTATCGTTGACTTGCGCGGCGGCGCGCGGGCCACCATCGAGCTGCTGCAGGCGCTCGGCCGCAATGAGATCGTCGCCATTCAGGGAGATCGCGTCTACCACCAGCGTTCAAGCGCGGCGGTGCGATTTTTCGGCGAGCCCGCGGATTTTCCTTTGGGCCCTTTTCTGCTGTCGCAGGTTTCCGGTGCGCCGGTGCTTCCCGGCTTTGTCGTTCGCAGCGGCTGGCTGCGCTATCGTGTCCTGATGGGCGAACCTATCCTGCCGGCAGCCTCGGGCAATCGCGACGAGGACGAGCGGAACGGCCTGCTTCAGGCAGTCCGGTTTCTCGAAGCGCAGTTGTCGGATTACTATGATCAATGGGTAAACTTCTTCGATTTCTGGCCGGTTCAACCTCGTGATTGATGCACAGAAAACCATTGTTGTGACCGGGATTGGCGTGATCAGTCCTTATGGCGCAGGCCTCTCTCGACTGCAAGCCGGGATGCTGGCTGGGCAGTGCTGTTTGTCGCCCGCCACGGAGTTGTATCCGGGGTTTCAGGGAACGGTCGCGCAGGTGGGCGCTTTGCCGCCCCTGCAGGACGGCCGTCACTACTCCCGCTCCGATCGACTGGCGATGATGGCGGCGGGCGAAGCCGTGGCGGATCTTGCCGGCTCCTGCAACGACTTCCGCGAAAGCGGCATTGTCATGGCCAGCACGGTTGCGGGCTTGACCGAAATCGATCCGGAGATCACCCGAGGAGCGGCGGACTGGTATCGGCGGGGCGGACTGTCGCGGGCAGCGACTTTTCCCGTGTCGCGTGTCGCGGCTTCGGTAGGAGAGTCTCTCGGCATTCAGGGTCCAAGCTGCGCGGTTTCCGTGGCTTGCGCTTCAGGATCAACCGCACTGGTGCTGGCCGCCAACATGCTGCTTGACGAGGCCGCCCCCATGGTTCTGGCCGGAGGCAGCGATGCGCTATGCCCCTTTACCCTGAGCGGCTTCAACTCGCTGCAGGCTTTGGACGCCGAGGCTTGCCGTCCCTTCGACCAGAATCGCAAGGGGCTGAATCTGGGCGAAGGAGCGGCCGTGCTGGTGCTGGAAACCCTGGCCCATGCAAGGCTGCGTGGAGCCGATATTCTGGCCGTGTTGCGAGGCTGGGCGATGACCAACGATGCTTCTCATCCCACCGCGCCGCAAAAAGACGGGATTGGACTGGGCACCTGCATTCAACGTGCTCTATCAATGGCCGAATGCAGCATTGAAGAAATCGGCTATGTGAATGCCCACGGCACCGGCACGCCCTTGAATGATATTGCGGAGACACATGCCTACGAACGAGCCTTCCAAGGACGCAGCCGCTCCATTCCGGTTTCGTCGACAAAATCCTACTTCGGACACTGCCTGGGCGCGGCAGGCGCGATCGAAGCAGCCATCACGATCATGGCCATGCGGGCCGGTGTGCTGCTGCCCACCCTGCGGCTGACCGATCCGATTGAGAGCCCACAGATCGACTGGTTGCGTGGCGAAGCACGCCGTCAGCCATTGCCTGTAGCCATGTCGGTTTCCGCGGGTTTTGGCGGCAGCAATGTGGCGCTGGTCTTTGAGGAGTACCGCGCATGAAGACGACCTTGCCCGTGCTGACCGGTATCGGCTCCGTAACGCCTTATGGCCCGTTGGCAGGGCTGATCCCGACGGAGTCCCTGCAGCCCAGCGCCATCACCGCCTGGACCACGGCTGAGCTGCGCCGCGCTTTTCTGGTCGAGCCGTTTCGTCCGGCCAGCATTGTGCCCGGCCTGAAGACCCGACGGCTGGATCGTCTTTCGGCGTGGGCTGTGGTGGCCGCGTCGCTGGCCCTGCGCGACGCGGGCATCGACCTGGAACACGTTGATCGCTCTCGCGTTGCCGTTTTCTGCGCCACCGGCTTTGGCTGCGTCGAACTCACCGAGGCTTTTTATCACAGCGCCGCCACCTATGGCTGGGCGGGAACCGACCCGATCACCTTTCCCGAGACGCTCAGCAATGCTCCGGCCAGCCATGTGGCGCTTTTTCACGATCTGCGCGGGCCCAACGTGACCGTCAGCAGCAAGAGCTTTGCGGCGGAGAGCGCCCTGCTGCAGGCCGCCTCCCTGATGCGCCACGGACAGGCCGATCTGGCGATTGTGCTGGCCGGAGACACGCTGACACAAGCCATTTACGAGTGGTACGAATCAGCTAAGATGCTCTCGCCTGCCTGCTTCAGCAGCGACCCTGTTTCCTCGGCAAGCGGATTCATCCCCAGCGAGGGTGTGGTGGCCATGGTGCTGGAACCATCTGGCCGACCGGCGGCGCACTCCTATGCCGCGCTGGGTGTTGGGCGCTGGGCGGCTGGCGGCGATGCGTGCGCTGGCGCGCGTCAGTTGCTGGGCGGCGACCGGCCGGACTTCATTTTCTGCGCGGGCAATGGCGCGCCGTGCACCCCCAGTTCCCTGACTTGTTCGCCCAGCGACTTCGTCGGCGAAGGCGCGACCATCATTCCCGCGCAGCCGGTTGCGTTAGGAATGGAAGAATCAGGTGCACTGCTGCACCTGCTGCTGGCCTTGAGCCAGCGCCCCGACCCTGGCCAGGCGCTGCTGCTGGGGACGTCCGCTCATGGCGGTTATGCCGCGCTACGATTGGAGATCTTTTGAATCTGAATGTACGCATTGCAGCGGCGGCTTACGCCGTGCCTCCCGACGAAGAGGACGTGGCGAAGATCCTGGAGCGGGAACATCTCAGGGTGGAGGCCACGCTGGCGTCGCTGAGTCCGCTGGCCCGGCAAAAGGCCTTGGGCAATCTCGGACTCAGCCGCGTGCGCGTCTGCGGTAGCCAGCAGCCCTACGACTTGGTTCTGAAGGCTGCAGCGGCGGCCATCAATGAGGCCGGAATCGCGGCCAGCGACATTGACCTGATCCTGGACTTCAGCACCTTTCCCGGCGAGAACTCGCAATCCATCTCTTTCGCCCACCGGCTCAGCGCCGAACTTAGGGCGGAGAGTTCCATGGACCTCAGCTTCCGCGCAGGCGGATGCGGCGCGCTGCATCTGGCGATCAAGACCGCGCTCGGCTGGATGAGCATGGACGAACGCATCAAGACCGCGCTGCTGGTCACGGGCGATGCCGCGCCCTTGCACAACCGCTCCCTATTGCCCATCACCGTGCAGGGCGACGCAGCCAGTGCCGTTCTGCTCCGCCGCGAGGGCACGCAAGGGCCGCTCCTGTTGGGTGTCGAGGCCATGACGCTGAGCCATCTACACAAGGCCATTCTGCTTACCAAGAATGATGGGCGTATCGAACTCAACGTCGATGCGACGATGATCGAGCACAAGGTCATGCCCATCTTCTATCTTCATCTCTTCCGGCTGGCCAGCAAGGTACTGGCGGATGCCGGACTGCGCCTGAGCGATGTGGACCATTTCATCTACTCCAACCTCAGCGCCCGTGACCGCGAGGGCTTTCGCAAGATGGTGGGGTTGCCCGAGGGAGGCTTGCCGCGCACCCGCATGGCCGAGTTTGGCCACACTTTTGCCAGCGATCTGGTCATCAACTACGCGGAGATGCGACGCGAAGGGCTCATTCGTCCCGGTCAGTTGCTGCTGTTCGCCTCGGCGGGCATCGGCTTTACCTGGGGGGTCACGCTTGCCCGGGCCTGACCCCAAGCCGAAGTGCGCTCTGCTGCACGAGTGGCTGCGGCAGAGCGCGACGGTTACGCCGAATGCCGTCGCCATTGTCGAGGAGGAGCGGGTTACCTCCTTTGCCCAGTTGTTCGCGCAGGCCCAAACCCTCGCCCTGCGCTTCTGCACGTACGGCATTCAGCCGGGAGACCGCATCGCGCTGGTTTTGCCCAAGAGCAGCGATGCAATCGTTGCTGTTTTTGCCTCGCTGCTGGCCGGAGCCATCTATGTTCCCCTTCACCCGCGCTGGCCACGGGAGCGCATCGACGCGGTTCTGGCCGAGTGCGGCGCGCGGTTGCTGATCGAGGACGCAGACGGCACGCCGCACATGACCGATCTGCGCACTGATGCAAGCCTTGCCTGGACCGCATCGGCCACGCAGGAAGCCGATCCCGCGATCTTGCCGCAGATGAAGGCCGAGGACACCGCCTTCATCCTCTTCACCTCCGGTTCCACGGGACGGCCCAAGGGGGTCGAGCTTTCTCACCGCGCCGTCAGCGCTTTTGTCCGCTGGACCGCGCGCGAGTTTCAGATCACCTCTGCCGACCGCATCGCTTGCCCTTCGCCGCTGGGATTCGACCTTTCCACCTTCGACATCTTCAACATGGCCTTATGTGGCGCAACCGCGGTGCTGGTTCCCGACAACATCGTGTGGATGCCGCGTTTCCTGGTGCAGTTTGTGCGCGAAGCCCGCATCAGTTGCTGGTATTCGGTGCCTTCCATCCTTGCTGGCATGTTGCAGTCGGGAGCCATGGCCGCACATTGCTATCCCGATCTGCGCCTGATTCTCTTTGCCGGAGAGGTCTTTCCCGCGCCCGCTCTGGTCCAATTGCAGGCCGCGGCGCCCGAGGCTCTTTGCGCGAATCTTTACGGCCCCACCGAGACCAACGTGGTGACATGGTGCCGCGTACCAGCCGGATTCGACGGCTCACAACCGCTGCCCATCGGGCATCCCTGCCCTTATGCCGTGGTGCGAATCGATCCCAGCAATGAAGAATTGCTGGCCGGCGGCGACTCGCTGATGCGCGGCTACTGGAATCGTCCCGATGAGACCGAGCGCTGCTTTGCTACTCTCGATGGCATTCGCTATTACCGCACCGGCGATCGCGTTTCGGTAACTGCCGATGGAAGCTACCTATTTGTCGGGCGTCTCGACCGGCAGGTCAAGCGCCGTGGCTTCCGCATCGAACTGGGAGAGATCGAGGCCGCTCTTCTATCTCATGGAGATATACTTGAGGCGGCAGTGGTTGTCGTCGAGAACAAACAAAAGGGTGTCATGATTACGGCTTTTGTTCGTCTCTGTGCTCCGGGTGTTGTGCCCCTGGCCGATCTTAAAACCCACTGCGGGCGCCGCTTGCCGCCTTATATGTTACCCGACCGCATTCTCTTTGTTGATGCGATTGCCAAGGGGAACCGCGGCAAGATCGATTATCTCGCCCTGAAAAAAACCGCGGAAGGACTTATGCGTGAAGATTAAGACCGAAGTCAGGGAGTTTGTCGCCAGTCACTATCTGCCCGATGCGCCCGCCGAAACCATTACGGACACCATGCCTCTTATTACCAGCGGCATCATCGATTCCATCGGCATGCTTGCTCTGGTCGACTTTATTGAAAGCCGCTACTCCATTGAATTCATGCCCCGCGAAATCGACGTCTATAAGCTGGATACGGTGGAGCGCATCGAATCGCTGATTGACGCAAAACAGTCTGGACGCAAGGCGACTGTCAGCCAAACTTAAATCTAAATATGCATTACGGAAAAATCCGCAGTGCTTTGCTCGAAGTAGCAAGCCAAGTCAGATTGAGGTCCAATGAAAGCATTGCTGGTTCAAAGTCCCGCCACATCGCCTTGGGTTCCACGTCGCCAGTGGGAGCCGCCCAGCGTGGCTTTGGCTACCATCGCCGGACAGATCGATAATCACGATGTGCGCGTGGTGGACATGGTGGTTTGGCGAAAGCAGGCGGTGCCGCGCTATCTCGAACTGCTGCGCAGCTTCAAGCCGGATGTCGTGGGCTTCACCTCCATGACCTTCCAATATGAGACCACAGCCGGGTTTGCCTATCTGACCAAGCAGTTCGACAGCCATATCCGCACTGTGCTCGGCGGCTACCATGCCACTCTGTTTTCCGATGCCCTCGCCACTGGTCAGGACGTGGGCCTGTGGGACTTTCTGATGCGTGGCGAGGGTGACTTTGCCTTCGGCGAGATGCTGGACAGCATCGAGGCAGGCGGCAAGGGAATGGACAAGATTCTCGGCCTCTCCTACAAGGAAGATGGCATCTTCCACCACAATCCTGCCCGCCCGCTCGAAGACCTTTCGCGCATCCGCATTCCAGCCCGCGACAAGCGCCTGCTCAAGGGCTTTCACATGTACTTTCGCAAGGCCGATGTTATAGAGACCTCGCGCGGCTGCCTCAATCTTTGCAACTTTTGCAGTATTCGCGAGATGTATGGCCGCTCATTCCGCCTCTTTCCGCTGGAGCGCGTGCTGGCAGACATCGAAGACGCTTACAGCCGCGGCGTGCGCCACATCTTCTGCACGGACGACAATATCACGCTCGACATGGACCGCTTCGAGCAGTTGTGCGAGGGCGTCATTCGCCTCAAGCTGAAGGACGTGATGTTCACCACGCAGGCCAGCCCCATCGGCTTTGCACATCGGCCGGAGATCGCCAAAAAGATGGTGGAGGCGGGCTTTGTCTCCATCTTTCTTGGCATTGAAAACGCGTCACCCAAGAACCTGCGCGCCATGCACAAGCCCAACACCCTCGACACCATCCAGCGCGGCGTCGCAGCGTTGCAGAAAGAGGGCATTATCGTCGTCGCCGGTATCATCAACGGACTGGCCGAGGACGACGCTGAGAGTATGCGCGAGAACTACCAGTTCATCAAGAAAATGGGCATCACGAGCGTCATGGATCAGATTATGACGCCCTACCCTAAAACGCCGTTGCGCGGAGAGATGATCGAGGCCAAGCGCGTCGCCAACCTCTCCGATTTCCGCTGGTATGACGGCTACTTCAGCAACGTGCGCACCAGCCAGCTCACGCCGGAGGAGCTAAACTTTGTGCGCTGGAAGACGCGCCGCGAGGTGATCGGCATGTGGCGCGCCACCCCCGGCGACTGGAAATTCTTCAAGGGCTATACCTATCTATGGGAATTCTTTTTTCGCCACATTGTCTGGCTGAATGAGAGGCGGATGGAACTAATCTATGGCGTCGAGGGCCGCTACAAGCTACAGATGCTGCAGTACCTGCAACTGAACGATTTCGGCATCGAGATCCCAGGCCAAGAGCGCGCCGAGACTTATCATCCCATCTACGGCAGCCATGCAGACCCGTACAAAGATACGCGCTGGAGCATGCTCAAACAGCGACTGCCATTTCCCTGGCGCAAGCGGCTGGCGGCGGCAGAGCAGCCCGCGACAAAAGGATGATGCAAGATAAAAACCTTCCGCAAATATGGTCGCGCCCCTTAACGGAGACGCGGCCATGTTTGCGGAAGCATGTTAGAAAGATTGAACGATGAGATAGCTTCCTGCGCAGCGCTTGCGTATAACCAGAATCCCCTCTCCAGTTATTTTTCTTACAACCTGTTTTTCTTTTGCGTCTTTCCCTGAATCATAGCTTGCAGCTTTTCGTTCACGACATCCAGATCTTTTGCCAGGCAGCCCTTCAAGGTGCAGAGATGTCCGTTGAGCTTTAAGTTGGGAATCGTTGCAATCTCGGTATTGGTTTTCAGGTCGATGAGACGCACGGTAATGTGAAGGCGATAGCCATGATCGACTAAGACATCGGTGAATTTGATATAGAGGTCGTTCCCCGCCGTGTTTACGTCGTCCTTATTCTTGGCTACGACAATTGTGCGACCATCCGAGAGCTTTGCCTGGAAGTACTCCTGAAATCCGATGTTTTCCGTCTTAATTACATCTTCCCAGTCCTCTCTCGTGGCATATCCAAGATCCTTGTATGAACCAGATCCAAGATCGACCCATCCAAGAAAGACGTGTTTCATATTGCTCAGGTCAGGGGCAGGGTTCTTGCCGCTGGTTTGAGCAGACAAAGGAAATCCGATGCCAAGCATTAGGAATAACACCGCGGTCATTACTCGTTTCATGCAAATTCTCCTTTTTCGGATTTTCATTATATTCAACGCCGATGTGTTTACAGCGTTAAATATAGTCTTGAGCCTTGCGGTCCGAATTATATCAGTCCGCCATCAACGGCGATTACTTGTCCGGTGATGTAACTGGCCGCGGGCGAGGCAAGAAAGGCCACCAATGCTGCGACCTCTTCCGGTTGGCCGAAGCGTCCGAGGGGGATCTCGGCGAGCAGACGCTTCTCTTCCTTCTCGATGTATTTGGCTGACATGGGGCTGGGAACGACGCCTGGACAGACGGCGTTGACGCGAATGTTGAAGCGGCCCACTTCGCGGGAGAGAGCCTTGGTGAAGGCGATCATGCCCCCCTTGGAGGCGGCGTAGTTACACTGGCCGGCTTGGCCGCGTACGCCGCTGGGCGAAACGATATTGCAGATGCAGCCCGCCCCGCTGCGCATCATCCCCATCACGGCCAGCTTGGAACAAAGATAGGTGGCGCGCAGATTGGTGCTGATGACCTCGTCCCACTGCTCTTCCGACATGAAAGCCAGCAGCACATCGCGGTTAATGCCGGCATTGTTGACCAGACAGTCAACGGGGCCGAAGCGCTGCTCGATTTGCTGGAAAAGTGCGGCGGCATCCGGCTGGTGGCTGAGATCGGCGGCGACGGCCAGCGCTTCTCCGCCGGAGGCAAGGATGCTTTCTACCACACGGTTGGCCGACTCCTGGCCTTGATGATAGTGAACAGCGACGCGCCATCCCGCAGCGGCCATGGCCTGCGCCATGGCCGCGCCCAAGGTTCCCGAAGCGCCTGTAACCAACGCCGTTTTTTTGTCAGTCGTCATGGGGTCGATCACATGGTCTCTGAGAGCATAAATTCGTACGTTGGGTTTGTCGTCTCCCAGGTCCCAGAATCGGGACCTGGGGCACCCAAAGATGGTAAGACTTCAAGTAGTTGGAAACTTAAAACGGCTTGAAGATCATGACGGTCATGCCCCAACGGGAGTTATAGCGGTCGATGTTACCGTCCAGCGCATAAGAAACTGTGCCTTGGACCAGAGTGCCCATGGGACCGCCGGTGTTGAAGTTGGTTTCCAAGCCATCGAACTTGCGGAAGTGGCTGGTCTCGTCCAGGTTGCGCGCCCGCGCATAGCTATACATACCCTCGAACTTCATCAGGTCCATGACGTTGAAGCCGTAATGGACGTTGCCCATGGCGATGGCATCAAAGGAATCCGTGCCGCCGGGAATGCCATGGATGCGCGGAGTGGAAAAGAAGGAAGGAAAGTAGCGGGAGAAGCGGTCCAACTGATCCCCGCCATAGTAAGCCAGATCCCATCCGCCCTTGGTGAATTTGCCGATGTAGTAATCCTTGTTGAGGTCGGCGTCGTAGAGGGTATAAGCGCTCTGCAGCAAGGGCAGCTTGGACGACAGAGCCGGTTGTGCAGCGCAGAGTAAAGTTGCCGTGCATCCGAACTGCTTCCAGTCGAGGCGTTCACCTCGGGTAGCGTCTGCAGTGAAGATATGGCCCTTTTCGGTGAGCCGAAGCTGGACGCCGGGCAGCAGAGCCACGCCGTTGCGCGGCAACGCATACTGATTGGAAGTGTCACTGGTTCGGCGGAAGATGTCGTAAGCCAGATAAGTGAACGCGGTGGCGCTGAAGTGATTGGTGGCCTGCCAGGAAGCACGGGCTCCGAGGGTCTGTTCCCAAGTCCAAATCGACTGCAAGGTGTACTCTTTATTGCCGTTGTAAACCCGGCTTTCGCCGGGAATTGCATTGAGCGCCAAATCCGCTGCCAAACGGTACTTGGGGCCATACTGCTTCGAAAGATCAGTGGCCAGAATTGGTCCGGCAAAGAAGACGGACAACTGCGCGCCCGTGTGCCGATAGTCGAAATCCGCCATGCTGATGCCCGCGATGGGAATAGGAAAGCTATAGGTTCCTTGGTACATTGCGCCACCTACGAGGGAGATAATGCGCTTCTCACTGGTAGGCTGCAAGACGCGCTCACCGCCCTTGATTTTCAGCTCACGCAGCCCCTGGTCGGTCTCGCGATACATCGGCGCGTCGGAGCGGTGCGCGGCGGTCAGATCGTCCTGATAGCGCGGGGTGTTGATGGCGTAGTCAGAAAACTGCAACGTCCTTTGCAAAAGGAAGTCGCGACCCGCGGCATTGAGCGTCTGCTGCGCGGAGATGGAACTGGGCAAGTTGAACTGATTGCCCTGGCCGTCGTTCACCAGAGCGAAGTTCTGGGTTTCAACATTGACCACGACGTTGCTCTTCGCGCCGTGTTGACTCAGCGCCTGCCGCACCTCGCGGAAGCTGACGCCGTCGATCCAGATCTTGCCGCTGTAGAGATTCTCATCCTGCGTCTTCGGGTCCACACCCACCACATAGCACTGCGCGCCGTTGATCTGTTCCGTGCCCAGAAGCTTGTAACTGTAGCGCTCGTTCAGCGTCAGTTCCAGCGGTTGCGATAGAACCTTTCCCGGTTCCAGTTGCGGGAGCGGGAACTCGTGCTTGTGGCTGAACTTTACGCCGTTGACGTAAAACTCGGTCTGCTCCAATTCCATCTTGCCTCGCTCGAAAAACTGCTGGAGGCGCATGGAAATGTCGAAAGCCTGGGCCACGTTCGTACCTTCGAAGTGCAAGTTCATGAAGCTGGAAGCCTGATAGTGATCCAGCCGCCGCTTCTGCGCCTCGCGATTCTGCTGCCAGCGGGCAATGATCTCTTCGACGCTGAGATCGACGCCGCTTTTGACCTCAACCTGGTTGTACGCCGTAGTTTCAGTGTTGCTCTTCTTGTGAATTTCAATAAGTGGAAATTGACTGCCGCAGGCGCAAGTCGAGGTCAGGCCCGCATCGCTGCTGACCGGCTCGCTTGTTGGAATGCGACTGCCAGTTTCGGCATCAAACCATTGAATCTCATATTGCGCCTTGGTCCTGGCCTGCAAAACCACCGTGCGGGGATGGTCGGGAAAGCCATGAACCGGCGCCAGCACAACCGTATCTCCCGACTGCCCGCTGCCGAACCAGCCTGCCTCGTCACTGCTGGCGCCGTCCATGGTGAGTGTGAAAGGAAGCGTCTTGGCGTTCAGGCGAAGGTAGTTGGCGGGAAGCGAATGCGTCAGGAAGTTGTTGGCCGCGCACAGTTGATTGGCGGCGTTCACGTCCGGCGGCGTCGACCATAGCATTTCGATCGCGGTGTCAGATGCTGCCAGAGCCGCGTTCAGATATGATGCGGTCGCGTTCGGGCTGCTCTCCAGCTTGAGGATGAGGGGCTTGTTGAGCGCGTGTTCGGCAACCCAGGTGGCGTCCGAGCGCCAGCCCGGCGCATCGGTTGTGCCCAGCAGATCGGAATACAGAGCAAGCCGCTTGACGGTCTCCCCGTATTGACCGATAAAGCCAGACGGGAAAACAAAGGCCAGACGCAGGGCGGGGTTGGCCGACCGGGCGGCAACCGCAAGACGCAGCAGGGCAAATACATAGAGATTGGAAGCCGTCCGCGGCGCACTGGGCTCAATAATCAGTCCGCGCACAACGGAGGCGGAAAGAGGGGCCTGTTTCAGAAAACCGTCAACCTGCTCGGTCAACTGCTTTTCGCTCTCTTCCCCTGGGATCGTTTCCGGGGCGACAGCCACATGCAGCCAGACCCGCGCGCCGGCCGGAAGATTCTGGACGGCTTCAGCCTGCTCCGCGAACTGCTGGCCAGAGCGGTTTTCCGCGCCAAACTGAAAGACGACCTTCGGCAGCACGACAAGCGAATCTTCTCCGCATTGGCCTGCCGCCTTCAGGCTCGCTGCCAAGCTGCTGTTTTGATCGCTTGTCAGCGTGGGAATCGAGACCATATCGCGGGGCAGACCGGCTTGCGCCGCTGAGGTTGCCAGCGCGCAACCGGAAAAAAGCAGAAGAGAGGCGAAGCGCTGAAAGCATGAAGTTCTGGAGGAGGCAAGCACTGCCGAGAGAAGTGATGTATTCATCGTTTGGGACCACCGGCCCGGAAAGCTGTTGAAAAGCTCGAGCGGTTCACCAAGTTCTGGAAAGGCAAGCCGCACAGACTCGGAAACGCCACACAAGCGAGAAGCCCCTAGATCGAGAGCTCGCCAGCCTGTACAGCGTCAGCGGGATTGCTGCTCTGCGGAACCTTGTTCGAAATGCGCGTCAACTCCTCGTCGTCGCGTAGTCGAACACCTGCGTTGTAACTGCAGAACGGGACCAGTTGCCCATCAGTGGTGACATACTGAATGATGCATCGCCCGAGACGGCGCAGATTGTAGCTATGCGCGTCCATAAAGTGCATGCCGGCGACGAAGATACCATTGAAGCCGCGCTGATCCCATCCCTTGGACCGGCCATCGCGCTTGTCTTCCCATGCATCCAGACTGCGCAGCAGGCGCTGGAAGGTGAGTCCTGAAGGGGTCTTGCCGAGATCGAGGCATTGCGACAACTGGCTGAAGGCGCGGATCTTGGATATCTGGCGCTCGATCATGCCTTGCTCCGCGTTGGGCTTGATCTTCGCCATGCCGCGCAGGAAGCGGTCCAGATCGAAAAAGCTGCTCAGACAGGAGGCCTTGTTATTCTCATCCACGTAAAAGAAGGTGCCGATAGAGCAATGCGCATCGCTGAGCGGCGCATGCACCTTATCGTGGCGGGCGCGTTCGATGGCGCGGCTGAGCAACGAGATGGAATTGAGCGGGAACCAGTCGTCGGGGAAACGCGTTAATCCGGTCTGTTCGCCAAAAGCCTTGGCCATGGTGGCTAGGTTGAAGGGCTCAGTGCCGCCGTCTGCAACCGCGATGCGGCCTACATCCGCGACCGGCTGAATGCTGATGCCGGTGACGAACTTGCTGTGTTCGAGAGCAAACTGAAAGATGGGGCCGAGCTGGTCAACATTGACCGAACTCATGATGGCCGGCACCAGCACCAAACGCATATTCGTCTGTTCAATGCTGCGCACGGCAGCGAGTTTCTTGTCCAGCAGCCGAGTACCGCGCATCTTGAGATAGACGTCGTCATTCATGCCGTCGAACTGCAGATAGAGCGTGTGCAGGCCCGACTCTTCGCAGAGTTTCGCATAGTCCGGGTCGACGAAGCGACTACCGTTCGTAGCTACCTGAATATGGGTAAATCCAAGGTCGCGAGCGGTGCGGACAATCTTTGGAAACTCCGGGTGCAACGTCGGTTCGCCGCCGGAAAACTGGACGCTGCGGCAGGGAATAGGCCGGTTCAGCAGAGCCTTGAGCATCTTGACCACCACTTCCATCTCCAGGAAATAGTGGCTGCCTTCGTCCTTGGCCTCGGCAAAGCAGATTGGGCACTTGAAATTGCAGTTATTGGTGAGGTCTATCACGGCCAGGCACGGCTCGTTCTGGCTTCCCATCCCGGCGGCGCAGCCTTGAGCAGACGGCGCCTGTGCCGCGCCGGACTCGGGAAAGATCAGCTTATTCCACTCTTCCAGCTTGCGGTATAGCGCCGTGTCAGAGAAGATCAAATCATCGCTAGGCGTATGGCAGGAGCACGTCGTGCGCTGGTAAACCTTTCCGTCGCGATCAAAAATCGTCGAAAGGGATGGCTTGCCGCAGCGAGGGCACAGGGAAGAGACGGTATCAATTGTCACATCGCTTACAAGTGCATTCAATGTATGCCTTCCAATGCTAGAGCGAAAACAGAGTTGCTGTATCCCGGAACCGAAGAGCTCAAGTCGACGCGACCAACAGGGAGCGGTGACCTTCGTGAAGCTTATCAGGCTACACCGACTCTGGTTTCGCTCTAAGTCCTCGTTTCGTAAAGTTTACACGAAGTCAATTAAAATATGCCACACCCGCATAAACACTGGCTTTTTGTGGTGTCCAGAAAAAATCTGGACACTGGACACTTGGACACCTTCGGAGTGCCCTTTTGCTGATTCTATGCCCGGCTGGCTAGCCGAATTGCCCCGGCCAGCCGCGCCGGAGGCGCGGCGGCGAAGCCGCCCCGGCTAAGACGGCGGCTCAAGAGGCAAACCACCGAAGCAATCACGCCACTCACACACCGACCACGCCACCAAGCAAGACAGACCGCAAAACAACCAACGATGAGAGACGCCCGGACCCTGAGCCGGACCCGCAAGTGACAGGCTGAGACGACCGACTGGCTGACCACACCAGACACAAGGACGAAGAGCAACGGACTGAGAACCAACGCGCGTTTTCATGCCCTCGACGCGCGCGCCTGTCATAGGTGGAATTCGAGCCGCCGATCTGCCTACAAGCCACGCAACTACCTTGACAGGCGCGCTATCACAATGAAGCGAAAACGCGCGGAACATCCCGTGAGTGATGGCCGCGGCATCGCCGCGGCGGCGCGAAGCGTGCCCTTTATGGTTTGGTCTATCTATGGCTCTTAGGCCCGCGTGCGTGCGCAGTGCGCGGGCCGCGTAGGGCTTTTCGGCCCGCGCACGAGCAACCGGCCAGACGGGCGCGGCCAGCGCCCGGCGCAGACCGGCGCGACGCCGCCCGCCGGGACCGAGCGAAGCGAGGCAACGGACGCCGAAGGCGGGAGTGCGGCGGGGACGGAGCGCGCACGCGAGGGGGCGGGCCGGTCATGTCCGCTCGGACCGCTATGAACCCTTCGACGCCCGGCCCGCACCAGACTGACCGAGTGACGAGAGGCACGGCGAGGACGCGCGCCTTTGTTTTTCGCGCGGCCGCTGACGTGCCCGAGGAACGAGCACCGCGTATAGCTCTTTATAGGCTTGGTTTATCGAGACGGGTTGTACCTATGGTTCTTCGCTGGGTTGTATCTATGGCTTTCCCTAAACGCGCACGCGCTTTGTGCGATGCGCTCCGGCGCGGAATCCGGGAACCCAACGGACCCAGCGCCGAGAGGGCGCGCACTGAGGGAAGCCGAGTACGCAAGCAGACCCGGTTCTTTATGGCTTTTTATCTATGGCTTTTTATAGCTGGTGCTGGACGCGCGGTCCAAGCTCCCAGCGCCGAAGCGACACGAGTGCCGTTTCATAATGGCCCACATCCTTGCCGTTCCGCGTTGCGTCGCCGATCATCCGCGCTAGGCCAGCGAAGCGCGTCTCCATGCTGGTTGACTCTTGCTCTTGTCGGCGCAGCATCTGAAGCTCATGGGCGATCGGTCCTATGTCTTTGCCGTGCATGAGACGATCTGCATATTCTCGGCCGAGGACGGCGAACTTTGTTTCCTTCGCCAGCTTGATTGACTCTTCGATATTGTTCATGGTTTCACCAGTGAAAAGGGGGGTGGTAGGGTTGCTGGCCCTTTTGGCGTGATCTCTAGCTGGACTCCTAGGGCGTTCAGAACACGCGATAAAAATCGAACACTTGCGCCACGGCGTCCATGCAGCCAGTTTGAACAGTGCGACTCACGAACGCCGGTTCTGGCCGACAAGAGTTTCACACTCATTCGGCCCTGGTCGATCTGCCGCTGAGCCAGTTCCCGCGCTCGAATCTGGACTTGAATCAGCGTCATAAAAAAGGCCGGACGGTTAGGGGCCACCGTCCGGCTTTTTCTCCCGTTCTACGCACCCGGACCCATCGTCCGACGCGCTGAGAATACCACCCGTTGCGGTTTCTCGCAAGCGAACCGCAAGGGGTGGTAGGCTCATTCGAGCGGACAGGCCACCAGCAGACGGCTAGCCACGGCCCGAACGTCCTCGTACATCTGAGGCGCATCATCGCAAACGGCCAAGTCCCAAAGCTCTTTCGCCGCCTCACAGGCGATCTCTGCCAGCTTTGCCGCCGGCTCGGACTGCCAGACGAGCGGCCCTTCTACCTTGTTGGAAGTATGGGGGGAGGGGGGTCAGTAAGACTCTGGCTTTGTCGGCACGGCAAAGACGACCCGTGTTGAGGCTAAGCCGAGTGCCCTTGCTGTATTCCGTGCAGCTTCGATTACTTGACGTTCTTTTGCGAATCGCGTCAGCGGTTGCTCTGTTCCCGGCTCGTAATAGATGAATTCTCCACCTTTTTCATGCACGAGGAACACATGAACCCCAGTGGTCAAATCTGACGCGGCCTGTGCTTTCTGTTCCTGTTCAAACCGCATTGCAGCGTTGGCTGTCCCGAAGTTCTTGCGTCTACGCCGTCCATCTTTGTCGCGCCAGTCCGCATAGAACTTACCCCTCTTGATAAACATCGCTCACCCCCACAGTTTGTTTGGACACCAGATAGGACCACAAGATATTGGGGACTCTTTTTTCCCGTTCCCTAGTGTCCAACTTACACGCGTTGTCCAAGATACTCTGGACACATATTGGACACCAGACGAATGGCGTTCGAGCGCGTGATTATTGGCTAATCCTGCTCACTGGACACTAATCTATTCTTTACACGAAGGCTCTAAAGATTGGTTGAAACGTCATGAATCCATGGGCCTTCAAGGCGAAGATAATGAGAATGTAAACGAGCACGCAACAGCGCGGCGCGCGGTCTATGCTGCTTCTCTTTTGCCTCTGAGCAGGATCACGGCGGGAATGATCCACAAGCCACCGGCCAGGGTGAGGGCAACACCCAGAGAAGTGACCAAGCCCATTTCAGCCAGCGGTGGAAAAGTTGACGCCAGCAACGCGCCAAAACCGATGATGGTCGTCAGGTTGGACTGAATCAGCGCCGCGCCTGAGGCCTTGGCCACATCCAGAATGCTATTGGGCGCAGTTTCCAGATAGCGGCGCACCAGATGAATTCCATTGTCGATTCCGATGCCGATGATGAGCGGAATCGCCGTTACGGACATAAAGCTGAAGGAATGCCCCATGAGCCGCAGCAGACCAAAGGTGACAACGATGGCGAAGACAATCGGCATCAACACCAGCAGCGTGATGCGCCACTTGCGGAAGGTGAGATAGACGATCAACACGATGGCCGCCGCGGTCCATAACAGCGCACGCCGGCTGTCGCGCAGGATCTGGCTCTGCAAGTCGCGGTTGATCTTGTCGAAGGAAAATTCGACAAAGGGACCGTACTGCTTGTTCCATGAGCTGAGCACAGCATCGGGAATCACCTCATGGGCATTGGGGTCGGAGGCATAGAAGGCGATGGCCGCAACGTAGTTGCCATCCGCAGTCTTGCGTAGGCTGTTGTCGAGCAGGCCGGCTGGAATGTAAGCCGCGGAGGATTCCAGCGTGATCGGCTCGGCGTGATCTCCCAACTTGCGCAATTGATCGATGTAGGGCTGGTGCGGCTCTACGTTCAGGCCGTTTTCGCGCAAGGCATCCTCCAGCGCGCGGGCCGAAGCCTTCATGTCAATCGAAGCCAGCGAAGCGGCCCGCTGCTTCTGTGCCTGGACGGAAGGAAGCAACTGCGTGGGAGAGAAAACGGATTTGAGCGTGCCGCTCCGGCGATAGGATTCCAGGCCGGCGGTCAGGTTTTCGGCGCGGCGCAGGACCTCTTGCTGATTGCCGGTAATCAGCAGCAGTGTGGGACTGCCCTCGATGCCAAATTTTGAGGAAAGCAGGTTCTGCCCAACGACTGCCGGGCTGTTGGCGTCGCCCATAATGGCAAAGCTTCCACCCATTTTGATGGTGGGCAACAAGAGGACGGAAAGCAAAAAGAGACCGGCAGCAACGCCCACAACCCAGCGGGCGTGCCGACCGACAAAGTTGAGCGAGCCGCGTGCCAGTGCGGGCAGGAAACGGAAGGTGATGCCCTCGGGCGCAAAGGGCCGGATGTAGCGATTCCACAACTGCATCAACGCGGGCACTGTCAGCAGGGTGTGAATCATCATCATGAACATGCCGACAGTCAGGATGAAGCCAAACTCTGCCAGCGCCTTGAAACTGGAAGTGGCCAGCGCAGCCGTGGCGGAAGCGGAGGTCAGGATGCAGAGGACGATACTCACGCCGGTGGTTTCATAGGTACGCAACATGGCGACGTTGAAGTTGCCGCCTTTGGCCCATTCCTGCGGCGAGCGGTTGAAGAAATGCACCACTTGATCGTCGCCCAGACCGGCCAGAATGGCGATGAATGACAGGCTAATCAGATTCACTTCGCCGGGATAAAAGCTGGCGATGCCCGTCGTCCACAAGATACCCAGGCTGGTAGGAAGCAGCGACAAGATCAGCAGCGGCACGCTGGGATAGACCAGCAAACACAGCGCCAGACTGCCGATGATTGAGACCAGCGAAACGCGGCGAATATTCCGCTCAATGAATTTGTGATCCTGCTCCGCGTACACATAGGCGCCAGCCGGAATGGCGCGCACGCTGGCCGAGCGCATTTCCGGGTCGGCCTCGGCGCTGTCAATATGCGTGCGCGTCCACTGCATGATCTGCTCGGCATATTTGTAATCCACGGCCGAAGAACGCGGCTCGGCGATAATCAGCAACGCCTTGTGATCCCGGCTGTAAAAGCGGTTTCCCGATCCCCAGGAGAGGTCGAAGCCGGAGTACTGCGAGAAGCCCTGCCCCGCCGTTACGCTCATCAGGCCCAACGGATCGGCAACGAAGTAATCCGCGCCCAAGCTGGAAAACGGCGTAACCAGCTCTGTGGCGGCACGGCGCACATTCTGATGAATCTGCTGTGGGGCCAGACGCTGCGCCAGAGCGGCGCGCTGAGCGGGCAAAGCATACGAAGGGAAGTTCCAGGAGAAGAGCCGCACCAGGTTGATCAACTCACTGGCCTGCAGGCCGCTGCGCTCCTGCTTGAACAAGCCGCTGGCAGACATCTCGGCGGTGAGCCGGTCGGCCATCGCTTCCATCGCTTCGCTGCTGTCCTGTTCGCCAGCCGGAGCCTGGACCATGACAAAAAGCTGGTTGCCGTAGCCCAGTTCCTTGCCGATCTGGCTGGCGGCTTGCCATTGCGGATCGTGCGCGCCGAACATATCGGTCAGCTCGGTTCCGGTGCGCAGGTTGTGGATGTTGGCATAGAGGAACAGGGTCAGGAGGAAGGCAACGCCCGCCACCAATCCCGGATGGCCGATCACCAGCCGCCCCACACCGCGCATGAAACGAGCCATCATAACGCACTCTCCGCGGCCGGACGGCGGGCAAGAAAGAGGATGTGAACCAGGGGAAGACGGTTGCGGAAGCGGCGCGACTCGACCTTCATGCCAGCCGCCTCAAGCGCGTTCCGATACTGCGGGGCGGAGAGGATTGTGGGGCGCGCACCAACGTGCTCGGAAGAAAACAGCAGACGGTCCAAGCCCACGGTGAGAGCGCTCCAGAACCCGCGTTCGCGGTCATGCACGCGGAAGATCAGCCGCCCGCCGGGCTCGAGAGCGGCACAGCATCGCTTCAGCAGCGCCAACTGCTCCTCGGCAGACAAATATTGCAGCACATCCAGAATAAGAATCAAACCGGCGGAAGGCAGCGCAAAATCGCGCACGTCCTTCACACTCGGCTCCGCGTTCAAAGAGTGCAGAGCCTGCTGAGCCACGGCAATCCGATGGGCATTCAAGTCGCAGCCCACCAAGCGCCGCCCCTTGTCGCCGAAGGCCGCAAAGCACAACGCCATGCCGTAGCCGCAGCCAAGATCGACGACCGTTCCCGAGCCTAGTTCCTCGGCAGCCAACAACGAAAAAATCCGGTCAAGCCGCATCTTCCAGCGAACAAAGCCGCGATCGTACTGGGCGCTTTCGGCAAAGGCATGATTGACGAAGCGAATGCGCTCGCGCAGGCCACGTTGCGAAGGCGCGGTCCAATAGGCCACAGCCGCGGTGATGATCGCCAAAACGCCGCCCACCAGCAGGCCCAACAACAGGCTTCCCAGCACCCACGAAAAGAGCTGCTCTTTCAATTGCGCGCCGGAAAACGCCGTCAGATGCCAGGCAACGAAGGATCCATGACGCAAAAAGCCGCCCAACTCCACCGAGGCGAATACCGTCGGCGCCAGCAGCAGCGGATTGTTGATGAAGGTGCTCGCCAGGGTCAGAGGCTTGTTCAGCCGCAACAAGATGGCCACGCCCAGAGCGGCCAGGGTCTGCAGGCCATAGATTGGCACAATGCCAATGAAGACACCCCAGAAGACAGCCGCCGCGGCCGGAGCAGGATCAAGCCGCTCGGTCAGCAGGGTGGTTGCGAATTTGCGAATCGGAGCCTTCAACCTTTGAAACACCGCTTGACCTTTTCTTGAAAAATTACCGGCTGGAAACCACCGACAACTCACCGCTGGCCACCTTTTCGCCCTGCGCGCTGACCGTGCCTTCGATGCAAGCCATGGTTCCGGCCTGGGTCAGCTTGACGGTTTCAATGCGCAACGGCGTTCCGGGCAACACGGGCTTGAAAAACTTGAAGCGATTGACCGCTGCCAGCAAGGCCGAGCTCATGGTCCCCGCGGGGATGGCAGAGCCCATCATCACGGCCGCCGTCTGCGCCACCGCCTCGATCAGCAGCACCCCGGGCAGGATTGGCCGCGCGGGAAAATGCCCCGCAAAGATGGGGTTCGCCGCATCGACCGTAAGCCACGCAACGCAACGAAGGCCCGGCTCCAGCGTCTCCACCCGGTCGATCCACAGAAAAGGCGGGCGATGGGGAATGATCTTCTCGATTTCGTTTCGCTCCATCACTTTGGCTTGTACACCTCGAAGGTCTCCGCAGGCAGCTTCGTATTCAGTGTAGTGAAGTTGAGGGCAAAGACGCTGTTGACTCCGCTTTTGCCGTCCACTTCCAGCGAGCGCGGCAGAAAGTCGCGCTTGTTGAGCTTGACCACCAGATAATTCATGCGACGGCGAAAAGCATCGCTGCGAGGCACAAACCTCATTTCGTATTCCCGGCTGTCTTCCTGCACGGTGATGGTGAAGTCCTTTTTCAGCTTTTCGATGGAGGTTGCGCGGCTGAAGGTCGACTGGGCGCGGCGAACACCGCTGCCGATATCCAGGACTTCAGTCTTTCCGTCGGCGCCGGTCACGTTCAGGTAGTTGGTGTTGAAGCGGATGCGCATGGCATTGGGCGCAAAATACTCCAGCGAAAAGCGCGTCATGCCTTCGGCGCAAAATTTCCCGCGCAGCACCATCGGTTTCACGATCAGCCGTGAGGTGCGCGTTTCCACCACGCTGCCGCAGCCGGTCGTGAACTTACCCTGCATTTGCTGCACGCCGTTCCAGACGCGCATCAGCAGATCGTCGGATTGCGCCGTCAGCAGGGACGGCAACATCAGAAGCGCGGCAAGGCAGCAAACTCGGCGTCGCAGGTTCATTTCAGGCTCCTAAAAAGCGAAACGCCAGCGACCACAGGCAGATGCGCACCGTATCGCGTACCGGCTTCATCTTGGACCGCGCCTGGCCGTTGTCGTAAACCATGTGAATGGGCGCATGGGCGATGGTGCAGCCCGCGCGGCCCAGCTTGATGAGCGCTTCCATTTCGAATTCGTAGCGCTGGCTGCGCAGTTTGATGCGGTCCAGACATTCGAGGCGAAAGAGCCGGAAACCGCTTTGGCTGTCCTTGATCTCGCGTCCCACCAGCGCCGAGGCCAAGCGGTTGCCGATAGTGTTGGAGTAGTAACGTGCGCGCGGCATCAAGGCGCGATCAAAGGGACGAGCGCCAATGACGAGATCCGCTTTCGTTTCACGGGCCGCCTGCAACAGAACGGGAATATCCTGCGGCAGATGCTGGCCGTCGCCATCCATGGTGATGGCGTGGGTAAAGCCTTGCGCATGGGCATGGATGAAGCCGCGGCGCAGAGCGGTTGCCTTTCCACTGTTCGAGGGCAACTCAATGCAGAACGCCCCAGCATTCCGGGCCAACTGCGCCGTGCCGTCTCTCGATCCATCGTCGATCACGATGACCGATTCCACGCAGAGCCGCGCGCCCTCGACCACCTGAGCGATGTGGGCGGCTTCATTGAATGCGGGAATCAGTGCGCAAACTCTCATCGTTTGGTTGAACCGGAATTGGTTGAATTCGGGACAGATTCGCGAGCGCCAACCAGAACAAACTCGAAGCCGCGTCTCCTCAATTCGTCAATCATTCCGGGCAGAATTTCCTGCATGACTTGTGTCCCTTTCGGCAGTCGATCATGCAGCAGAATAATGTCGCGATTGGCCACTTGGCTCAGAATACGGTGGGCAAGCACACGGGGGTTTCGAATAACCGTATCATAGCTCCGCACGCGCCAGGCGATGAACTCCATTCCCGCTTTTTGAAGCGCCAACCGCAGCAGAGGATGACGCAGTGCGACCGGGGAACGAAAATAGCGCGGCCGTACCCCGCAGATGCGGGTGATGCACTCCGCGTTGCGCTCGATCTCGGAGCGCAAGCGCCACGGAGAGAGGAAGCAGAATAACGGCTGATGCGACCAGGTGTGGTTGGCGATCAGGTGACCTTCTTCCCAGGCGCGGCGCACGATTTCCGGATGCTGGGCGGCGCGCTGGCCGACGACAAAAAAGGTGGCTTTCACGTTATGATCCCGCAGCAAGTCGAGCAGCCGGGGCGTATCCACGGGGTCGGGGCCATCGTCGAAGGTCAGGGCAACGCAGCCATTCTGTTGCACCTGCGAACGGTTGGAAACCAGCCACTGATTGCGCGGATGAAACAGCAGGAAAAGCATCACCCCCGTGCCGAGCGCATACAGCGCGGCCACAAGCAGAAGGCGCGCCAGAGAAAAAGGATAGAGCAGCACCAGCGAGGCGTTGGTAGCACAAAACAACAGGATAAAAAGCGCTGACCGCGCCATGTCAATCCTTCCGAAACTCCAAATAGACCTCTGCAACAGGGACTTTAATTTTAGCATTGGCTTCGGTTCGCAAGACGCTCACTATAGGACAGCGTGTCGGCAAAGGAGCAGAAGATTCATTTCATGGAAATGCGCTTTACGGCCCAGTGGACCGCCCTCTAGGATGATAGGGAGCCTTTTATTCGCTTCGTTTTGTCTCAAGCATGAAAATAGAGTGAATTCAATTTGATGAGTTTTGCTTGTCAATCCGCGACCGCTGACCGAATGCAGCACTTCCAAGGACTCTGAATAGGACCGTGATGGATTTCCGCTGGTGGGATGAGGCGCACGAAGCACTCTGGCGAGTCGCCGGCCACGCGGAACTTCTGGATGCGCGTAACAAGGCCCGGCATACCGCGCGGGAAACGGTGACGCCGCTGCTGGCACAGATGCGCGCCGATTGCGAATGGACGAACGAGAAAGCGCGTATCCTCCGCACACTGGATGCCCAGGGGATCACCGGGATCCTGGCCTCCGCGCACGACGGACTCACTCTGCCGCTGGCGCTGGCGGCGTGGGAGCTGGCCAGAGTAGATGCCGGCGTGGCCACATGCAGCCTTTCGGGAAGCCTGGCGCAGATGCCTATCCGCGACTTCGGAACAGAGGCGCAACGTGATCGCTATTTGGGAGGGACGGACCTGCGCCACGGCGCTCTCTGCTTGACCGAACCGCTGCCCGGAGCGGGCGCGGATGCGATTTCCCTTGCCGGGCGCATGACACAGGCCGGCGCGAACGCGGACGGCGAACCGCTGCTGGAAATTCGCAAGCGCGGGCGCTTCACCAGCCACATGGACTTTGCGGAGTTTGTGGTGGCGGCCGTCGAGGGCCGCGATGGCGTGCGCGGCAGCGGTCTGGTGATTCTTGAGCCGGGCGACGCAGGCGACTTCGAGCGTGGCGTGCCGGTGCGCAAGCTTGGGCATTACTTTGCTTCGACCACCAATCCAACTTTCCGCCTGCAAGTGCCGGCGGCGCGCATTGTCGGGGGGTACACGATCGAGCACGGAGCGCTGGTTCCGCGCTTTAGCCATCGCACCCTGCTGGAGCCAGCCCTGCGCCGGATGCGCGCCCTGCTCGGCCTGATGACCGCGGCCAAGGCGCTGGCCACCGTTCAAGACTGGTTCGATTCACCGGGACGGAAAAGCGGCGGCGCGGAGTTGCGGCTCGTGATGGCCGATCTGTGGGCGACGGGTGAGGCCGCGGCCTCGCTAGGCTTCTGCGCGGCGCGGCTCAACGACGAACTGGACGCGGCAACGGATCGACCTGCCGATGCTGGGCGGACCGCACTGTTCTCTTCGGCGGCAAAGCTCTTCAGCAGCAGCCACGTTGCGGAGTCGCTGCGGCAAGCGGCTGTGTGGAGCGAGCGTGCAGCGCCCATTGCGCTGCACGGTTGCCTGATGGATGCGCAGATCGAGGATATGTACATGGGCCCCTCGGCGCTGCAACGCCGCATGGTTTCAGCCGCCATGATCGACACCCGCTTTCTGGCCGAGTTTCAGGAGTGGACGACGGCGCTCGACGAGCTTGCGAAACGCCGGACGGGAATGCGCAGTCTGGCAGCGGGAATGCGGCTCTGGCAGTGGACTCTGGAGCGGTTGCGGAAACACACCGACGCGCGTGGCGCCAAGCAGTTTTGCGACGCGCGTCAGGGCGTGACTTTCGCCATGGCGAATGCGCTCTGCGGAGTGCTGGCGGCGCGTTCGCTGGTTTTGGATGTTCTGGAAATGGAACGTTGGTCGCCGGCGAAAAATAGCGTGGACCTCTTCCGCGATCTGAGCATTCTCGCAGCCGGCCGTGCCGCGGCGCACGTGGAGCAAATCTGCGTGGAAGTGCTCTGCGGCTACGCGGAGCGGTTCCCCGTCTCCAATGCCGAACAAGGAACGCTTGCAGAACTGCGCGCGGATCTTTGCGTCAGTCTGCGCGGCACGATGGATGCACGCGAACGGATTGCGGAGTTTCTGCGCGACGCACACGGTGTTGCGAAAATCTGACCGGCGCTTCAGAAATTCAACGCATCAATCCCAACGCTGAGGTTGCGCCCAGAAAACCGCGTGCGGCAAATCCAATCGGGTCCAGAAGCACGGCTCGGCCACGCAGCAGCTCTCCAACCGGCTGGCCGCGGAAGTGGCCAATGCGCCGGTAATGGGCGATGAAATACAGCACGCGCAGAAAAATCTTCCAACTGAGGGGCGCAAAGAATGTGGGCAGAATTAGCGATACGGCGCGGCCCTCCTTGACCTCTTCGGCAAAAGCCTGATAGCTGGTGGCTTGCGTCAGCGAGAGGACCGAGCTGGCCAGCAGCAGATGGCTGTCGCCGCCGCCGACCACCGGCTTGCCCACGTTTTGGGCCAACTGCAAAACGCCGTCATTTTCTTTTTTGCTGCGCATGCCGTTGTATTCCAAGGCATGAATCGCCCATCCGTAGCGGCTGAGCAGCGCCTCGGCGGGAATCTTGCGGCCGGAAACCTTGCCCCATGGAACCAAGGGATGATTGAAGACGACCAGAGAGCCGCTTGCGTGCAGCATCTCAAACAGGTCGTCCAAACGGCACTCGCTGGCCGCCAACTGCAAGCTGGCATGGAGCTGCTCGACGCCCGTGGCGGGCATTCCCGTAACGCCGAGATGAAAAAGGTAATCATCAAAGTGGATGGAAATCTCTTCGCCGAGCGGGTTGCGATGCGACGCTTCCGGGTGTGCGTGATTGAGTTCCAGACTTCCCGACACTTCATCGTGATCGGTAATGCCCAGATGCACGCCCTTGAAGCCGAGTTCCTCCGCACTGGCGGACTCGGCCGAAAAGACATCTTCAGCCGTCAACGGAGAACGGTAATAAATGTCGGCATAGTCCAGGTCCGCGATGCCGGCCAATCCGAAGGACGCTTGCAGCAGGCTGCGTATGGGCCGCATGAAGCGCAGCTTGACCACCTCGTTGAGAAAGGACATGTTCTCAATCGAGTGGTCGGAGTGATTGTGCGGCGAGACCGCGCAATTGAACTCCCGCGCCGGAGACAGGCAGCGTCGGTAAGTGTAGTTCTCGATGATCCAGCAATCCGCTGTTGGCATGATCTCTTTTTCAGAAAGACGAACTTATGGTAATTCATACGCCCAAATTGTCGCGGAATCGCTCCTTCGTGAATTATCTGCAAGTTTTCAAAAAAATAAGGGGGGGGGAGGGGCATAAGCGCTAAGATAGCCATTGACGAGATTGCGATCTGGAGTTAGTCTTTGCGCATGGTGGAGCTTGAGAACTGGCAGGTTTTGCGCAGTATGTTCCCATCAGAGTGGGAGCATTTGGGTCGA
>Ga0255348_1000183_pt1 | contig 32643 bp, 32 predicted proteins | sample CBST25v5metaG_FD_189945 | JGI IMG/M metagenome (GOLD analysis project Ga0255348, IMG submission 189945) | Peat soil microbial communities from Stordalen Mire, Sweden - C.B.S.T-25.v5 | ecosystem: Environmental > Terrestrial > Soil > Wetlands > Peat | place: Sweden: Norrbotten County, Stordalen... | reverse complement strand
GCGAGGTCAATGGCAGCAAGCCAAACTTTGGCCTTTGCCTGGGAGTCTGCGTCCTTGATGCCGGTAAGATCGATCGTAGCCGAGGTACTTGCCTCAAGCGCATCGACTGCGGCAACCACGTCAGCCCACTTGCTACTCCCGGCCTTGTAGCTGGCGAGGATCGTCTCTACGGCGGTACCGTCAGTCTGAATCGTCGAGATGACCGTATCCAGTGTGCTGGTGGTCGCGTCAGTGCTCGTAGTGCTCAGCGCCGAGATGATCGATAGGATACTGGTCACGTCGGTGAGCACAGTCGGCAGGTCGGCGGCGATGATGGTTTCAACGTTGTCGATCTGCGCAGTAGTGCAGCCGGTCGTCATGAACGATGCACTCAGCGTCAGGATGCACATGTACAGGCCGAGAAGGAACTGATTGGTGAAATACTTCAAACGGATAGGCATTATTTGCTCTCCTTCTTGATCGCGGGTTTGATGGGTTCAGCGGCCTTCTTGGCAGCGTCGAGTGCGGCTTGCGCCTTCTGTGCCTCAGCTTGGACGCCAGGATACTGTGCTTGGGCAAGTTGGAACTGCAACTGCAGCAACTGCTGCTTCAACTGCGCGATGGTCACATCGGCCTGGGCAACCTGTACCGGGCAAGGCTCAGTCGGCTGCGGACCTTGTGCAAACACGTTCGTGGGGATAAGCATCGCGAGTCCAAATACTGTTCCAAACATCAGTTTATTCACGGTATCTCCTTAAATCTTGTTGGAAGGGTCACGACTGAGGATTCCCAGGAATGCAGTAGCCAGAGCGCCGATGAGCGCAACTACCGTTCCTGTTCCGGCATGTCCGAGGGTGATCCCCTGCTGAGTGAGTACCCCGCAAGCCGTGATAACAGCAAGCAGGATACCCGCGATAGTCGTCTGAGGGTGTTGCCAAAAGTTCTGGATCATCACTTAATCGCCTTCAAGTCAGCCTGTAACTGCGCAAGGTCAAGCCCAGTGGGATCAACGCCAGAAGCATTAAGCCAGTCAGGGCTGATAACAGCATAAATCTCATCGAAGAATTTGCTGAAAAATTCCCAGGTCATCTGGTAAAGGGCACCCCAACTAATTGCAACGGGCCCTGTCTCATTGTAGCCAATAAGCACAACACAGTGACCGCCTTCGATGCTAGTGTCATCTGTGACAGTCCATTCCACCTGGCCCCGAGAAGCATTCGGGAAGTTCATGCCGACATACAGCGGCCCAAACAATGAAATCGCCTGCTTGATTTCCGTGAGGTTGGAGACATCCGCCGAAGCAAAAGCATCGATCTTGTGGCCGTTGATGCCCTGTGTTTTCCAGTCAGTCAAAACGTCAAGGAGAATCCCGCCTTGGTCCGTATTAGGATCGCTCGGGCTGTAGCCGCAAAACCTCTCGTAATAAGTGGTAGCGTCGTTGTCGTTAAAAACAGCCTCGACACCTGAATTAAGTGTCCAACCTTGGATAGCGTGCATTGCACCGGCAATGGTGCAGTCGCCCAAATCTGAATTAGCTAGCATCAGCCAGTCTTTGACGCCCTTGGTCCAGTCAACCGAAGTCGGTGGGGCAGGGAGCGTGGGGGTAATGTAAGATGCTAGCTTCAGGGTGCGAGAGTCTCGCTTTACAGCCTTGCGGCCAAGACGATACTTGTCACACCAAACAATCGGACCTGGGTCCCACGGGAATACGGGGCGTGCTTCATCAGACATGGTTTCTCCTAATTATCGAGCGCCATAACAGGCGGGATTGGTTTGGTTGCTTTTGAGAATTGGGGATCACGGTCTAAAAAACTTTGGCCGTTGCTGTCTTGGGTAGTGGTGTTGGGAACAGGAATTGGGGTGATACGAAAGGAACGCATCAGGAGACTCTGATTAGCCTGTAGTGCGTCAATCTGCCTCTGTTGACCAGAATACGCTTTGCGAAAGTCCTGATTCTGCTGGCTGACAGCGGAGACTGTTTTGTTTAGCGCATCGAGAGTATCGCTCACATGCGTACACCACGCTGACATAGCCCATACTGTGCTGCCTATCGCGAGGATAGATGCAACCACAGGTATCCATTTAGGTATCCTCTGCCAGTATTTTGAGAATTCAGTCGTCACCGCGTTCCCTCTCGTACTCAATATTATGCTACAACAGCACCGGTCAAAAGTGTGGTCATGCTGCTGTGACTCTTCAGCGCAAGGTATGCCTGCATCTGCGCCATATCAGTTACCTTGGTCGGCTGTGTTCCAGATGGATCGGTGCCGAGCGCAGTTGCAAAATTGTCGGTGTACAGCAGCGTGTTCCCGTCCGACGAGTCATAGAACGAGCATGTGCCTGATGCCACTGCATCATTGCCCGCAGTAGCAGTAGCGGCAGTTGCATAGATCGAGTAACTCACTACTGCTTGTTTAGTAGCATGTTCCACGATCACGTTCGTGATACGCAGATAAGCTGCCGTCAGTGCGATTCCGCTCGATGTTGTGTAGCCACTAAGTTGGTATGCCATGATGCTCTCCTTGTCCTGCTAACTTTTCGCAGTATTCTTTCGCGCCCGTATGCCACGGAGAACCAAGATCAAACATCCTTCTCTGTCCGTTAGAAGTAATCCACCAAATAAGGTGATTGCCCCCGCCCGCAGTTGCTACGATGTAAATAGAACTCGGGATGATATCTCTTGTTCCAACTGTAGTCGTGGTCGTAACTGACACTTCAAGCTCTACAACTACTGTTGACAAGTTAGATACAGAAGAAGACGAAGCTGACTTGGTGTCGCTTCTCCAAGAAACATCGTAATAATCGTATATCTGCGTATAGGTAGACCCTCCATTTGTGCTATATCTCACATACGCATCGGCGTTTAGATTACCGGATGCGTTTGTGTTTCCCGACGATACTACGTAAATGGTTATGGACCCAGTTACTGACTGGGATGCCCACGCGTAATCTTTTGTAGCGTCACAGCCGCCATTAACGACTACGGCGGTGCATGATGTTGTCGCAAGAGTGGTGCTCGTGTTATAGGTCGTCGCACTTGCCCACATAGAGCACGCAATCAGCGCCAGAATTGTGATGATCTTCTTCATGGTGGCTCCTAGTAAGTGCTGCAAAGGCTGAATGACAATCCCGCCGCTGTGCTATCTGCTGTTGATGGGGCGACAACGCTAAATAGATTCTGAGAACTAAACGAGGTAGAGGTTACACTCATCGTTCCCGTAGACCCACCTGCGCCAAAAGCGATAGTGCCGAACTGAACTCCCGCCGCTTCCAATATAAAAGTTGTGCTAGCCGTAGCTGCTGTTTTGAGATAGGCATTCCCTTGGCAAATGATGCCAAGATTTGTTGAACTTGTTGAAATGGTAGTGGCAAATGGCACGTGGGTAGATGCGACAACTTGGCTAGCAGTGTATGCCGAGGTATTAGTGTCTGTGGCAGAGAACTGATGAACTTGGGCCGTAATCGTTGATGGATTTATCCCCGTAGGGAAGCTGACAACAGCGCCCAAAGAAGGTATAGATTCTACTATGACACCGCCAACGTAAAACTGTATGGAATCATCTCTACTAGAGAACATACCTGTGTTATATAAACCGTCCCCAACGAAGGAATATCCACTAGATCCATAAGTGCCTTCTGCCGCTGTGACTAATCCATTTATAACCGCATCAGATGCAGTAAATCCTCCAGGAGCGCTGAGAACACCGTCAACCGATAATGTTCCACTAACTGTTCCCGACGACAATGTAGCTACCGCACTTGCCACAATGCTAGTAGTAGTGATGCCCCCAGTGACAGATAAGGACCCGGGAATCGTTGTGTTTCCACTTGCGTCAAGCAGCGTTAGAGTACGAGCAATCGTACCCGTCGAAAAACTGCTGCTGTACTGGCGCACATAGATAGGTTCTGTCCCATCGTCTGCTGTTGCAATTTCGGCCCATCCAGCATTCTCTGCTGTAGCTCCTACCTCAATTCTGAAATAATCATTTCCTCCTATCGTTGCGTAGACAAGAGCAGTCGATGTGGTACCCACGTCGGGCATCACGATATTGGTCGCCGTGGTGGCTGAAGTTGCATTGCCAGTGAGATTACCAGTAATACCACCACTTGCAGTTAGCATACCGGAGATTAGGGCAGTGCCACACGCCTCGAACCCATATCCCGCATCGGCGCATCCGGTAGTAATATCTCCTGTGCCAAAGACAATAAGTTTATTCTCATTTCCGACAAGACCGAATCCGGCATAGTTTGAGGTACTACCATTTCCGCCGTAGTAGAACGTTTCACTAGCAGCATTCAGACTGCTTTCATTTACACCATGGCGTAGGTAACTTATAAACCCATCAGTTGCAAGATTTGGGGTCATAAACGATGCAACATCCGACAAATTTGTTGATGTAGTATTGACGAATGTGTTCGACGCTAAGCCGCTCTCTGTGATCGGTCCCGTTGCGAGAGTTCCAGACACTGTAAGTGCTCCACTCCCATTCAGCGACATGATGGTCGTGCCGGATGCCGTAGCGGTTGCGCCTTCTGTCCAGTTCCATGTCGCGCTAGTACCTGTTGACTCGCTGTCGAACCACGTGAAGTCGTCAGTGTACAGATGCAAATTACCGCTATCGTAAATCTTTGATCCGGCAGGTAAAGTTCCCCAAGTTATATTTCCTCCTGCCGTGAGAAAATAAATTTCATTGTTATTCATCGTGAGTTGCCCTGTCAGCGTTCCACCGGAGAGCGGAAGATATGATCCAGAAAGCCCACTCACCGAGGCCGCTGGAATCGTCGTGCTGGATGTGCAAGCACTAGACCCATTGCAATATACGTATCCGGTAAGGCCGGTAAATATGGGGGCAGCAGACGCATCGAACTGGAGGGCTAATACTCCATTTTCATAGAAATTCAAGATTCCATCGCCAGATGAAAACATACCCGTGTCTTGACTTCCATCAGCGGTAAAAGAGTATCCTCCTGCTGTCGCAGTTCCTTCTGCTGCTAAAAACTTTCCGCCAGAAGTAATGTTCCCGCTCATTGAGGTAGATGTTCCATTCAGAGCGCCAGTGAGTGTTCCTCCAGATAAGGGCAGATAAGTGCCGGTATTTGTAGTGACCTGTTGGTCCTTATAACAGTTTTTACCTGTATACGAGCTTACGTAGCAAACAGTGTACAGGCCGGGAGAAAGATACGCTGAGCACATGCCAAAGTTGTTTGTCTTCACCGGGTTAGTAACAGAAGTTCCGGTAGTGCTTGAATATACGGCAGCGAGTGGAGTAAAGGTAATAGTATTAGCTGGCTGAGTAAGGAAGTAAACAGACGCTCCAGAAATCGCCTGTCCCATTACAGTCTGAAGCTGGCACGTCTGATAAAGTCCATACGACTGAGAGTATGCAAAAGAAGCAAACAAGATAGGAGCTATTGCAACAATTTTGACGATTTGCTTCAAAAGCATAGAAAACAAAAGCGATACAATATTCTTCATAACTCTCCTATTTCACCCACTCAACGACAACGTCTGTGCGGTACTGACCGCCAGCGTTGGGTGCTACTTACGGTTGGCATGAATAGTTTACCGTGAAAGTAATACCAAGAACAGATACTGCCGTCGTAACATTCATTCCTGTGGTGGTAGCAACACTGTTCCCAATTCCGTAGGAGGTTGCTCCACCATTCATTGTTGCTGTACAAACATATGCTGTTGGTGTTGCCGTCCAACTAAGCGCAGCTACCGTACCTGTTGTCGCTGTTCCGCCTACGATCGTCAGTGTTCCACGCAAATTGGTGCAGGCAGCAGATGCGCAAGTTACGCTTGTTACGCCCGTGCCCGGTGTCAGAGTTGCGGTATTGGCTGTTACTACAGGGCTATTCGCGAATGTCCATACACCCGCCGAAGACACTGTTGCCGAATCAGTCGTCCCGGCATTCGTCACAAAATGAATGGCGTTGGCCGTGTTAGTGCCAAGTACAAGATCGCCGGTCTGCGCGTAGAGATAGACTGCGTTCGCCAGATTAAGACTTCCGGTTCCTGTAAAGGCGGAAGAATTCATCCCAAAATCGCCATAATACGTGGTATCAGTCGAGGAATTGTTATTGACGATGAAATCCGCCGACGCCGCCGTTCCCGACATTATGTTTCGAATAATAAATTGAAGGTAATTATTGACATTCCCTGAGAAAGAAGCAAGTGAATTTGCAGCAGTGTATCCAAGCGTGCCTTCGGTGAGTCCTGTCACAACAGCCGCACCAAGATTTGGTGTCACGAGCGTAGGCGAAGTCGCTCTTACCACGCTGCCCGACCCTGTCGTTGCCAACCAAGCCGGAGCTGCTCCAACCGTCCCTGTGCCTGTTTGCGTCAACACATTAAGCGTCGTGGTGGTGTTCGGCGCAAGAATCGCAGTCGTATTCGGTGCGCTCTGATAGAAGGTCGAGCCAAGCACGCCACCAGAAAGACTTCCATAAAAGTTATTGGCGTATACACCTGCCCATGGGTATGTTACAGACCCAAGAGAATAGGTGTTTGCCGCATTTGGGATAATGCTTCCTTCCAGCGATACAGACGATAGAACACCATTAGTGGATATTCCGAGGATTCCTCCACTGACTGTTCCGATAAAAGGATTATTAGTGATCCAGACGAAGTTGCCCAAAAATGACTTACAAGTGTAATTAGAGCCAGTGCCCGAATCGATCCATGAAGAATTTACGCTAGCGGAAGAGCAGGTGCTCGTCGGAATCCCAGGGCCGTATGTCTGGGCAGTAGCAATACTACATACAGCAATAACGAAAAGCAAAATGGCTAAGACGGTTTTCTTCATGGTTCCACCTATCGAGAGTGCAAGAGGTCTTTAGCGGTCTCTTTACGCAAAGACAGTGCCGATTGTTGACATAGTGCCACTGATTGCCGTTACCTTGAATCGCAAAAACTTGCACATGATGAATTGGTACATTGCTCCAGACTGCGTTACTGCGCCAGCAGCTACTACAGCAGCGTTCGCACTCTCTGCGATGATGGTTGAGCTACCGACAAGCGTTCCGTAGCTGTTTTGGAGCGTCTGGTAGCGCGTGTCATCATCGACGTTTGCCCCCTGGAGTGTGATCGTGCAAGAGGTCGGAATGGTCGGAAACTTGAAGTCCACGAATAGACACCGCGAGTTGTCCGAATCATCAGGGGTAAACGACTGTGTCACCGGCCATGACGCGCTTGTGGTCGTAATGGCGTCTGAGGTCTCGTAAGGAAGAGCGACCAATTCTCCAGGGCTGGCAACCGAGGCAACAGTCTGGCTGGTCGCGACGGTGTAGCTGATCGTTCCTGAGCCATTCACGTCGAGAGACACAGCGGTAATCGCAGCATAGGAAGTGTTCATGTTGCCACTGCCAGCAGTCACGCCTTGCACGCCGATGATCTGTCCCACAACAGGAAGAGTCAGGTACGGAGGACCACCGCCACTCTTGAGCACCACCGTAGCAGTGACAGTCGTAGTCGTCTGGGAGACGTTCGTAATGGAGAACTTGAACGGCGTCTGATGCGGGTCAAGATTCCCAAACAGGTAGATAGGCAGAACACCTGTCTGCATCTTGATCGGTGCCGGTTTGAAAACTGACTGCTGATAAAGTGGCATGTCTACTTCTCCTATGCTGAAACAGCGGCCAGTATCACCGCCAGCGCCAAGCCCTTCCATGTATCTCTCGGCCAGTCATGTTCATAGTATATCTCGCCGATAGAGTAGAAGATGCGTATCGCTACCAAAATGATAGCTACGGTAAATATCACTGGTCCCCTCTGTTTCGCAAATACTGGGATGTTGCTGATATTGCACCCACAATCGGGCGTAGTCCGCCAGAACCGTGCAGCATACGCGCGGCTACCATCTGGCCCTCTGGAGAAGCGAGAAGCTCGGGGAGGAAAACTCCGGTCAAACCACCTGCAACTGCACCAGGGAGTCCGCCTTCCCGATATCCTTCCGTACTCCCAACTCCAGCACCCACCAAAGCTCCAGTATGTGCGCCAAAACGTCCGAGCGCCCGCTGCATGGTTGGCGCTTCAGATGCCACCCGCTCTCCCTGCTTTGCCACAGGGATGAGGCTAGAGACTCTCTGGTCTAGCTCTTTTGACTCGGGGACGATGTTGTGGAGTTCTTGATTCAACTTGCCATAAGCGAGTCTAGCTGCGCCTTTCTGCGCTGCCGGTTGTTCGAGGCTCCACTTCCCGATATAGTCCGAGTTTAGGCCGCGCTTCATCGCACGAAGACCAGGGGCAGATTGATTCTCAGAAAGAGGAAGACCCGTCAGCTTATCGCGGTCGAGGAAGTCTGCAATGGGCTTGATATCTTGCACCGTGTCCGTTGCACGGTTTAATCGGTTTCCAGCCATCTTGTTCTCTACAGCGTCTCTTGCCGGGGCCAAAGAACCACGGTCACCGCGTGCAGCGCTTGCCGCATCCATAGCCGAAATTTCTGGCTCAAGCTGATTGATTTTTGCCTGAGCACTTTTTGCAATCGTGGCAGGACGGACGCCGGTCGTATCCTCCAAAATAGCCTCGCCAGGGGTACGGCCAAAAAGCCTCTGATTCCCACGGACGCGCAAACCGGACTCAGCGATACCGGGGGCAATACCCTGTAGAGCTTGTCCGGCAGCCGCGCCACCGGCACCGAGTTCTGCGCCAGTCACAGGAGAACCTCCCTGCACATCGCTCACTCCAGCCCCGCCAAGAGAAGACATGGCAATCTTAGAAAGGGGTTCAGCAAATCGGCCGAGCTTGGGCAAAAACTCTGCCGCCTTCAGTGCAGCCTTATCTTCAAGCCCACCAGGAAGCATGTACTCAGCGGTTTGCTCACCCCCATATCCGATATTCTGCATGGTGCCTTCGGGCGTCGCCATTTTCTGGATTTCGTCAGGAGTCATCGGAGCCGGTTCTCCGGGAAGGCGAGTCGGAAGGGCAGGGAGATACTTCTGCTCAAGGGCCTGTACCTTACCGGGGATAGCTACAATGGGGGCCATCGTGTGCAGAAGCCCCTTCCCCGCGCCTTCGATAAGGTTACCTACTGCTGGACCTGCTTCCTTCATGAGTTGGGTGCTGAAGCGTTCTTGTGGCTCATCCGGTTGTGCCCAAAGTTTGTATGCAGGGTCCTGCGGGCCAAAATCACTCTGGGTGCCAGTGACAGCGCCTTCATTCGGCGGAGTAGATACTCCCTGGTATTTAGGATTTGCGGCAGGGGGTTCAGCAGATATCCCGGTATAGACCTGGGCACCAGCACTAGGTGCGTTCTTGCCTTTCATCTTCGCGGCTTCTTGCTCCCAAACATCATCTGCCATTATTTCACCGCCCAACCGTCATTACCGGCCAACTGCTTGGCCCTCTGCGCATTCCCGCCCGCTAGACCGAGGTAATAATGAATCGTAGCATTATTCGGGGTGCGTTCCGGCCCATCATCTCTCGCGCCTAGATACGCCGCTTCCCCGCGAGCCTTACGAACATCTTCCTGGTAACGTCCTTGGGCGTTGTTAATCATCTCGCGCATCTGCCCGGTAGAAAGCGTAATCCCGGTCAAGTATCCTCTGCTGTCGAACTTTGCTCCCATTCCCTGCAAGAACGGCTGTGACTGCTGAGCCTCGTGGATGGAGTCCCGAGTCATACGAGCGCCCTTCTGAAGACCCATTGTCATGCCCATGTGGTTATAGAGCAAGGAGAGCATGGCTTGCTGATCGTGCTTGCCGACAGCATCCTCATAGTTCTGCGTCATGACATTCATGCGCTCAGCAGAATCCATTACCGGCTGATAGGTCTTGTAGACCTGTGATTTCTGGGAAGCATCCTGCTTGTTCTCACGCATACTGAGGCCCATCATAGCGATTGCGTGCGCTTGTGCCCGAGCAGCTTGTGCATCCTCCCGCTTGGCTGCGTTATTTTCTTTCGCTCCTTCTGCGGTTTCAATCGCATTCAGCATCTTGTCCATACGGTCATAATCACCCTTGGTAGCTCCAGCGCCTAGCTGGAATTCCTTAGGCAAAGGGGCACCAGGGTGATAAACATCGTATCTCTGCTGGAATGCTGAATTCAGGTTATCGACATTCTCCAGAGGCTCCTTATCTGGGAGCTTTGACCAAGGATTTTTAAGCCCATAAAGTTGTGCCTCTTTAAGTTCTTTATCCGCCTTGAACTCGGGGCTGTATTCCTCGGGGTCTTGGGCGACTACTTTACCCGTTGTCGGATCGACTTTCAAACCATGTGTAGAAAGCTGCTCGTTAAACTCCTGCTGTTTAAGCTCTCTTTCTTGCGGAATATTCTCAGTCTGTGCCTGTCGAAGTGCCATCTCGCTATTGGCGTTCTGCTGAGCAATAGTGTCCTGTTTCGAGCGTTCCATCTCCTGTTGCGCCTGTTGATGCTGGTTCATGTTGTAGAGCATCGAACCAGGAATCATCTCTTCAGCCATAGCCGCGCCGGGGATGAATGCGGCTGCTCCTGCCTGTCCGATACGGCTTGCAACCTGACCAAGTTTATGCCAGAAGTTTCCGCTCAAAGGACTGATCGCCGGTTTCTGCGCAAGATCATTCAAGGGGTTACTGACCATTGGCTTCAATGTGGGCAGCGTTGACGGAACGGCAGCCGCTGGTGCAACACCACCTATCTGCGCTTGGCTCATTGGGGGAGTAGCGGCCATGGGCTGCATTGCTGCCATTGCAGCAGTAGGAGACGCTGGCTGTCCACCCATAGACATTTGGGGAAGATTGCCAAGAGTACGCATCGGCAAAGGCTGCAAGTATTGGCTGCGGTCGTCAGGAGCGAGATTTGGAAGTGTCGTCGCCATAGTTAACTCTTGTATGCCTTGTAAACATTTGCTCCAGCATTAGCCAGCCCTGTCAGATTTTGGAGCCATCCACCTTGGTTTGCTTCAATCTCGTCCTTGATGTCAGAAGACTGGACATTTCCCTCGCCAACACCGGCACTTGAAGCTGCGCTATACAGACTTCCAAGGCTGCTCTCTGCTTGCTGCTGTTGCTGAAGCTTAGTCTGCGCATTGGTCGCTGCGACGTTTTCTCCGGTACTAGCAACGCCTTTTGCCGCTGTGCGCGAAGCAGCATCAAGAGCGGCAGAAAATCCCATTGGGTTTCTGGTCTGCATACTATTCGCACCAGCCGCGCCATAGAGGCCAGCAGTAGAACCGCCTTCACCGGCCATCTTCTGAGTAATTTGAGACTGAACATCCCGCTGGCTCATACCCTGAGGATTGGTCATCTGCCGGGTAAGAGTAGGGACAAGATTTGCAGCAATATTTCCAGCCGTAGATTGGTATGCGCCCGCTGCACTACCAGCGGAACTCGCAGCATTCCCGGCAGCAGCAGCCGCGTCACGCATGGGTAACTCCTACACCAGTTAAGCGACTCCAAGGATGCCAGCCTTCGCGATTCTGGGTCCAGCCTAACTGCTTCAATCGTTTGCGGAAGCGCCGTTCGGTCTCTTCTGGGATACGGGCTTCAATAAGGTCAATTCCATTATCCCACGCTGCGCCGAGAATTGCTGGTTGCATTTGTAACATAGAATCAACTTTCTCTCTCGGCTTAGAATCGGGAGACAACCAAAGATAAGTCTCTGCGGAAATCCGCAAGAAACATGCTCCTACAACTTTTCCTTCATCGTTCTCTACAACCTTCTTGATAAAAAACAATGGAGAATGAAGATCAGGCAAGGAATAGTCCATTCCCATCTGGCGGTGAATCTCCTGAATCACTGGATAATCGGTCTCATCTGCGTCTCTTACTCTCATGAAGCCCTCGATGGTGTTTTCCCAAGTCCCCATCCGCCTTGCTGACCGTTGTTATTAGCGGTCCCAGACCCGTGGGACGTTTGCAGCGTCATATCGGTACTTCCGCCCATTGTGTGCGCTGTGGGGCTGCTAGACCCGCCTACAGTCGTCGTAGCAGAAGGCGGACCGCCAGGATGCTGCGCATAAGACCGGACATAATAATTCACTGCTGTCCCATCAGAATCGTTTGTGGGGAGAGGAAAAGGATGCGATGTTCTACTTGCGCCATGATCGATCACCAAAGGATTGGTAAAAGCGCTGTCCGTAGATACTTCGGAGATGTAGTGGATTCCTCGCTGAATTGCTCCAGAATGGTTAATCGACACTTGCATCATTTCACCTGCCGTAGAAACCGATACCGAGTCAGGTGCTTTCGGAGCAGATACCTGCCCAGTGGGAGACACGCCAGCATTTAACGCCGTTTGATTTACCCCACTGATAATCTTGCGGAGCACACTCCCAAGAGCAGGATTCTTTGACTCAATCTCTGCCAGTTCTCTGCCACCATCGATATTTCCGCCAGTGCTAAAAGTATTTCCTTGATGCACAGCCATAATCATACCCCAGAGGTAACTCCAGCACCACGCAGCGGTGCCCAGGCATCGGCTCTGCCCGTAAGAGTGAGATGCGACAAGTTGAACCACGACCCAACAGCGTTGGACGATACTTCTACGAATATTCTAATTCCATAGACATTTAGCGGGCCTTCATAGTCATTCGGCGCGCTGCTTAAAAGATTCATTCCACCAGCTACGGTAAATGGGTATGGAGCGCTCAAGACATTCTGCAAGAAACGAATTTTCGCTGTGCCACTTCCATATGCCATGAAATCCCAGTAGATGAATCTCTTGTTAAACATCCCGAGAAGCGGAGTTTCTTGCGATCCCTTCTTATCCACAAAACCATAGGTAGTGTACAAGGAAAGGAATACCGTTCCGTTGTCATTACCATAAGTGCTAGTATCCAGCTTCGAGATTTGCGAAGAGGAAATTCCGTTGCAGAAAACGATCTCGCTATTCAATTCCGAACGCTTGATAAAACCGATGTACGGAGTGGCGATAGTCCACAGAGAATACTTGCGGCGCATATCTAGTGCAGCAAGACTGCCCATCATCGTCACATGAAGAGCTTGCGCTTCCATCAACCCTTCAACGGTAGAAATTCCTTCCCAGTTAAGAAGGATGACGACATTATTGTACAAAGGATCAGTCACAGTGGGTTCATCGGGGAGCCACGTATTTGGCGTGCTCATCGGACAAGCGATGTAAATCCGGCGGTTCGGGAAATCATTACGAACGCAGATCGTCTTTGCAGCATCCCAGTTAATAGCGGACCAAATATCTGGGATTTCAAGCTGAATCGGGCTTGGAGTTCCTCCATTAGATACATACAGCCCAGATTGATTGGCCATGATCGCCCAATCTTCGCCATAGTCGTAGGCGTTGATTCCGCAAGCACCAGCCACATTGGAAATCTCTTCAAAAGGATTCCACGAAGTAGGCTCAACTCCCTGCGTTTCGGAGAAGAACCCCATGGAATTTTCCTTCAGGATATATAGCCGTCCGCGCATGACGAATCCGCCATTGGTAGGCTGTTGGTTCAGGTTCGACGTAGTAAGTTTGCCCGTAATTTGGTCATAAGAGTCCAAGTTGTCTTTGTAGCTTACACTCAGGTCGGTAAGGTTCACCGGATCAATTGTGGGAAACAACTCTATCCTGTCAATTTCAATTGCCGCTCCGGCAGGAAGGTTTTCTGCCCAAACTCTGAAGTACAGATCGCTCGGAATTTGGGTAGTGAACTCGCTCGTGAGCAGGGTGCCCTCGTAGGTCGCCATAGAACTGGCCATACTAGATAGAGCCAGGGTGTAAGTACCGTAGGTTGTACTCCATCCAGTACCAGAGTTGTATTCGGACAAATCGATTACAAGATTGCCGCTGGTGGAAGAATCCATCTGCCGGCAGGTCACTCGAACAGAGTAAAGGGTATTCGTCTGCAAAATAGCTACCAGACTTTGGTCCTGATAGACAGACTGGGCAATCATCCCGTAGCTGCTGATCGTGGCGCTAGTCGAATTATCGATATACAGCGCATCTCCGTAGATAGGGGAAATCGCGAGAGAAGCGCCGGAGTCGTAGGTATTCCACCCAAGAGGTGTAGTCGATCCAGAAAGATACCCGCCATCAAAGCTCATATTGAGCATGTTCTGGATTTTGTTACGAACCTTACCCCATACCATGCGGCCAGCGTACTGGATATTCCAAGCAGAGTCTCCAAGCTCTGCAAGATTAAACAGATTGTTCCCGTCAATATCGATCTCTGTTGCAGCTAAGAGAACGGTATCGGTGAATGTAAACTTCGCATAAGTCGTCGTGTTGTCGTTAATGATAAGCTGCGACGATGTATAGGTTACGCTGTTGTACACAAACTGCACAGGAGTAGGAATCGTGTAATAACTTGCTCCGGGGACACCATCAGAACCAGCCTCTGTGAATGCAATGCCACGGGCGATGACTTCGGGCGGCCCAATAGGGATATTCGACGCCAGGATATAGTTGGCATTCGTGCTTACGGTAAATTCGATATAAGGTGACGGCGCAGTCCAAAATCCATTTCTCGTGATAAAGAATACAACCCCTCGGCGGGTTCCTGTAGAAACTACGACGACTGTAGAGCCGACCACCTTGATGTATCCGCTAGATGCTGTTCCATAAATCGGGCTGCTTGTCGTGCCGAGGGTGAGAGGGCCGGGGTCAATGATGAATTGCGTGCCAGAGGTTGTTGCTGAGCCTTCTTCAGTTTCCGAACTGTAGCTCAAAGAACCGTCAAATCCTTCAATAGTAAATGTTCCAGAAGTGCTACCGGTCACGTTGCTGATAGAAGCATCAGTGACATTAAAGATCAAGTCTCCATTGGTAGTACCGAGAATGGTGACGAGTTGCCCTGCGGTAGGAGCCACCGTCGTGCTTCCAGAAACTTCCCAACTATAGGTTGCCACACCATCCGTCATCGCCGTTTCTGTGATGGTATAGCTGCCATTGTACGGGGTATACAGAACAGTCCAAGTGTTATCCCATGAGGTCACACTGGCATCCGTAATAGTGATCTGGTCGCCAGTTTCTACACCGGGGAGAGAGTTCGACGTGACAACCGTTGCAATCGTCATCTCGTACCGACCGGCAGCAGAGTTATCTCCGCTCTGAATCTTCTGGTAGCTGCTCGATGTAACGCTATAGGTGAAGTAATACCTCTCGGCACTTGCTCCTGGAGGCGTTCCTTTTCCAATTGACGTTACGAGAAAAGTCCCATTCGCTACACCAATTGCGGTGCCAGTAACATAGACATATACAGAATACAGACCGCCGCTAAAAGCCTTATCGAGAACCGTGTCCTCAACAGTTCTGCTGTAGTAGATCGTAATGACGTTTCCGCTACTGGTAGAGCCTACTCCGGCGCTCCACAGGATGCCGTCAAATCCAGTCTGCGAAGTAGGTTGTGACACGTTCTGCGTAATGCTGCTGATTGCATAGGTATATTGACCAGTAACGGTTGCCGTAGATGTACCGCTAGCAGTTGTAACAAGCGTAGAAGAGATTTCAAATGCAGTTGTGCTAAGCCCCGTTCCAAGGACATTGAAGCTGAGTCCATTCAGCGCATAAAGTGCATCAGACGATGTGGCGGTAAACGCTACTACCTCTCCAGCGGTAAAGGTATTGGCCGCTGTAAGGGTGAGAATTCCGCTGGAGTAGGTGAATGCCGTAACAGTTGCCGATCCTGTCGTAGTGAGCGTTCCTGTAAATGAAGGAGGAGCACCGGGACCGCACTGGGAGACCCTGTCAGCCCATTCTGGCTTGTCGGTATACTGCATCGGTGGATAATTGCCAGACCCTCCATTGGTCATCAAGGATGACACATATCCGGTCTCGGTCCCACTGGTATATCCGTCACTAAGAATTCCATACTTGAAGGTGAGCGTGTCTGTGCCAACAGCAGTCAAAGTGAACGAGGTATTCATCCAAGTATTATTGGTAGCACCAGAGATAGAAATTGTATCTCCGGCAGAGTATCCAGTTGCCGAAGTCAAAAGGGTGATGACGGTTTGCAGCCACGTTTCGCCGGAGATGACAACCAGTGTGCACACAACGCTGCTAATTGCCGTGTGCAGGTAATCCCCGCTGGAAATTGCCATATACAAGCGAGAATTCGCGTTTGCAGCAGTAGCGTAACTATTTACTGGAACGTCTATAATGTCGGTGAGCGACGTAAGAATTCCTGGATTGCTTGTTACATCCTCTACCCAAAAATCTCCGTTTGCATCGAGAGCGACATTCTTGATATTCCCGAAGCTATCTTCATAGGTAGAAATTAGGTTGAAATTTGCAGACGAAGTCGATCTGCTTATAGTAATCGAAACATATTCAAGATAGATTTCTGATGTAGATTCATCCGGCGCAGTAAAACACACACCGAATTCAGTGCTATTTACTTCGTCAGCAGATATAGCAGTCCCCCACAGATCGGTGGTGCTACCTAGCGTAATAGAGCCTTCCGACGTGGGAAGCGATATTTGCTTCAATGTCCCGGCGACACTTCCGCCAATGATTAACTTAGCATCGATAGAGGCACTCGCCGAATACCCTTTAAGAGTGACCGTAACGCCAGTGATTGACGAGGAAGATGGGATACTGAACCCGAATCCTTCCACGAACAGGCTATCACTTACATTTTCATACCCACTAATCGCGGCTGTTCCAGTTTCTGTACCGGAACTCGTGTATGTTCCGCTGGAGTTAAACCCGGTCGGAGGATTCGATAACAAAAGATCAAACGCAATCGTGTTTTCAGAGAAAACAACATCGGAATAGCTGAGGGATACACCGTTGAATGCAGTGTCTAAAGTCATTCCAGACAGCGTGACAGTTGACGAAGAATTGCCTGGGTCGGTTACTGTGCTGGTAAAAGTAAGCGTGATAGTGTAATGCCCAATCGACGGCGCATGGCTTACGACTGAGATTCTGGAGATTGTCCAGTCCTGGGAATACGTTCCAGAAACGTCAATTGATGTATAGGACGAATCATCGAGAAGAATGTTTGTCGGACTATTCCATGCAGTAGTTCCATCGGCTTGATCTACAGCGGTGCTTCCACTGTTCGGTCCAGAACTCCCGCCAGAATAAGAATAGAGGTTCTTTAGGCCGGGGCGAGTGTAGACGCCTCCCACGTTGTAATCAACATTTTGATTTCGCGGGGAAGCGCCTTCAGGAACGCACTCAGGCTGCGCAAGGGTCACAAGCCCATTGAAGGATTCGAGTTGTACGGAGCTTCTTCCTGTTTGATTGTGACCCATTCCTGCTCCTTAGTCGCGGGCGTATTCTGCTTCAAACTCAATTACGTCAGAAACCACAGCGGCAGGAAGAGCACCAGCCGTAAGCTCAATCAAAGGATACTGAGTAGCGACTACGGCAGCATCCACAGTGAAAATCTGGATGGTTCCATTAGCCTTATTGTAGCCGTAGGTATATCCAGAGCCGGAAACGCTCTGAATCCACATGGTATCAGGGCCGATATAGATCGCAGCCTGTCCAGCATCCGTAACAGTCGTCGCTGTGGTTGTGAGAGTAACAGTGAACGATGTGCTAGCCGTCACAGTAGCTACCAAAGCAGTAATGCCGTTCAGAGGGGCACTCAGGGCGTTCTTGAAGCCAGAGAGGGTCACGTACTGACCAGCCGTAGGCGGGTTTGCCGTCAACAGAGTAACGGTAGTGCCGGAAACCGTAATACCTGTGATTTTTAAAATCGTAGGCTGAGTATAGTTTGCGAGGATAACATTCTGCCCAGAAACGTCCTGTAACTGAGAAAGGACTCCCGCCGTAGATAGATTGGGGATCAACCCGCCAGCGACATAACTACCAGAGCTAAAATCCAGAAGTCCATGGACATAGCTACGAGTCTGCGTCATATCGAGACCATAGGGCGCATTGTAGACAGTTTCTACAAGAACATTTGCCATTTCACTCTCCTGCGTCTACGCGTAGACGCCGATTAACTTCTTTTTGGCTATGGCTTCTCGGATAGCCGCCACTCGCCTTGCCCTGATCTCCGGGGAAGCATTTTTAGCTGCTAATGACATTTTAGCTCTTTGTTCAGGGGATTTGGGCTTTCCCCTGTGAGCGTTCCCGACAGCATCCCTTTGCGCCTGGGTGGGAATTCTTCCTTTGTTGTTTCCCTTTAGAGCTATTCTAAGCTTTTCGCAAGTTTCCTTAGAGACCTTTCTGCCACGATTTTTTTGTGATATCTCTTCCACGGTTATTTTGTTCTGCTTGTACCCTGATAGTCCCCCTGTTTGGAGATTATATCCATTTGGATACATACTTCTGTGGGAGATTATTTCTTTTGATTCCATTTCGTCAAGCTCGTCGCGCGAATCTCCAAATCTTATTGCGACTACTAAAAAAGCGTCTTTCCCAAAATCACGGATAGCTTGCGCGATGGGAGAATGCCTACCGTTTCTTGCCGCTTCCTTGTGGCAAGCCCATCTTCGGCCTAGAGTCATGCTTGTGCTTCCAACATAGCTCATTCCGTTTACCCGATTCGTTATCAGATACACAGTCCCAAATCTTTTCATAAGTGCATTATAGCACTTAATACATAAATCAGTATAGCATCGCTGATGGATCACCAGCACTACCAGCGCCGTTTCCATATGGCCGCGTGCGGTAGTCAATCTTTTGACGGTCTCGCGTCACTTGTTGCTTCAATTTTAGCAGACTTTGAGCCGCCGATAGCTTTGCGTCCGCAAGGGCATCGCCGCCAAGACGCGCAGCATACCTTACGGAAATCTTGTCCGCAATTGCCTCTTGACTATCCATGACGGGGACATAGGTCGTTGACCAATCAATGCTCGAACTGGCTAAATCAGCATAAGTGGCAATATAGCGAAGGCGAATGTCCTTTGTCAGTGTAGCGCCATTCATCCAGATAGAGTCTGTGCGCCATTCCCACTCGCCGAGGCATGAGGTCTGCATACGAGGGCACAATGCCCCACTTGCTTGGTGCATCTGTTCAAAAGGATTTGGGCTGCTGGCTTCTCTCTCCCACATCTCAAGAGGAAGGATCATGTCCGATGGGAGAGACACATTCCCAGAATTCGTCCATGAAGTCTGCGTCTCAAGACCATCGAAATATCCGTCGAAGGTAAGTGCGACCTGGATAGCAGGGTTCACAACACCCACGCCGAGGGTAGAGTTAATCGGGGGCATGTTCAGAACAAGATAGTTGTCCTTGATGAGTGTCGGCTGGCCCATGATTCTGGTATCGCGGTAGGTGTCTCGGATTGCCGAATTCATCAGGTTCTGCAACGTCACGCTGGAGTCAGTAAGAATTTGCCCCTCACCGGCAGTTCCTGTGGCTCCAGCCTGATCGTCATTCACTATTGTACGAACGAGGTTGGCGATTGTTTCCAGAGAAGGATAGTTTGTCAGCCCAGTAATCGCCATATCTCACTCCTTGAAGCATCTAGGGACTCCGCAACATCTGAGAATGGCCGGAGACCGTTGGTTATCTCACCGTTGAATGACGCGCTCGGCCCCTAGAAGATTAAACTTGCTCTTCAGCAGCCTTGCGGCCACCGGTTTGCTGATTGATCCAGCGTTCAAACTTCTTCTCTTCCTGCGGCGCATGGCAGTAACGGCAGATGATCGCCTCATGCTGAATAAATTCACCGCAAGCCAAGCAGCGCTTCTTTCCACCCTCCTTCGGGACAAGATTCGACCGATAGTAGGAGGTGGACTGTCCAAAATACTTGGCAGCGGCGCGGCTGATATCCGTGGCAGCATCGAGAGCATTCTCTGGGTTCTTAGCTTCGATTCGCGCCATCCGATCAAGCTCTTTGCGGTACGTTTCTCCCATGCGGAACTTCGCCGCTTCTAACTCCTGCTTGAGAGGCGGGTTATGCTCACTCCAAAATACGCCATAGTCATTGAGATTTGCGCCTTGGTTCAGCGTATCGTTTGTCGTCCAATTTTGGTCAACACCAGGGTTCTGGGGTGACAGCATAACCGTGGCTTCACGATGACCATCGACATAATCAATCTTTCGTGCCCCGTTTTGGTCATAATCAGTTTGGGGAAAGGGATGCTCAATTTGTCCCGCAAGTGCGTACTCTTTTTTGTCGGGGCATTTAACAATCGTCAGATGGGGATGGTTGGGGGCGCGGAACTCATGGAATTCAAGCCCGGAAACGTTGTAGATGTAGATAGGAATGGCCTTCGCGCCGAAAGTTGGCGAGATATTACTGATTACAGAAGGGAACACCTTTTCGTTTTCAGAAAGGCTTTTAGGCGACAGATAGGTTTCAGGCATTTTGTAGTCTCCCTTGCGATTGGAAGAACTTGTCGCGCTGCAACTTCATTACTAAAGCGGCGTTAAAGCTCTTTTCGATTGATCTTTGCTTATCCTCAAGCCACGCGGTGGAGGCAAGCGTTGATTTCCGATGAATATCGCGCCATAAGTCGTCAAATTCCTTAGCGCGTTCATCGTCTTCTCTTTCTTCCTCATCCTTCATAAACTTCATTTTGGCCTGTACAGATACGGCCATAGAAGCCTTGATGATAGGAACCATCATTTCAACAATTTCTGTCGAAAGTGGGAATGCGTCAATAGACATTTGACCCTGCACAAATGTTTTGGCCAAGAGGTTCAATGCAATTTCATAATGACCATGGTACGGATATTCGCCAAGGATTTGTAACCCAGTTCCGGGATCGCGGTTTTCTTCATAGTATGAAACGTCCGACTGGGATGGGAGATGCGGCATATCAAGGCTTTTCCCTGCATCAATCCACTGCATCAGCATCCAGTGCGGAAGCCCATCGCCCTTATAGACTTCCCAGTAGCCCACGAAGGCTCCGTCGTCATCGCTATTCTTTCCCCCACGCCAAGTTGTCTCTGTCTGCGCCCAAACGAGCTTGAAGTTCGGCTTACGGTATCTGTTCAGGCCACCAACCTGCGTAATGCGCCGCTGGAAGTGGTCTGGGCACCGTAGCCGTTCTGGGGAGCAACTATGCGCTAGCTGCACTGTTCTCTCCCTCGAAGTGGACCTTTTCGATGAGCTTCAAGTCAAAGACAGAGACCAGGGAGAATTCCTTGCCATCGCGGGCAACGTCCTCGGCTTGGAAGTTCCCAAAAGTCACTACGTCGCCAGGGCGAACAATGTCTGCCGTGGGGAATGTCTTGCCATCGACGATATAGAAGTCGGACACAGCGATGACGACTCCCTGGTTCGGCTTCTTTACCACAGTTTCGGGGATGAAGAACTTCGTCCCGTTCCAAGTCGTCTCTGCTTCCTTGCGGGCAACTAGAACATAGTCGAATCGCGGGCGAGGGTCTTCATAAACTCTCTCTGCGGAAAGAATGATCGGTGATTTTGGAGTGACAAGCGACACTCCATTTTCACCTGCCTTGCGTTTGTCAACAATCTCAAACGGTTCGTGCTGCTTAGTCATATTAGTCTCCATGTAGGAGGGGACCATGCTGGTTTGCACAGTCCCCGTTGTGGTTAGATAGTAGCCTGAGCCGCGTTATAGGTGAAAAGCTGGTGTTTCGGAGCCGTGCAGACCATATTGAAGCTGGTCTCATACACGAACTGCGAACTCGTTAGCCATCCGTTACCTGAAGGGTCAGGGACCGGCATTACGGTATTGCCACCGGCAAAATCGAACAACTGCAACGGGACCAACTCGCAGATGTTCCATTCCTTCGTCAGGATAAGGTCCAAACGTCCTTTAGGCTGGACAGTGCTTACGGTAGCGTCACGACCGCCAAAAGTGGTCTGGAAATACTTCTTGGAAACATCGGGGACAGTTCCGGTGTTGCCAGAGCTATTGGACTGCTGGAAAATCATCTGCTTGTTGTAGTAATTGGTCTGGGCAATCGCTACCGCCTGATCTTCTGGAATGATGTAAATACCAGAATCCTTTGTCTGGTTATCAATACCCATCGCACGATCAAGCAACGCCTCAATACGAGACGAAAGAGATGCCGTCACGGAGCCGCCATTCAAATTGATAGAAGGCGACGTAATACGGTTCGGAAATTCCTGACGATTTATGCCAGCGAGAGTTCCGGTCGTAGCGTTGTTCACCCACGCGGTAGTTCCATAGACGCCCTGTCCGACTGCGCCAGAAGCACCCGCGATCATGATGTAATCGCCAACAGCGGTTGAGGCGGGAAGCGCGGTAGAGAAGAACAAAGTTTCGGATGCCGGGTCATTGACCGAAACCGTAGCAGTACCGCGAACGGTTCCGCCTTCAGACGGAAAAATCTGAACAATCTGGTTGTCCGTAAAAGCCATGGCGCGAACGCCGGTAATGTAACTGGTGTAGTTGCCAGTGCCCGAACTAGACGAGACAGTCCCGGTAGTCGGAATCTGCGTGATAGCGCCCGAAGAGTCACCATACATGATGCCTTCGAGGCCAGCCATGGCAGAGTCCAGAGAGTTCTTCAACTCTTCTGCCTTCAGACTGACCAAACCGCGTTTCTTGCCATTTACGGCAAGCTGGGACAAATGGCTTTGCTCATTGACCGCATAATGCCATACAGGCGAAACTACAAAGTCGCGCCAAATAGACATATTGCCACGGCCCAGAGAATCGCCATTGCCAGTACCCTGCGCAATAGCAGAACCGCCCTGGACGCGGAACGGAACGCGGAAAGACGGACGCTGTGTGCCACCACCTAGGGTGCTCACAGAAGTTGGAATAGTTGTGAATCGATCTTTTGCAAGAGCATAAAACGTCTTGCTATGGGGAATCAACGAGGGAATTTCAGTCGCGAAGGCTTCAATTTCTACGGATTCGACAGCAGCTTCTGTGCCGATTGCCATGATAAGTTCTCCCCTGGCCTAAGCCAGCATTAAATATTTGGTCTCGTTTACACGCTTGCGGAGAACTTCTAGTTTTCTATCACGACGAATGTCGAACGCCGATAACGCTATGGTATTAGCTGGCCATAGGCAGGGGTGAAGTTCATCTATAAGGATTATATATCTTCTCTGGTATTTTGCAAATTCCTTCTCGAATAGTCTTGGCAACATAGGACCTACCAATTTTCTTGTTCTCGCGGGTGGGCTCCAGATCATTATCTTCGATATATTTCATGACTTTTACCATAAATTCTTTGCTGAGCTTCCGCCTCTCTCCCTTGAACCCATCAACAATGATTTCGGATTCGATGTTGCTGAAATTCTGGTCTGCCTTTGGAATGAATACTGAACTTCTCTTGGTTGGCGACGTGATAACGTCGGCGATTTCCTCCCAAGTAAAGGAAAACCATTCTCCATTGATCTTCTTCTTCCAGTATTTTTCATGTAGTTCATGCTCAAGGAAGAGAGGATTTGGAGTCATCCATAATCCGTAAATTTGTATTTTGAATGGGAGCAAAATTCCAAGATGCTTTACCCGAATACTTGGGTCATTGGCCTTACCAATTTTGTACCAGCCGAAGCGCCTAGAACCGATTAAATATACATATCCGTTGTATGATGGGTTAGATGGGGATTGCATTCAGGCTTCCTCCTGAGTGAAAACTATGGTGCTTGAACACCAACAATCCCCATGCTAACACATTATTTACATGTCTACTAACCACGCCATGCAACAAATTTTCCAGACTTCAAATATGCACGGCCTTTAATCAGGTTCATATCTGCATCCGGCTTGCTCCAGTCGATATCGGCATCTGCCGGACGTGCACTGACGCGTAATGGGCCACCGCTAGGAGAAGTCTTCGGTCCGCCAGCCTTCGGCAAACCAGTTGTCATCTTGCGCCCACCCTTCAGCGGGCCAAATACCTTTTCACACTCCTTCAGCGTGCCGAATGCCTCGACCTTGACGCGCCGATTGAACTCGTCAGAGATGTATTTTGCCACCGACTGCGATGTACGGCCCTTTGCCTTTACGCGAATGTCCACCTGCTTCTTGTGCGTGGAGTCTTCGTCCATCTGTCCTTTGACTTTATTGAACAGATTCGACCAGAACAGCTTTTTCTGGTCATCATTCAGGCCATACTGCTTGGTGTACTTGTCAACTTCCCCATTGATTACTGGAAGAGAGAGATGGTCGATGTGCATACGAACGCCATCGTTGAAAGTCTCTTCGCGCTCCTTGTTCAGAGTCTCGCGTTCCTTTTCAAACGGCTTTGTCGTCTGCGCCGAAGTGTTGCTCTGGAGCGCCTGTTTCGATGTGGTGATCTGCCCCTGAAGATACTGCGAAATCTGCTTGAGAGTCTCATCCTTGCGGGCAGGGTCAGTTTCGCGAAGAGCCATGTCGATATAAGACGGGATATTCGACTGCTCGATCATCTGGATAGCATATGGGCCAATGGCCTTTTGGAACTCTTGCGGATTCTGCGCCGCAACACGCTCCAGATATGCCGAGGCCAACTGGACTGCCTGTTGTGGGTAGTCCTTGAAGAACGAGTCAAGAACCGACGGGTCACCAGCCTCTAGGCCAGTTTCCTGGGTATCGTATTCCTGCACCCGTGCCTGAAGAGTTGACGCACCGTCTACGCCGCCAATGGCCTCAATCAGGTTCTTGGCCGTCTGTGCCTCTTCCACGGTGGGGAACTGAGCCTTATAAGCCTGTTCGCGGTAGTACGAGTTGCCGAGTTCCTTGAGCGTGCCAGCCTGTTCGGGAGAAGCCTCAGAAGCCGCCTTCAGCGCGGCGCGGATGTTCTTCGGGCCAGTACCTACCTGTTCGCTCTCAGTTCCTTCTGTGGGTTCCTGCCCTTCATCACCAGTCGGTTCAACGAGTTCTTCGACTTGTTCCTGTCCGCCTTCGACAGGTTCTTCCTGGGTTCCGAGGTCAAGCGTTTCTTCGCCGTCCATGAGGTCTCCTATGCCTTGCCCAATATGGCAGGTCTTGTCATTCCGAATACCGGTTTGACCCGATGATTCGTACCGTCAAAGTAAACCGCCAGAACGCCACCCGGCTTGACTATCTCTGTTTTGTACGGGTCAACGTCAATATCCTCTGTGAATTTCACCAAACTTGTCATCACGCTTGAATGTGTCACAAAAGCAGTGAGTCTACGCTTGGACATTTCAAACGCGGCCTTCCAGAAGGCAAACTGCCGATCGTCAAAGGAGCAAAGGCTTTCTCCGTCTGGAATCTTCACCTCTGGGTTATTGATGAACAGCTTGAGGGCTTCATAGTTCTCGTCCCTCGGCATTCCGCAGAAGATTCCCATGTTCCAGGGGAAAAGCCCTCTCGTCTGTGAAGGGATCAATCCATGGGGCTTTGCCACAACATGCGCCGTCTGAAATGCTCGTAAGAGCGGAGAGCAAACCACCTGCTTGATCGGTTTGTCTTTCATGAAATCCGCCGTCTCGCCTACCTGCTTGAACCCATTGGCGTCCAGAGTCCCATCATTCCAACTACGGAAAACAGGAACGGTATTGGCGGAAGTTTCACCATGCCGGATCACATAACAGACGAGCTTATCCATTACAGCCGCCTCCGGGTACGCGTCTTGATTTCTGCCATCGGCGTACGTTGAATCGACTCGACCTCCGTCTCATTGGGCTGATTCATGCTATCGGGTGGGGTGCTAATCCCTGCCGCCAACTGGAGAAGCTGCGCTTGTTGCTCGGGAGACAGTTTGCCCGTGAGCGAAACCTTCGGAGGCGCTGCCTGTGCTTGCTTGAACTGCGCAGCTACCTTTTTGTTCTGCTGCCAGTACAGATAGACGTTCGTCCACTTCTTCCAGTTTTCTCCGCCTTCTTGCTCCTGTCCAGACTTGCGGCGCAGAGAACGTCCGTGCGGTTCGCCCATCCAAGAGAGCACAGTTGCCGCGATAGTGTCATGATCTTGAGAATCATCCTGAGCAACTTCGACGCTCGGGAAATATTTGTCCATCTTGTCGAACTGGTCCTTCAGGTCATTTACCTGATCCTGCATTTCTTGACCAGCCTGTATTTGCTCCTGCCCAATTTTCCCTGTCTGCGCAGCAGCAGAAGCTACCTGCTTGGCTTCTTCGTGCATGGCATTCATCTTCTCATAGTGCGACTTCATCTCGACCCACTCTGGATTGATGATAGGTTCGCTGTCGAGAAGCCTGTCGATATCTTCAAGCGCCGCGTCTTCCCAGTTTGCCTCATCAATCGTAATCACACCATCCATGTGGAGAGCATCGACGATTGCTTTTGCATTCGACGGTTTGCCAACTTCTCCAGCAATTGTGGGGTTGAGTTGAGCCATGTCGAGAATCTGTAAGACCTTAGCTTCGCGGGCAGAACCGCTTTCGGGGATGGAGTTCGAGGTCTCTGCCTTGCACTTTACGTTTCCGCCAAGGTTCTTCGGACTCAGCACAAAATCGCCATCATCCGACGAGTATTCTGTATCCTGGCCATTATTTGCAAAGCACCCAACCGCCTGAAGCAACACTCCCTCAAAGATACTGTTGATTACCTGCCATGGTCTCTGGTTACGCTCAAGTGCCTGACCAAGGCGAATCTGCGTAGCTCCTACGGTGTTGTCCGATCCTTCTCCTTGGCCAAATAGTGCAGGTGTACCGCCATCGATTGCCTGGATCAGAGGGCCTACATACTGTAAGAACATGGAGTCCATACCGGGGATAGGCGTAGGAGAAGGAGTCTGGCCTACAATGTCTTGCATGGTCTGTCCTTCACCTGGCTTTACCCCAATTTTTCTTCCAGGATCGGCATTTAATTCATTGATCGCTTCCATGTTGAAGCAATCGCTATCCAACAACGTCGCGGGAATAGCCTGTCGCACGAACTTATCCCACAAATCCGCCCAAATGTTGATTCTTTTCTGGATGGGCAAATCATTGGACCCGAGTGCACGGCGATTCTGCCCGAAACCACGGCAGAACATTCCCATGGTCAAGTGGTCGTCCATCGACTCATTCCAACAGGCCACGACTTCAGGACCGGCCATAATCAGGAACATGCCGTCAGGAAAGTTCTTTAACAACCACTCGCGCTGCGCTGGAGTAACAGCATCATCGTAGAAAATGCCAGGGCGGAACCAGTTGTATCCCATCGTGCATTCTCGGATACCGCTAGTGCCAGTGATGTACTTGCCTACAATGCCGATCCTTGTGTTGATTCTGGCAATGCGCTCGAATTCAAGCTCCCCAAATGTTCCCCAACTCGGCTTGATCTTCTTTCCCATCCAGGGATACATGGCACGCGCAATCGAGTAATCCATTTCCTCGAACAACTGAGCGTAGCCCATGTCCTTTAGGCAATCAGCCATCATTGGGAGCTTTGTCTCAAGCACTCCAAAAGCGCTCGACATTTCAGCGCGGCGCACAGACCCGTCATCCGCAAGTCCAAACCGGCTCTTGTCTGCAACAGTCCGAGTCCACACTACGGCACGAGGATCAGTCCACGCCAAATCAGATAGATAACGCTGGAACTCTCCTGCACAGTTCTCTTCATACCACATGCACTTGTATTTATTGGCTTCATCAGCAGCCATCACATCTGCTGGCTCTTTCTGCCTATTAGGCGAGAAGTTCACCGTAACCGCGCCACGGTTCAAACAGGAAGTGATAATGTCTCCCTGAGCAGAGTATATATTTGTAGGGTAAAGATTGGCATCGTCCATGTCGCTAAGGGAATTGTGCCGAGCAGTCGTGAGTCCGTTACCGGCCCCCATGACATTCCATCCACCATTCTGACTACCTTCAAGGTATTGATACCCTCGATCGAAGTGGCGCTCTTGCCAACACTGCAACACGCTGAAACGGCGTGCAGCTTCATCCGTCGTGCTCACGGTGTTGACCAGTGTCGTCAGCAGCCCAATAATTGTTGGGTCTTCCTTCTTGATATCGTCCGGTTTCCACACCATCTCTGTGGTGTAGATAGACGGAGCGAGTTCTCCCGGCTCATATTCTTCTGCAACCGAAAGCTCTTCTTGCTCTTCTTGACCAAGATCATTCGCCGAGGACGGCATCTGGACAATGTCTGTTGGCATCAGTTCACCCTGCTAAAACGAGATACAAAATCGTTGACGGTCTGCACCAACTTGCTGATTTTCTTGGAAGTATCGTTCCATTCTTTCTCAAGGTTATACCGCGAAAGAGACTGCTCACTCTGAATGTTTGCAATCAATTCTCGCATTAAGTTGTTGTCGTGCTCCAGATCGTGCAGACGATTTTCTACTGACGACACTGGAGTTGGGTCCGCTTCTCCTGGCCAAAGTTCCATCGGTCTCTCCATCAAGGATCGGGCATCCATTCTTATATGTATTGAATGCCCGATCCCATCCGCTTCTGTATTCGTCGTTGGACGGCTTCATCTTCTCAAAGTCCATTACTGCGGTCCCATACCAAGACTTTGGCCAGCAGGAGCCATGCTGCCATTCTGCTCAAGACCTGCGCTCTCGGGACCTTGCCCCATTGCACTCTCAACATCTTCAGGTGTATACCCCATCTGCTGCAACTGATCGACCAACTGCATCGCCTTGGGATCATCTTGGATGTTCCCGCCCTTATCACCGTCCTGGGCAGCAGAAGGCGTTACAGGCGGCTTTGCACCGAGACGGGCATTATGCTGGTTCACACCCATCTGATTTCCAAACATCGTTCCGTCACTTGCTTTTGGCATCTTTCTCCTTCTCCGCTAAATCATACGGACCTTTTGCTTCTGGTTCTAGCGCTTCCTCGGGGTTCTCTCGCCGATAGCGCTTGACTTCTTCCCAACCTTTAGGCTGTACCTTCACCAGTTTACCATCCGACTTACGCTCGAAGTACACTTTCTGCGCGGGCTTGGCAATGTTGACAATCGCTTCCTGAAGCTCGTCCACCCTGCGCTTTGACTGGGCAAGTTGTGTCTGTAGATACTCGATTTCATGCTCCAGATGCGCTCGATATGGGAACAGAACCATTCCAGTCTCCTATCCGATGTTATTTTTCCATGACGGCGGCATGATCCTTCTCGCCACCTTCTGCTTACTGAATTGATGCTTGAATGCAAGTACCAAGCGCTCTTCAGGCGTTGCCGCTTGCATGTTGATGTTGTACTTATCTTCGGATGTTTTGTGCTTTGGTGCAAGCATCGACTTCAGGGTATAACGGCAATTATGGACGAGAAATCCGTTTGCATAGAACTCGTGTTTCCCGTCTACCTCAATGTCGTACACATCCGCGTATCCCGCCTCCTGCAATCCTACTAACCGAACTGCACTCTCTGCTGCAATGCAATGTCTTGCTGTATTTGATGCATCTGAACTCTTTGCCGCATACCTTACACGTCCTTTGGACGTAGTCGATCTTTCTTGACCTCCGCCAAGATGATTTGCAGTTGTTAGAGCAGAACTTTCCTTTGGTTGTCCCCAAAAAAGTCTTTCCGCACTGTGCGCACGTTCTTTCCTCCCTTGCGAATACGATGCTCCGCGCGTGCTGAGAGTGCCACTCTCTTCCTTCTTTTGACCAGTGCCATTCAGCAGCCATAGGGCGAATCTCCGCAAGATGCTCAGTCTGGTCTGGCCTATCAGGTTCATGAATCTGCACGTGCTCTTTCGGCGTGATACACGCGAGCTTAGAAACGTCCGTTGTGCTCTTGGGAGAATGGTTGACGTGATGGACGATATTTCCGCTAGGTATTTCTCCCTTGTAGTATCTCCATACTGCCCGGTGTAAGAACTCAGACCCATCGGAGTAATATCCGTCTTTCCTGATTTTGTAGATTCTTCCGTTAAACTCGACTCTGTCCATATGGTAATTTTATCAGAATAACGGATAGAATCAAGGCTTACAAACCCTCTGTCTGTCAAAAATCTGTGATTCGGGGTGCATATTACTGTGCGCCCATTGCTGAATATAGCGCGAACCACTGGGGCGTATTCTCTCGTCATCCATGAGTGAGTTACACGGTGCCATCCTTCACGTGTCATTACCTCATCAGAGTCATCTACCCGTTCGATTGGAGCATATCCACGCTTTGTCAAAACTGGTGTTCCGGCCACGAAACAAGCGTCTGCTACGTCCTGCTCAATCTTCGCTTGTCCCTTGTCCGTCTTGAGCACATCATCCAGATTCTTTGGATCACGCATCAGAATCGGAATGGCCGCGAGTAGCTCTTGGCACTCAGCAGAGATCAACAAGGCATCGGTATACTGGAATCGCTTGCCTTCCTTATCGATTCCCCATCCTTTGCCCTTTGTCGCCCGCATCATCTTGTCGATGAGCATCCATCCGCCAATGCGCTCATTGTCTGCCTTGACCGGCCCTGGCATCCCATCGGCGTGCAGCACAGCACCCATCTGATACCCTACGCAGTTCGGGTCGTCGGTGCATTCCTCGGGACTCAGGAAGAACGATCGGTACTTGCTTCTCTCATCCGGCGGCGTGCAGTCGATGATCGAATGACCTACCTGCGCCGCGTCCATTTCATTGACAATCATCTCGCGGTAGATCGTCGTTACCTTGATGCCTTCAGGAACGTCCCACCCCAACGCTGCCTTGGCCTCTGACGGGCTGAGGTTGATGCGTGTTGCCCAGTACACTGCCGTGTTGTGCGTCTTGCCCCAGTCAGCACCTAGCCAATAGCTGCCCCACGGCTTCCACAGCTTGGCAATCGTACCAGGACCTACGCGGACTGATTCCAGATCGAACGAGTTGCTGAAGTACGTGCCCTCAAGAGAGTCCCAGTCGCCTTCCCAGTCCGCCTTGCGGATCACAGCATCATCAGACGCCAGAGAGTGTGTATAAGGTCCGCGCTTGGCGGCGTAGCTCTTGCGCTGCTCATCGGTCCATCGGTAGTAGTCTTCCTCGTTGTAGCCGTCTTCCTTCAGCGAAGCTCTGACCCACTCGATGTTATCCCAAGGGTTCATCTTCAGAAACACATAGTCGCCAGCATCTTCGTCTTTGTTGACTTCATGCAGGTAGAACCACTTCCTGAGTCCAGCAATGCCAGCGCCGCGCATGTTGAACAGCAGCACCAGCTTTGCTCTCTCGCCGCCCTTCACGCGGTTTGCCTTACGAACCTCGCGGAGTTCACGCTCTGAGAACTGCTCTGCCTGATCGATGAAGATGTATTTGTAGTTGGCCGACCTGAAGCGTCTTTCAATGTCATCGATGTTCTCTGCATAGCTGAAATCTAAGCGGCTCTTGCCAATGTAGACATTCGCGGGCATTGTCTTCTTCATGGACTTCTCAAGGAATGGGAAGTCAGTGGCAATCGCTTGCATGTGGTACTTGTACACCTGATCGTAGTTGCGCATCATCATACAGGCGATAGTTCCAGGGCGTTCCGCGAGGAGTAACGCTGCTACTCTGTCAGCCCCTGCGCTCTTGGCAGCGCCACGACCTCCACCAATGCCAATGACCGGCGCAGGATCATCACGCACCAGCCTCAACATCTCAGCCTGTTTGGGCTGTAATCCAATATGGATGTTCTTATCCAAGCTTAGACACCCCGCACACCTTGCAGTCTTGCCTGTGATACATCGCCCCTGCTCCGTGAACCCTGATCCTCTTGCCCCAACTATGCCCCAACAACCAGCAAACCAATCGTGTCATTCTCTCCTGCTTATTCAGATAATCGTGTTACGATTGCCTGTTCCAACCCGGTAAAAGTGATCGTTTGACTCACAAGTGAACAAGTGCCGTAACACGATTATTGCGTTCTAAAGGACTTACGCTATTTCTTCTTGAGTGCGAATACGGACTTCTTCACACGTTTAGGTAGATTCTTCTCTTTGGTCGAGGCAAAATCACTCAATTGGCTCTTATCCATATCCAATACGCCGCGATTCTTGGCGTAGACTTCACCGGGATTGTGCTCTGCAATGGCCATTAGCTTGCGTTGCGCCTTACTTGTTGCTGGCATTCTGACCTCCTACGTACTCAACAATGAATTTCACAGGTCCTCCATCATCTCCAGATACCGCGAGCTTTTCTCCGTATTTCTTAGGCAATAGCTTCATAGCAATCCACTTACGGGACTCAATTTGCAGTTTGCTGCGCTCAACGGAATCGCCGACAGTGACCTCTTCCCCGCCATCAGCCTTAATGGTGATTTTACGAGCCTCGACGGGAGTATCCGCAAGCGCAATGATTTCAGAGGCATAGTGCTCCGCCTGGAGTTCCCTCGCACGCGCGTATTGCTCAACAAATTCGGGGAAAGCGTTGAGCCAATTATAGATAGTAGTTTCGGATGGGAAATCGGGATCATTGCTGATTTGGCTCACAGACCTACCTAGAGCTATCTGCTCACAAATCGCATCTGCCATGATTTTCGAGTATGAGGATGGTCTGCCAGCGCCCATATTTATCTCCCTGTCTACGCTTGGACTAGTGTTTGAAGTGGTTCCAGTAATCGCGGAAAATGAGCATCATCCATCCAATGCCCACAGAAATGACTAGAGCTAGCGCACTTTGTACTGTATCCACTATCCCATTATACCATTGGTCGAGATTGATTCAACCATCTTATTTAGATTCAGTGACATAACTTATCCTACTGTGATAGCCGACACACACTATCATTATCTATGTAAAATATCCTTGACACAGTTTCTAGTTGTGCTATTCTGAGTGTGTTGATGAGAGAGAGAGGAGACAAGATCATGACAATGCATTTTGCAGCAATCACCGATTACAACACATGGCGGCAACAGCGCTAACTCAATAGCCCGCCCGTGGGCTGACAAGAGCCATTTCAATCCCGGCATGAGCGTTAGAGAGATTGTTACGATCGGCAAACCATCAAAGTCTGCTCGACGGAACGCACAACGCAAACGCGCACGAGCGCGGAAGCTGCAAGCAAAGGAAGAGGCGAGGTGATGCAGCATCTAGGCAATGCCGTTATGTTCATCGTCCTTGCCGTCGTCCTACTCGCCGT